>Ga0310333_100391_pt1 | contig 12033 bp, 13 predicted proteins | sample LakMicSRFTotalB7_FD_195547 | JGI IMG/M metagenome (GOLD analysis project Ga0310333, IMG submission 195547) | Enriched freshwater cyanobacterial communities from Lake Michigan, Michigan, United States - MI23.SRFL.Total.B7 (v2) (version 2) | ecosystem: Environmental > Aquatic > Freshwater > Lake... | reverse complement strand
TCGCTCAGCGCCGCCATCGCTGACGGGGTCGGCCCCGCCGCAAACAGGGCCGGCGTGACCTCATTGACCTTCTTGTCGGTGCACTGGGCGCTGAGCAGCACCGCAATCAGCAGGGTGAAGGCATCGCTGTGATCGAGGGGAACTGGCGTCTCGGGGTAGTGCTCCTGCAGCCGCTGCATCACCAGGAGCGCCCGTTCTGCTTTGCGCATCAGGAGTGAGCCAAAGGCGCACAGAACCTAGACAAAGAAGCGACCATGGCACTTCAAGCCTTCTCAAGACCAGTCGATGCCGCCGATGCCTCCAACCCGGCCCGATCGTCGGTCACGACGACGGCCCCTGCTGCGCTGGGCGGTGCTGGCTCTGGCAGCGCTGGCGCTGCTGGGGGGGCCGTGGGCTGTGGGCATGGCCCGTTCTGTAGACAGGGCCAGGACTGTGGGCATGGCCCGGACTGCGGATGCGGCCCAGGCAGCAACTCCAGTGGCAGCAGCTGCTGGCAGGCCCCAGGGGATGACCCTTCGAGGCGGATGGTACCCCTGGGAGCCCTACCAGTACCTCAAGAAGGAGGGAGAGCGACGCGAGCTCACCGGCCTCGATGTGCAGCTGCAACGCGAAGCCCTCGAAGGCGAGATCGGCCTGGAACTGGAGCTGTCGCAGGTGTCCTGGAGTCAACATCAACAGGACCTGGAATCCGGTCGCCGCGATGTCGCCGCTGGGGCGTTCCGCACCGCCAGCAGGGAACGCTATGCCTACATCTCAAAGCCTTACCGCTTCGAGGAGATTGCTCTTTATCACCGAAAGCACGAGGCCCGCAGCGAAGCGGTGCTGCAGGGCAAAGGAACGCTGAGTGAGCGGCTGCTGAACAGCACAACCCGACTGGGCCTGGTCAAGGGTTACTACTACGGCCCTGAGATCGAAGCGCTGATCGACAACCCGCGCATGGCCAACCGGATCCGCTGGGTCAACGACCATGAAACCAATCTGGTCAACCTGCAACGGGGCGAGGTCGACCTGGTGCCGGTCGATCGGCTGGTCGGGGCCACGGTGGTCTGGCAGCGCAGGTGGGGCGACCAACTGGCCGCACCCTATGAGCCGATCTATCGCGGTTCGATTCATGCCCTGTTCAGCAAGGCCAGCACCGACCCCCAACTGGTGGCGCGCTTCGATCAGGCGATCGAGGCCATGAAGGCCGATGGGCGCTACAGCCGCATTGTGCAGAACTACCTGTTTCCGATCCTGCTGTCGTTGACGGTGGGCCAGGACTGGTTCTTTGCCCTCGAGGTGATTGGCACGGTCGCCTTTGCCCTGTCGGGGGTGTTGCTGGCCCACCGCGAAGACTTCAGCATCTTTGGCGCGTTTGTGTTGGCCCTGCTACCCGCTGTCGGTGGGGGTCTGATGCGGGATCTGATCATCAACCGTGATGTACCCGGGGTGTTGCGCACCCCGATCAGCCTGTTGCTGGTGATCGCCCTGGTGCTGGTGGCCTATGCCCTGATCAAGCTGCTGCCCAAGCTGGGCAGGCTGCCCGCACGCATGAACCTGCAACCGCTCGTCGAGTTCCTCGACGCGATTGCCCTGGCGGCTTACACGGTCGTGGGTGTGATTGTGGCGGTCGAGGCCCGTTGCGCACCGCTGGTGCTGTGGGGGCCCCTGCTCAGCGCACTGACTGGCGCCGGCGGCTCGGTGCTGCGCGACGTGGTGCGGGGCGACACCCAGCACCCGACGCTCAGGCGTTCGCTGTATGCCGAAATCGCCCTGGGCTGGGGTCTGGTGCTGTCGATCTTCATTGACCGCTATGCCCAGGCGAGCTCGTATGACCCGCTGCCGCTGCTGGTGGCGGTGCTGGTCACCCTGGTGGGAGCTCTGGCAACCCGGCTGCTGGTCATGGCCAAAGGATTGGCCGCACCTCGCTTTCGTTGAGCCCTTGGGTAGGCTCGCGCCATGGCAAGCAGCTTCGGCCAGCTCTTTCGCATCAGCACCTTCGGCGAATCCCACGGCGGTGGGGTCGGCGTGATCGTCGACGGCTGCCCGCCGCGCCTTCAACTTGATCTGCCCGCCATCCAGCAGGAGCTGGACCGCCGCAAACCCGGACAAAGCAAGATCACCACCCCGCGCAAGGAGGACGACCAGGTCGAGATCCTCAGCGGACTGCTGGACGGCGTCACCCTGGGCACCCCGATCGCAATGGTGGTGCGCAACAAGGACCAGCGGCCCGGCGACTACAAGGAAATGCAGGTCGCCTTTCGTCCGTCCCATGCCGATGCGACCTACCAGGCCAAATACGGCATCCAGGCCCGCAGTGGCGGCGGCCGCGCCTCAGCCCGCGAGACGATCGGCCGGGTCGCCGCCGGGGCCATCGCCAAGCAACTGCTGGCCAAAGCCAACGGAACCGAGGTGATCGCCTGGGTCAAACGCATCCACACCATCGAAGCGCAGGTCGATCCGGCGACCGTGACGATGGATGCGGTCGAAGCCAACATCGTGCGCTGCCCCGATGGCGCCGTTGCCGAGCAGATGATCGAACGCATCGAGGCGATCGGCCGCGACGGCGATTCGTGCGGTGGCGTGATCGAATGCGTGGTGCGCAACCCGCCTGTGGGGCTGGGTTCGCCGGTGTTCGACAAGCTCGAGGCCGAGCTGGCCAAGGCGGTGCTGTCGTTGCCGGCAACCAAGGGGTTTGAGATCGGGTCGGGCTTTGCCGGCACCCTGCTGCTGGGCAGCGAGCACAACGACGCCTTCGTGGCCACCACCGACGGCAGCCTGCACACCGCCACCAACAACTCGGGCGGCATCCAGGGGGGCATCAGCAATGGGGAACCGATTGTGATTCGGGTGGCGTTCAAGCCCACCGCCACGATCCGCAAGGCCCAGCAAACCATCGACGCCACAGGCGCCGCCACCACCCTGGAGGCCAAGGGACGGCACGACCCCTGCGTGTTGCCGAGGGCCGTACCGATGGTGGAAGCGATGGTGGCCCTGGTGCTTGCAGATCACCTGCTGTTGCACCAGGGTCAGTGCAGCCTCTGGTGAGCCCTGGGCCTGGGCCCAGGGGCCGCGGTTCAGATGCTGACCGGTAGCTTGACGGCACCATTGCTGCTGGCGACGGCCGGTGGAACTGTCGTGGCCATGCGGCTGACGGCTTTGGCCATGCGCTTGGCCACCGATGAACGGGTCTGCCTGGTCGAGACGTTGGTCGACGTTGCTGACTTGACCACCGGCTTGCGGGCTGCGGGCTTGCGGGCAGCAGGCTTGGCGGCAGCCGGCTTCGAGGCCGCAGACTTGCTGGCTACGGGCTTGGAGACCGCAGGCTTGCTGGCAGCTGGCTTGGTACTGGCTGGTTTGGCGGCTGGAGCCTTGGTGGCAGCAGGTTTGGAGCTTGCAGGCTTGCCGGCGGCTGGCTTGCGTGACGGGGTGCGGCGCTTGGCAGGGGTTGCTGCCCGCGGGGCACGGGTGCGGTGGCTCAGCACCAGCGCCCATTCTTCATCGCTGAGGCTGGCGGGCTTGGCGCCATGGGCATCGGCCACCTTGGCGGCTTTTTCGATATCGGCGACCAGGTTTTTCCAGGAGGTGGCAAAACGTTTGTCCGACTGTGATTTGGCCCCGCTTTCGACCAGGGTCTCGATCACACCGGCGGCCGAGACCTTCTTGCGACGGCGATTGAAAATTTCCTTCTGCAGTTGAGCGATCAGGGCATCGGCCCGATCACTGAGCTTGACGCTGAGTTGAGACATAAGGAGAAACACCTCTGTCTCATCAATAGCACTAGAGACTCCCCATGGCGATGGTTGGGCGCCATCACGGCTGCATCAGCGCGTCTGAGCCGCCATCCAACGGCTCAACGCGGTCCATGCCTCATCGCTGCTCAGCTCACCGCCCAGGGCCACCGCATCGACACCGGCACTAAGCCAGGTCGGCAGGTCGACAGGTCCCAAACCACCGGCAGCGATGCAGAACGGCAACGGGCCCAGGGGACCTGCCAGCCGGCGCCAGTAGGCCGGGCCCAGGCTGACCGCCGGAAACAGCTTGACCATCGGGCAGCCCAGGGCGATCGCTTGCCACACCTCGCTCGGCGAGAACACACCAGGGACAAGCGTGAGCCCCAGTTGGGCAGCCCGCTGCAACATCGCGGGTTGCAACACCGGCGACACGGCAAAGCTCAGGCCGGCTTGGGCAACGTCCTCAAGGGCGGCAGCAGTGCAAACCGATGCCGCCCCAACGTGCAGGCCGGGAAAGGCCATGACGAGCTGGCGGCATTGCCCGGCCCAGTCAGGGTTGCGGGGGCTCCAGGCGATCTCGACATGGCGAACGCCGAGATCGGCCAGGCGCGTCAGGTTGGACTGCAGATCCAGGGGGTGATCAGCACGAAGCACCACCAGCAGGGGCTGGTGGTGCAACGAAGCGATCAGTGCCTCAGACGTACTCGGCAACGCGCACGTCGCTGGCGATCAGCAGCTCCTGCAGATCTTCGGCATCGACGGTCTCCTTTTCGACCAGCAGATCGGCGAGGCGATCGAGAACGGCTCGGTTGTCGCTAAGCACGGCGGTCGCCCGGCGATGGGCCTCGGAGACCAGCTGGCTGACCTCCTCATCGATCGCGGCGGCGGTGTCTTCAGAGAAGTCCCGCTCGGCAGCGATGTCACGGCCCAGGAACATGCCGCCCTGGCTGCGCCCCAGGGCAATCGGGCCCAGGCGATCGCTCATGCCAAAGCGGGTGATCATCTGCCGGGCGACACGGGCGACCTGCTGCAGGTCATTGGACGCTCCGGTGGTGACTTCGTCATCGCCGTAGACCAGCTCTTCGGCGACGCGACCACCCAAGGCGACTGCCATCTGGTTCTGCAGGTAGGCGCGGGAGTACAGACCCGACTCCATGCGCTCCTCGCTGGGGGTGAAGAAGGTGAGACCGCCGGCCTGTCCGCGCGGAATGATCGAGATCTTCTGCACCGGGTCGTAGTCGGGCATCAAGGCGCCGACCAGGGCATGGCCTGCCTCGTGATACGCGACCAGCCGCTTGCGCTTCTCGCTCATCACCCGGTCCTTCTTCTCGGGACCGGCCATGACGCGCTCGATGGCGTCATTGACCTCATCCATCGAGATTTCGGTCAGCTGGTTGCGGGCGGCCAGGATAGCCGCTTCGTTGAGCAGGTTGGCCAGATCGGCGCCTGTGAAGCCCGGGGTGCGGCGGGCGACCTTGTCCAGATCGACATCCTTGGCCAGGGTCTTGCCGCGGGCGTGCACGCCCAGGATCTGCAGACGACCGCTGTAATCGGGACGGTCGACGACAACCTGACGGTCAAATCGACCCGGCCGCATCAGGGCCTGATCGAGCACATCAGGACGGTTGGTGGCGGCGACGATGATGATGCCGGTGTTGCCCTCAAAGCCATCCATCTCGGTGAGCAGCTGGTTGAGGGTCTGCTCGCGCTCGTCGTTGCCCCCGCCCAAACCGGCACCGCGCTGACGGCCCACGGCATCGATTTCGTCGATGAAGACGATGCAGGGAGCGTTCTTTTTGGCCTGCTCGAACAGATCGCGCACGCGGCTGGCGCCGACGCCGACGAACATCTCAACGAACTCAGAGCCAGAGATCGAGAAGAAGGGCACCCCGGCCTCACCGGCGACCGCCTTGGCCAGCAGAGTCTTGCCGGTACCGGGAGGTCCCACCAGCAGCACACCCTTGGGAATCTTGGCGCCGACAGCGGTGAAGCGATCGGGGTTCTTGAGAAAGTCGACGACCTCGGTCAGTTCGAGTTTGGCCCCCTCGATGCCGGCCACATCGCCGAAGGTGACCTGGGTCTGGGGCTCCATCTGCACCCTCGCCTTGCTCTTGCCGAAGCTCATGGCCGGGTTGCCGCCCCCTGACTGGGCACGCCGCAGCAAAAAGAAAAGACCGCCCAGCAACAGCAGCGGGAACACCAGCGAGCCCACAGCCTGCTGCCAGGCCGCCGGTTCGCGGCTGGGCTGCACAGCGATATCGACGTTGTGGTCGGTCAGCAGCTTGAGCAGGTCCTTGTCGGGGGCCAGGTTGACGACGGCGCGGCGGCCGTCGTTCTCCACCACCTGAGCCGTGCCGCGATCGGGAGCGATCAGCACCCGCGACACCTCGTTGGCCTGCACAGCTTCGACAAAGTCGCTGTAGCGCAGGGTGCGGGGGGCATTGGCCGGGTCAGGCCTGTCGAGAAAGGCCGTACCGACGGCGATCATCACGATCACCAGCAGCACGTACAGGCCCGCATTGCGCCAGCGCTTGTTCACGGCAGGAAGGGGGCGAAGGGAAGTGAAGGAATGTTAACCGGCGCGCTCATCCAGCGGCCCGCAGCACCTCGACCACACTACGGAAGGCGAACCACTCGGGGATCTCTTCGCCCGCGCGCAGCATCTTGCGGAACTGGGTGCCACTGAGCTTGCGCACGTGCAGGCTGCGGGCCTCGGCATGGTCAGCGGTGACGTAGCCCTCTTCTTCGGTGTAGACCAGGTTGAGCGAGGGCACGGTCTCCATGCCCAGTTCAGCGGCCCGATCGCGGGCAAAGTCCTGGGCCTCGTAGGGACCGTAGAAGTCGTCGCCGGTGAGCGAGCTTTTGCAGCCGGCCATGTCGCGGCCAATGATGAAGTGGGTGCAGCCGTAGTTCTTGCGAATGATCATGTGCTGCAGAGCCTCACGGGGGCCCGCCATGTGCATCGAATAGGGCAGATAGGCCCAGCGGATACGCGGATTGTTGACCTCGGCCGCCAGACGCTCGTAGGTCTGGAAGCGCACCTCGCCGGCGATGTCATCGTCCTGGGTGGGACCACAGGTGGGGTGCACCAGCACCACGCCGCCCTTGCTCACGTTGGTGGCCTCGAGCGCGCGGGTGAACAGCTCGTAATGGGCGCGGTGAATGGGATTGCGGCACTGGAAGGCGACCACGTCCTCGCCTTCAGGCAGGGTGGCGCGCACCTCGGCCGGGGTCTTGCAGGGGAAGACCCGCTTGGGCAGCTCCAGGCCCTGAACCCGGCCCCCCAGGTAAAAGCGCCCGCGCTCGCTGGCGATCATGCGCACGGCGGGATGCTCGAGCGAGGTGGTGCCGTAACAGCCTTTGGCCTCTTTGACCTTGTCGGGCTCCCAGCGGCTCTCGACCGTCAGCACCGCCAGCTCCTGGCCCTGGTAAGTGAGCAGCAGGCGCTCACCGACCTGAATCGAGGCGTCGTCGGTGTCGAACACGATCGGTAGCCCGAACAGCAGGCCACTGGTGGTGCGATAGCCCGCCACCACGGCGTCGTAGTCCTGCTGGTGCATGAAGCCGCGCAGGGGGGAGAAGCCCCCCACCACCAGGAGCTCCACATCACAGGCGTTGCGGTCGCTGCAGACCACGACCCGGTCCACGCCCGCCTTGACGGCATCGTGCTGGTCGGCGGTAACCATCAGGTCCACCAGGCTGCCGCCATGGGGTGTCATCAGGCCGGCAGGGCTGGTCGCAGAAGCGCTCATCGACAAATGGGACTGGACGTGGGGGGATTCTCCCAGAGGGGAGGAACGGACAAAAAAAGGGGGCCGAGGCCCCCTGTCACCTGCTCTTCAAGACAGGGTCGAATGCAGCTCAGACCTGCTCGAGGCGGCCGTAAACCTCGCCGGTGATCTTGACGTCAAGCGGCGTCTTGGTGCCCATGTCGGTGTCCGAGGGCTGCAGGGCGGTGAACACACCGGCGAACTCGCCGGTGTTGTTGTCGACCTTGGTGATCGACAGGCTCATGGTGCCGGTGCCGTCGACATAGCGCTTGACGGTCTCTGAGGTGTAGTCGTCACCGGCGGGGACCAGACCCACGGCGCTGCTGTAGCCGGTGGTCAGGCCACGGGCCTTGGGATCAAGGAAGTTGGAGGTGCGGTAGCTGGGGACCCTGTAGCTGCCGCTGAAATCGGTGCTGGTGGTGATGGCAGCACCGTCAGCGGTGGCATCGAGCTCCTTGCTCGAAAACACGAAGGGCACCTCTTCGCCACCGGGCATCAGCACGGTGATCAGCTGGAAGTCCAGACCGCCGTCCTCTTTGAAGCTGAGGTTGTCACCGTTGACATCCAGATCGCCGTAGACCTGATCCAGGCTGGTGGTGAAGCGGGTCAGGATCTTGGTGGCGACGAACTGGGCTTCCTGGCGCTTGTTGGCCGGCTCACCCTTGACGTAGACCTCGGCCGGATGCATGCAGATTTCACGCAGCTGGTATTTGCCGCCAGCGCTCAGGGCGATGGAGCCGCGGGCCGACTCGGGCAGGGTCGGGCAATCGTTGGCCAGACCGGTGTTGTGGATGTCGTCATAGGTGAGGCTGGAGCGATCCACAGCCTTGGCACCACCACTGCAGGCGGTCACCAGGGTCAGGCACAACGCCAGCACCAGGGCCAGCAACGGACGGAAACGCATGGGGAGAAACCGGTCTGGGGCGGATCCTAACGGTGCAAAATGCCGAATCCCCTTACGATGTCGCGGCTCTCAACAACCTGTATGGGAGCGCGGCGATCCGACCGCAGAACCGTCGATATGACCCCCATGACCGCCACAGCGGCACCAGCGACCAGCCTGAACCCGAACCAGCAACAACGGCTCGAGACCGTCCTGGCCGAGCTGCGCCAACTCGGCAGCGAACTGGAGGGCGACCCCCAGGCTCTGCTGACGTTGTTGCGCCAGCTGGAGCAGCTGCACCGCAATCTGCAGGACGGCGCTTTTCGCAGCAGCCTGCCGGCCGACAGGGGCGAACTGTTCGACCTGTTGCGCGCGATGGAACAGAGCGGCGGCTGGCCTTATATCCCGCGGTTGCAGTTGCGCACGTTCATGGACCTGCTGCAGCGGGACCGGCCAGAGGACGAGCATCCGCTGGCGGCCTGAGGGGTGCATCCAGCAGCGCCCCCAGGGCGCTCAGCAGCTGGTGGGCAATGGCCAGCTTGGGAGCCGGGTCCAGCTCGGCCACAGCGGCCCCCGGCCCCAGCAGCCAACCCTGGTTGGTGGCTGAAGCGAAGCCGCTGCCAGGCCTGTCGATCGGATTGGCAAACAGCAGGTCGCAGCCCTTGCGTTGATGCTTGTCGCGGGCCTGGGCCAGCACATCGCCGCTCTGGGCCGCAAAACCCAGAATCGGTTGGGGACCAGAACGGCGGCCGACCAGCTCGGCCAGCAGGTCGGGCACCGGTTCCCAGCCCCCGTTGAGCGCAGCCGCGAGCTCGACCTTGCCGGCCTTATGGGCAGCCGGGCTGACCCGGCGGTGATCGGCCACAGCGGCCGCCATGGCGATGGCATCAGCCTGTGGCTGCAGATCGGCCAGGGCCTGCTGCATGGCTGCAGCCGTAGGGGCGGGGTGGCAGTGCAGGCCCGTGAGCCAAGCCGGATCCACCGCCAGCGGCCCGTGCACCAGCTCGACGCAGGCGCCCCGCAACCGGGCCGCCTGGGCCAGCATCACCCCCATCAGGCCGGTGCTGCCGTTGGTGAGGCAGCGGGCGGGATCCAGGGGCTCCCGGGTCGGGCCGGCCGTGACCAGCAGGCGGAGGCCCTGCCAGTCGCGCCGCCAACCCCACAGGGCCAGGGACTCAAGGGCCAGCAGCAACAACGCCGGTTCGGCCATGCGGCCATCGCCTTGGCGATCACAGGCCAGCAGGCCCGCTGCCGGGGCCAGGGGCAACACCCGCTCAACGCTTTGGAGCTGCTGCCAGTTGCGGCGCACCGGGGCGGCTTGCCACATCGAGGTGTTCATGGCGGCGGCCGCCAGCACAGGCGCCTCGGTGGCCAGCAGCGTGCTGGCCAGCAGGGTGTCCGCCAGGCCATGCACCCAACGCCCCAGGCTGGAGGCGCTCAGCGGTGCCAGCAGCACCAGTTCGGCCCATTCGGCCAGTTCGACATGGAGCGGGCGCTCGGCGGCGGCGCTCCACTGATCGGACTCCAAATAACAGCGCTGGCGGCTCAACGAGGCCAATGCCACCGGGCTGACCAGCCGTTCGGCACTGGGGGTGATCACGCAGCGCACCTGGGCGCCCCGCTGGGCCAGGGCACTGACCACCAAGGGCAGCTTGACGGCGGCGATGCTGCCGCTGATCCCCACCAGAATGCGGCGTCCGACCAGGGGGTCCGGCACCTCAGTCCTCATCAAAGGGTTCCTGATCCACCAGATGCACGTACGGGCGGGCCAGGTCGGGACGATGGATCGCCAGCGCCCGCATCAGGTGCCAGTCGGCCAGGCTGTCAAACGGTGACGGATAGTCCTCGTCTTCGAGCCGGCGGGCCAGCTCGGCGGCGGCAGCCTCGTCAAAGGCGGCCAGGCGTTCGGGGTTGATCTCGGTCGTCATGGCGGCTCGGATGTCAGGCATCCCGCAGGGGGTCTCCCCAGGGACGGGCTGCTTTGAAATAATGGCGCGGTCGGGGAATTAGCTCAGCTGGTAGAGCGCTGCGATCGCACCGCAGAGGTCAGGGGTTCGAGTCCCCTATTCTCCATTTCCCGACGGCCCATTCCGGACAGCAGGGCAAGCCACTGCCGGCCTGCTGCCTAATCTTGCCCCTGCCAGCACAGCGGTGCCCGATGAATTGGTCAGCTGACGCCGAAGCTCGCCTCAAGGAAGTGCCGTTCTTTGTCCGGCCGGTGGTGCGTCGCCGGATCGAGTCCATGGCCAGTGATGCCGGCCTGGCCGAGGTGAGCGAAAGCTTCTATGAGCAGGCCAAAGCCCAGTTCGGCCAGAACTGATCGGCATCGGCGGGCTGCAGCCCGAGGACAGGGCGGACGATCCTGTAAATAAGTGGGTAGAAAGTCCTAGGTCGTCCTTCATGTCGCAATCGAAGCGCGAGCAGGTGGTCAGTCACCTGCGTTACATCCGCCAGGAGCTCAGGGAGATGCACCAGGGGGTCATGGAGGACGGTCTGCTGCCCGAAGCCGGCGAGGTGCGCGGTGTGATGGCCCAGATGGAAGCGTTGCTCGAGCTGCTCGAGGGCAAATCGTCACGCAAAAAGGACAGCGACGGCTGACACCCCTTGCAAGCTGGGGCTGCAGGCGCTTAGGTAACCCAGTCCCCATCACCCGGCCCGGGCCCTGCGGCTCCGGGCTTTTTCATTGGCATCCCCTATCAGTAGCGTCCAACTGCGGCTACATCGCCACAGATGGTGTAGAAATAGGTTGCAGGTTCGGGCTGGGTGATGGGGATCGCCTTGATGTCAAGCCTGCACCCCCTTGACCATTGACGTGCAGCAAACCCGCTTCCAGCGGCTGATTCTTGGATCGGGCCAGCGGCTCCGTGACTGGGCTGTGAATCCCTGGCGGCGTTGGTCCCTGCAGCTGATCATTCTGCTGGTCAGCTTTTCGATCGGCGGCATCCTGGGTGCGGTCAGCGGCACGATCTCGGTGCTGGACCCGGTCGGGGCACTGGCATGCGTCTTGGCCATCGAAGTGGCGGCACGGCTCCGCGGTCCGCTGCTGCGCCAACGCGATCAGGCGGTCCTGCTGGGCCTGTTGGACATGGCCCGCATGGGCCTGCTTTATGGCCTGCTGCTCGAAGGGTTCAAGATGCTCTGAGCTCCCCCGGCAGCCAGCAGATACAGCAAGGCCATGCGCACGGGAATGCCGTTGCGCACCTGCTCATCGACCAAGGCGACGGCCGGGTCGTCCAACAGGGCACCGGTCATCTCGACGCCGCGGTTGACCGGTCCGGGGTGCAGCACGGGCAGGAGCCGACCGCCGCGCTGCAGGCGGGCGTGACTCAGCCCATAGCGCTGGTGGTAGCCCTCGAGGCTGCTTAATAGGTTCTGCTGCATGCGCTCCTGCTGCAACCGCAGGGTCATGACCGCATCGGCCCCCTGCAGGGCCGCATCCAGATCGCGCTGCACCTGCACGCGCCCGCGGCGCGGCACCGGATCGTGGCGTTGACCGGGCGGCGGGGCGGCCACAAAGTCGGCAAAGGCATCCGGCACCAGCGTGGGGGGACCGCACAGGACCACCTCGGCACCGCAGGCGGTCAGGGCCCACAGGTTCGAACGGGCGACGCGCGAATGCAGCACGTCACCCACGATCACGATGCGCCGTCCCTGCAGGGCCTGGGGC
>Ga0310333_100390_pt1 | contig 12059 bp, 8 predicted proteins | sample LakMicSRFTotalB7_FD_195547 | JGI IMG/M metagenome (GOLD analysis project Ga0310333, IMG submission 195547) | Enriched freshwater cyanobacterial communities from Lake Michigan, Michigan, United States - MI23.SRFL.Total.B7 (v2) (version 2) | ecosystem: Environmental > Aquatic > Freshwater > Lake... | reverse complement strand
CTTCCAGACCGCCCACAAGATGAAGGTGCAACGGGGCGCCCTGCCGGAAGATGCCGCCGGTCCGGGTGGTGGCCGCAACGACAACAGCCGCCTCAAGCGCTACATCGCCAAGGTCACGATCAATCCGGCGATCGCCCATGGGTTGGATAGCCAGGTGGGCTCGGTGGAGGTGGGCAAGCTGGCCGATCTGGTGCTCTGGAAACCGGGCTTCTTTGGCGTCAAGCCGGAGCTGGTGATCAAGGGCGGTTCGATCGTCTGGGCCCAGATGGGCGATGCCAATGCCTCGATCCCCACCCCGGGGCCAGTGCATGGCCGGCCGATGTTCGCCAGCTTCGGCAAAGCCCTGGCCCCCAGCTGCCTCACCTTTGTGAGCCAGGCCTCCCTCGAGGCCGACCTGCCCCGCAAGCTCGGCCTAAACCGCCTGTGTGTGCCAGTGCAAAACACCCGCTCCATTGGTAAGGCCGCCATGCGCAACAACAGCGCCCTGCCCAAGGTGGAGGTCGATCCCCAGACCTACGAGGTGTTCGCCGACGGCGAGCTGCTCACCTGTGAGCCGGCCGAGGTGCTGCCCATGGCCCAGCGCTATTTCCTGCTCTGACAGGAGCTCCCTAGTCGGCCCAGCTTGCGGCTGGGTGACCCTGGTCTCGGCCTGGTTAGGGCGCTTGTGCGCTAAGGGCCAAGGGTTCCGTAGCAGGGTTCCGTAGCAACGAAGACCGGGATCGTCCCGATCGCTCAGCATGATCTGAGCCTCGCCGGGGCAGCCATGTTCACCGCCTATAAGCCCAGCAAGGGCTACGACGAATATTTCAGTGGTAGCGCCGAACCCCGGGAGGCTCTCCAGCCCCTGATCTCCTCCCTGGGCACCCTGGGCATCGAGGAACTGAACCGCAACCATGCCGCCGCCGGCATGTTGCTCAAGCGCCTCGGCGCCACCTTCCGACTTAACGATTCCGGCGACAAGGGCACCGAGCGGATCCTGCCCTTCGATCCCCTGCCCCGGTTGATCCGCACCGGCGAATGGCAAACCCTGGAACGGGGTCTGATCCAGCGCCTCGAAGCGATCGACCTGTTCCTGGCCGATGTCTACGGCGACCAGCGCATCCTCAATGACGGGGTGATTCCCCGGGAGGATGTGGAGAGTTCCCAGGGCTGGCGGCCCCAGCTGCAGGGCTTTAAGCCCCCCTTGGGCAAGTGGTGTCACATCTCCGGCCTGGATTTGATCCGCGACGGCGCCGGCACCTGGCGGGTGCTGGAGGACAACCTGCGCTGCCCGTCGGGGGTGGCCTACTTCCTCGAGAACCGGCGCGTGATGAAGCGCATGTTCCCGAGCCTGTTCGCCGGTCGCACCGTCCAGCCGATCGACGACTATCCCTCCCATTTGCTCCAGACCCTGCGGGAGCTGGCCCCCTGGACCAACCAGCCCAAGGTGGTGCTGTTGACGCCTGGGGTGTTCAACAGCGCCTACTTCGAGCACAGCTACCTGGCCCAACAGATGGGCATCCAGCTTGTGGAAGGGCGCGATCTGGTCTGCGAGGGCGACCGCGTCTGGATGCGCAGCACCGCCGGCCTCGAAGCGGTGGATGTGATTTACCGGCGCATCGACGACGACTTCCTCGATCCGGCCGTGTTCCGCAGTGATTCGATGCTGGGGGTGCGTGGCCTGATGGCGGCCTATGCGGCCGGCCGGGTGGCCATCGCCAACGCCCCGGGCAGCGGTGTGGCCGATGACAAGCTCATCTACGCCTATGTGCCCGAGATGATCCGCTATTACCTCGGTGAGGAGCCGATCATCGAAAATGTGCCTACCTATTTGTGTTCCAGGGCCGACGATCGTGCCTACGTGCTCGCCCACCTCAAGGACCTCGTGGTGAAGTCGGTGGCGGAGGCGGGGGGCTACGGAATGCTGATTGGACCCCATGCTGAGCAGGCTGAGATTCTCGAATTTGCCGCCAAGATTGAGGCCGATCCCCGTAATTTCATCGCCCAACCCACCCTGGATCTCTCCACCGTGCCGTCCTTGAGCCAGGGGGAGCTCTACCCCTGCCATGTGGACCTGCGGCCCTACGTGCTGCGCGGTAAGGGGGCCTGGGTGAGCCCCGGCGGCCTCACCCGGGTGGCCCTGCGCCGGGGCTCCCTGGTGGTGAACTCCTCCCAGGGCGGCGGCTGCAAGGACACCTGGATCGTGGAGGACTCCCCATGCTGAGCCGCGTCGCCGATTCGCTTTATTGGATTAATCGCAACGTCGAGCGGGCCGAGAACATCTCCCGATTTGTGGAGGTGAGCGAGGCCATGGCCCTCGATTGCCCGCCCGGTAGCGCCGAACCCTGGCTGCCCCTGATCGATGCCTGCGGCGATCGGGAACTGTTCGACACCCTCTATCCCCAGGGCACCCCGGAGGATGTGGTGCGTTTTTTGGTGCGGGAACCGAAAAACCCCAGCTGCATCGTCAATTGCATCGCCATCGCTCGGGAGAACGCCCGCCAGATCCGCGAGGTGATCACCACGGAAATGTGGGAGCAGATCAATGACCTGCACTGGACCCTGCAGGAGAGCGATGCGTTTTGGCAGCTCCAGCCCCAGGAGCAACTGCGCGAAATTCGCCGCGCCTGCCAGCTTTTTTATGGCGTCACCGATGCGACGCTCAGCCGCGATCTCTCCTGGCAATTCAGCCGCCTGGGTCGCCTGATCGAGCGGGCCGACAAGACGACCCGCATCCTCGATGTGAAGTATTTCCTGCTGTTGCCCAGCCCCGAGGAGGTGGGTGGCGTGCTCGATGAGCTGCAGTGGATCTCGCTGCTGCGCACGGCCGGCGCGTACCAGATGTTCCGCCAAGCCCAGCAGCAGGGCATCACCCCCCGGGCGGTGGCCTCGTTTCTGCTGCTCGATCCGATCTTCCCGCGCTCGGTGCGTTACTGCCTCGAAGGCATCAGCAAGGCCCTGGGCGTGATCCGCAGCAGTGCGGTGCCCGGGCCGCCCGATGACCTGGAATGCCTGAGCGGTCTGATGCTCGCCAGCTGGAGTTTTGTGCGAATTGATGACCTGATTGGCCAGGGCCTGCACGAGGCCATCGACCATTTCCAAAGCGATCTGAACCGGCTCCATGGGCTGATCCATGACCGTTACTTTGTGATGCCCACCCCGTCCCCCTCCGAGTCGAGCGCCGATCCGGCATGCGTGCCCGCCTAACCCACAGCTTCTCTTACCGCTACAGCGATCCGGTGCTGCTCGGCCCCCATCGCTTCTGCCTGCGGCCCCGGCCCCATGGCTTTCAGCGCCTGCTGGATTACCGCCTGACGATCAGCCCCGATCCCAGCCAGCTCTTCGACCTGCTGGCCGCCGGAGGTGACACGATCACCCGGGCCCGCTTCCTCAAGGAAACGCGGATCTTTCGGGTCGAGGCCTGCTCAGAGGTGGAAACTTGGCAGCCGCCCCTGATCGAGGCCTGTCTCGATGGGGACATGGCGCGCCTGCCGGTGCCGATCGGCCGGCTCAACCCCGACCTGCTCTCCTGCCTGCAGGGCTGGTTGCCCAATGGTCAGCACGACCCGGCGGCGGTGGACCTGGCCCAGGAAGCCCTTATGGGCAGTGACCAGCGCAGCCTCACCTTCCTTCAACAATTAATTGAAATCATCCAGGACCGGGTCAAATACACCCAGCGCCATGTGGGCCCCGCCTGGCCCGCCGGCCGCACCCTGAAGGAGCGGGTGGGCTCCTGCCGGGACCTGGCCATGCTGATGATCGAAAGCTGCCGCTGCGTTGGCCTGCCGGCCCGGTTTGTGAGCGGCTACCACCTGGTGGAGCCCAAACCAAAGCGCTACGACCTGCACGCCTGGGCCGAGGTCTACCTGCAGGGGGCCGGCTGGCGGGGGTTTGATCCCAGCGGCAAAGGGGCCGTGGATGAGCGCTACATCCCCCTGGCCACCTCCTCCCAGTCCGATCTCACCGCTGCGATTACGGGCACCTTCTCGGGCCCGCCGGGGGTGAAAAGCATCCTCAAGTGGGACATCCAGGCCGAGGTGCTGGTGCCGCCCCGCGAGCCCGAGCCCGACCCCAAGCCCGATCAGGAGTCCGTACCCGAAGCCGAAGCCGAAGCCAACGAGCTGCACCGGGTGCCCCAGTCCCCCTCGGGAGTTCCCTAGTGACCCATCCAGCCCCCCAGCCGCTCAGCCCCATCGATCCTGCCCAGTTGAGTGCGTTGATCGAGCAGCGCCTGGCCGCCGCCGGAGTGCAGCTCACCCTGGGTGGCGAACCCACCTACGTGCCGAACGAACCGGAGGGGGCGGAATGGGCGTTTGCGGCCGATGGCCCTACCAAGCTCGGCTACGCCCGGGCCCTGGCGGCCCAGCTGCAGCAGCGGGCCTGGCCCGGTAGCACCCTGATGTATTGCCCCGGCAAGCGCTACGACGGCGAGGTCAATCCCCGCTGGGCCCTGCGCCTGTTCACCGGGCCTAGCGGCGACCCCGTGGTGGCCTGGCCCCAGAGCGATGGGGCCCCCCGGCCCGTGCTGCCGGCTGGGGCGGCCGCAGGCTTCCTGGCGGCGATTGGCCGCGGCCTCGGCTGCGAGCTCCAGCCCCTGGAACTGCGCGATCCCCTCGACGGGGAGCGCAGCGTCTGGGCGGCCCCCCTGAGCTTCAACGATGGTCTTGATGAGACCGTGTTTGGCCCCCTGGGCTGGCAGCCGGCGGCCTGGCCCCTGGATACGGAGCTGCGCGAGCTGCTGGGCGCCCCCGGTCCGGCGGGCCTGCGCCTGCCCCTGCAACACTTCCCCGAGGGGGTGCTGCGCCAGGTGCTCACCCTGGAGGTGGGACCCCAGGAGTGGAGCCTGTTCCTCCCCCCCTTGGCCCGCCAGCCCCTGGAGCAGTTGTTGGGGGTGATCGCCAGTGCCAGCGGCGCCTGGAGCCAGCCCGACCTCAGCGGCGTACTGCCCCTGGACATCGATGGCGCCTGGCAGGTGCTTGGCCTGACCGCCGATCCGGGCGTGCTCGAGGTGAATCTGCCCGTTTGCCCCCGCTGGGACGCCTATGCCTTTTGGATGCGCGTGTTGGAGGAAGGGGGTGCGGCCGTGGGCCTGCGCTCCTGGAAGCAGCGGCGGCCCGCCCCTGAGCTCCCTAAGCCTGATGACCTGAGCCCGGAGCGCCTAAATCAGCACGCCCTGAACCGGGTGGGCCTGAGCCAGGAGGGCAGTGGCGGCGGCAACCACCTGCTTTGGGGTGGCCCCAGCCTGGAGCAGAACCCCTTCTTCAGCCGGCCCGCCTGGCTGGTGGGTTTGCTGCGCTTCTGGCAGCACCACCCCAGCCTGGCCTATTTGTTCAGCGGCAATTCGGTGGGGCCCGCCTCCCAGGCGCCCCGCCCCGATGAGGGCAGCGCCGAATGGCTCGACCTGCAGCTGGCCCACCAGGTGCTGGCCGGTTTGCCCGAGGGCGACCAGCGGGTGGCGATCAGCGAAACCCTGCGCCACCTCCACGCCGACAAGAGCGGCAACACCCACCGCAGCGAAATCAGCCTCGACAAGTTCTGGAACCCGGCCTGGGCTGCCGGCTGCCAGGGGCTGCTGGAGTTTCGGGCCATGGAAACCCTGCCCCAGCACCAGTGGAGCGCGGCGATTGCCCTGCTCTGGAGCGCCCTAGCCGCCCACCTGCTGGAGCCCGCCCACCGTCCCAGCGCCCTGCGGCCCTGGGGCGACGCCCTCCACGATCGCTGCCTGCTGCCCAGCGAGCTTTGGGCCGATCTGGAGCAGGTGCTGGCCTTGCTGGCGGCCGATGGCCTGGTCCTCGATTCCGGCCTGTTTCGCCAGATCTGGCAGTGGCGCTTCCCCCAGCTGCTGCACTGGCGAGAGGGCGAGGCGGAGCTGGAGATCCGCCGCAGCCTCGAACCCTGGCCCCTGCTCTGCGACACCCCGGTGGAAGGCGGCAGCACCAGCCGCTTCGTTGACAGCTCCCTGCGCCGCTTCGAGGTGATCACCTCGGCGGCCTTCCGCCAGCGCTTCGGCCTAGTGCTGCAGGGACGTCCCCTGGCCCTGCCCGCCGCCGGGGCGTCCCAGCCCGTGGCCGTGCGCTATCGGCTGGAGCGCCTCTACCCCTGCCTGCATCCCACGATTGCGCCCCACCTGCCCCTGGAGTTGGCCCTGGTGGCCCGCCCCGATGCGGATTCGGGCCAGGGCGGTGAGTCCGATGCCAGCCAAGTCGGCGGGTCCGAAACCGGCGGTCTGCCCCTCCAGCGCTGGACCCTGCTCAGCGAAGACGGGGGCTTCCTGCCCCAGGAGCTCACCGCTGGTGAAGCTCCGCTGGATCCAGCGGCAGCCCCCTGGCGTGGAGCTAGCCCCGATGCGGTGACCGTGGACCTGCGGCTGCCCTGATCGCAGGCTGTCTTGATTGCAGGCTCTCTCTTCCCTGGGATTGGGGCAGCCGGTGCGGAATGACTCCAGTGCTGCGGTTCGGCCGCAAGCCTGGAGCGGCCTGGCACCTACCAGCTGACGCCGTGCAACTTGGGCAGGGGAGCGGTGCGGGAGGTGGTGGCGAACAGGCGCGGAATGCGGGCGCTGTTGTAGACGCGGAATTCGCGCAGCACGCTGGCGCCCTGGTCGCGCACGGCCTGGTTGAGCACCACCGAACCATCGGGATCGGACACGGAGCGGTGGAAGGTGCCCGGCGGAATGCGCAGGATGTCGCCGCCGTTGTCCAGGCGCACGATATGGAAGGGATAGTTCCAGCCCAGGTTCACCAGAAAGAAGGTGCGGCCGCCATGGAGGGCCAGCAGGTTGTCCTCTTGGTGGGGATGCAAATAAAACTGCCAGGCGCCAGTGTCGATGTCATCGGGGGGGCTGATCGCTGGGCCGCTGTGCACCACCAGATCGCGGGCATTGGAGGTCGGCACGGTGATGTCGTAGAAGCGCACCGCGGGGGTATCGCGGAACTTCTCGTAGGGAATCAGCTCGAACATGGGCGCCGGCCGCGGTGCCGATGGCGATTGGCCCGCTTGGTTGGCCTCCAGCAGGGTGGTGACCATGGCGATTGCCACCAAAGGTGGACGAACAAGTTGCCCTAATCAACCCAAGCGCCAGCCGGGCCTGTCGTTCGAATGGCTACCAAACCCCTGATGGGGCCCGGATCGGGGACGGATACCCGACTGGCGCCCCCAAGCCAGGCCGCCCGCTCCAGGCCAGCATGGATCTATGGATCGTCCCTTTCATCGCGCCGCCATGACCCCAAACCCCCGCAGCGCCTGCCTGTTCGCCTGCCTGCTGGTGGGGGCCGCCAGCCTGCCCGTGGGCGCCCAGCAGCAACCCCAGCCCCTGCCCCAGCAGCCTTCCCAGCAGCAGTATCAACAGGCTCCCTATCGCGAGCCTTACCAGCCGCCCCGTCCAGTGCGCCCCTGGACCAAGCCCACGGTGTCGGTGCCGGAGTTCAAGAACACCGTGACTCAGCCCACCTGGTGGTGGCAGGGATCGGTGGCCCAGGATCTGGCCGCCGCCCTGGCCAACGAGCTTCAGGCCACCGGTGACATCCAGGTGGTGGAGCGCAGCAACCTTAAGCAGGTGTTGTCGGAGCAGGAGCTGGCTGACCTGGGCATCGTCAAAAAGGGCAGCAATGCCGCCAAAAAGGGTCAGATGACCGGCGCCCGCTACATCGTGCTCGGCACCCTCACCGCCTACGACAACAACGTCGAAAACAAGCAGTCCGGCAGCAACTTCGGCTTGCTGGGCTTTGGCACCGCTAAGCAACAGCTGGAGAGCAGGGATTACGTCGCCCTGGATATTCGCATTGTCGATAGCAGCACCGGCGAGATCATCGGCTCCCGCACCGTGGAAGGGCGGGCCAGCAACACGGCCGAAGCACGCTCCAATGGCGGCAGCCTGGCGCCAGCCGCCGGCCTGGCCCTTTGGCTGGCGCCGAACATGGGCACCACCGGCCAGGCCCTCACCGCCGCCGCTGGCACCCTGCAATTTGGCTCGAACAACAGCCAGTCCCAGCGCACGCCTGCGGCCAAGGCGATCCGCGCTGCCCTGGTCGATGCCTCCAACTACGTGAGCTGCGTGCTGTCCCCTAGGGATGGCTGCCAGGAGGTCTACCGGGCCCAGGACCAGCAACGCCGGGAACGCACCCAGGGGGTGTTGCGGCTGGAGTAGGTCTCGGTTGGCGGATCGTCAGCCCCTTCGGTAAGCCCGCCAGCGGCCCCTCCGAGGGCCCGGGTGGAGTGGGGGTTTGGCTTTAGGGCGATTCCCTTGGGGTCAGAAGGGAATTCGGATCAGAACGGAATTGGCATCTCCACCAGCGCCGGTTCCGGGGCGCACTGGGGAATGCGCTCCGCCACCACGGCGCCGATCACCACGATCGCGGGGGAGCCGAAGCTTTCGGCTTCTACCCGCTCAGCCAGGTCGGCGAGGGTGGTGATCAATTGGCGTTGGCCGGTCACGGTGCCCTGCTGCACCACCGCCGCCGGCGTGGTGCCGGCCAAACCGCCGGCCATCAGTTCTGCGCAGATCTGGGGCAGGTTGTGCAGGCCCATGTAGATCACGAGCCCATCACTGCTGCGGGCCAGGCCGCGCCAATCGACACCGGGCCGCCCCTTATCGATTTCCTCATGGCCGGTCACGAAGGTGACGCTTGAGCCGGCCCGCCGGTGGGTTACGGGGATACCCGCATAGGCCGGTGCGGCGATGCCCGCCGTCACCCCAGGCACCACCTGCACGGCCACCCCCTTTTTGACCAGGTGGGCGGCCTCCTCGCCGCCGCGGCCGAACAGGAAGGGGTCGCCCCCCTTGAGTCGCACGATGCAGCGGTGGCGTTGGGCCAGCTCCACCAGCACCGCATTGGTGGTGGGTTGCGGCACGGAATGGTGGCCGCGGCGCTTGCCGACGAAGTGGCACTCGCAGCCCTCCGGCACCAGGTCGAGCAGGGCCCGGGGCACCAGGGAGTCGTAGACGAGGGCATCGCAGCGGCTGAGCAGCCGATGGGCCTTGAGGGTGAGCAGGTCGGGGTCGCCCGGACCCGCCCCCACGAGATACACCGTGCCCGGCAAGGTGGTGCCTGAGCCATCGGGCCCGCTAACAGCCTGCTCTCCGGCTTCGGGGCTGCTGGCGTTGGGGCCGCTCGCAGCGCTGCTCATGGCAAGGCCTCAAGCGCCGTGAGCAGGAACTGGCGGATGGCGGGCTGCTGCAAAAGGGGAGGAAGGGGCAGGGGGGCGCGGGCTTGGCCTGGGGGGAGAGTTACCCGTTGGCCGGCTTCCAGTGTGTCGGTGAGCCGGTTGCTGGCCAAGGTCAGGGGCAGCAGGGCAACGGCCCCCGCGTCGGGGCGATCCCCAGGCAAAACCAGATCCGCCAGCTGTGCAGTGTATGGAGTAGCTAGTCCGGGACTGCCCAGCACGGCGCCCAGGTGGTCCAGATAGCGCTGGGCTAGGGGGCCCTCCAGGGGGTGGTGAAGCCAGTGGATGGCCGCAAACGCCTGGCGATCCGCCAGCTGGGTAGCCAGCAGGTGTTGCCAGGTCGGCCAGGCCCCGATGAAGGCATAGCGCTGGAGCGCGATGGCCGGGCCCGGGCCCAGGCGGGTGCGCCAGGCGCGGGCGATCGCCGGCAGGTCCTTGCGCACGTGGCCCCCAGGTAGGAGCAGCAAGGGCACCAGGCCGATCGCCCCAGCCCGCTGGGCCCCGGCCCAGAAGGTCGGGCTGGGGTCGGGGGCGTCGCGAGTGAGGGCCTGCAGGAGGACCGGGGCGCCCCGCCGCTGCTCCAGCTCCCGGGCCCAATCCTGCAGCTCCTGAGGGATCAGCCCGCCACTGCGGCCATGCACCACCAGCACTAGGGGGGAGCGGCGCAGGCGCCGCTGCAACCGCCCTTGCACCGGGGCCGCCAGGGGACGTTGGGCCAGGCGCCGCAACTGGCGTTGGCCCTGGGGTAAGCGGGCCAGCAGATCCACCGCCTTGGCGGCCAGGTCGGGATCCAGGTCTTCCGCCAAGGCCGCCAGGCCGGATTGCAGGGGCTCCAGGGGCCAGGCCGACAGGCCTAGGGCCAGCCCTTCCAAGGCCCCATGGCGCAGGGCTCGGGGGCCGGGGGCCAGGCTGATGTTGAGGAGTAGGGCGCCATCCTCGCCCTGCCGTTGATGGCCGAGTCGCTCCAGCAGTTGGGCATCTAGGGAGTGGTCCAGGGCCTGCCGCAGTCGTTGAGCCACGCGGGGGTCTTGGAACGCCCCCAGCAGGGCCAGCCAGCCCGGCCCGTCCGGAGCCAGGGTCAGCAGGGGCTCCAGCCACACCGTTCGGCTGGCGGCGGGCAGGGCCGGCAGGGCCTGCCCTAGGGCCTGGAGCAGGAGAGGCGGGCCAAAATCAGCCGCCAGGAGCAGCAGGCGTTCGGCGCCCCCCTGGTCCACCCGGCCGGCCAGGGTGACGAGCAGATCCAGCTCGGGCGCCAGGCTCCCCGAGGCCAGGCCCGCAAGCCAGGGACCGAGGTCGCTGGCGCCGCGTCCCAGCTCCTGGAGCCGCTGCCAGCGCTGCAGGCTGCCCTCTGGCGGCAGGGGCGGCAGGGGTTGCGGGTCAGACGATTCAGATCCCAGGCGGAGCATGGTCAGCCACCGGGCAGCTGGATCCACCCTGCCAGTTGCGGTGACCTGGCCGCGCTCGGAACCGGTGGGGGCCGGCGGCAGGGGCGGCTTGGACAAGGTCTGATCAGCAACGGAGCGAGGGGAATCGGGGACCAGACCCCCCAGGATCGGGGGATGGGGCAAGCCTCCGGGCTTGGCAGCCCGCCCGCCCCTGCTTGGGGACCGGCTGGAAGCGGTTGGGCTTCAGGGGGTCTGGCTGCGCCGCCGGGCGCCGAAACGCTCCACCAGCAGGGTTTCCAGCACATCAGGCAGGGCGGTCAGGGGAACGGCCGTGCCGTGCAGGGCCGCCAATTGGGGCTCGGCCCCCATCGATCCCCCCAGGAAAATCTTGGCGGCTTCCACCATCTGGCCGTCCAGGCGGGCTTTCGCGCCCATCAGGCCGATTTCGCCCATGTAGGGCTGGCCGCAGGCGTTCGGACAACCGGTCCAGTGGCTGCGCACCGCCTGGGGCAACTCCAGCCGCCGCTCCAGCTCCTCGACCACGGCCTGGGCCGTGGTTTTGGTCGGAATCAGGGCAAAACTGCAGTAGCGGTTGCCGGTGCAACTCACGGCCTCGGCCTCGAGCGGGCCCGGGTCGGGCCGCAGGCGCTGCAGCAGCGGTTCGGCCAGCAACGCCCCCACCTGGTCCGTGGCCACCCCCGGGATCAGCACGTTCTGGGCCTCGGTGAAGCGCAGCTCCCCCTGGCCGTAGGTTTTGGCCAGGCGGGCCAGCTCGACCATGGCGTCGGCATCGAGCCTCCCCATGGGCACGCTGAGGCCGACCCAGTGCAGGCCGGGCTGTTTCTGGGCCTGCACCCCCAGGCCGGAGCGGGGCGCCCGGGTCACCAGATGGCTGCCGTCGTGGGGCAGCGCTTCGGCGCCGATGGCGGCCAATTCCGCCAACAGCTCCCCCCGGTAGGTTTCCAACCCCAGGTCTTCGATCAGATAAAGCAGCCGGCTTTTGGAGCGGGCAGCGCGATTGCCGTGGCGTTCGAAATGGCGCAACACGACCAGGCTGAAATCGGCCAGCTGCTCGGGTCGTAGCCAAACGCCTAGGGGGATGGCCAGTTCATTGCGTTGGGCCGAAAAGAAGCCCCCCACCACCACCGTGAAGCCCAGCTCCCCCTCGCGGTGGCAGGGCAGAAAGGCCAGGTCGTTGTGGAGCAGGAAGCTGTCGGCGGCACCGCCCACGGCCACATTGAACTTGCGGGGCAGGTTGCGGGGGCCTTCCGGTCCCAGCAGCCGGGCCTGGATCGCGGCCACCAGGGGCCGGGTGTCGATCACTTCCTCCGGATCGATGCCGGCTAGGGGATTGCCGGTGATATTGCGGGGATTGTCATGGCCGGATTGGCGGCTGGTTAGGCCCACCCCCTCCATGGCCATTAACAAGGGCGCCATGTCCTCCAAGAGCAACCCACGCATCTGCAGGTTTTGCCGGGTGGTGATATCGGCGGAGCCCTCATCGCCGCAGCGATCGAGGGCATCGGCCAGCAC
>Ga0310333_100384_pt1 | contig 12122 bp, 10 predicted proteins | sample LakMicSRFTotalB7_FD_195547 | JGI IMG/M metagenome (GOLD analysis project Ga0310333, IMG submission 195547) | Enriched freshwater cyanobacterial communities from Lake Michigan, Michigan, United States - MI23.SRFL.Total.B7 (v2) (version 2) | ecosystem: Environmental > Aquatic > Freshwater > Lake... | reverse complement strand
GTGCTGGCCCCGGCCCCCACCCGGGTGCCCGGGGCCAGCACGGCCCTAGCCGCCACCCAGGCCTGGGAGCCGATCAGGATCGGCTGGGCCACCAAATCGAACCCCAGCGAGCGGAAATCGTGGTTGCCGGTGCAGAGGTAGGCCCCCTGGGAGAGGCAGACCCGATCGCCGAGGCTCACCGGAGCCAGGTTGTCGATCCAGACCGCTTCCCCCAGCCAGCAGTGGTCACCGAGGACCAGCCGCCAGGGGAATTTCACCCGCAGGCCTGGCTTGATCCGGCAGCCCAAGCCCACCTGGCTCCCAAACAGGCGCAGCAGGGCACAGCGCCAGCCCGAACCCGGCAACCAGCGCGCCGCCAGCAAGGGGGATCCCAGGCAGAACCAACCGAAGCGCACCAACCAGGGGGCGCCAGGGTGCCAGTCGGCTGGTAACCGGTAGTGATCCAGCTGTTGCAGCTCCCTCATCGCAGGGCCGGGAAGGTGGCACGCAGGTGGTGGCGGAAGCGGCGACGGGCCACCGGGGGACTGGCGTGCCGATCGATCCAGGCGGCGGCGCCTAGCCCCAAGCGCTGGCGCCGGGCCGGTTGGGCGCAAATCGCCGAGATCGCCTCAGCCATCGCCCCAACCACGGACGCCGCCATCGCCGCCGGCGCGCCCTCCACTAGGGCGCCGGTTTGGCCAGGAATCACAAAATCCTCCGGACCGCCGCAGCGGGTGCTCACCACAGGAATGCCGCAGGCCATCGCCTCCAGGGCGGCAATGCAGAGGCCCTCCTGGTGCGAGGGGATCACAAACAGGTCCCAGCTCTGCAGGGTGGCAGCCAACTGGGCCGCAGGGAGCAGGGGATGGCAGTGCACCCGATCGGCGATGCCAAGCGCTTGCAGGCGGGGCAACAGAAAGCTTCCATCCGCTTCTCCGGTCAGCTCCAGCTGCACGGGCCTGCCCTGCCGCACCAGCCTCTGCACCACCGCAAGCAACAGGTCGATCTGTTTGCGGGGATCGCTATAGCGACCGGAAAAACCCAGCCGCCAGGGCACGCGCCGCTCCGGGGCCGGAAAAAACAACTGGGGATCACTGGGGCGATAGAGCACCCCATCCATGGGCCGGCCGCCGATCGCCGCCAGGGCCCGGCCCGTGACCTCGCTAATCGTGAGGATGTGACCCTTAGGGGCGCGCAACACCTGCCGCTCCAGCCGTCGCAACACCGGCCCATTGACACTGCGGTCCAGCAGGCGCCGGGCCGGCGGAAACTGCCTCACCCGGTCGCGGCGATCCCCCTGCCAATCACTGCCAATCCAGGCCAGAAACGGCACATTCAGGCTCGAATAGCGGGCGGCACAGAGGGGATTGCCGGTAACAGCCAGGTGCAGATCGCAGCTGGCCACCAGGCTTTTCCAGTAGTCCCGCGGCTGGAAATGGGTGAATTCCAGCTCCGGTAGCCAGGCACCTAGGCCGTGGCCCAGGTGGCCCCCCAGGCTCGCTTCCTGGTGCTGACCGGGCTGGCGGCCCTGCAGCAAGGCGCCGAAAGGCACCGAAAGCTCGGGGCGACAACTCCAGGGTTCATACCAGGCCAACACCGGCGTGATCCCCAGGGCCTCCAGCTCGGCGATCACCCACTCCAGCTTCGCGGCCACGCCCCCACAGGCAGGCCGGATCGTGCTGATCAGGGCCCTCATGGTCGGGCCTGGGTGGTGCGACCTTCGAGCAAGAACAGCAGCAGCAACAACTCGGCGTAGATGCGCTGGGCCGTGTAATACAACCCCCGGACCCCATCCCAGAGGTTGCCCTTAATCAGCAGGCAATACACCCCCACCAATAACGGCGCCAGGGGGCTGTGTTTGCGCAGGCGATCGGCCAGCGAGAGCTGGCGTGAGGGCGTTGATAGTAATTTCTGCCGTTCCGCCATCAGGTAGCGGGGTTGGGCGTTCAACCAACGCGTCAGGGGCTTGCGGTCGTCATGGAGGATCGGCTCATCCAGGGTCCAAACCTCACCAGGAAGTTGCAGGGCCTCGGCATGGCCATCAGCCACATAACAAGCCTGCCCAGGGCGAAATAACACGGTGCGTGGTGGCAAGAGGGTGCCGCGCAAGGGTTGTCCCTGGATGCAATAGCGAAAGGGCAAGGCAAAACCCGACACCAGCTCCGGTGCCGAAGCCATCGCCTGGCGCAGCACACCCGCCAGGCGAGCCGAGATGCCGTAGTCAGCGTCCAAGCTCAACACCCAAGGCGTGCTGATGCGGGCCAGGCCAAAATTGCGCTGGTTCTCGAAGTTGTCAAAGCGACGGCCCACAACCTCCACCCCAGGGGTGCCCTGCAGAATCGCCAAGGTGGCGTCGGTGCTACCGCTATCAACCACCAGAATGTGATCAACCCAGTGGAGCCCTGCCAGGGTGCGGGCGATATTACTTTCTTCGTTATAGGTAAGAATTAAGGCCGTCACGGCCCTTTCTTCCATTGGCATAGCGACACAAGCCTGGGCATCATCCTGAGGGTCCGCAACCGCAATAGGGTTCCGCACTGGCATCCAAATCAAGCCCCCTGGCAGAAATCAAGATCTAACCAGGCTAAATCAACTGACCAGCCAATCTATACTTGATCTGCAGCAGATTCGCCGAGCGTCAGGAGTGCAATGGAGCAAACCGCTGCAACTCTGCGCTAGCAACACGGCGACGGCCTTGGGCCACAAGAACGGGAATGGCCAGGAAGGATCCAAGACAAAGGCTCAACAAAAGCAATACAAAAGGATCTCCATAAACTCCACTGGCAGCCAGGAAGAATGGGGTGTTCGCCAAGCCAAAAGCCAGCAAGCCGATCAAGAAATTTGCTGTTTTAGCCGGCAGATACCGCAGCAAAGGCAGGTAACTGCGCATCGCTTGAATCAACAACACAATGGCCGCTAACAGCATCAACGCTCCTACCGGCCCCAATTCCGTAATGATCTTGCCACCGCCACCTTCGGCCACATAGCCCAGGTGCTTGCCAACAATCTGACCCTGGCCGAACTGAAGCACCCCCGTTTGAGACGCGGCACCGGCACCGAAACCGATTAGGCCAGACAACTCAAAAGCTTTCAACGATGCGTTAATTCCGAGCTCATTAAAACGCGAAAGAATATCGCCACCAACCGAGTTGGCGCGATTCAGATATTCGGAAAATTGATTGCCAAGCACCTGCCCCGCAAACAGGATGTACGTGGCGGAAGACAGGCCCGCCGCCGCAAAGATTGTGGTGAAAAGCCGATCCCGCCAAGCTGGGCTCGCATAACGCCGAAACAACAGGCCATAGATCAGACCAAACACCACCACCAACACCAAGGCCTTGCGCCGGCCTGTCAACAGGGTCAGCAAGGTGAAGACCAGGGCCAGCACCGTCAAGCCGCTACTCGTCGCAGGCTTCTCCGAGGCGAAGGCCAGGCTGATGGCCAGGCAGGCCGCCGCGCTCAGATGCCAGGCGGCCACCTCGCTGCTACGCCAGAGGCCACTGGCCCCCTGCACTGAAAACCCCCGGCGGAAGTGAATCAAAATGCCCGGTCCCACTTCCTTAAGCACGGCGGCATCAAAGCCGCTGTAACTCAACCAAACGCTGACCCCATAGAGCACGGAGACCAACAGGTAAAACTGCACAAGCCGCCGCAGCAACGCCTGATCACAGCCCACCTGGAAACCAAGCCACAGGCCCAGGGCCGGAGCCAGGTAGAACCCCACACCGATCAACGTCAGCACGGGCTGCTGGAAACGCAAGAACCCATTGAGTCCCTGCAGCACAATCAAGCCGGCATACAACGGCAACCAACGGCGCAACTGGGGAGCCCCCCACAGCATCGCCTCGAGATCCAGTCCGCGGCGCTTGTCTAGTAACACCAGGCCACAACAGGCCACGGCGATCAACACCAGTCCCACATAGAGGCCGGGCTGGCCGGGGGTGAGCTTGCGGATCGGATCCTGCAGAAAGCCCACCAAAACGGAAAGCAGCAACCCATCACGCCAGTTGCCATCCAGTAACAACACAACCAGGCCACTGGCCAGCAGCAGCAACAGCAGGGTGGTCATCGCAGCACCTCCCCATAGGCGCTTTGCAATTGGCCGGCGATCGCTGGCCAGGCAAACCGATCGGCCGCCAGGCGGCGTGCCTCCTGGCGCTGGCTGGGCGTGGGTTTGGCCAGGGCCCGCTCCAGGGTGGCGGCCAACACCTGGGGCTCACTGGCGCAAATGATCGCGGCCCCACTGGAGCTGAGCAGTTCGGCCACGGCCACCTCGGGCGAGAGGATCACCGGCAGGCCGGCAGCCAGGGCCTCAATCGCAGCAATGCCGAAGTTCTCCGAGGCCGAGGGCAGCACAAACCAGTCGGCGGCGGCCAGGGCCTGCCACTTGGCTTCCCCCGCCAAAAACCCGGACCACTGGCACCGGCTGGCGATACCCAGCTGGTCGGCCTGGCGCTGCAGGGCTGCCACATAGGCGGGCTCACCCTCCCCGGCAATCTGCAGGGTCCAGTCGCCCGGCACTAGGGCCAGGGCGGCGAACAGCTGCTCCAGCTGCTTTTTGGGATGGATGCGCGAGAGGAACAAAAAGCGGGTGGGCCCGGCACCGGCTTGGGCCTGGGTCGCCCCTTCTGGGGGCAGGTGCACCCCCAGGGGAATCACCACGGCCGGGGCGGCCAGGCCGAGATCAGCGCTTTGGTCCCGTTCGGCGGCAGTGGTGACATGCAAGGCCGCCGCGCCATCGAGGTTGCGGCGTTCGATCAGCCGCAGCATCCAGCGCTTGCGCCGGCTGCTACGGGCCAGACTCCAATGGCAAAGCTGGCCGATCGTGCTGAGCACGTAGGGAACCCCCGCCTGGCGGGCCTGGGCCATGGCGCTGGTGGAGGGGTAGGAAAACAGGGCGTGGATATGGAGCAAGTCGTAATCGGCCAGGTGGGCAGCCAGCCACTGGCTGAGGGCCGGCGCCACGGCGAACTCCCGCAGGGGCGTGATCGGCGGACTCCAGCGGCCAAAGGCCAAGAGCGGCACCCCGTCGTGGTCAATCCAGCGGCCGAGGGGCAGGTCGCCCAACAGGCCCGGCCCGTCGTCGTTGGTGGTGAGCAGGGAGGCCTCCACCCCCTGCTGACGCAGGGCCGCCGCCATCTCCAGGGCCGCCACCCCGGGACCGCCACGCCTGGGGCTGATCGAGGGAATCACGTGGAGCACTTTCATGGGCGGATGGGGGTATGACCGGTGATGGCATTGCCATGGGCGGACGCTGGGGCCTGGCCATGGCCAGGGCCGGCGGCTGCGGGGATCGGCAGGAGCTGGGGCGGACGACGGCTGATCCGCCAGGCCAGCCCCAGGGCCCGCAGTTCACCGAGGAACTTCACCGGGATCAGCCAGGGATGGCGCAGGTGGAAGCGGGTGCGCACCTCCCGAAACGGCTTGCGCAGCAGATACCAAAGGCGATCCCAGCCCCGGGCACAGCGCAGGGCGAAATAGCAATCCCCCACCCCGTGGTGGGGAGAGGCACTGGCCAGATGGCCGCCTGCGGATCGGGTGCCGCCCGAACTGGCGGCCAGGTGGTGGAGGGCCGCCTCGGGCTCAAAACGGATGCGCCCGCCAGCAGCCACCAGGCGCTTGGCCAATTCCGATTCGAAGCGCGACGCCACCGGTGGCGGAAAACTCTCGTTGAAGCCGCCAAGGGCGAGGATCTGCTCCCGATTAACGCTGAGGTTGCCGGCCATGGCGTTTTCAATCCAGGCGCCGCGGGTGCGATGGAACGGAAAGTCGAAGTCCCGCCAAAAGGGAGAGCGGTGATAGTGCTGGGGCAGATCAGCCGGGGCCTGACCCGGTTGCAGGATCTGGCCCACCACCGCCCAGGCCTCCGGGTAACGGTTATGGCAATCGATGTGGCCCTGCACCAAGCCTGGCAGGGGCACGATGTCGTCATCGAGAAAGAGCACCAGCTCACCGCGGGCTGACACCAAACCCCGATTCATTGCCCCCACCAAATGGGGCTTCGCAAGCCGCTGCCAGCCAATCAGGCCCTGGTCGTGCCAGTGCTGTAGGGCCCAGGTGGTGGCGGGTTCATGCCGTTCGCTCTGGTCGATCACCAGCAGCTCCGTCGGCCCATCGAGCTGGGCCAACTGGGGCAGCAGGGTGCCAATCGTGTCGATCAGAACCTGCTCACGCCGGTAGGTGGCGATCACAACGCTGAACATGGCGCTCCCTGCAGGGCCTGCTGCATCTGGGCCATGGAGACCTGGTAACTCCAGGCCGCCACCGCCTGGCGGGCCGCCGCCCCCATGGCCCGAACCTGGTCGGGGTCCTCCGCCAGGTGCTGCAGCTGCCGCGCCAGGGTCACGGCATCGCCGTTGTCGAAGCGCAGGCCATTGCGGCCGGGCTCGATCAATTCCTCGCCCGCCCCCACGCCCGCGGCCGCCAACACCGGCAAGCCACAAGCCATGGCCTCATTCACCGACACCCCCCAAGGTTCATCCGGACAGGGGTGCACAAACACATCGGCGTAGCCGTACCACTGGGGCAGGGCGCTGTAGGCCACATAGCCCGGGCAATGGATCAGGGGCTTGATCGGCGCGATCGCCTGCTGCACCAACGCCTGCAACGGGCCATCGCCCACCAGCAGCAGCCGCGCCCGCGGGCAGGGGCGCTGCAGCTGGGCAAAGGCCCGCACCAGGGTGAGCGGATCCTCCCGGGCGGTCCATTTCAAGATGCCGAGCACCACAAAGGCGTCGGCAGGCCACCCACGCTCGGCAAGCCATTGGGCCCGGCCGCTGCGTTCCACCGCCGAGCGACTGGCAAACCAGTGGTTATCCACGGCGTAGGCGAAGCGATAGCTGGGCCGATCCGAGCCGGAGAGCTCCCGCAGATAGGCCAGGGCCTGGTTGCCCACCGGATGCCAACTGTGGAAAAGCCGCTGAATCCGGCCCACGGCCTGGCGGCGCAACCAGCCCCGCCAACCGATCAGGTGGGTATGGCGGAGGGTGTTATCGGACCGCAAGCCGATGCGTTGGCCCCGGAGCCGCAACAACAGGGCCAGGAGCAGCTGGAAGCGGGGGTAATAGCCCGCCACAATCACCAAATCGGGCTTCAGCGAGCGAATCCAACGGGCTAGTCGCCAGGCCTGCAAGGGCGACTGGCCCTGGAGCACCCATTGGTCATAGGAGCCGCTCGCCAGGTGGTCCCAGCGGGGTGCAAAACCGAGTTCGACATCGGCACCCTGGAGGGCCGCGGTATAAATCACCCGCAACGGATAGGCGGCGGAACTGGCTATGGCCCGATACAAGGGGGCATCGAATTGGGTTTCCCGGTTTTGCACGATCACCAAACCGCCTAATCGCCCTAACGGGGCGGATGAATCACGCCGGTTGGGATTGGGCTGAAGGAGGGTCACCTAGGGCTACCGCGGTGAGGACCACCTTGGTCCCAGTCCAGCAATGAGGGGTGAGCCGGAGGTAAATCTGCGGCATCAAGGCTGCAGTCTCGGGATGGGCCCCGCCAGCGGGGGACTGGCAACCAGCAAGGGCCCCGCCTGGACTAGACGCAGCCAGGCCTTAGCGAGCCAGGGGGCCGACCGAATCGCCTCCAGGAAATAGGCGATGCAACGGCGATTGCCCCTGCGCCGACAACACTCGCCAATAAAATAGGCCCCCTCGCTGGCCCGCTGATCGAATAAGCCCCACCCCAACCAGGGGCGTAATGGGGCCTTGGACTGGGACATGGGAGGTCGAATAAGGGCTGCGTCCCGTAACCAAGGGGCCTCACTTTCGCCCCTGGAACGGGCCCCGTAACAGGCCAAAGACAGCCGGGCGATCTGCTGTTGCTCCCGCCAACGGCGCGATGAAATGCCGCCCACAAACAAGCGGGTGCTGTAAAGCACCTGGGGGCAATGGAAGAAGGTTCCCAGGGGTGCTAGCCGATACCAGAGATCCCAATCCTGGCCGTAATAGAAGGCACTGCGATAGCCACCCGCCGCCAGATAGGCGCTGCGACGCATCATCACGGAACCGTGGTGAGGAATATCAAACTCCAGGCCCCACTCCGGCATGGGGCCGTTGACCCAGGCCGGCGCCGCCATCGGCTGGCCCCGCTGCTTGGTCAGCAGGGGCTCCCAGGCAGGTCCATACACCGCCACATCGGAGGTCACCAGCACGCAATCGCCATGGTCTTGGAGCACGCGCCATTGGCGGCTTAAGCGCTCGGGTTCCATGCGATCACCCACATCAATGCGAGCTAGGGCCTCGCCCCGGGCCAGCTGGCAACCCCTGATCAGGGCCTGGGTCAGGCCGCCATGGGGAAGGGAAACCAGGCGCAGGCGCGGATCTGCCTCAGCCCGCTGGCGCAGCTCCACCAGGGTGGCTGGAGCCTGGGGGCCATCGGCCACCAGCAGGCATTCCAAGTCCACCCCCTGCTGGCCCAGGATCGAATCGAGACTGTCAAACAGGGCCTCCTGCTCGCCGTAAACAGCCATCACCACCGAAATTTGGGGAGTCAAGGCAGCACCACCCCAATCGGCTTAACGCTGCGCACAACGGTGTGCACCAGGGCGCCAAGGGTTAGGCGCGGTTGGCGCCAGAGCCGCTGCCAGGGGGAGGCCCGCACGGCCATGGCCAGGATCAGGGCAGCCTGCTGGCCCTGGCCACTGCGCAAGGCATCCGCCAGATAGCTCCAAAGGATGGCACTGAGGCTGCGGCGAAAGCAACGGCGGTAACGCCGCTCGAACACCCTGGTGAAAGTGGTGAAGAGCTGCTGGCTACGGCAGGCTTTGGCCAAGGGCCCCAGGGGCGACCAAACCCCACCTCCATGGAGCCGGTAGACCGACATGCAACGGTCGATCACGCCGGCGGGGCCATGGCGGGCCGCCAGTAGATACAAGGGACGATCAAGACAATATTGGCTAAAGATCCAGGCGGGTAGTTCCAGGGCTGTACGCCGCATCAGCACAGCCGAAAAGTGAAAGCTGTAGCTGCCAATCAAATCCGTAAAGCTCAAGGAGCTGGCCTGGCCCGCCGGCCCGATTTCCTGGCAATCCTGCCCTGACGACAACTCCCTGCCATCAAAGATACGGGTGCGGCCGCCACAGAAGGCCAGCCCCGGTTGGCGCTGCATTAACTGCACCTGGCGCTCGAGCTTGCTGGGATCACTCCACCAATCGTCGCCCTCAAGAAAGGCCACAAAACTGCCCCGGGCTGCCGTGGCGAGCCTCTCAAAATTGCGGTGAAAGCCAAGGGGGCCAGGCCCACTTTCAAATACGCAAATTCGGCCGGGGTAGGTGGCCGCCGCAGCCCAGGCCACAGCGGCAGTCTGGTCCGTAGAACCATCTTCACCGATCAACAACTCGCAGCGGTCAAAGAGGGTTTGGGCGATCACTGAATCAATCGCTTGTTGCAGGAAGGCGCCATGGTTATGCGTCAGCATCAGCACGCTGACCAGGGGCTCCATTGCTGGGGCTTGATGGGATGGGACTTGATGGACTTGGACTTGAAGGGGTAGGGCCTGATCGGATGGTGGCTGCGGATCTGGTGCAGGGATCATTGCCATTTCCATAAGTACCTCCCTCAGGTCCGGGCTAGGGCCACCAGCCTGGCGGCTGATCGGGGCCCCAAGGCACGGCGTAGGGCGGCGTAGGTCTGGCGCTTCCAAGCCCGTCCCTCCCAGATCAGATCACTGAGGCGCAACAACTGATCGCCCTGTTGTTGTTCACCCAAGCCATGGAGATCCCGGGCCCGCATGAAACACCAGCGGGCAAGATGGTCCAGCTCTGGCGCCTGGGGACGAACACCGGCCAAGAGGGCGCAGGCATAGAGCCGGGGCAAAAACTGGGCCTCATCGCGCAGGTACGCCTGGGCCGGCCCGCGCGACACCCGCTCAGCGGAAGCATGGTCCCGCTGCACCGACACCTCGCTGCCGCAATGGATGAGGCGAGCCCTAAGCGCCCCCATGCGCGCCTCCAGATCCCAATCCTCCGGACGAAACGGGGGCCAGGCGCCGGCGGCATCGCTGATCCAACGGCGAAACAGGGGCGTATGGGTATGCCACCAACGATCCACCAACAACGCCGGAAACAGCTGGTCATGGCTTTGGGCCGTCTGGCGACTGGGATTGGCTAAAACCTGGCCATCGCCATCGACGACGATGGAGGTGCCATAGGCAATGGCGCACTCCGGGTGGGCCTCCAGGGCGGCAATCTGGTCGCGGAATTTATGGGGCAGCAGCCAATCATCGCTATCGAGATATTGGATATAGGCGCCCCGAGCCTGGAGCCGGCCCCTTTCCCGCGCCGCGCCAGGGCCGGCATTGGCCTGATGGATCACCCGGACCCGCCGCGGATCCTGGCGCCGCAGAGACTCAAGCACCACGGCGGTGCCGTCGGTGGAACCATCATTCACCAGCAACACTTCCAGGTTGCTATGGCTTTGGTGCAGCACACTCTCCACCGCCGCCGTCACCAGCTCAGGACGGTTGTAGACCGGAATAATGGTGCTAACCAGGGAGGCAGACGTTAGCGATGAAGAGATCATGGATGACGTTGTCATAGGTAAGACTCATCAACGAGCCGGGTACGAATCAAACGGGCCGGTGCTCCATAAACAACCACGCCATCGGGCCAATCGCTGAGCACCAGCGATCCCATGCCAATCACCGTATCGCTGCCGATACTGACGCGGTGTTGGATCGCAGCAGCGAGCCCGATCGCACTACGAGCGCCAATCGAAACATTGCCTCCAGTGGTCGCCCCCGGTGCCAGACTGGCAAAGGCGCCCATCTGACCATCGTGGTCGATGGAGCAGCGGGTATTCAGTAAACAGCCCATGCCAATAATCGAGCCCGGCCCCACATGGGCGAGGGGCATGATGATTGTGCCGGCACCAATACTGACCCCATGGGCGATTACTGCTGAAGGATCAATCAACACAGGGAAATTCACCCCCGGGCATGCCTGACTGACCTTGGCCATCATCACGTCCCGTTGGTAATTATCGCCAATGGCCACCAGCACATGCCCAACGCCATGGGAGTCACAGATCGCCGCCAAGTCTGCAACTCCCCCCAAGATCGGATAGCCATGGCAATGACTCCCCTGGGGCACGTAGGAATCAATCAAGCCAATCAGCCGATAGGCCGCCAAGCGCTGCAGCACCGCGAGCACGGCATGGGCCTGGCCGGAGGAGCCCACCAGAATTAGGGGGGGTAGCGTCACCATCGACCCGCCTCCGTCAAACGTCGGCTTCGCATCGGCAGGGCCTGGGCCGCCGTGGCCTTGATCAACAGCAGCAACTGCCAGACGGTGAGCAACAGCAAACCCAGGGTGAACCGCTTCGAGCGTTGCACCATGGCGGGCCCCTGCCGCCATAACAGCAACACCGAAGCGTGCCAATGGCCCCAGGGATCCTCTGGCGTCAGCTGCCAATCCAGCCGATAACACCAGAACTCCCGATCCACCAGTTCCGATCGATAGCGACCTTGGAAATACTGCTCCATGACCCCAATACACTCGCGCGTGTCCAGCAGCCGCTGCTGGCGGGAAGCCCCCGTCCAAATGCCATCACCGTGGCGGCGGTAATAGGACATCTCCTGGTTGAGATAACCACAATCACCGCGCTGGGCCAAATGGCCGATCAACAGGCTGTCATGGGCGGCGTTGGGAAAGCGGGGGAAGGGAATCGCCAGCTCCTTACGAAACATCAGGCTGGAGGTATGGACCGGATAGCGGCGCAATAAATCGGCCAATTGGAGGCAACCATCGGCACCAAGCCGATTGATGCGATTCAAGGTGGCGGTCGCCACCATCCCATAGCCCGGATTAGCTCCGATCAAATCCTGCTGCTGCTGGAGCTTGCTCGGCGCAATCCAATAGTCGTCCCCCTCGAGCAGGGCCACCAGCGGCGCCCGGCAGCGAAACAACACCCGCAAGAAGTTACGCGGGATGCCCACATTGCTAGCCGACGTAATCAGGCGAATCGTGGCGGGATACTGGCCTTGCAGCTGCTTACAGAGCTCTAATGTGCCGTCGCTAGAGCCATCATCACCAATCAGCAACTCAAAGGGCTGCTCACTGCGTTGGGCCAACACACTGGCCACCGCCTGCTCGATATAGCGGCAATGGTTGTAGGTCAACATCAACACACTCACCGCTGGCG
>Ga0310333_100381_pt1 | contig 12146 bp, 12 predicted proteins | sample LakMicSRFTotalB7_FD_195547 | JGI IMG/M metagenome (GOLD analysis project Ga0310333, IMG submission 195547) | Enriched freshwater cyanobacterial communities from Lake Michigan, Michigan, United States - MI23.SRFL.Total.B7 (v2) (version 2) | ecosystem: Environmental > Aquatic > Freshwater > Lake... | reverse complement strand
TCGACGCCCATCGGGCTCAACCAGTCGCCGCGCCAGTCGTCGCCGGCGGCTGCCGTGCCGGGGGGCAGGGGTTCGAGGCGGCTGATCACCGGCCCCAGCTCTGGCGAGGCGGTGTCCAGGCCCACCCGCCAGCGCTGGTCGGCGCCATGGCTGCAGCGGCTGGCATGCGGGAGGCGAACGCCGGTGAGCCACTGCATGGCAAAGGGTGCTGGCCGCGGCGCCAGGACGGGAGACAATGCCAGTCTTGCCGCGCCCGTGCCCGTTGACCGTTTCTGCAGCAGCCGAGCCGCAGGCCACCCCCTGCCCACCGGTGGCGGTGATCATGGGCAGCGACTCGGATCTGCCGACGATGCAGCCGGCGGTCGAGATCCTGGCCAGCCTTGGGGTTGCTGCCGAGGTGCGGGTGCTCTCAGCCCACCGCACACCCATTGAAATGGTTGCCTTTGCCCAGCAGGCTGCTGGCCGCGGGCTCAAGGTGATCATCGCCGGCGCCGGTGGCGCCGCCCATCTGCCCGGCATGGTGGCCGCGCTCACCCATCTGCCGGTGATCGGCGTGCCGGTGCAGAGCCGGGCCCTGTCGGGGGTCGACTCCCTGCACAGCATCGTGCAGATGCCTGCGGGCATCCCGGTGGCGACCGTCGCCATCGGCAACGGCACCAATGCCGGATTGCTGGCGGCCCAGATCCTGGCCACCAGCGACCAGGCGCTGGCCGAGCGGGTCCAGGCCTACCGCGCTGAGCTGCACGACCAGGTCGTGGCCAAGGACGGACGGCTGCTGGAGCTGGGCAGCCGCGCTTACCTGGATCACATGGGCTGAGGAGGCGGGCTTGTGGATCAGGTGCGCGCGCTAATGGGCCAGGGACATGCTTGAGCGGCTTGTTCTGCCCCCCTGGCTCAAGGCCGGCCTGGCGCTGCCGTTGTTGGTGCTCAACCTGTGGGTGCTGCGCCAGCTGGTGCTGCCGCTGGCGCCGTTTCCGGCGCTGTTTGTGGCGGCGGCCCTGATCGCCTTTCTGCTCGACATCCCCAGCCGCACCCTGGCCCGGTTGGGCGTGCCCCGGCCGTTGGCGCTGCTGGCGGTGATCGGCCTCACCCTGGCGGGCCTGGCCCTGGCGGCCCTGTGGCTGGTGCCGCGGCTGATCGAGCAGCTGGGCGAGCTGATCACGGCTCTTCCGGGCTGGCTGGCCGAGGGTGAGGTGTTGCTCACCCGGGTGCAGGAGCTGGCCGCCGCCCGCGGACTGCCCACCGATTTTGGTGATCTGAGCAGCGAGCTGCTCAGCCGCACCAGCCAGCTGGCCAGTCAGCTGAGCCAGCGGCTGCTGGGGCTGTTGGGGGCCACCGTTGGATTGACGCTCAACACCCTGATCGTCGTGGTGTTGGCGGTGTTTTTGCTGATCGGTGGCGAGTCGATCAGCCGGGGGCTGCTGCAGTGGCTGCCGCCCGCTGTGCGCCCGCTGGTCGGTCAGACCCTGAACCGCACCTTTCGCGGTTACTTCGCCGGCCAGGTGTTGCTGGCGCTGATCCTCAGCGGTGCCCAGATCCTGGTGTTCACCCTGCTGGGGATCCCCTACGGCGTGCTGTTTGCCGTGGCGATCGGCTTCACCACCCTGGTGCCCTACGCCAGCGCCCTGACGATCACGGCCGTCAGCATCCTGCTGGCGCTCGATGATCCGCGCACGGGCATCGAGGTGCTGGTGGCGGCGATTTCAGTGGGCCAGGTGGTGGATCAGGTGATCCAACCCCGGCTCATGGGCAGCATCGTCGGCCTGCAGCCGGCCTGGTTGTTGATCTGCCTGCCCCTGGGTGCTCGCCTGGGCAGCCTGCTGGGCCTGGGCGATCTGCTGGGGCTGCTGCTGGCGGTGCCAGTGGCCAGCTGCGGCAAGACGTTTCTCGATGCCTGGGCCCGCCAGCTGCGGCAGGCCGAACCCCTCAGCCCTGCTGCGGAATGACCCCCTGGGTTGCCAGATGGCCCAGCACCTGCGCCACGCTCTGCTCGAGGCTCTGGCTGCCGGTGTCGATCCGCAGCTCAGGTGACTCGGGTGCCTCGTAAGGGCTCGAGATGCCGGTGAACTCCTTGATTTCGCCGGCACGGGCCTTGGCATAGAGGCCCTTGGTGTCGCGCTGCTCGCACACCGCCAGGTCGGCGGCGCAGTGGATCTCGATGAAATCGCCGGCCTCGACCAGGTCTCGGGCGCGCTGGCGGTCGGCCTGGAACGGTGAGACGAACGCCGTCAGCACCACCACGCCGGCATCAAGAAACAGCTTGGCGACCTCGCCGATGCGGCGGATGTTCTCCTCGCGGTCGGCATCGGAGAAACCCAGGTCCTTGCAGAGCCCATGGCGCACGTTGTCGCCGTCGAGCACATAGCAGGCCAGGCCCCGCTCAAACAGAGCGGCGTTGACGGCGTTGGCCAGGGTGCTCTTGCCGGCGCCGCTCAGCCCGGTGAACCACAGAATCGCGCTGCGATGCCCCCGCTGCTGGGCCCGGTCGACGCGCGTGATCGTGCTGTGGTGCCAGGCGATGTTGGTGGCTGCGCCGGTGTTGGTGAGCTCGCCGTAGGGGGCCGTGGGGGCGGTCATGGCGCTGCAGAACAAGAGGCGTGGCAGCCATTGTCCCTGTTGGCTCGCTCAGCCCCCCGCCTGCTTGGGCCGGTAGCCGGCTTTGGTCAGCGCGTCCAGGGCCGCTGCCACCTGGTCGCCCTGCAGTTCGATGAGCCCGTCTTTCAGGGTGCCGCCGGTGCCGGCGCTCGCCTTGAGCGTCTTGAGCAGGGCCTTCAGTTCGGCTTCGGGCGCTTCGACACCGCTGATCGCGGTCACAAGCTTGCCGCCCTTGCCCGCTTTGGTGCGCTGCACCCGCACCCGCTGCTGGGCCTTGGGGGTCGCTGCCGCCGCGGGCTGGGATGGGCGCTGCAGGCTCGAGGCACTGCTGAATTCCTGCCAACCACCCTTGGCCATCGCTTGCTGACGCCGGTCCCTCCAGTTCAGCGCATGACAGGGCCGTCGGTTTGTTGCTGGTGGCCTTGTCGCTGGCTCCAGCGCTCACTGACCGTTGCCCCGCTTCTCAACGAAGGCTCCGCTTTCAGGACGGGGTGTTGCGGTGGTTTCAGACCCCCGCCGATCTCCGCACGCCCGCATCACGGCACGCCTGCATCACGGCACACGCGCATCACGGCACGCTGATGCTGATGTGCCGAGATCGGCATGGGGCTCTGGACAAGGGCGCTGGCATCCGCACTCGCCCTTGCCACGGCACAAGGCCCCCCTGCTTTGGTTCAGCTTGGTGGGGGCTACGGCGTCGCGCGGGACTGCCTACGCTGGCTCAATTGTTCAAGCTCGTCCGCGATGGTCAGTGCAGTGAGCGGAGCCCTTGGTCAGGGTCAATCCAGCGAAGGTGCCGCCACCGCTCTGGCGCCCCAGGTCAGGCCCACGGCCGCTGGCCGCTTCGGTCGTTTTGGTGGCCAGTACGTGCCCGAAACCCTGATGCCGGCGTTGGCCGAGCTTGAGGCCGCCGCTGCCGAAGCCTGGGCTGACCCCGCCTTCACGGCTCGGCTTGACCACCTGCTGGCCAACTATGTGGGCCGGGCCACTCCGCTCTATGAAGCGGAACGGCTGACGGCCCATTACGCCCGGCCCGAGGGTGGCCCGCGCATCTGGCTCAAGCGCGAGGACCTCAATCACACCGGTGCCCACAAGATCAACAACGCCCTGGGCCAGGCCCTGCTGGCGTTGCGCATGGGCAAGCAGCGGATCATTGCCGAGACCGGTGCCGGCCAGCACGGCGTGGCCACCGCCACGGTGTGCGCCCGTTTCGGCCTCGAGTGCGTCATTTACATGGGCGCCGAAGACATGCGGCGCCAGGCGCTCAATGTGTTCCGCATGCGGCTGCTGGGGGCCACGGTGCAGCCCGTCACGGCCGGCACCGCCACGCTCAAGGACGCCACCAGCGAAGCGATCCGCGACTGGGTCACCAACGTCGAGACCACCCACTACATCCTGGGTTCGGTCGCCGGGCCCCACCCCTACCCGATGCTGGTGCGCGACTTTCATGCCTGCATCGGCAAGGAGGCCAAGGCCCAGTGCCAGGAAGCCTTCGGTCGTCTGCCCGACGTGCTGGTGGCGTGCGTGGGCGGCGGTTCGAACGCCATGGGCCTGTTCCATCCGTTCGTACAGGACACCAGCGTGCGGCTGGTGGGGGTCGAAGCTGCCGGTGAGGGGGTGGCCAGCGGCCGCCATGCCGCAACGATCACCGAGGGGCGCATTGGTGTGCTGCACGGCGCCATGAGCCTGCTGCTGCAGGACAGCGAAGGCCAGGTGCAGGAGGCCCATTCGATCAGCGCCGGCCTTGACTACCCCGGTGTCGGCCCCGAGCACAGCTATCTGCGGGAGATCGGCCGCGCCGACTATGTGGCCGTCACCGACCAGCAGGCCCTGGATGCGTTGCGGCTGGTGAGCGAGCTTGAAGGCATCATTCCGGCGCTTGAGACGGCCCACGCCTTTGCCGCCCTGGAGTCCATCTGTCCCACCCTGGCCCCTGGCACCGAGGTGGTGCTCAACCTCTCGGGCCGCGGCGACAAGGACGTCAACACCGTCGCCGACAAGTTGGGGGCCAGCCTGGGGGGTCTGGGCAGCTGAGGCTCTCCCAGGTCCCCCAGCCAGAAACCCACGCAGACACAACGCCCATTCAGCGTTGATTGTCAGCTGGGAAGTCTGGCCGTCGTGAACCAGCTCAGGACCACCAGCCCATAACCGCTCAGGGCTCCGATCTGCACCAGGGCGTCCATTCGATCGTTCTGACGACCCACGGCAGCATGCTGGTCGAGCGGTGCCTTGTTCAGCAGATTGCTTGAGCGGATGAACAGGACAAAAATCGCCAGTGTGACCAGGTAGGAGTAGGCGTAAAGCCCGTCCAGGAAGGTGAGATAGGGCAGCGATGGCAGCGAATCCCGGTAGGACTGCTGCATCAGCACAATCGTGAGCAGCACAACCGGAGGGATGGCCAGTCGCTCAGATCCCATGGCGCTGCAGATGTTCGGTGCGAACAGAGTCAGGGACATTACGATGATGAGTGGCAGGATCCATTCAACAAGCGCTGCCCAAAAGCTGGTCTGATAAGAGACCTGAAATTCGAGCCGTGATGGTGGTAGTGATCGGCTCTGTTCGAGCTTGGAGTTGCGAACCCGTTGGATCGGTTTGAATTGCCAGCCGGATAATTCGTAGCCATTGATGTTGACTCTGGATCCCAGCTCGCCTTCGCCGGTGATCAGTTGGATTGGTTGATGTTTGTCTGCTGTGCTGAGTGGCGTTGGTTCGGCTTGGACGATCACTGACAGATCCAGTCCGCCAAAGGGTGACAGTAGAAAATTGACGTCATCGGCATAGAAATTGCCGTTGAAGGTGTAGCTCGAGCGGTGCCGACCATCGCTCAGTCTTTCTGGGGTTTGATTCAGGCTGATCAGTTCGGAGTCCCAGGGCTTGATCTTGTTGTAGAAGCTGACCAGTTTTATGGGATCAATCTTGTTCTGGCGCAGTTCTTGTTCAAGCTGGTCTGAATACGTCAGCCACAGTTTGCCTTCAACTGTGTAGGACTTGTCGTTGGTTGAAAAGCCATAGATGTTGGCCAGGCGCATGTCGACCACGATCGACTCAGCCGGCAGCCGTGTGGCGGTCGCCGCTCGAAACGGGGCCTGCAGTCCTGGCGCCAGGCCGAGCACCAGTGCTACGGCCAGCGCAAGCGCGATCAGACTAGCCAGATGGCTGGCCAGCCATCTGGCGATGGCGTGGCCTGCGGGCTGCGGGCGCATGTGAATGGCCATTGGCCGGTTGTGCGGCTCAGTTCAGCAAGCGTTGCAGCAATTCGGCGGCCGAGCGCACCGCGGCACGGGCTGTTGCATAGGCCATGCGCATCGGGCCCACCAGGGCTACCCGTCCTTGGGAGCCGTCGGCACAGCGGTAGCTGGCCTGCACCACGGAGCACTGTCTGAGTGCCTGGTGGGGATGCTCGTGCCCGATGAAGATGCCGACGTCGTTCGGATCAGGACCCAGCACCTCGGTCGGGTGGCTTTCAACCAGCTCCACCAGCGGCAACAGGCTCAAGGTCCGTTGGAACTCCGGTTGGCCCAGCAGGCCGCCCAGGCCCGAGGCCACCACGGCCTCCGGTTCGTGCTGGTGATGGTCGTGATGCTCCAGGGCCTGACGCAGTAGTGCACCGCTGTTGCGCAGTTCGGCCGGCAGCCGGTTCCAGTCGAACGGCGAGCGTGCTGCAGCTGGATCCGGATTGTGCAGTTGGCCGTTGAGCCAGCGCTCCAGGATCGGGATCTGGTGATCCAGGCCCCGTGGCAGGCGCAGGTTGAGGCTGGTGCTCGAGGCCGACCCCTCCACCAGAAACACCAGCAGGCGGTCGTCGCGGGCCACCAGGCGAACGGCCTGCAGGTCCCGCTGCTGTCGTAGCGGTGGGGTGATCAGGCTCAGCAGCCCCGTCAGGTCGGCCAGCCGCCGGGCCAGGTGGAGCAATAGGTCATCGAGGGCTGCCCATTGCAGGCTCAGTCCCATCAACTCCCGTTGCAGCTGCAGGGCGGCCGCCCCTGGTGCGGGCAACAGCTGGTCCACATAGGCCCGGTAGCCGGCCTGGCTGGGGATGCGCCCGGCCGAAGTGTGGGGCTGGGTGAGCAGCCCCCGCTGCTCCAGGGCTCCCATCGCCGAGCGCACGGTGGCGGCACTGGCCCCCAGGCCAAAGCGGCGCACCAGGGTCTTGCTGCCCACCGGTTCGGTGGTGTCGACGTAATGCTGCACCGTCGCCTGCAGAACCTGTTGTTGGCGGGGAGAAAGGCTCTGCAACGGTGTGCCGTGCTCCAGCCGGCGGTTGTGCAGCGAGCGTAGGGCGATTCAGCGTGAACGTGTCAGCGCGAGCCTGCTCAGTAGCGGGGCACGGCCGGGTCCACCTCCGCACTCCAGGCGTCGATGCCGCCCTGCAGGTTGAGCACCGCCGTGAAGCCCTCCTGTTCGATCAGCCAGCAGCCGAACTGATAGCTGCGAATGCCGGCGTGGCAGAGCACGGCGACGGGCTGGTCGCGCTCCAGCAGGGTGTCCACCCGGTCCATCCACTCGGCGGCGCGGCTCAGGGGCAGGTGAATGACGGGATGGTCGAGCCTGGCCATGGCCAGTTCCTGGTCCTCACGCACATCGACCAGCTGGATCGGTTCGCCGGCCTGCAGGCGCTCCTGCAGCTGGCGGGCGCGAATGGCGAGGGGAGTGGTCATGGCGGCCACAGGGGTCAAGATGGACCCATCCTGCGTGGGTTGCATGAAGGCCCGCCCGTTTCTGGCGGTGGTGCTGGCGAGTCTGATGGCGTTGCTCGCCATTGCCGGTACGGCCTGGTGGTGGGTGCTGGCCCATTCGCCGCTGCAGCTCCAGCATCAGAGCCTGGCCATGCCGCTGGCGGCCCGCTTTGTGCCCCGCCAGGCCCCGTTGAGCCTGTTTGTGTTCAGCGATGGCCGTCAGCTCGAGGGGTATGCCCGGGCCGTGGCCCCCAGCCGTCAGCGGCGTCAGGCGGTCGCCGCGGTCGCCGCGCTGCGCGATGGTGCCTTTGCCGCAGCCGGCCTCGACTACGCCAGCGAGCTGGCCGGCTGGCTGGCGCCCGAAACCGGACTGGCCCTGCTGGCCGACAGCGCCGATGCCCCCCCCAATGGTTGGTTGCTGAGCCTGCGCAGCCGCGACCCTGAGGGGGCGCGCCGGTTTGTGCAGCGCTTCTGGCAGACCCGCAGCCTGGCCGGCACCGATCTGCAGGTCAGCAGCTACCGCGGCATGGGGCTGATCAGCGGCCGTGGTGGCCTGGTCGGCCAGCCCAGCCAACCGCTGGCCACGGCTTTGATCAACGACGATCTGGTGTTGATCGCCTCGGGGCGTGGGGTGCTGGAGCAGGCCCTTGATGTCTCCCAGATCGACGAGCTCAACCAGGCCGCCAACCCCGCCTTTCAGGCCAGCCTGCGCGAGCTGGGACAGGGTGTGGCCCTGATCAGCGCCCGACCCCAGGCTCTCGAGCCCTGGTTTTGGCCTGGCACCACCGGTGTGGTGGCCGCCTTGCGCCCCGAGGGGGCCACCCTGACGGTTGAAGCCCGGATTGAGCTGGCCGACGGCGCCACTGCCGGGCCCGCCGCAATCCCCCCCGCAACCCCTGACGGACCCGCCGCGGCGAGCTTGCTGCAGGCTTATCGCGGCGATGCCGACAGCCTGGCCCTGCTGCAGTCCCCCGCCGACTGGGGGCTGCCGCTGCAGGCGCTGCTGCAGCGCGTGCTGGCGGCCGAGTCCGGCTCGATGCCGGCGTTGGTGGCCGCTGCTGACCATGGCCCCCTGCTCTGGGCCCAGGGTCCCCTGGGGTGGCAGCTGGGCAGCCCGGCCCACAACCCCGATCCCGAGCAGCTGCAGGACACGCTGCGGGCGGCGGGTCTGGTGGAGGCACCCCTGCAGCTGCAGGGCCAGACCGTGCAGGTCTGGACCCGGCTGGCGGCGATCACGCCGGCGGCCGTGCGCAAGCAGCGCGGCGACAGCGACCCAAGCCTGCAGGCCACCCTGCTGGGCGCCCACACCCTGCCGGCGGCCGGCGGCGCCGACACGCCGGTCTGGTGGGCCCAGACCCTGGCTGTGCTGGCGGAGCAGCTGCAGCAACGGCAGCCGCCCCGTCAACGGCTGAACCAGCTCGAGGCCCTGGGGGCGCCGCAGGCCCTGTTGCGTTGGGCAGTGGCCGGCGCCCCCGCCCGCGAGCTGCTGCAGCAATGGCAACCCTGGCAGCTGCTCTCGGGCCTGGCGGGCCAGCCCCTGGGCGAGGCGGCCCAGGGGCTGGCCCTGGCAGTCGAGCCCGACGGTGGCCAGCTGCTGCTCAAGGCTCGCCTGCAGTTCGATGGTTGAGCTGTTGCTGCTGCGGCACGGCATCGCCGCCGATGCGGTCGATGAGCCGGGGCTGGACCCCCAGCTCGCCGATGGGGCCAGGCCCCTGACCCCCGCCGGCCGGCGCCGCACCGCGGCGGTGCTGCAGCGTCTGCTGACCCTCGATCTGACCTGCAACCAGCTGTTCACCAGTCCGCTGCTGCGGGCCCGGCAGACGGCCGAGCTGGCGCTGCAGGCGGGGCTGGCCCCGGCCCTGAGCGAGGCCCCGGCCCTGGCCCCCGGCGGCGATGCCGCCGGCTGGCTGCGCCAGCTCGGCGCCGCAACATCGCTCGATGTTCAGCCGCTCGGTGTTCAGCCGCCGTGCGTTGAGCGCCCGTGCGTTGAGCGCTGGGCGCTGGTCGGCCATGAGCCCGATCTGAGCTGCCTGGCGGCCGGTCTGATCGGGGCTGACCCCGGCAGCCTGCAGCTCAAGAAAGCGGGGGTGGCCCTGCTGGCCTGGACCCCTGGGCAGGCCCGGGCCCGCCTGCTGCTGCTGGTTCCCCCGCGGGCCCTGCTGCTGTGATCGCTACGGCCCTGGGAGCTGGGGCCGCCCTAGGTTCAGACCATCAGTCTCTGGGTCATGGCCGTCGATTCCTTGACTCCCCCGGTTGAGGGGCCTGCCTTCAGGCCTGGCCTTGAGGGGGTGCCCGCCACCCATTCGGCCATCTGTGACATCGACGGCCGCCGGGGCCTGCTCACCTACCGGGGTTACACGGTCGGCGATTTGGTGGGCCAGAGCAGTTTTCTCGAGACCGCCTACCTGCTGATCTGGGGCGAGTTGCCCACGGCGGCCGAGCTGCGTGCCTTTGAGCACGAGGTGCAGATGCACAGGCGGGTGAGCTTCCGCATCCGCGACATGATGAAGAGCTTCCCCTCCCAGGGGCACCCGATGGATGCGCTGCAGGCCAGCGCAGCGTCCCTGGGGCTCTTCTATTCGCGCCGGGCCCTCGACAACCCCGAATACATCGTCGGGGCGGTGGTGCGGCTGCTGGCCAAGATCCCGACGATGGTGGCGGCCTTCCAGCTGATCCGCAAAGGTCAGGACCCGATCCAGCCCCGGGACGATCTGCCCTATGCGGCCAACTTTCTGTACATGCTCACCGAGCGTGAGCCCGACCCGATGGCAGCCCGCATCTTCGATGCCTGCCTGATCCTGCACGCCGAGCACAGCCTCAATGCCAGCACCTTCAGCGCCCGGGTGACGGCCAGCACCCTGACCGATCCCTATGCGGTGGTGGCCTCGGCGGTGGGCACCCTGGCCGGCCCCCTGCACGGCGGCGCCAACGAGGACGTGCTGACGATGCTCGAGGAGATCGGCAGTGAGGACCGGGTCGAGGCCTGGCTTGATCAGGCCATCGCCAGCAAGCAGAAGATCATGGGCTTCGGACACCGCGAGTACAAGGTCAAGGACCCCCGCGCCGTGATCCTGCAGAAGCTGGCCGAAGAGCTGTTCGACCGTTTCGGTCACGACCCCCTGTACGACCTGGCCCGCCGGCTCGAGCAGGCCGCCGCCACCCGGCTGGGCCCCAAGGGCATTTACCCCAACGTCGATTTCTATTCGGGGCTTGTGTACCGCAAGCTCGGCATCCCCGAGGACCTGTTCACGCCGATCTTTGCCATTGCCCGCACAGCCGGCTGGCTGGCCCATTGGAAGGAGCAGCTGGGGGCCAACCGCATCTACCGGCCCTCGCAGATCTACACCGGTGCCTCGGGCCGTGACTGGATGCCCCTGCAGGCCCGCTAAGTTGCCCCCATCACTGCCGCTCCGATGGTGACCACCACAGGGGGCCTGGATCTGCAGGCCAGCTTCGAGACGACCCTCGAGGGCATCGGCCTGAGTCCCGGCATGGCGCACCTGCTATGGCTGCCCCTGCCGATGGTGCTCGTGCTGGTGGCCGCCGTTGTCGGCGTCCTGGTCAACGTCTGGCTTGAGCGCAAAATCTCAGCCGCCGTGCAGCAGCGCATCGGCCCGGAATATGCCGGTGCCCTGGGCATCCTGCAGCCGATGGCCGACGGCCTCAAGCTGGTGTTCAAGGAGGACATCATCCCCGCCCGGGCCGACGGTCTGCTGTTCACCCTGGGCCCGGTTCTGGTCCTGATCCCGGTCATCCTCAGCTGGCTGGTGGTGCCTTTTGGTCAGAACCTGCTGATCAGCAATGTGGGCATCGGCATCTTTCTGTGGATCGCCCTCAGCAGCATCCAGCCGATCGGCCTGCTGATGAGCGGCTATGCCTCCAACAACAAATATTCCCTGCTGGGCGGACTGAGGGCGGCGGCCCAGTCGATCAGTTACGAGATCCCCCTGGCCCTGGCCGTGCTGGCGGTCGTGATGATGAGCAATTCGCTCAGCACCGTCGACATCGTCAACCAACAGAACGGTGCCGGCATTTTCAGCTGGAACATCTGGCGCCAGCCCGTGGGCTTCGTGATCTTCTGGATCTGCGCCCTGGCCGAATGCGAACGCCTGCCATTCGACCTGCCAGAGGCCGAAGAAGAACTGGTTGCCGGTTATCAGACCGAGTACGCCGGCATGAAGTTTGCCCTGTTCTATCTGGGCAGCTATATCAACCTGGTTCTCTCAGCGCTGCTGGTTTCGGTGCTGTACCTGGGGGGCTGGGGCTTCCCCCTGCCGATCGAGTGGCTGGCCGGCTGGCTCGGTCAGTCGGTCGATGCGGCGCCGGTGCAGGTGATCGCCGCGTCGGTCGGCATCGTCATGACTGTGCTGAAGGCCTACCTGCTGGTCTTTCTGGCGATCCTGCTGCGCTGGTCGGTGCCCCGGGTGCGGATCGACCAGCTGCTCAACCTGGGCTGGAAGTTCCTGCTGCCGATCGGCCTGGTGAACCTGCTGGTGACCGCTGGACTCAAGCTGGCCTTCCCCGGAGCTTTCGGCGGATGATCCAGCCGTCGCCCCAGCTGCGCTGCAACCGCCTCCATGATGGGTTCAGGCGATCTGCCAGCCCGGCCCCGTTCCTCCATCTCTTCTGAACCGCTTCCACTGAACCGCCATGTTCGGGTTTCTAAAGCAAGTCGGCGACTACACCCGTGAGGCGGTCGGTGCAGCCCAGGCCATGACCCAGGGCCTGGGGGTCACCTTTGACCATCTGCGCCGGCGTCCGGTCACGGTCCAGTATCCCTACGAGAAGCTGATCCCTTCGGAGCGCTATCGGGGCCGGATTCACTACGAGTTCGACAAGTGCATCGCCTGTGAGGTGTGTGTGCGGGTCTGTCCG
>Ga0310333_100380_pt1 | contig 12150 bp, 8 predicted proteins | sample LakMicSRFTotalB7_FD_195547 | JGI IMG/M metagenome (GOLD analysis project Ga0310333, IMG submission 195547) | Enriched freshwater cyanobacterial communities from Lake Michigan, Michigan, United States - MI23.SRFL.Total.B7 (v2) (version 2) | ecosystem: Environmental > Aquatic > Freshwater > Lake... | reverse complement strand
GTTGGGGGATGGGGCGCCCCAAGGGCTTCTGCGCCGGACAGGGGACCGAAGGGAAGGGCCGCTGCCGGGCTCGGCTCGGCCTGGGAGGTGGGCAGTTCCGGCCAGGACAGGGGCGCCAGGGAGTAGGCCGGCTCTCCCTGGGCCTCGATTGCTGGGGCCATGGTCCCAGGAGCGGCACCGTCCCCCGCCCTTCTCCAGGGGGGGAGCAGGGAGCGCAGGCGATGGGGCACGGAGGCCAGCTCGCCGAGGTCCAGTCGGCCGGGCTGCCGAGCGGCCAGGTCCGCCTTGGCTGCCTTGGCCTTGGCCCAGCCCGATCCGAGCCGTTGGCGCAGCTTGAGACGGGGACGCCTGCCATGGCTCCAGTCGGAGGACCAGTTAGAGGCCCTATCGCTGGCCCAGTTGGAGGCCGGCTGCAGGAAATCCGGCCAACCGATCGCAGGCCAGCGCAGCTGGGGTAGGCCTAGCTGCGCCCAGGGGCCCTCGGACCCATCCGATGGGGGACCTTCCCTGGTGGCGTCAGCCCCTGGGGCGGCTAGCCCTGGGTTGGGGGACTCCAGCCAGGGAGCATTCCAGGGGGCCGGTTGGGGCCCGTCCTGGCTTGCTCCGCCCAGGCCTAATCCGGTGGTGGCACTGGGCCCGCTGGCCTGCTGGCGACCACTGGCTGGAGCCTGGCGGCCGCTGCGGCGGTCCTGCTGTTCGACGTAGGCCTGCACGTCCCGGTCGGCGAACCAGGCATCGAGATCGGCGTCCACCTCCATATCCCGATAGCCCGGCAACACCTCGCGGGCCAGCCAGTCGCGGCAATAGGCGCAGAGGCGCTCGAGCGATTCACTGCCCTGCTCACTGGCCCATTGGCGCAGCTCCGGACTGGCGCCCTGGTCGAAATGGCTTTCCGCCTGCTCCACCTGGCCAAGCAGGAGCTGCTGGCAGGCCAGGAACGGTTCGATCCCCAGCTGGCCGGCGGCACTGAGGCGGCCATAGGCCTCGCGGATGCGCTCAGGCTTGCGTTGGGCAAAGCCGGAGGCCGTGAGGGCGTAGCTGGCTAGGAAATCGGCCGTGGCGGAGCCGGCCTGGGCCCAGCGGCTGAACAGGTCCACCTGCTCTTGAACCGTCAGGAACGGGCGGATCTGCTTAAAAAAGGTCTGGAACTTGCCCTGGTCGAAATCCCGGTCGCCGTCGCCATCGAGGCCGCCACGGCGCTGCACCAGCTCCTCGAGCAGCTTCAGACCCTCACTGCGTTCCAGGGTGGCGCCCAGGTCGCGGCTGACCAGATCGAGGACCCGGTAGGGCAGGAGCCGGCCCAGCTGCTGTTCCAGCTGGTGCCGTTGCTGGGGCAGCTGGCCCATGCGTTGCAGCAGTTGCAGGCCCTGTTGCAACACCGTGGCGGCCGCCTCAAAGCGGCGTTGGTCTTGATAATCCTGGGCGGCCGTCTGGCAGGCCAGGCCGGCTAACAGGGTGAGATCGGCCTCCCGACTGCTACCCAGGGCCGGTGCCTGGGGCGGCTGCAGGTTGCGGCGGGCAGTTTCAAAGGCTTCCTGGGCCAGGCCGGCTTCCAGCATCAACAACAGGCCCGCCACATCCCGGGAGGCCGGAATCTCCAGGGCGGCGATCTGGTTGCTGCCGCCAGCGGCATGGATCCCCAGCAACTGGGCCTCGTAGGCCCGTCGCCGTTGTTCATCGCTTAGGAGGTCGGCGCTGTTGCGCAGCAACTCGGCCCGGGCCTGCAGGGTCTCCAGGCTGAAGCCCTGGTCTGGACTGCGATCGAGCCGTTGCTGCAGCGTGCGAAGCACGCTCTGGGCATCGGTTGTCGGCTGCACCCCAAGCAGGTGGAAATGGTCGATCGGCAGTTCCAACCCAGGAGCTTCTCTGACAACTGACTGTAAGCAGTTGAGTTTAGGCTGACTGATCGGTTTTGGCCGCCCCTGCCACCCTTTGGGGCCATTGGACCCCGTACAGTCGCCAAACGCTCCAGGCCCTGCGGCGATGACAGCTGAATTAACTACGGGAATTGCGGCTTCCCAGGCCGTTGGCGAAGCGGCCAGTGACCGATCCGCCAGGGACCAAGCCGCCGCCGCAGGCAGCCACGCCGAGCGGCTTTCAGCCCTCTATCCGGCCACCCCCGCCACGGTGACGCGCGAAGAGGGCTTGATGCTCTACCGCGACATGACCCTCGGGCGCCGCTTCGAAGACAAGTGCGCCGAGATGTATTACCGCGGCAAGATGTTTGGTTTCGTCCATCTGTATAACGGTCAAGAAGCGGTTAGCACCGGCGTGATCCGGGCGATGAAACTCCAACACGATTGGTTCTGCAGCACCTATCGCGACCACGTCCATGCCCTCAGCTGCGGCGTGCCTGCCCGGGAGGTCATGAGTGAGCTGTTTGGCAAGGAAACCGGCTGCAGCAAGGGGCGGGGTGGCTCCATGCACCTCTTCTCCAAGGAACACCATCTCCTCGGTGGCTACGCCTTCATTGGGGAAGGGATTCCCGTGGCCCTCGGCGCTGCCTTCACCAGCCGCTATAAGCGCGATGCCCTTGGCGATGCCAGCAGCGATGCCGTGACGGCGGCCTTTTTTGGGGATGGCACCTGCAACATCGGCCAGTTTTATGAATGCCTCAACATGGCGGCCCTCTGGAAGCTGCCGATCATTTTTGTGGTGGAAAACAACAAGTGGGCCATCGGCATGGACCACAACCGGGCCACCAGCGATCCGGAAATCTGGCGTAAGGCTGCCGCCTTCGGCATGGCCGGTGAAGAGGTCGACGGCATGGATGTGCTGGCGGTGCGGGCAGCGGCCCAGCGGGCGATTGAGCGGGCCCGGACCGGTGAAGGCCCCACGGTGCTCGAGTGCCTCACCTACCGCTTCCGGGGCCACTCCCTAGCGGATCCCGATGAGCTACGGGCTGAGGCTGAGAAGCAGTTCTGGGCCCAACGGGATCCGATCAAGCGCCTAGCTGGCCACCTGGTTGGGCAGCAGCTGGCAAGCGAAGCGGAACTCAAGGCCATCGAAAAGGAGATCGATGCCCATGTGGTCGATTGTGTTGAGTTTGCCCTGGCTGCCCCCGAGCCCGACCCGGCCGAATTGACCCGTTACATCTGGGCTGAGGACTGACCCGGCGGCCGGGACACCAGTCCAGGTGAGAATCCCAGCGCCTCGGCTGGTCCCTGGTCCCCTAGCTAGGGACCCTGGAGCGAGGGGCTGCGGCGAGTGAAGTGGCGCAACTTGCGCAGGGCCTTGAGTTCCACCTGCCGCACCCGCTCCCTAGACACATCCAGGAGCCGGCCAATTTCAGCCAGGGTGTGGCGATCATGGCCTTCGAGGCCAAAACGCATTTCCAGCACCTGGCGCTCCTGATCCGAGAGTTGGGCTAGCCATTGGCCCAGCTGCTCGAGATGGATGCCCCGCTCGACGGACTCGAGGGGTTCGCTATGGCTGGTATCGGCGATCAGTTCGCCCAGGAAGCTGCGGTCGTCATCGCCGTTGACCGGCGCATCGAGGCTGGAGGTGGTGAGGGACTGGCGCAGCAGCGAATCGAGCTCCTCGATTGGCATGCCCATCGCCTCTGAAATTTCCTGGCGGCTGGGCATCGCCCCGAGCTTGTGGGCCAGATCCAAGCTCACCCTGCGAATCGCCGAGAGCCGTTCGGAGAGGTGCACCGGCAGCCGGATCGTGCGCGATTGGCAGGCAATGCCCCGGGTCATGCTCTGGCGAATCCACCAGAAGGCGTAGGTCGAAAACTTGTAGCCCCGGGTGGGATCGAACTTTTCAACGGCCCGCTCCAGCCCCAGGGACCCTTCCTGGATCAGGTCGAGCAGTTCCAGGCCCTTGCCCTGATATTTCTTGGCGACACTGACAACCAAGCGGAGGTTGGCTTTCATCATGCGCTCTTTGCAGCGGCGACCTACCCGAATTGTTTTATTTTCCTGATCGCTATAGCCCCCGTCCCTGGGCTCCTCCAGCAGGCGCATCATGGTTTGCACCTGGTTGCCCAGTTCAATCTCTTCGGCTGGTGTCAGCAAAGGCACACGCCCGATTGTGCCGAGATACCAGCTGATTGGATCACTGTTGCGGCGGCGGGGGCCGCCGCTGTCGGGCGGGCCAGAGGCGGTCATGGAGTAGCGGTTTAGAAGTGTCGCCAACCTGCTACAGAAAAGCGGAATTTGTCTGGGTCTTCATGAACCTTTCAGCATTGCGAGCCATCTGTTGACAAGAAATTAATGGGCCGCATTTCTGCAACAGATTGGCTACAGATTTCAGCAGATTAATGAAAGCTTTGGCTCGCAAGCGCTGCCGCTACGGCCATCGGTGTTGCCCCACCGGGGCCGCGGCGGCGGCGGGCCAGGCCGCCGGCCAGGCCATGGCTGAGGGCTGCTGCCGCCAATAGGGCTCCATCCAGGGTCCAGGCAGCGGAGCACTCATCAGCCCTTGGGGCACCGCCAGAGCTAGCAGCAGCAACGTTCTCAGCCCCAATAGCCTGCGCCGCTGCAACGTCCTTTGCCGCAGCAACAGCCTTTGCACCTGCAACAGCCTTTGCGGAAGCAACAGCCATGGCCCCGCGGCCGGCGGCGTAGCCCGCCAGCACATCGCCGAGGCCGGCCCGGGCCGCGTCTGGGCAGGTTTCGATCAGTTGCCAGCGGCGGCCATCGGCGGCGGCGATAACGCTGTGGGCTCCCTTGAGCAGCACCGTGGCCGTCGCGGCTTGGGCGGCGGCGGCGGCGGCCTCCAGGGGGGGCAGGCCCGCTAGCTCAGGGAAGAGCCGGGCGAACTCGGCGCCATGGGGGGTGAGCCAGGTCGGACCCTGGCGTTGGCGCAGCCAAGGGCTCACCCCAGTCCCCTCGGTTTGGGTCAGGTCCACCAGTTGGTTGAGGCCGTCGGCATCTAGCAGCAGCAGCCCACCGAAGCCCTGCAATTGATCCCACAGCTGGCGCTGGCCTGGGTGTGCCGGTCGCGGGGTGGGTCCCAGGCCCGGTCCAAAAATCACCGCATCAAATCTGTCCAGGGCCCTGGGCCGCTCCAAGGCGTCTTGGTCGAGCAGCACCACATGGGGCTGGCTGGTCCAAAGCCCCTGGGCACCAGCTTCGGGCACCAGGGCCTTCAGGCTGCCGCAGCCGCTGGCGCTAGCGCCCTGCAGGCAGAGCTGGGCGGCGCCGAGATAGCTGGGGCTACCAGCCACCACCAGCAGGCGACCGCGGCCATATTTGCCTGCGGCCGGATCCAGCGGCGGCCAAGGCGCCGTGGCCCCATCCGCCGCCCCAAGGGCCAGGGGCTGGCCCGCGGCCAGGGGGGCCAGCTGGGCGGCCGCTAGGCCCAGGTCGATGCGCTCCAGTTGGCCCACCCAGGCCAGGGCGCTGTCCTGGACCAGGCCCTGCTTGAGCAAGCCAAGGCAGTAGGTGGTGCGGGCCCGGGCGGCGGCGCTGCCGAGCAGCCTGCCGCTGTCACCGCAGAGGCCCGTGGGCACATCGATGGCCACGAGGGCCCCTGGCCGTTCCTGGTGGCGCCGCGTCAGCAGGCTGGCCAGGGACGCTTCGAGCGGGCGCCGCTGGCCGACGCCGAACAGTCCATCGATCCAGAGGGCGCCATCGCCTGGATCGGGCTCCCTCTCCAGCAGCGGAATCCCGAGCCAGCGGCAGTGGCGCAGGTGGGCGCTCGTGAGGGGTTTGGGGCGCTCAAAGGGGGTCCACAGACGCACGGGCACTCCGGCCAGGTGCAGCTCCCGCGCCACCACCAGGCCGTCGCCGCCGTTGTGGCCGGGCCCCACCAGCACCAGGGCAGAGGCTGGAGGCGAGGCGAGCAGCCGGCGGGCGATCGCCAGGGCCGCCTTTTCCATCAGGGCTTCCACCGGCAGGCCACTGGCGAAGAGCTGGTTTTCCAGCGCCGCCATTTGGCTCCCCGTCACCAGCAGATGGTCGGCATCGGACGGGGGCCAGGTTGGCACTGGCGAGCCGCTTGAGGGCTCTGGCAGGGGGGCCTCCAGGGGCATGGCTGGGCCGTTCTTAGGGACTGGACTCAAGCTGGATTGTGGCCTGATGGGACGGTTTGCTCTGGTGCAGGCCCGCTCCCAGGCCCTGGGTTTGGTTGTCCCTCGGGTTCCGGCGGTTCCCGCCAGGCCCATCGTCCGCCGGTTGCGGCTGGCAGGGGCCGAAGCCGGGCCCCATGGTTTTGTTAGGCGGGCTTGCCTGGAGCCTGGCCGCCCGATGGGTGCCAAGCCGTTAGCGGCAGCAGGGGTAAGGGCCGCACCCCAACCGGCCCGGCCCAGTTCCATGATGGAACCAATTCCCGGTCTGCCTGCCCTAGGGCGGCCGTGCCCCGATTGTGGCCCGTTTTTCCGCTCCCCCCCAACCCTCGGCGCCCGGTGCGGCCGCCGCGGCCACTGCGGCCGGGGCGGCGGCGATTGAGCGGCTGCGGGCCTGGCCCGGCGAGCAGCGGGTGGCGGTAGGCCTCTCGGGGGGGGTGGATAGCTCCCTGACGGCGGCCCTGCTGGTGGAGGCCGGCTGGCAGGTGGAGGGTCTCACCCTCTGGCTCATGAGCGGTAAGGGGGCGTGCTGCGCCGAAGGGTTGGTGGATGCGGCCGCCATCTGCGACCAGCTGGGCGTCCCCCACCACGTGGTCGATTCCCGGGCCACGTTCCAGACCCAGATCGTCGAGTTTTTGGTGGAGGGCTACGGCGCCGGGGTGACGCCCCTGCCCTGCTCCCGCTGCAACCGGGAGGTGAAGTTTGGACCGATGCTGGCCTGGGCCGCCGAGGAGCGGGCCATTGGCCGCATCGCCACCGGCCACTACGCCCGGGTTCGCCCTAGCGAGGCCACCGATCCCCTGCCCGTGCCGGGCGATGGCCGGGGCCGCCACCAACTGCTGCGCGGCCTTTATCAACGCAAGGACCAAAGCTATTTCCTCTACGACCTGCCCCAGGAGATCCTGGGGCGGCTGGTCTTTCCCCTGGGCGAACTCACCAAGACCGATACGCGCTTGGAAGCGGCCCGCCATGGCCTGCGCACTGCCGAGAAACCGGAAAGCCAGGACCTCTGCCTGGCCGATCACCACGGCTCCATGAAGGCCTTTCTCGATGCCTACCTGCCGCCGCGCCAGGGCCAGATCGTGCTCAGCGACGGGCGGGTGCTGGGCAACCACGACGGCATCGAGCACTTCACGATTGGCCAGCGTCGTGGTCTGGGCGTGGCCTGGAGTGAACCGCTGCATGTGGTCCGCCTTGATGGCGCCATGAACCAGGTGGTGGTCGCTCCCCGTTCCGAGGCGGCCCGCTCTGGAGCCGTGGTTGGTGCCGTCAACTGGCTGTCGATCGCCCCGCCGGAGGAGCCGATCGCCGTGGAGGTGCAGGTGCGGTACCGCAGCGGCCCTGAGCCGGCCACCTTGATCCCCATGCCCGCTACGGAGGCCGATCGGCAAGCGGGCCGGCCCCACCGTTGTCGCCTCGAGTTTGCCGAGGAGCAGTTTTCGATCACCCCGGGTCAGGCGGCCGTCTTTTACGCGGGTGAGGTGGTCCTTGGTGGAGGCCTGATTCAAAAGGACCCCCTTGCGTCCTAGTTGGCAGCTTGCCTTACCAAGAGTTTTTACCAATAGGGATCACTGGCCCAGGCCACGGTCAGGGGTCCGGCGGGGCTGGCGGGCACCTGGGCGATGCAGGCCCTTTGGGTCTCGCCGTTGACTTCGATTTCGCAGGCGCCGCAGCTGCCGCCCAGGCAACCCGTGGGGATGGCCAAGCCTGCCGCCGCTGCTACCTCAAGCCAGTCCTGACCCGCTTGGGCCGTACTGATCTGGCCCTCGGGCCAGTGGATTGTCACCGGGCCCTGGGATCCCATCGCCGTCATCGCAGCAGCGGCTCCAGGTTCACATGGGCCTCAAAGGCATCGGCCAGGCGATCGAGCAGGGCTTCGCGTTGCTGGCTGTGGTGGGGCACGGTTTCCGGTAGCGGCGCCAATCCCTTGCGCTGGCGGAGGCCGTTAAGCCAGCGGCGACGCCAGGCGCCACTTTCAAACACCCCGTGCAGGTAGGTGCCGGCGACCAGGCCGCCCTGGTCGCCCAAGGGCTGCCACCAGCCCAGATCGGCAGCGGCGGCGATCGGCTGGCAGGCATTCCCGTCGCCAAGCTCTTGGCACCGGCTATGGCCCCGGTGCAGCTCGAAGCCTTCTATTTCCAAGGCCGACTCCCCTGCCGGCCAGAGGGCCAGGCTGCGGCGCTGGGCCAGGGCCTTGGTGTCTGCAAACACCGTCTCCAGGTGCAGGAGCCCTAGCCCCTGGGCTTGGCCAGGCCTGCCCCCTTCCAGGCCCTCCGGGTCCTCAAGCGAGACGCCCAGCATCTGCAGCCCGCCGCAGATGCCAAACAGCTGGCCGCCGCCGGCGCCATAGCGGACCAGCTCCTCGGCCAGGCCAGTGGCCCGGAGGGCCTCCAGATCCCGCAGGGTTTGCTTGCTCCCCGGCACGATCACGGCATCGGGCTGGCCCAGCGGTTGGCCGGCCTGGAGCCAGCGCAGCTGGACACTGGGTTCGGCCTCAAGGGGATCGAGGTCGGAGAAATTGCTGAGCGAGGGCAGGCGCAGCACGACGATCTCCAGGGCGGCGTCCGCCTTGCGCCCGCGGCGCTCCAGCAGGTCGAGGGAGTCTTCTGGTGGAAACAGCTCATCGAGCCAGGGCATCACCCCAAGCACCGGCACGCCCGTGTGCTGCTCCAACCAGGAGCGCCCGGAATCAAACAGTTCGCGGCGGCCGCGGAAGCGGTTGATCAGCAGCCCGCGGATGAGGGGCCTCTCCACCGGCCGCAGCAGGTCCAGGGTGCCCGCGAGCTGGGCGAAGACGCCGCCCCGCTCAATGTCGGCCACCAGCAGGCAGTGGGCCCGCAGGTATTGGGCCAGGCGCAGGTTGGTGAGGTCCCGCGATTGCAGGTTGACTTCCACCGGGCTGCCGGCTCCCTCAAGCACCAAGCGCCCGCCGGGATGGGACCGTTGCAGGCTGTCGAGGCCGGTGCGAATCGCCGCCCAGCCGGGCTTGAACCAGTCGCGGTAGTAGTGCTCGGCCCGGGCCGTGCCCACGGATTGGCCTAGGTGAATCACTTCGCTGGTGCTGTCGCCCTGGGGTTTGAGCAGCACCGGGTTCATGGCGCAGTTGGGCTCCAGGCCCGCGGCCCAGGCCTGCAGGGCCTGGGAATAGGCCATTTCGCCGCCTCCCTGGTCCACCCAGGCGTTGTTGCTCATGTTCTGGCCCTTAAAGGGCAGGGGCGTCTCGCCGCGGCGGCGCAGCACCCGGCAAAGGGCAGCCGTCATCAGCGATTTGCCGGCCCCACTTGAGGTGCCAAGCACCATCAAGGGCCTGGGGGAGGGCGGGCAGCTGGCCATCAGAGCCGGGGCCGGTGGCGTTGCAGCCAGCCCCAAAGGCGCTCGCTGGGGTGAGCCCGGGGGATCTCGCCGGGCCAGGCCTGCAGCACCTGCCGGCCCAGGGGGGTGAGTCGCACCCGCTCGGTGAGGCCCTGGCCATCCACCTCCCGCCGCAAGACCCCGAGCTGGATCAACCAGATCAAGTGGCCCTCCGCCTCGAAGGCGCCCACGGGGCTAAAGCACCAAAGGCTGGCCGCTGCGGAGTTGCCCAGGTCGTTGCTGCCCAGGGCCTGGGCTTCGAGTTGCTGGTAAAACGCCTGGCGAAAGGGCAGGCAGCGCAGGGCCGAGCGGGCCCGCCGGATGGCCCGCTGGGTCGTTGATCCGATGCCGTCCTCGCCCAAGCCGCCTGCTCGCCGTCAGGCCCATTCTCTGGCCTGGGGGTCCCGATCGCGGCCTGGCCTAACGGGGGCCTCCCGTTGGGCTCTGGCCTCCTTGAAATCAGCCTGGTTGGCACCAGCCTGGCTGGCTGGGTTGGGTCGCGGCTGTTCCAGGCTGGAGAGCGATTGAGCTGGCGCCATGTTGTTACTTGCTTCCGCCTCCCCGGCCCGGCGCCGGCTGCTGGAGCAGGCGGCCATTCCCCACCGGGTCCAGGTCAGTGGAGTTGATGAGGAGGCGATTGCGGCGGCTGAGCCCAGCGAGCTGGTGCGGTTGCTGGCCCAGGCCAAGGCCCAGTCGGTGGTCGACAGCCTGGGGCCAGGGGAGGAGATCCCCGTCCTCGGCTGCGATTCCCTGCTGGAGTTTGCCGGTGAGGTCTTCGGCAAGCCGGCCGATCCCCTGGAGGCCATCAGCCGCTGGCAGCGCATGGCCGGTGGCTGGGGTGAGCTGCACACGGGCCATTGCCTGCTGCACGCGAGCGGGGGTGGCTCTGGCACCAGGGTTCGCCAACCAGGGCTGATTCGACTGGAAACGGTCACCACCCGCGTGCAGTTTGCGGCCCTCACCACCCGTGAAATCGAGGCCTATGTGGCCACGGGGGAACCTTTGCAATGCGCCGGCGGCTTTGCCCTCGAGGGCATCGGCGGCCAGGTGGTGGAACGGATCGAGGGATGCTTCAGCAATGTGATCGGCTTGAGCTTGCCCCTGTTGCGCCGCTGGCTGGTGGCTTGATTCTGGCCTAGATGGCCCTTGCCCAGGATCTGGGCTGGGCTCTGGAGCTGGGGGCTTGGGTGCTCGCCTTGGCGCAGCAGGCCAAGCCATGAAAAAGCCCCCGCTTGGGGCGGGGGCTGGGGCTTGAGCAATCGGGCTGACCAAAAGGGTTGGCGCTCAGGTTGGCTCCAGGGGGAGGAACCCGGAACTCAATCCAGGTCCGGCATGGCCAGGGTGGGCTCGGCCTTGCGGTCGATGCCCTTTTCGAAGCCAGCGGCGGCGGCGCGGGCGCGGCCCGCATGCCAGAGGTGACCCACCAGGAAGAAGAACGCCAACACGAACTGGGTGGCGGAGAGCCACTGGCGGATGTTGACGAAGTTCACCGAGTTGGGTTCGGTGATGATGCCGCCCACGGAGTTGAGGGAGGCGTTGGGGGCGTGGGTCATGTACTCAGCGGCCCGGCGCACTTGCCAGGGCTGAATGTCGTTCTGGAGCTTGTCGAGGCTCAGGCCATTGGGGCCGCGCAGGGGTTCCAGCCAGGGTCCACGGAAGTCCCAGAAGCGCATGGTTTCACCACCGAAGATGATCTCGCCGGTGGGGGAGCGCATCAGGTATTTGCCCAGGCCGGTGGGGCCCATGGCGGAACCGATGTTGGCGCCCATGCGTTGGTCACGCACCAGGAAGGTGAAGCTCTGGGCCTGGGAGGACTCGGCGTTGGTGGGGCCGTAGAACTCGGAGGGGTAGGCGGTGTTGTTGAACCAGATGTAGGCCGAGGCGATAAAGCTCATGAAGCTCAAGGCGCCCAGGCTGTAGCTCAGGTAGGCCTCACCGTTCCAGATGAAGGCGCGGCGCACCCAGCCAAAGGGCTTGGTGATCACGTGCCAGATGCCACCGAAGATGCAGATCAGGCCGATCCAGATGTGGCCACCGATGATGTCCTCCATGGAGTCCACACCGATGATCCAGCCCTCGCCACCGAAGGGGGCGCGGGTCAGGTAGCCGAACACCACACCGGGGCTGAGGGTGGGGTTGGTGATCAGGCGGACGTCGCCGCCACCGGGGGCCCAGGTGTCATAGACACCACCGAAGAACATGGCCTTGAAGACCAGCAGCAGGGCACCAACGCCGAGCAGGATCAGGTGATAACCAATGATGTTGGTCATCTGGTTCTTATCGCGCCAATCCTGGGAGAAGAAGGCGGAATAGTTTTCCAGCACTTCTGGACCCCGCAGGGCGTGATACAGACCACCGATGCCAAGCACCGCCGAGCTGATCAGGTGCAGGACCCCAACGACAAAGAAGGGGTAGAGGTTGGTGACTTCACCGCCGGGACCGACGCCGTAGCCCAGGGTGGCCACGTGGGGGAACAGGATCAGGCCCTGCTCATACATCGGCTTGTCGAAGGTGAAGTGACTCACCTCAAACAACATCATGGCGCCGGCCCAGAAGACCATCAGGCCAGCGTGGGCGACGTGGGCGCCAAGCAGGCGGCCAGAGAGGTTGATCAGGCGGGCGTTGCCGGACCACCAGGCGTAGCCGGTGGAGTCGAGGTCCTTGCCCCCGACAGCCACGAGGGAGGGATTAGAGAGCGTTACCACGGGGCAGAACCTCTTCAGGGAAGACGAAGTTTTCGTGCGGCTGGTCGGCCGGTGCCATCCAGGCACGCAGACCTTCATTGA
>Ga0310333_100377_pt1 | contig 12197 bp, 13 predicted proteins | sample LakMicSRFTotalB7_FD_195547 | JGI IMG/M metagenome (GOLD analysis project Ga0310333, IMG submission 195547) | Enriched freshwater cyanobacterial communities from Lake Michigan, Michigan, United States - MI23.SRFL.Total.B7 (v2) (version 2) | ecosystem: Environmental > Aquatic > Freshwater > Lake... | reverse complement strand
GAATCCTTCGGCTGGCATAAGTTCATCGGCCTCGATGGCGATAGCGTTACCATGAATCGCTTTGGTGCCTCTGCCCCCGGTGGCACCTGCATGAAGGAGTTTGGTTTCACCGTAGAAAACGTAGTAGCTAAATCCAAAGCGTTGCTGGGCTGATTAAAACAGGCAATTGCAACATAAAAAAGCCCCGCACATGCGGGGCTTTTTTTTGCTTAAACAACTATCTAAAATTATTTATTTAGCGATCGCCACCACCGCTTGCTTCTCCAGAGCCTGGGCCTTGAGCACATCTTCTAATCCTGCTAAATCTTCATCGGTGATCTTGGTTTGCATTGGGCAAACCAAGATGCTCCTTAGGTGTTACATAACAAAGCATCGCCATGCCAGCCGGCAAGGGCAGCACCATCAGTTACCAACAGACCCATCACATAGAAAGGTGCCTCTGAACACTCTCCCATTTGTTTTTTCACATTGAATTCAATTTGATCCATCGGCACATGGCCTGGTCCTTCCACCATCACCTGAATATTGTGTTTCCAAGCCCTCAGCACTCAGATCCTGGCCAATTTTTGGTGCAACACAGGGAAAGCAACGGCACCTAAGACCTAGTCCTGCTGGCCACCAAGGCCTGCGTGGAGCTGTTCGAAGAGCATGATGCCGCCTGCCGCGAACGCGTGCTGCCCGACGACACCGTGTCGATCCAACGCCTCGGCGCCTCCGCCCCGGGCCCCGCGTGCATGGAGAAGTTCGGCTTCACCGTCAACAACATGGTGGCGAAAGCCAAGGCGCTGGGCTAAAATCAGTAAGTACAAAACTCACTCAATTAACTGCAAACAGACCCACAAACCCTCAACTAAATATTGAGGGTTTTTAATTGGAGTATATTTCCCGGAACCATTAACTTGAACAAACTCGTTATGCCTAGGCAGGCGGTCGGCGCATACCCCAAAACCAATGGCAGAAAAAAGCTTTTCAATATCCGTCCTGGTGCCCTGCTACAACGAAGAAGGCTGCCTGAGAGAACTTTTCGATCGCCTTGGTACTATTCAGCAGCAATTAGGCACCTGCAATTGGCAAATAATACTTGTCAATGATGGCAGCATTGACTCAACCCATGAACTCGGAGTTCAACTACTCCACAGCAACCGGCATTGGTGTTCAGGAGTAGCCATTGATTTTTCACGCAATTTTGGCAAAGAGTCGGCCATACTTGCTGGCCTTGATCATTGCAATGAAGACGCGTGCATCATCATGGATGCAGACCTTCAGGACCCACCTGAACTCATCCCATTATTAATTGAAAGCTGGCAAAATGGCGCTGACATTGCTAGCGCTACCAGGATATCAAGAAAAAAGGATGGTTACTTAAAGAATCTAACAGCAAGAAGTTTTTACAAATTTTTTAGGGCTACCTCAAAGCTCAATGTGACACAAGATTCCAGCGACTTTCGCCTTTTAGACAGAAAAGTGATTGTAGCTATTCGCTCGTGTCGCGAGTCAATACGGTTCAGCAAAGGTTTTTTTGCTTGGGCAGGCTTCAAGCAAGACCATGTTTACTACGAAAGACCTGAGCGCCATGCAGGAATCAGTAAATGGGGGAGTTGGAAGCTGTGGAATTATGCTCTAGATGGAATTTTTAACTACTCAACATCACCATTACGCATATGGACTTACATAGGAGCAGTGATTACTATAATCGCCTTTATTTTGGCATTAAAAACAATAATAGCAACGTTGACCAACGGGATTGACGTGCCAGGATATGCTTCAACTTTTGCCGCTGTTACTTTTTTAGGTGGCGTACAGTTGATGGGAATTGGAATATTGGGCGAATATCTAGGCAGAACATACATTGAAAGCAAGCGAAGACCTCCTTACATTGTCAAATCAATTACCAGAGTTTAACCATGAACTTGCTCTTCATTAGATCGTCCAAAGCCCTTCCTTTTCTTCTTCTCCTGGCCTATTGGCCTATTGGGTGCTTGCTATTTATTCAATCTTGGGCGTGGCCGCGCAATTGGGATGACATGCATCGCGCCTTCAACGGAATTGATCCTTATCATAACTTTGTAGGATACGGGATTGACCAGTCCCGTCAGATGCTCAAACTACTTATACACGACCCAATTTTAACTCTCAGCAATCGATTTGACTATCAGAGCCCTGCAGTATCGGGACTGCTTGAAACGTTTTTTCTGCTATTTTTTATGGTTTTATGCACCGTAATTGCACTTAAAAACGGAAGCAGATTGCAGGCACTTGTCCTGGTGATTGGGTTTAATCTGCTGACGGGTACTCAGTCGAGTACATTTCTTCCCCCCGCCGCATATCCACTCGGATTTAGCTTTTTTTTCATAATCTCAGTCGTTGGAAGTGTATATTTTAATGCGCCACTGGAACGTAAGTGCAATGGATTTACACCAAGATCTAAATTCCATACCGGAATATTTTACCCTTGCTTTTTAGTAGTTGGCGAGCAACTTGCTTATCTGTTCTATTCTTGCAACTACGTTCAATCATTACTCTTCTGGCTATTTCATCTTGTAAAATTATGTCTAAAGAAATATAAGGGCCATGGACATGTAGGCCTGGGGGTTCAGCTATTGGCAGGCATACGATTTATACCTTTTGCACTTGCATCCATAATATGGCGCTTAGAACATTCAACTAATAGTGCAGAAAGCTTTGGTGAACAGCTCGCGACAGGCAAAGTTATCTTGGGATCACTACGCTGGAGCGTGGCGGGCACCAGCGCAGGTGGCCTTGCTGAAATGAGCCCGCAGTACAAGTACCCCTGGGAGCTGCCATTAGAAGTACTATTGATATCAAGTTTATTGGGATTGCTCACTTTTGCGATAGGGACAAAGTTGCTGAAGTCTCATCAAATAAATACCGCCTTAGAAAATATCAGGTCACTTCCCACGTCATTACTCTATCTAGGAGCAAGTATCATGATCGGATGGTCTCTTCCTGTGCTTAGTAGTCGTTATTACAATGAGCTTTTAAACTCTCCCACGCAAAGCTATGCCGGTAGCCGCTATGCCGGGCTTGGCTTAATTTTAGTACTTAGCTATATAACTTATGAGGCGATCAAACGAGTTGCCCACCCCAAGTCGTCAATTTTCATCATCACATTTCTTTTAAGTATTACTTTCTACTCGCAGAACGTTAGCGCTGCAATTAATCAAATCACTGATCCCAGCCTAAGACTTAATGCAGTATGCATCAATAGCTCACGTTGGGATAGAGATCTCTATTTGCCTTCTGAAGTCTTCCAAAGTGGCGTAGAGACAGGGAACTGGATTACCGGCTTTCCTGATTCTTCTAACAATGATACACTTAGCAACAAGCGCTCATTAGGCATAAAATTGTTTACACGTAACTCTCTCAAGTTATGCAACAATAGTAATTAATAAAAGAGTTTCACTGGAGCTAATAACCCTGCATAGCATTAAATCTTCAGGAAAAATTTTTAATCTTACAATATCTATAAATCCAGCTATTATCATACGCTTATGATGAAAGCCCATGATGTCTGAGCTTCAATTCGAGTTATTGCTTAACTTTGCATAAGCCATGCCAACAGATCTCGTCGTGAGAGTAAACCTGCAAAAAAGACTTTTGTCTTTGCAGGTGTAAGATTCATTGTTTAATTTACATCACAGCAAAATATACATTCAGAATAGACTAGGGGGCTTAAGCTAAATGCCAAATTCGGGCAATGCATTTTTATTGTAAACATTCAGCTAGCCTCTTTGAGAGAGAAAATTGCTGGGGGAAGATATATGATTTTACTTCCTATAATGCACGCGATAGTTAATTGTTTGACCCACTATTTTACATTACGAGTGTTAGATATTTTTAATTATGACAACCGCAAGTAGGCCCTTTCGACTAGTGATCAGCCACGCAGCAAAGGTAGCTCTTTAGCCTGATCTTTCAAAACTTCCTCCAAGCCAGCTAGGTCCTCATCGGTGATCTTTGTTTGCATCGGGCAGTGCTTGGGCCCGCACATGGAGCAAAACTCTGCTTGCTTATAGATATCGGCGGGCAGGGTTTCATCATGGTATTCACGGGCCCGTTCTGGATCAAGCGATAGATCAAATTGCTTATTCCAATCAAAGGCATAACGGGCGCGGCTTAGTTCATCATCGCGATCGCGGGCGCCAGGGCGGTGGCGGGCGATATCAGCGGCGTGGGCTGCAATTTTGTAAGCGATTAAACCTTCACGCACATCATTGGCATTTGGTAAACCCAAATGCTCCTTAGGTGTTACATAACAAAGCATTGCCGTGCCATGCCAGCCGGCAAGGGCAGCACCAATGGCACTGGTGATGTGGTCGTAACCAGGGGCAATATCAGTTACCAACGGACCCAACACATAGAAAGGTGCCTCTGAACACTCTTCCATTTGTTTTTTCACATTGAATTCAATTTGATCCATCGGCACATGGCCTGGGCCTTCCACCATCACCTGAATATCGTGTTTCCAAGCCCTACGGGTGAGTTCACCTAGGGTTTTTAATTCAGCCAGTTGCGCCTCATCGGAGGCATCGTGTTGACAGCCGGGCCTTAGGGAATCACCAAGGGAGAAAGTACAGTCGTAGCGTTTAAAAATTTCGCAGATATCATCAAAATGGGTAAATAGTGGATTTTGCTTGTGGTGATAGAGCATCCACTGGGCCAAAATTCCACCGCCACGGCTAACTATTCCGGTGATGCGTCCCTTTACCTTAGGTAGATGTTCAATCAACAAACCAGCATGAATGGTTTGGTAATCAACGCCCTGCTGGCAATGCTTTTCGATGATATGCAAGAAATCATCTGCTGATAACTTCTCAATTGATCCATGCACACTCTCAAGAGCTTGATATACGGGCACCGTGCCGATCGGCACAGACGAAGCATTGATAATAGCTGTGCGCACCTCATCAAGATTAACGCCGCCGGTGGATAGATCCATCACCGTATCGGCGCCATATTTAACTGCTAGATGTAATTTAGCCACCTCTTCTTCCATATCGGAAGCGTTTGGTGATGCGCCGATATTTGCATTTACCTTGCACTTGCTAGCAATACCGATTGCCATCGGTTCAAGGTTTGGGTGGTTGATATTGGCGGGGATGATCATTCTTCCCCGGGCCACCTCTTCTAAAATCAATGATTCAGGCAGATTTTCCCGTTTAGCAACAAATGCCATTTCCTCGGTGATTTCTCCCCGCCTGGCGTAATGCATTTGGGAATAGTTGCCAGAAAATCCGGCGGCGCCACGGCGCTTTTCAATCCAGGCACTACGCATCGCAATTTTCCTCAACGGAGAGGGGTAGCGCCGCACTTCCTGCACTTCCCTGCGCCGGCATTAACCGGATCAGGTTCGGAGGGTGTGATCTCAGCCTTCACCGGCATTTCGGCGACGGCACCCCTAGTGACCCAATCAACCTAGCAAGCGTTCAAAGCGCTCGCGTTGCAATTTCAAACGCAACTGCTTACCCGATTCCTGCAGGGTGGGATCAGCATCAGCCATGGCTTTTTCTGCCAATTCCAGCAACACCTCTGCCGGCACACCTTTTTCATCCGCCAGGGCAGCCAAGATGCTGCTGCGCACCAGCCAATGGGAATCCTTCTCATATAGCTCCAGCAATGGCTTTAGCGCCAGCTCCGGGCCATGGCGGGCCAATGCATTAGCTGCTTCTGCCCTCACATTTGGATCCCCCTCAAATTGCAACACCCTTAAAAGGGCAAGGCGGCCCTGTTCATTTGGTTTGTATCCCAAGCCCATACAAGCCAAGGAACGCACCAAAAATGCTTGGTCGTTTAAGCATTCCAGCAGCAGCGGCACACAGGTTTCGGTGTTGTAAGGCTGCAGCGCCGTGATCGCCCGCATGCGCGAGGTGGTGTGGCCACTGGCAATTGCCACCCTTATGGCCTCAATGCCCATGGCAGCTGGTTCAGGCAGGGGGCTGGTCATGGGGTGCCGGATTTAATTTCTTTCACGGCGCGCAACAAACCGCGCCTCCTGCGACCATAACTAGCCGCGTTTACCACCAGCAATCCAACGCCAATGGCCAAAGCCGGGAGGGCCTGCAGCCGCTCTGCCCCCTGGCGTTGGCCGCCACCCATCAAGGCAGCAATTGCCAACAGGATCAGCAGTGGGGTGGCAATCACAAGCGGCAAACGGGCATTCATGGTGTGTTGTTTTGCTCCAACCAGCGCATTAAGGCCGTTGCCAATAAATTCACGGCTACGGGCATACAAGCCTCATCCGGGTTAAATCCACCATGGTGCAAAGGGGCGCAACCATCAAGCCCCGCCACGCCAAGCCGAAACATGCAGCCGGGTAGATGGTTGAGGTAGTGGGCAAAATCTTCAGCGCCCAGGCTTGGTTGGGCTAATTCCAAAACTTGTTCACGGCCCAATTGCTCCACTGCGATGGTTTCCAACAAACGCGTGAGCTGTGGGTCGTTTTGAACCGGTGGCGCAATACCTCTCCACTGCATCTTCAGTTGGCCTCCATAGGCCGCGCAGATCGCCGCGGCTGTGCTCTCCACCCACGCGGGCAGTTGCTCATAGAGCTCACAATCAAGGCAGCGCAAGGTGCCTAGCAGGCGCACTCGATCGGCAATCACATTGAAAGCGCGGCCGCCTTCAATGCGGCCAAAACTCAACACCACCGGTTGCAACGCATCCAAACGCCTGCTAATCGCCTCCTGCAATCCACTAACTAACCGGGCTGCAATCCAAATCGCATCCACCGATTGATGGGGCCTTGCGCCGTGGCCCGCCTCCCCCAACACCTCCAATTCCAATTCAGCTGCCGCGGCCGTGAGGGCCCCATGGCGCACACCAATGCTGCCCACAGCAATGCTCGGGAATACATGTAGCCCCAAAAGGGCGCTTAACCCTTCAATTGCCCCAGCCGCCAGCATCCAGCGGGCCCCCTCCGCTGTTTCTTCCGCCGGTTGAAATAACAAACGCACCGTTCCACTTAGTTGCCCTGCCAATGGGGCAAGCAGCATCGCTACGCCTAAACCAACGGCGGTGTGAATGTCGTGGCCACAGGCATGCATCAAGCCAGGGGTGGTGGAGGCAAAGGCCAGCCCAGTGCATTCCTCAATGGGCAGGGCATCCATATCAACCCTTAAACCAATGGCAGGGCCGCTGCTGGGCCCTAATTCAGCCAGCACCCCAGTGCGGCCAACGCCCTCCTGCACGCGCCAGCCGAGCCGCCTTAATTCCCCAGCCACCAATGCAGCTGTGTGATGTTCAGCGCCGCTCAATTCCGGATGGGCATGGAGGTGGCGGCGTAGATCAAGCAGTGCCGCCAGCTCTTCTTTACCTAGGGCCAAGTTGTTGCCACTCATGCAGCTGGTGCTCCACCGGAATCCAATTGCAAAAACCGTTGCAATGCCAGCACTGGCAGCGGCGGCCAGCGGCGCACCTCTAGCAGCCAGTTGAAATCGCGATAGCGGCTATCGAGGCCAGAAGCTGCTGCCCAGTTGCTTTCAGCTTCCCCTGCTTTGCCCTTTTCCCACAGCAGGGCCGTGAGGGCTGCCCTGGCATCGGCAAATAGGGGATAACGGCGAATCAAATTGCGCAGTTCCAATTCAGCTTCGGCAAGCTCACCCAGTTGAAAAGCAGCAAGGGCTGCGCTGGAGCGGGCCATCGCCATGCCTGGTTTCACCTCTGCCGCGAGCAGAAACGATTGCCTTGCCGCCTGCCAATCGGCAAGGCTGCCTTCCACATTGCCCAAGTTGTAGTGGGCTGGGGCGTTATTGGGATCCCGCTGCAAAATCCATTGGTAATCGGCGGCGGCCGCCTGCCACTGGCCTAAATATTCCTCGGCAGTGCCGCGGTTTAGATGGGCATCAGCCACCTCCGGTGCCAGCTGCATGGCTTTGCTTTGGTCGGCGATAGCCCCTTCGGGATCACCAAGGGCTAAGCGCACATTGCCGCGATTGCTCCAGGCAGCGCCATCTTGAGGGGAGCGTTCAATAACTGCATTCCATAGCTCAAGGGCTTCAGTAAAACTTCCCTCCCTACTGGCCCTTAAGGCCTGGTCGAACTGCTGAGCGCTGGGCACTGGGGCAGCAGCAACGGGGCTAGGCAAAAAACCAAGCCCAACTAGCAACAGGCAGCAAATTAAACAAATCCTCAAACAACGCAACATCAAGCAGCCTCCAGATGGCGGCGGCCCGCTTCCGTAACAACCCTCCCCCTGGGGGTGCGCTGCAAGAAACCAAGTTGTAGCAGGAATGGTTCCACAACCCCCTCCAGGGTGTCTGGGTCTTCCCCTAGGGCTGCCGCCAGGGTATCGAGGCCAGCGGGGCCACCGGCGTAACTACCCAGCAGCAATTCCAACAAGCGCCGATCGGAGGCATCTAACCCCAGGGCATCCACCCGATGCATGGCCAATGCTTCCTCCACCACCGCTGCTGTTACGGGCCCATGGCCCTTCACGCTGGCAAAATCCCGCACCCGCCGCAACAGGCGGTTGGCAATGCGGGGGGTGCCGCGGCAGCGACGGGCAATTTCAGCAGCTGCCTCCTGCATTAATTCAACTTTCAATAATCCCGCTGCCCGCACCACAATCGCCTCAAGGTCGCTGCAGTTGTAGAACTCAAGCCGTTGGATCAAACCAAAGCGATCGCGCAAGGGGGAACTCAAGGAACCCGCTTTTGTGGTGGCACCAACCAAGGTAAAAACAGGTAACTCAAGGCTGCGGGTGCGGGCACCAGCGCCAGCGCCAACGGTTAGATCCAGGCGAAAATCCTCCATCGCCGGATACAACAACTCCTCAGCAACACGATTTAAACGGTGAATTTCATCAATAAAAAGCAATTCCCGCGGTTGCAAATTCATCAATAAACCAACGATGTCGCGCGGGCGCTCCAAAGCAGGGGCACTGGTGATACGGCAACGCACCCCCAATTCCTCGGCTAAAACCAAGGCCATGGTGGTTTTACCTAAACCCGGCGGTCCGTAGAGCAGCACATGGTCGAGGGCTTCCTGGCGCTGGCGGGTGGCCTCCAAGGCAATGGCTAATACCTGCTTTAGTTCCTGCTGGCCCACGTAGTCGCACAGGCGCTTAGGCCTTAAACCCTCATCGCGGCCACCATCGCGCTCAACCCCACTGGCTTCAGCTGCCACCAGCCGCGGCGTTTCTTTTTTGGGGCTGTTGCCGCTGGAAGACTGAATCGCCATGGCTTGAGGCTACCCAGGCAAACCATGGGTCACCATGGTGTTGGGGAATGCATTTAGTGGGCTCAGAGCGTGGCAGGGAAGGGCAAAGGCGCAACAGCAGCAGCAAAAAAGCGGCTAGAGGCCCAGCGGCTACTGGCCGATAACCGCTTGGCGCGCCACAACTATGAAATCCTTGAAACCCTTGAAACCGGCATCGAACTATTGGGTACGGAAGTAAAAGCAATCAGAGCCGGCAAAGCAAATTTGCGCGATGGTTTCTGTTTAATTCGCAATGGTGAATTGCAGCTTCATAATGTACATATTGCCGGCCATGAACAGGCCAGTAAATTTTACAATCACGAACCTTTGAGGGTGCGCACCCTACTGGCCCATCGCAAGGAAATAAATCGCTTGCGGGGCAATTTAGATCAACAAGGTTTAACTTTAATACCCCTAAATATTCAACTCAAAGGTTCATGGATAAAGCTTGTTATCGGCCTTGCTAAAGGTCGCAAACTGCATGATAAACGCCAAGAAGAAAGGCGTAAACAGGATGAAAAAGATTTGCGTTCAGCGTTGAAGCGGCTCTGAACTTTCCTGCACCGTTGAACTCGGTGGCGCTGGCGGCGGCGGATTTAGGGGCTGCGGAATCGGATTTGGTGCCGGCATTGGTATTTGGATATTGGCAGGTGCGCTTGGCAAAGGTGGATCAACACGCACGGAAAGGCTGATTATGCCTGCCGCTAATCCATCGTTTCGCACTAATACCTGCACCAAAGATCCATTCACCTTTGGCAGGGTTACCACCCGCAGCGGGCCGCGGGGATCAAGCACTTCACCACCGGCTCCAAAAACTGTCATCTGCATCAAATTGGTTCCATTAATCCCTAAAACCAACTTGTAACCAGGCTGAATTTTCACAGCGAACAATCGGGCCCCCTGGCCATCCACTACAGCGGAAAGCGAGCGGGCCAAATTAGGGGTTGGCTCCAACTGTTCCACTTTCAAACCTTCCAAGCTGCGCAGGGCAGCGGCATACCAAAGCTGGCGGAAGGGTTCATCCGGCATCGTTTCCGGATTGCGACCCGGCAATAAATTCTGGGCGCTGCTGCTAACCAATTGCTGCAGCACCTGGGGGCTAAGGCCTTGGGCGGTGAGGTTGGCCTGGCGGGCCTGCCAATCGCCAGCTTTAAAACTACCCAACCTTGAGCGCAACACCACGGGCAATTGTTCTACCCGCACTAACCAATCTTGAGCCAGATCATTCCAAATCTTGCGTAGGGGTGCATCTTCTAAGGAATCACTGGGGGGTTTGCCCCCCCTTTCTGGAAATTGCACCGCCAGGCCCTGGTCTACCAATTTCAAGAACCAATCGCGATCCACCTGCAAAGCCTTCAAGCGATTGAGCAATTGCTGGCGTTGATCAACTTCAGCTGGCGGCAAACTCACCGAACCGGGCAAATTTTGCACTGGTGTTAGCCCTGGGCGGGTGCGCCCTAAAAGCAACCAACCCAGGGCTGAACCCACCAGGGCAGTGATCACCAAAGCCAACACCACCGGCCAGAAACGACCTTCCGCCGCCTGTTCCCGCTCCAGCTGACGCTGCTGTTTATTTTGCAAACGCAGGGTTTTAGGCGCAGCGCTGCTAACGGCAGGTTTGGGCAGCTGCGGTTCTGATTGGGATTTTGGTTCGGGTTGAGATTTTGGTTCGGGTTGATTCTCAGATTTGATTTCAGCTTTGATTGGCACCAATACCGCGGTGCGATCGCTCCTCCCAACGGGCCCGGTGCTATCGGGCACCGGTAGGGCTGCCAACGGTTCCAGCAATTGGGCAGCAGAAGCAAAACGCCGCTCCGGATCAACGCTAAGCATTCGCTCTAGCAACAGGCGAAAGAGGGGATCGAGCTCCAAACCATCGGGCCAACGCCATTCCATCGTTTGCGGATCCAGCAAGCCAGCTGGTTCTTCTCCGCTCAGCAACACCATCGCTGTAACAGCCATGCTGTGCAGGTCCATCCAGGGGGCCGGGGGCTGCTTTGCCTGGGCAACGGGCGCGTAACCGGGGGTTGCACTCAGTAGTGGTTCCTCGCCAGGGGCCCCCTGCAGGCCAAAGTCGATCAATACAGGCAAACCATCGTTATCACGACGCAACAAATTGGCTGGGGTTAGGTCGCCGTGGATTAAATCCTGCCCATGTAAGGCAGCTAGAGCAGGCAAAAGTTGCCTAAGGAGCAGAAGCACCTCCCCAGCTCCAAATACCAATTGGCGTTCCTGGCGGCTGCGCAACAGCTCTCGATAGGTGCGACCGTTCACCCATTCCCGCACCTGCCATAAACCTGCTTCAGCTGGGATCAAAGCCCCCAAGCGAGGCACCTGGGGGTGCAAAACCCCTTGCAAACGCTCCAAGCGCTGGCGCAATAAGAGCAATTTCTGTTCGTTTAAATCGCCCCAGCCGCGGATTGCTACGGCTAACCCGCCCGCCAAAGTGTCGCTGCCGCGCCAAAGCTGCACCCCGGGGGATTCACTAAGCAACTGCTCGAGGCGATAGCGCCCAGCAAGCAGATCTCCCATAGCGGCATTAGCGGGGGATGCCACAGCCAGAACCAAATTGCAAAGGAATTACGCGAGATTAGGCAGGCCTGGCCGTTCAGGCTGCCGCAAGCCACGGCTTGCCAACCATTCTCGCTCCCAGAGCCGCGACCGGTAGCGATCACCACCATCACAAAGCACCGTAACGATGCGATGGCCGGGGCCTAATCGGCGGGCGGTTTCCATGGCAGCTGCCACATTGATGCCCACGGAACCACCCATGAATAAACCTTCAAACCAGAGCAATTCGTAGAGCACCTGCAGGGCGGTTTGATCATCAACACGCACCGCGTCGTCGATTGACACCGCTTCCATATTTGCCGTAATCCGACTGTTGCCTATGCCCTCAGTGATCGAACTACCCTCCATTGTGAGATTTCCGGTAGTTGCCCAACTGTGCAAGGCGCTGCCATGGGGATCGGCCAGCACAC
>Ga0310333_100372_pt1 | contig 12256 bp, 9 predicted proteins | sample LakMicSRFTotalB7_FD_195547 | JGI IMG/M metagenome (GOLD analysis project Ga0310333, IMG submission 195547) | Enriched freshwater cyanobacterial communities from Lake Michigan, Michigan, United States - MI23.SRFL.Total.B7 (v2) (version 2) | ecosystem: Environmental > Aquatic > Freshwater > Lake... | reverse complement strand
GACTGTTGAGCACCACATCCACCCCCCGGCCAGCGGTGGCGCTGAGCAGCTGCTCAGCGAAGTCGAGGCTTCGGGAATCAAACACGGCCTCCACCCCCTGGTCCAACAGGCCCGCCTGCTTCGCCGCACTGGCGGTGGCAAACACCCGGGCGCCGCAGCGCCGGGCCACCTGCAGCGCGGCCTGGCCCACCCCACCGGCAGCGGCATGGATCAACACCGTTTCCCCGGCCCGCAGGCCAGCCAGGGCTTGCAGGCCGTAGATCGCCGTCAAAAATGCCGTGCTGAGGCTGGCCCCCAGGGCTGGATCCAGCGACTCCGGCAACGGAACGCACAGCTCCGCCCGGCAAACCACATGGCTAGCCAAGCTGCCCACCGCCAGGGCCGCCAACTGGCGCGAGCCCACCACAGCGGGATCGACCCCTTCTCCCACCGCCACCACCCGACCCACGCATTCGCCCCCGTAGGGCATCTGGGCCCCGGCATCCAGGCCCAGCTCCACGCTGTAGGCAGCCAAGAGCCCCAGGCCATTCAGCACATCACGGAAGTTGAGTCCGGTTGCTTCCACGGCGATTTCGATTTCCCCAGGGCCAGGCCTCTGGCGCCTCAAGGGGGCCGGATGCAGGCTTTCCAAGCTCCCCAAGACACCGCTTGCCATCCGGAAAGGGGCATCCGCCAGGGGGTGGATCCGTTGCACCCAAGGCTTTCCATCGCGCCAGGCCAGCAGCGGTTCCCGCTGGCCAAGGATCCACAGGGCCGGCCAATCGGCCATGGCGGGAGCCTCGCCGGCCGCAAGATGCAGCACCGTCCAACCGAGGGCGGGTTGCTCCAAGGCCGCTGAGCGGGCAAAGCCAGCCAGGGCTCCAGCGAGCGCTCCGGTCTGGTCGCCAGGCAAAGCGCCAGCCCCTTCCAGCACCAGCCACACGGGCCGAGCCGGGGCTTGGGCAAGGGCCTGGGCGAGCAGCAACAGCTTGGCGCAGAGGCTTATCGCAGTGGCACCTGGCTGGGCCAGATCGGGCCAGATCAGCAGGGGCCCAACGCCGGCCGGGATGGGGCCGGCCAGATCGATGCGTTGGGGGAACACTCCAGGGGCAGGATCTTGGGAGCCAACAGCGTCGTTCGAACCAACAGCCCCTTGCCAAGCAACAGCCTCTTGCCAGCTGGATTCGAACAGCCAATCACTGGGACTGGTGTGGGCGTCCTCCTGCTTGAGGGGAAACAGCCACTCCAGGGCCTGGCGGGGTAGGCGCCGCAGCCGGAAACCCCGAATCCAGGCCAAGGGCTTGGCCCCGTCGTGCAGCAACAGATCGGCCAGCACAAACGCCGGTTCATCACTGGGTTGAAGCGCTACCTGGGCGAAGAAGCGATCAGGCAGGGCCGGTTGCCCACACCACAGGGATTCCAGACCCACCGGCAGCAGCAACTGCCCCTGGCGAGACGCTGGATCGAGCAACACCGCCACGGCCTGGAAGCAGCTATCCCAAAGGCCCCGGTCGTGGCCCCCAGCGGGCCGCTTCAGCTCGGCCCAGGCCTGGCCATGCGCCGTTTGCAACCGGGCCAAACCCCTATAAAACGGGCCGTAAACCAGGCCCACCTGGGCCAGGGCCGCGTAAAAGCCCTCCACATCCACAGGCTCAGCGCCCGGCGGCAGGCTTGCCAGCTCCAGGGGGGCGTCACCAGCGCTAACGGCCTCCACGCCCTCTAAAGAAGCTGTGCCGTGCAGCTGCCAGCCCCCCGGCTCTGCCCCGTCGCTACGACCGTGAAACTCCAGGGCATCGGGGCGGTAATGAACCTGTAGAGAGTGATGGGCGGTCCCCTGGGCTGGCGCCTCGTTCAGCTTCAGCGGTTGATCCAACCGCAGGTTGCCAAGGGCCCTTGGTAACCCCTGCTGCTCCAGGGCCTCCAGGGCGGCCGTGATGAAACCCGCCGCCGGGAAGACCACCTGGCCGCGAATGCGGTGATCACCGAGATCACTCCCTTCAGAGGTAAGACCGGCCTGGTAGATCGCCAGCTCACCCGGCAGATCCAACCGCTCGAGCCGCTCGTTCTTCCTGGGGAGCTGGGTCTTGTCCTGGGAAGCCGATCCAAACAATTGGGCTTGAGCTCCCCCCTCCGTGATCCCCAGGTGATCCAGCCAGAAGCTGGCGGGCGCCCCCTCCTCTCCCTGCCGGCTCCACCAATAACGCTCCCGTTGGAAGGGGTAGCCGGGCACGCTGACCCTGCGATGGGTAAAGGGACGATGGAAGCCTGCCCAATCGACGGTTAATCCACTGCGATACAAGCCGCCAAGACTGGTGGCCAGCATCTGCCAATCGGATTTGCCCGGCACCAACGATGGCCAAAAGGCCAGCGAGGGGTTCACCTGGCATTGGCGCGCCATGCCGATCAAGGTGGGCCGCGCCCCGATCTCCACAAACACCTGGGCCCCTTGGGCCACCAAGGTCTCAACCCCTTCTGAAAAGCGCACGGGGCTCAGCACCTGGTCGCACCAGTAATCGGGCTGGGCCACTTCGGGGCCCGCGAGCCGGCCCGTGAGGTTGCTCACCAGGGGCTTACTGGGTGGCGCAAAGCTGAGCTGGCGCAAGTCCTGCTCAAAGGCCTCGAGCATCGGGGCCATCGCTTGGGTATGGAAGGCATGGGAGACCGGCAAAAGACGGCCATCCAGCCCGAACTGCTCGGCATCGGCAAGTAACGCCCGCAGGGCCGCCCTGGGCCCAGCCACCACGGTGTTCGAGGGGCCGTTGTAGGCCGCCACACAGATCTCGCCATGGCGATTCAGCAGCGCTTCCACCCGTTCAGGGGCCGCCAAGAGTGCCGCCATACCCCCATCCGAGGGCAAGGCCTGCATCAACCGACCCCGAATCGCCACCAGGCGGGCGGCATCCTCCAGGGAAAACACACCCGCCAAGTGGGCCGCGAGCACCTCACCGATGCTGTGGCCCATCAGCAGGTCGGGTTCAACCCCCCAGCTCTTCCAGAGCTGGCTCAGGCCATAGCCCACCGCAAACAAAGCCGGCTGGGTGAAGCCGGTTTGGTTGAGGAGCCGCGCCGCTTCGGCCTCCTGCCCTGCCGGGGGCACCAGCAAGCCCAGGAGGGGCCGCGTCAGATGGGGGTCGAGCAGGCTGGCAACCCTGGTGAACGTCTCGTGAAAAACGGGATGGGCGAGCAGCTCCTGGCCCATGCCCAAGGCCTGGGAACCCTGGCCTGTCACCAGCCAAGCCAGCTTTCCAGGCCGGCGAGACGCCAACCCCGCCTGCAAGCCGTCGTGCCTGGATGGGGGACCGGCAGCCAGGGCCTGCAACTGGCCCATCAACTGGGCCTTGTCAGCGGCCAGGCACGCAGCCCGCTGTCGGAATGGGGTGCGACCCAGATTGAGCGACGCTGCCAGATCTGCCAGCTTCAGACTGGGATTGACCTGCATCTGCTTGAGCAGATCGGCCGCCAGCTCGGCCAATGCTGGGACGGAGCGGGCCGAGAGGGTGATCAACTGCATGGGCATCTGGGCCCCAAAGCGCAGGGGAGCCAACTGCCGGGGGGCATCTGCCAGCACCACATGGGCATTGGTGCCGCCAAATCCAAACGAACTCACCCCCACCACGACCGCCCGCTCGGGATACGGGAAAGGCTCCAAATCGGTCTGTACCTCCAGTTTGAGTGCGGCGAAGTCAACGGATGGGTTGGGTTGCCGGCAATGGAGGCTCGGGGGCAACTGCCGCTTGGCCACACACAGGGCCGCCTTGATCAAACCGGTGATCCCGGCGGCGGTTTCTGAATGGCCCAAATTGGTTTTCACCGAACCCACCCGGCACACCTCTCCATCGGGCCGTCCCTCACCAAGCACGGTGCCCAAGGCCCTTAGCTCGATTGGATCGCCCTGGCGGGTGCCGGTGCCATGGGCCTCCACGTATTGGGTGGCGGCCGGATCGATCTCGGCCCGGACAAAAGCGGCACGCACGCAGGCCATCTGGGCCCGGGCATTGGGGGCCACCATGCCGTTACTGCGGCCATCGGAATTGACCGCTGAGCCCTGGATCACGGCATACACGGAATCACCCGCAGCCTCAGCCGCCGCTAGGGGCTTGAGCAGCACAACCCCAGCCCCTTCCGAACGCACGTAGCCATCGGCGCTGGCATCAAAGCTTTTGCAGCGTCCATCGGGTGCCAAGAGCCCTGCCTTGCAGAAACTCATCTGGATCCCCGGGTGGATCAGGGCCTGTACCCCACCGGCCAAGGCAGCCTCCGACTCCCCCCGCCAGATGCTTTCGCAGGCCAAATGCACCGCCACCAACGAGGAGGAACAAGCGGTATCAACCGTGAAGCTCGGACCCTTCAAATCAAAGAAATAGGACAGCCGGTTCGCGGCAATGCAGCCGGTATTTCCAGGCAGCACAAAGGGCTCATTGTTTGGGGTTACAAACCGCTCCTTGGAAGCCCAAAGCAAGGAGCTGTAGTCGGCACTGGAGATGCCCATAAAGACGCCAACCGCCTTGCGCTGCACGGCCTCCAACGGCTGGCCCGCATCTTCCAAGGCCCGCCAGGCCACCTCTAGCAACAGGCGTTGCTGGGGGTCCATGCACACCGCTTCGCGGGGGGTGATGCCAAAAAAGGCGGCATCAAATTGATCAATCCCATCGACGAAGCCCCCCCGCTTCACGTGCTGGGTCAGCGGACGGGCGGGGTCTGGGTCGTAGTGGAGGTTGAGATCCCAGCGATCTGGCGGGATCTCGGTGATCAGCTCCCGTCCTTCCCGCAATACATCCCAGAAGGCTTCAGCGGAGTTAACCCCACCAGGCAGCCGACAACCGATCCCAACGATGGCAATCGGCTCAGGCATCCAATTCGCGCACAGTGAAGAGGCCCACTTTGGATCACGACAGAAGGGTTTTCAGAATCTGCTCGGGATCACTACAAAGTCTGTGGTCCTGATAACGCTTGCACAGAGATGCATGGTCGTCGGGGTTCTCCAGCCATTGCGCCACAAGCGCAGCGAGCTGCGCAGGCCTACGGATCGAATGCTCCAATCCGCGCGCAGCAAAATAACGGGGAGCTAGCAATTCCTGGGGCATGGTTGTCCCGTAGTGGTTGAAAATCAACGGGCAAGCCATAAACAAAGCCTCCGTCGCCGTACGCGCACCCGGTCGACTCACCATGGCCCAAGCACGCCGATAGAGATTGGCCATCGCTGCTGGCCCCTGATAGCTGAGGGCCGCCACCTGCAGGCCTGGATGCCGTGCCGACCAATCTTCAACCTGCTGCTGCACGGCGGGACGGCGCCCACACAGGGCCGCCACCTGGATCTGGCCAGCGAAAGGCACCAGCCTCTCCAACAACGGAAGGTGGTTATTCGCACCATTGGAACCCGTCGCCAAAACCAGAAGCGGCAAACCTTCAGGGCCCGAACCCACCCCTCGAGCTGGCTCAGAGACCACCTGATGATAGGCCGGATAAAGAAGCGGTCCCAAGACTTCCGTGGGTAATCCCGGCCGTTGATGTTCCACCTCAGCCTTCACGGCATCGGTGAGTGCCCACAACAGGTCGGTGCGGCGACAGAGCCAGTTGCGGCTAAATCCAAACCCCCCATCCAGCTCGGTGCAACAGGTGATGCAGCGCAGCGCCGGCCCCAGCACCCGTTTGGCTAGGGCGAAATGGCCCCGATTGGTGTGGGGGTGAGTCGAAATCAGCAGATCCGGGCGGAACTCACGCAGCTGCTGAATCAGATACTTCCGACCAAACAACACCGTGCCCGGCTTCACCAGGTCTTCCCATTCCATCGCCCGCCAATAGAGCTGGTGCAGCCAAGGGTGGTGGCGCTGAATCCAGTTGTAGAGAGCCACACCCCTGCTGTAGGTAGGGCTCGAGCGCTCCAGCACCTGCTCCACCCGCACCTCGATCTCCGGTGATCGCTGCGCCATCCACTGGGCAATGGCCTCGGCGGCGGCGTCGTGGGCCGTACCGCCACTTGAGGTGTAAATCAGAACGCGCATTGGCTCAAGCTTCGCCAGCTGCGCTCAAACCCAACCTGTCCAAGGGACGCCACAGAACGAGTAAGGGCAAAAGAAGACCCCAACCAACGAGCCCCAATGCCATGGCGGCCGGTCGGCCGCCCCCGCTACCAACCGCAGCGATCAAGCCTGGGGGCCAACCAGGCCAGGCCGCAGCGGGGATGAGCACTCGATCGACGAACATCGTGAAAAGCACAATGGCGACCAAACGGGCTAACCACTCCAGGCTGTAGCGACCGGTAAAGAGGCGGGGCTGCTCCGCAGCGGGAATCACCACCTGCCAAAGCGCCTGGAGCGCTGAGAGAACAACAGGCACCAAAAGGGCGAAAACCCCAACCGCCGCGAACCAAAGGCCCGGTAGGCGTTCAAAGATGACTAGGCCAGAACCGGTCAGCACCACGCCTTGAATCAGCAAAGAGCACCTCAAAACGGTGGACCACTGCTGAGCCTCCAATCTCGCCCAATTGCGACTCCACAGCTGAGTACCCAAGAGGTACCCACCCCCACCGATGGCCATCGCCAAGGTGAGGTGCCAGGGGCCCATCGCAGTCACAACCCACGCCGGAAAACCAAGCTCGACAGCAGCCAAAACTGCGGACACCAGGGCATTCAAGAGCAAAAGCGGCCGCCAAGTCGGGCTCTGGCCTAGGGCCCGGATAGCAGCACGAACGCCCAGTCCAAAAGCCTGATCCCCTCTTCTGGGATGCCCCCGCTCTGGTCGCAAGGCTGCATGAGGCCAAGCAGCAAGCGCCGTACAGGTCAGGGCCACCAATGATGAAGCCCCATCCAGCACCAGAACCCCCATCAGTCCTCCCGTGGCTGCCAGGGCCGCGCCCAAAAATGGGGCCACCATCACCACCGCCCCATCCCAGCTGGCAAACAGTCCGCTGGCTCGCCCCAGCTCCTCACCAGACACCAAACGGGGGATGAGGCTCGAAAAACACAGCAACACAGTGGCTTCTGCGGCCGCAGCCAAAGCAATGGCACCCATCACCATCGCCATCGGCAAAGATCCCTGCCGGAGTGCAAGCGCCAACAGAACGGTGGTGACGGTTGCGAGGCTGTGGGCCAAGAGGAGCACCCGCCGCCTTGGCCAGCACTGCAATCGCCTGCTTAACAGCGGCACTACCAGGAGCTTGGCCAACTGAACCGCAATCGCAACCGAAGCAAACGTGGCCAGCTGTTCTTGACGCTGGTACAGGCACAGACCCAACGCATACAAGCTCACCTGGGTTCCCAGGTTCGAGATGAGTTGCCCCAGCCAAAGGGGAATGAAGGCCTGCGAAAAGGCTTGAAATCTTAAGTCCACTGGGCGTTATGTATCACGGCATAGGGCTGCCGATGGTCTGGAAGTTTTAACCCTCAGCACAACCAGCGCAGGCCCGGATGGGCTGCAGCAGCACTGTTTCGAAACAACTCAACCATCGCTTTGAGATGGGTGTGGAAGCAGCCATCTTCAATGGCGTCGCGGTGGCCCAGCACCGCACCCACGTCGGTGATGCCTAGGTCGTAGGGCATGGTTTCAATGCCATCGGCCTTCAGGCGCGCCAGATCATGGGGCGGGCTGTAGCTCAAGGCAATGCCATCGGCGGCAGCTGCCTGCCAGCGGGTCCAGTCGTGGTCCTTGAGGCCAGAAGGAGCCGTGGCCAAGCTGCGCTCTTGCAATTGGCCCATCAGCGATGGGGCCATGCCCACATCCAAAGCCGGCGAGGGATACAGCGCCAATTGGTCCGCGGTGATTGTTTTTTGCGCCTTCAGCGGATGGGCTTGATGGCTCACCAGCTGGAGATCAAACCGGCAGAGGGGAACGGCCATCACAGCACCTGTCACCTGCACCCGCTCAAAGCGCAGGCGCTGCAGGGGTTGCTCCAACAGGGAGCCGTAGTCCAAAAGGCCGCCGATCCAGTAATCGATCAGCCGGTTCTCCAGCATGCTGAGCACCCGCCAGCTATCCATGGTGCGCACCGAAAGCCTGTCCCCGGCCAGCTCTTGTCCTTGGTCATCGATTAAGCCTTCCATCTGCCAACCGATGCCGTAGCGAAAGCTGCCCTGGCGCACCCTGCGCTTTTGGGCCGCCTGCCGCAGGGCTGCGAGAATGTCGAAATTGCGGGTGGGCCGGTACACCCCATCAACCCGATCAAAGCCAAAATCAAACTGCTCACTAAAGGAGCGGTAGCGGCGCGAACAACTGCTCTGGGAAATCCCTAAGGCCTCCGCCGCATAGATCGTGCTCTGGAAGAGCTCGAGGGTGTCGAGGACATCCAAATCACCGACGACCGACTCGCTGACAACCACCCGCATGGCCCAGACCAGGCAATAGTTGAATCTGCAGAGCTAGCTAGTGTCCCGCTAGATGCATTCGCAGCATAAGGCTATTCCGCCTGGCCCACCCCCTGCCTCAATCGAATAGCCAGATTATGCAAAATCCGCAAAACTTGCGACATCAGCATAAAAAAGCTTACGCAAAATGCTGCCCATTGCTGCGCAGTGATTGGCATCCGGTGGCCAGGCCTACTTGGGCGGGCCGCCCTGGAAGTGGTAGCGGAGGCCAGCCTGGACACCAAAACTGTCGAGGGAGTCGTAGGGAGACATCCGACTCGTCAACCCGCGATAGACGCCTTCTGCGAACAGCTCAAACTGAGTTGTGGATTGGTAGGCCACCCCAAGCTTGGCTTGATAGCCAAGGGTGTTACCCGAACTCGCACAATTGTAGTTAATCCCCGATCCCGAAGCACCCACACCGCAGCCCAGGCGCGTATAACCCAGCCACCCCCCAGATAGGGCCTCACTTTGTGCTTGGCAGGCACATAGTAATAGCCATTGACGAAAACACTATTGGTTTGAATTGAGCCCGTTGTGGCCAAGTCCTGAGTGGTGCCAAAGAGCTGAATCAACGCGTTCTTCGCGGCGGCACTGCCATACACATAGCTCAGATCAGCCCTGAAATCACCAAAGCTGTAGCCGGCTGCCACCTCAAGGGAGGGGCCCAATTGGAACGAAGCATCAACGCTGCCATTCCTGAACGTCTGGGTCTGCAATACCCCACCCCCAATTGATAGATAGGGGCCGGAGCTTGGCAGCGGCTGGGCGCTCACCTTTGCCGGCAGCACAAGACCAAGCAATGCTGCAATCGGCCAACCAAATCGCACCCATAGGCCCCAGATATACCCAGAGGCTGAGGAGCTCTGCTTGCTTCAAGGGCTACCTAACACCTGAATGCGGCAGATCTACGGAGATCAACGGGGTTCCGGACTTATCATCGAGGAACAGGCCGCTGCGGCTAGCCGTCAAAGTTCTTGGCATGACTCCAGCTGATCAAGCCACCCCAAAGGCTGATGGGCCGTTCACCATCCACAGCCGCGAGCGAGGGGGGCGCCGCATCGTTCAAGTCAGCAGCTCACTGAGCGCCATGGATGCCCTGCGTACCCGCATCAGGGCTCAGAGCAAGGGGGTGGCTGTTCACATCGCGACGGATCCAGAAGCCAAGGCCTTCATCAGCGACTGGTCCAACCCTGAGCCCTTCAACCTCTAACCATCCGCGTGGACCTCAAGGCTGGGCAGATCGTGACTGTCGAATGGCGAAAGGATCCAAACGATCCAGCTCAGGATCCCCATCCACCCGAGCCAAACAAGCTCAGACCCGCCGTCGTGGTCCAGGACACCGAGCTATTTGACTCCTCCTATCCAACGGTTTTGGTGGTGCCGATGACGGGTGATCCCAAGCTGGCCATGCCAGATCTGACCATAGTTCTGCAGCCCACAGCCACCAACGGCTGCAAGAAAGTGAGCTTTCTGCTTCCGCAGAACCTGACGTGTGCCGCCAAGACGCGCATCACAGAAGTGACGGGGTCTCACATCACCGCTTCGCAGTTGCAGCAGCTCCGCCAACTCATCGGGCTAACGGTGGGAGCCTTCACCTAAACCGAAGGCCCACCATTGGCTTCAAGACGGGGCTGGCGGGACTCGAACCCACGACCTACGGTTTAGGAAACCGTCGCTCTATCCGGCTGAGCTACAGCCCCACGCCAGGCATTATCCCCATTGGCCAAGCGGGCATGATGGATCCCGAAAGCAGGCGAGGTGGTCGCAATCAAGCTGGCCAGGTCTTCGTGCCCAGGTCAGGCTTGGTTGAGGAAAGTCCGGGCTCCCCAATGGCCAGGCTTGCTGGGTAACGCCCAGTGCGGGTGACCGTGAGGAGAGTGCCACAGAAACACACCGCCGATGGCCCGGGCTTGCCCGTGGCACAGGCAAGGGTGCAAGGGTGCGGTAAGAGCGCACCAGCAGCATCGAGAGGTGCTGGCTCGGTAAACCCCGGCCGGGAGCAAGGCCCAGGGACAACGGTTGGCCATCTCACCAGTCCCGCTCACAGTGCGCCGCTCGAGGCCGCCGGTAACGGCGGTCCCAGACAGATGACCATCCCCAACGCCCAGTGCTTCGGCGCTCGGCTGCGGAGAACAGAACCCGGCTTATGTCCTGCTTTCACCCCTTTCTTCCCCGCTGAGCTGCATCCCGCCATGAAGCCAGGCCGCCTCGAGCAACTGGTTGCCTTTCTGGGCCAGCTGGGCCTCAACCCCACAGCCCCAGGCGGCCCTGGGGTGGGCAGCGAGTCGCTTGCGCCCGTGGAAGAGGCCCTCAGCCACAGCTCGGCGGGCCTGGCGATCAACCACGAACAGCTCGAATTTCTTGGCGATGCCGTACTGCGGCTGGCAGCTTCCGTCTATCTGGAGGAACACCACAACAGCCTCAGCGTGGGCCGCCGCTCGGCCCTACGGGCCCAACTGGTTAGCGACCGCTGGCTGGCGGATCTCGGCGAGCACTGCAGCATCGAAAGCGTTCTGCACCTGGGCGCGATGGCCCTCGGGGATCAAGCGGGCCAGGCCACCGTGCGGGCCGAATGCACCGAAGCCCTGATCGGCGCCATCTACAGCGCCTGGGGAGGCAGCCAGGGCGGCCTGGATCCTGTGCTGCGGTGGCTCACCCCCCATTGGCAGCGGAGCGCCGCCGAACTGGAGGCCGATCCCGACCGCCACAACTGGAAATCGGGCCTGCAGGAATGGAGCCAGGGCCAAGGCCTGGGCCTGCCCAACTACCGCTGCGAAGAACGCAGCCAGGGTCATGCCGACCCCCAACGCTTCTGGTGCGAAGTGACCATCTCCGGCCAGCCAGCCCACCAAGGCTGGGGCCAGTCGCGGCGGTCAGCAGAACAGGATGCGGCACGATCAGCCCTGGAAGCCTCTCGCCGTTCAGGAGCCTGTAGCAGTTCAACTTTGGGCGCTTGAAAGCTCAGACCTGTTCAAGGGTCTTGAGAGGCATGGTGACCAGCTTGTCCCAGTTGCCGCCTTCAAACAGCACCGCCGCTTGCACACCACTGATGCGCTGCACGAAGCCCTTGTAGCCGTTGTAGATCGAGCGGTTATCGCGCACCACCACCGTGGAACCGGGAAGGATCGGAAGGTCGGCCACTGGGATCTCAATCAGAGCGTTGGAAAGCTGCCTGTGGGCATGGCGCCATTATCAGGGGCATCAGGTCCTCTTTAGGGATGGAGCAAAGCGTGGGCAACGATCCAACACAGCCCGACGAGTTGATGGTGGTAGGGAAGGTCGTGGGCGCCCAGGGCCTGAAGGGCGAGCTGCGCATCCTGCCCCTCAGCGACTTCCCGGAACGGTTTACCAAGCCAGGTGAGCGCTGGTTGCAGCGCCGCAAGGATCCCGCCCGCCCGATTGAACTGTTGAGTGGCCGCCAGCTGCCCGGCAAGGAGTTGTTTGTGGTGCGCTTCGCCGGGATCGATTCCCGCGAAGCCGCCGAGGCCCTGGTGGGAGAGGAACTGGTGGTGAAGGCCAGCGATCGCCCCAAGCTGGCCAAGGGCGAATTCCATCTGCTGGATCTGGTAGGGCTGGAGGTGCGGCTGGAGGGAGCTGCCATCGGCACGGTGAGCAACCTGATCCACGCCGGCAACGACCTGCTGGAGATCGATCTCGATGGCCGCCAGGTGCTGATCCCCTTTGTGGAAGCGATCGTGCCGGTGGTGGAAATGGAGCAGGGCTGGATTGGCATCACCCCGCCGCCTGGATTGCTGGATCTTTAAATCCCATAGGGATGCATCACATCCCCCAACGTCATCGGGAAATCCTTGCTGTTTCGGGTGGCCAAGATCAAGCCGTGACGTCGGGCCGTGGCCAGGATGATCGCGTCGGGCACTTTCAAACCAAGCTGCTGGCGACAAACCACAGCCATCTCGGCAACCGGCTGATCCAAT
>Ga0310333_100371_pt1 | contig 12306 bp, 7 predicted proteins | sample LakMicSRFTotalB7_FD_195547 | JGI IMG/M metagenome (GOLD analysis project Ga0310333, IMG submission 195547) | Enriched freshwater cyanobacterial communities from Lake Michigan, Michigan, United States - MI23.SRFL.Total.B7 (v2) (version 2) | ecosystem: Environmental > Aquatic > Freshwater > Lake... | reverse complement strand
CATCCACAGCGAGGGGTCGTCATCGATCACCCCCACCAACTGCCAGCGCGGATCGAAGCGCAAGGCGTCGATCAAGCGCGAACCCGCCTCGCCGGCGCCATAGACCAGGGCGGGGCGGCGCAGCCGCGCAGCAGCCGGATCGAGCTGGTGAGCCTGGATCGCCAGCAGCTGCCGCAACAGATCGCGCAGCAGCACCCGCGAGGCGATCGCCAGCACCGAAAACAGCAGCCAGAAGATCGGCCAGAACGAGCGGGGCGGCCAGCTGAACCCGAACAGGGGGATCAGCAGCGCCGTCGCCAGCAACAACAGGGCCGTGCGCGGCAGCAGGCCATAGAGCGAATGGCTGCCCGAGTAGCGGGTCAAACCCTGGTACCAACCGGTGCTGGCCAGGGTGACCAAGCCGACCGGCAGCAGCACCAACAGGATCGGCAGGCTCTGGCTGATCCAGGGATCCCAGGGGGCGTTGAGGCGCAACAGAAAGGTGCCCCAAAAGGCCAGCACGATCAGCAGGCCGTCAAGCGCCACCAAAGAAAAACGACGCGCCAGGGTGTAGCGGTCGCTGTGCCAGGAAAGCCAGCCGTCAACCATGGGACGCCTCTGGGATTTCCATTGTCACGGGCAACCTGGGCCCTTCTGCGACGGGGGATCCAGCCCGGCAGCTGACCCTCGCCACAAGGCCGGGGGCAACGTGGGAGCATGAACCGATGGGCAAGCAACTCCTGGAACGGCTCAGCCAGGGGAGATCCCCTGGCTGCTCAGTTACTGGGTGGCTCAGCCTGCAATTGGGAGTGTTGTTTCTCCCAACCAGCGCCCTGTTCGCGGGGTTGAGCTTCTTGGTCGCGATCACAGTGGCTCGGCCCCAAGGCGGCCCCAGACCGTTGCAACGCCCTATTGCCAAGGCACTGCTGGTGCTGGCGTTGCTGATGCTGCTGGCCCTGACCACAGCTCTCAAGCCTGGCCTGGCAGCACTGGGCTTAGCAAACTGGCTGCCATTTTTCTGGTTCTTTCTGGCGGTCGATCCCTATCTGCAACGGCCCGAGTCGCGCCGGCGGCTCGGACTGTGGCTACTGGTCGGCAGCATGCCGGTGATCGTGGTCGGTCTGCTGCAGGTCTGGCTCGGTTGGTCCACCCCGATCCAGGGCCTCGGAGGTCTGGTGCAATGGACCATGCGATACCCAGGCAGAGCCACCGGAATCTTTGACACGATCAACGGAACAGCAGGGTGGCTGCTGCTCTGCATTCCCTTTTTGCTGCATCGCCTGCGGTGTCACCCCAATCATCCGCTGCTGCTGGGTGTCACCCTGACGGCGACCGCTCTGACGACCGCCGCGCTGCTTCTGACCTCGTCGCGCAGTTCGGTGTTGTTGCTGCCTCTTGTCCTGCTGCTGTCGTCGCGACGGCGTCAGCTGCCTTGGGTGCTGGCGATTCTGGGCCTGTACGCCCTCCTGGTTGGCATCAAGCTCACGGGAGCTGCCGACCAATGGCCCGCCATCAAGCTGTTGGTGCCTGATCTATTGACCAGCAAGCTGGAGCGCCTGATCGATCCTGCTGGGGCTTCGATGCAGTCCCCAGAAGTGCGCACCAGCCTTTATCCCCTGGGACTGCAACTGCTGAGAGGCTCTCCATGGCTTGGCATCGGCGAAAACGGCTTCCGAACCGTGTATCTGTCAGGTGCCTTGCCGCTACCTGCAGGTGAGGGGCTGAATCACACCCACAGCCTGCCGCTCGAATTTGCCATCAGCCATGGGCTTCCAGCGCTGATGTTGTTGCTGGCGATCATCGGGCATGTCTGCATGAGCGCACTGCGGCAGTGGCGCCGCCACAGCGATCCCCAAGGACAGGATCGGGCCTGGTTAATCGCCGCAGGCATCATCATCTGGCTACACCTCTGGGACATTCCTGCTTACGACAGCCGCTTCAACATGCTCGACTGGCTTGTGTTTGCAGCCCTTCTGGGGATCAGCAGCGGGGCTGTTCGCTCTGAAGGGACAGCCCAGCCTGGGCCAACCGGGCAGCCTGGCCAAATGGAATCGCCACTGAACGGTCAAGCCTGAATCCGATCCACACCACGATCGCGGATCCAACCAGAACCACAGGCCAGCCGCCGACAAGAAACATCAGGGCCAAGGCGGCTGTGGCAGCCACGTAACTGCCACTCACGCGGCCATGGGACCACCCAGCCTGGTTCAGACGTTGGTAGAGGTGGAGACGATGGGCCTGCAGCACCGGTTGCCCAGCAAGGGCCCGCCGCAGAACGCAACTCAAGGCGTCAGCCAGCAAAGGCAGGGCCACCAGCGACAGCCCCAGCGCATCTCCCCAGGAGCTGGAGTGGAGGAGCGCGGCAACCAGCACTGCACCCAAAAAGGTGCTGCCTCCATCACCCATGAACACCCGGGCCGGGGACCAGTTCCAGGGCAGAAATCCCAGCAAGGCCCCCACCAGAGGCCAGAGCTGGGGCACACCCCGTAAAGCAGCGGCAGCGAACACCAGGGTCATGCAACCGGCGACGAGTCCATCGAGGCCATCCATGAAGTTGGTGAAATTGATCAAAGCCGTCGCTGCAATCAGCACCACCGGCACAACCCACCAACTAGCGCTGACACCCGGCAAAACCGGATGCAGCAGCAACGCTCCAGCCGTGAGCACCTGAACGCCATACCGCCAAGTAACCGGCAAGCCGCGGCGGTCGTCGATCAGTCCGACCAGGGCCAGCGGAAGACACCACCACAACCACCAACTGCCATGCCACAACCAGGCAAGGCCAGCCACCAGCACAAAAACCGCACCACCACCCCGGGGGGTGGGATTGGTGTGGGAACTACGGGCATTGGGTTGATCGAGCATGTGGCGCCGCAACAGCGGGATCAGGGCGGCCGTCAGCAACCAGGCCGCCACTGCCGCCAACCCAGCCGACCCGGCCAGCCCCAACCAGGATCCGCTGCCGGCGGCGCTGCTCATCGGCGGATCACCTCGCGCAGCAAGGCGTCGTACCGGACATTGACCCGCTGACGGCTGTACTGCTGTTCGGCCAGTTCGCGGGCTCGCCGGCCCATGGCCTGGCGCTCGACACGGGGCACAGCGGCCAACGCTGACAAGGCAGCCGCCAAGGCCTGGGGGTCACCCGGGGGCGCTGTGAAACCGAGCCTGTGCTCTTCGACCTCCTCGTTGATCGAGCCAGGCACCGTGGTCAGCAAAGGCCTGGCCAGGGCATAGGCGTCGTAGAGCTTGTTCGGGGAGACTCCATAACGGAACAAGGGGACGTCCTTCAAGGACAACAACACGGCATCAGCGGCCGCCATGCGTGCCGGTATCTGCTGCTTGGGGATCGGCGCTTCAAACATCACCGAGGCCAGTCCCGAGGCCTGCCGCATCAGCGCCGCTTTCTCGGGCCCATCCCCCAGCAAGACAATCTTGAAGCGCCCAGGGTGGCTGGATTCCAACAGACGCGCCGCCTCGATCACATGCTCAAGGCCATTGGCCTCGCCATGGGCACCCGCATAAAGCAGCTCGAAGCAACCGTCTTCCTCGGGCAGGGGCCTGGGGGAAAACTGGACCAGATCAGGACCATTGGGCAACCAGAGACTGCGGTGCGCTCCCCGTGCCTCGACATAGGACTGAGAACCACGGGCCAGCACCACCACCGTGTGGGCCGCGGCATAGACCTGACGCTCCATGGCGGCCAGCAGACGCACCATGGGGCTGCGCTCACTCTTGCCCCCCTGATCAATCAGCACCTGAGGCCAGAGATCGCGGATTTCAACAACGAACGGCACCCCCAGCAGCCGGGCGATCCAGAGGCTGGTCCAGGCGGCAGGCAACTGGGGCGAACTGGCCAGGATCACTTCTGGCCCCTGACCCCATAGACGCGCCAGCACGCCCCGGGGGAGGAGATGCAGCAGCAGATGCAGGCAAAAGCTGAGCATGTTGAGCTGACGCCGCCAGTTGTTGGACCTGTAGGGGCTCACCCACAGCCAGGTCCAGCGGATGCCGCTGGGCTGCTCGTGAGAGCACAGGCGCAGACCCCGCAGGCGGCGGTAGCGCCGTTGGGTCAGGTTGAAGTCGGAGGCGAACACCTCCACCTGCCAACCGGCCTGCACAAGGGCCGCGGCCACCTCGAACTGACGGGTGTGGCCGGGTAAATCCGGCGTGTTCGCGAACTGGTTGATCAGCCAAAGGCGGGGCATCGGTGAGTCCTCAGCTCGCGGGCCAGCTGACACGGCTGATCAGGCGATGCTCACCGGCGGGAAGGTGACCCTGCACACACAGGCTGCGGCGGGGGATGCGGCAGCCAAACCCCTGGGCCATCCAGGTGTCGACCCAGCTGGAGGTCAACCGCAGATCGGGCTCAGCCTGAACCTGCGGTGCGCGTAGACGTCGGGAGTCCCAGGTAGGGCCCAAATGCCACCACAGACGCAACCGCAAGGCAGCTGAAGTGGTCACCGTGTCGGTCACGACGAGCTCAAGGCCATCGGCCTCACAAAGCCGGACCTCGACGCGGCGGTGATGGGCCGCACCCCATGGGTCAAAGCCATCGTGGCTGCCTTCGACAAACCAGCGTCCCGGCCCCAGGGCGCCAGAGGCTCGCTGCCGCGGCTGGGCCTTGCGGCCGGCGCGAAAGCCATGCCAGACCTCCACCGGCTCGATCCACTGCACACCGCCAGCCGTCTGCTGACGACCCAGCTGCAACAGGTTGTGTGCCGCTCCTGAGCGTTCGTAGGCGCGATCGGCACCGGTGCCATACACACTGGTGCCGGCTTCGGCCAGCAACGGCTCACCCCGGCAGAACACGTCGAGGCTGAGCTGGTCCGAATGGGTGTGGGCCGGCAGATGGGGGGGGCAGGGCTGGCCGCACTTGAATGCGATCTCCCAGCCGCCACCGGGGCGCAGAAGCGTCCAGCCGGTGTCAGACAACACGGTAAGCAGTGCGGGAGTGCCAATGACGACCGACGGTTCAACCAGCGCCGCGACTTGCAGCTGGCTGAGACGGGCCCGTAGACCGTGGCCGGCCATGGCGCGCTGATCCAACCACGACTGGGCAAAGGCCAGCACAAGGTCCAGGGCCGGGGCCGCATCGGCGGCGCTGTCGTTGAACCGCGGAAACGTGCCATCGCCGAGGCGAATGATCAGGCCCCAACGCACCATGGCGGCAATGGCTGTGGACAACCAGGCAGGCCTGATCCCCCGCTCGGCCTGCAGCAGCCACGCCAGCTCCACCAGACGATCCAGCACCAGCAGGTGATAGGCCCCGCTGCGCTCTTCATGGCCGCCATCGGCCAGGGTCTGGCGCGGCAGTTCGCGCTCGAGCAGGGCCATAGCCCGCTGATGCATGGCGGCCGCGCGCGGTCCCTGGAACTGCAGCCCGCCGATCGCCAGGGCCGTCAGGTTTTCGAGCCAGTGGTTGCCGCCATGGCAATGCTCGGGGTGAGCCTGCAGCCAGCACAACTGCTGCCACAACGACTGCAACCGCGGTGGGGTGGCCAGCGCCGGGCAGCAGCGCAGCAACCAGATCCAGTTGCGACTGCGCAGGGCGGTCGTATAGCTGTGCCAGCCATCGCCATCAGCCGGGCGATTGGCGGCCATCCAGTGGTCGAGCAATGGCTCCAGCGCGCTGGCCTGATCTGGCCAAACACCGGTCTCGAGGGCCTGCTCCAACCAAACGCGCGCCCAGTCGAAGTAATGAAGATGAAACTGCCACAGCCGCGGCCAGTCAGCCTGATTCCAAGGGATCGGCCAGGCCAGGGTGCGCGTGTCCTGCAGAAAGGTGAAGCTGAGCTGATCCGGTGTGGCGACAGGCGGCGGAGTAAGGCCTGGGTGTGCCAACCCGGCCAGGGCCTCAAGTCGCCAGGGGGCGGCTTTGCCGCTGGCCCCAGCCAGGGCAAGCGCCAGGGAGGGCTGCAACACCCGGTCGAGCCGCTGGCGCCCCTCGTAACGCAGGCGCCGCTGCAGGCGCCTTGGGCCCATGTCGAGCAAGGTGCGCAGAACAGGGGTCACAACGGTTCGCACACCCCACACAGGTCAAACACAGCGCGACCTGCCAACGGCAGGCCACGAAACGGCGTGTGGGCTACCAGAAACACGAGCAGATCTGCCGCCGCCAGCACCTGCTCGAGGCCATGCAGGCGAATCGTCGGATGCTCGGCCAGGTTGGGCTCGCAGGCGAGCACATCCAGGCCAGCCACCAGCAGCTGGGTGGTGATGTGAAGGGCCGGCGACTCGCGCAAATCATCAACATCAGGCTTGAACGCAAGCCCCAGGCAGCCGATGCGCGGCGGCCGCCCCAAATGATCCTCGAGCGCCGCAGCCCGGGCCTGCACCTGCTCAATCACCCAGGCGCTCTTGGCGTCATTGACCCGGCGGGCGGTCTGGATCAGGGGGGTGATGGCCGGAGCGGCGGCAGCAATGAACCACGGATCCACAGCGATGCAATGGCCGCCCACACCGCAACCGGGCTGCAGCACCTGAACCCGCGGATGGTGATTGGCCAAGGCGATCAGTTCGCGCACGTTGATCGCCAGCTGATCGCAGACCAGCGACAGCTCATTGGCAAAAGCGATGTTGACGTCGCGGTAGGCATTTTCGGTGAGCTTGACCAGCTCGGCGGTGCGGGCGGTGGTGGTCAACAACTGCCCGCGGCAAAAAGACGCATAAAAAGCGCGCCCGGCATCGGCTGCAGCCGGGGTGAGACCACCAATTACCCGATCGTTGCTGATCAGTTCCTGCAGGATGCGGCCAGGCAGCACCCGCTCAGGGCAGTAGGCGATGTGCAGTTGGTCGAATTCCAGGCCCGTGACTTCGGTGATGGCTGCAGCCACCAACTCGGTCGTCCCCACCGGTGAAGTGGATTCGATCAGCACCAGATTTCCCGGTCGAAGCACCGGTGCGATCGCCCGTGCAGCCGCCAGCACGTAGTCGATGTTGGGTCGGGGCAAACCATCACTGCCGCTGCGGCAGGGGGTCGGCACCGCAATCAGAAACACTTCGGCGGTGGCAGGGGTGAGCTGGGCCCGCAGAGCACCGCTGGCCACAGCGGCAGCGACAGCCTCAGCCAGATCGGGCTCAACGATGTGAATTTCGCCGCGATTGACGGTGTCCACCACCTGGGCATTGACGTCCACACCGATGACCTGATGACCCGCCTGGGCCAGCACCGCAGCCGTCGGCAGGCCGATGTAACCAAGGCCGACCAGACAGCACCTGCTCATCGGGCCTCAACGTTGAGCAGCCAGCGCTGCACCTCAAACAGCTGCTGCACCGGGATCGGCGCGCCCGCGCCATGGGTGATGGCCTGCAGAAAAGCGGCCGCGCAACCTGTCTGTCCCTTGTCTTGCACCAAGGATCGGCGCGTTCTGAACCCGGGTATACCCCAGGCTTTCAGCTTGCGGTAGTTGTCGAGCATCAGCACGCGGCCGGCTGCAAACACCTCGAGGCGCTCCTTGGGAAACGCCTTGCTGCCATTGGCCAGGTAGTGCACCGTGCCGATCGAACCATCACCAAAACGCAGCTGCAGCGAGAAGGTGTCAGGTGAAGGCAGATGGGATGCGGCCCGAACCAGCTGCAACTGTTCAATTGGAGAATCAGCCAGATCGCGCAGCAGATCAACAAAGTGGCAGGCTTCGCCCAACAGGCGGCCACCTCCGGCCGCGGGGTCCTGGGTCCAGTGTTCAGCCGGGATGGCGCCGGCATTGCAGGTGTACACAAACGCCCGCGGACCGCTCAGCTGTTGCAACTGCTGCTTGAGAGCCAGCACCAATGGCGCGAATCGACGGTTGAAACCCACCATCAACAGCGGCGCCGGACGCAACGCCTGGGCGGCCGCATGGGCCGCCTCGATCTGCTCCAACTCGGCGGTACTCAGGCACAGGGGCTTTTCGACAAAACAATGTTTGCCGGCCTCCAGGGCATCGCAGATCAAGCGGGCGTGGCTGTCGTGGCGGGTTGCGATCACCACCGCATTGGCCAGGTCGCTACGCAATACCCCCTGCACATCGGTGCTTGCTTCGGCAAACCCATAGCGACGACCCACCTGCACCGGTGCTGCGCCGCTGCCGGCCGCGATCGCCTGCCAGCGCACCCCTGCCCGGGCAAAGGCGGGCACCAGGGTGCGGGCGGCATGGTTGCCAGCACCGATCACCGACACCACCGGACTGGCCGGGGAGCCGGGCGCCGATGGGGTCGGCTGCAACAGCACGCGGCGCTGGTTGTGATCGGCGGTCTGGGGGTAGCGCAACAGGATGCCCAGACTGGGGGCGTCACTGCTGAGCAGGTCGTAAGCCGCAGGTGCCTGATCAATGCTGAAGCGGTGGCTGATCAGCGGCTCGGTCTGCAACTGCCCCTGGGCCATGGCCTGCAGCACAGCGGCAAAGTTGCGTTGCTCAGTCCAACGCACAAAGCCGATCGGGTAGTCGTGGCCGCCCTGCTCATAGGCGGGGTCATACCGGCCAGGCCCATAGGAGCAGCTGACCTGGAAACTGAGCTCTTTTTTGTAGAACAGGTCGCGGCGCAGTTCCAGGCCCGTGACCCCAACCAGGACAATGCGGCCGCGCTGACGGCAGCTTTGGGCAGCCACGTGGACCGGCTCACTGGAGCTGGTGGCAGCGGTGATCACCACTGCATCCACACCCACCCCAGCACTGCGTTCCAGACACCAAGCCACAGGGTCCAGGCCACCCAGCTGCAGCACCTCAAGGCCCAGTGAGCGGGCCAGCGCACACGAGCGGGGACTCGGATCGAGACCCAGCACCCGACACCCCTGAGCCCGCAGCAGCTGGGCCGTGAGCAGGCCAATCAACCCCAGACCGCTGACCACCACGGTCTCGCCCAGTGTGGGTTGCAGCAAACGGATGCCCTGCAGGCCGATCGCCGCCAGCACGGTGAAGGCTGCGGCCTCATCGTCGACCGCGTCAGGGATCGCCGCGCAAAGGTTCTGGGACACGGCCACCAGCTCGGCATGGGGTCCATTGCTGGCCACCCGCTGTCCCACGGTGAAGCCCTGCACCCCTGAGCCCACGGCCACCACGGTGCCGACGTTGCAATAGCCAAGCGGCAGCGGCTGGTCGAGCTTGCTGCGCACCGCCTCGAGCGTGCTGAAGGCACCATCGGTGCGCACCTTGTCGAGCACCTGTTTGACCTTGTCGGGCTGTTGGCGGGCCTTGCCCAACCAATCGGCCTTGCCAAACTCGACCAGCATGCGCTCGGTGCCAGCCGACACCAGGCTGCAATGGCTGCGGATCAACAACTCGCCACTGCGAACGGCGGGCGCCGGCAGCTCGACCACGGCTGACTCGCCATTGGAGAGGGACTGCAGGATCTGCTTCATGGCGGCGACGCTACGTCGGCCGGCTGCCGTTGCTGCCGCCACCAGAGGCTGGTGCAGAGCACCGCAAAGATCGGATAGGACGCATCGACGCTGCCACGGCGATCCGCCTCGATCAGCGCCTGAACAGCCGCCGAGTCAAAAAGACCCCCATCCCGCAGGCGGCCATGGTCAAGCTCGTCAGCCAGCAGATCGCGCAGGTCATGCTGCAGCCAGCGGCGCAATGGGGCGCCAAAACCGGTCTTGGGGCGATGGATCACGGCATGGGGCAGCAAAGGTGCCATGGCTTGCTTGAGCACCCACTTGCCGCAACGCCCCCGCTGTTTGAAGCGATCGGGCAGCTGCCAGCTCCAGGCCATTAGATCGGGATCGAGAAAGGGCACCCGCACCTCGACCCCGGCAGCCATCGACATCTTGTCGGTGTACAGCAGGTTGTGATCAGCAAGGAAAAAGCGCTGCTCAAGAGCCAGCATCCGCTGCAGCGGTGTCAACGAGCCAGGCAACTGGGACAAAAACTGACGAAGGGGCCGATCCGCCCTGGGGTCCTGGAGCCGATGGCGCAAACCCTCGGCGAGCAGTGGCCTCAGCATCCCTGGGGCCAGCCATTGGAAATACCGGATCAGCCGCTCATCGGGCTGGGCATCGGCGGCGGCAAACAGACGCGCCAACCGACGCTGCAGTGCCGAACGCTGATCACCGCTGCTGCTCCAGCGGCGAAGGCCTTGCCGCAGCGGCAACGGCCACCAGGCCCACCAGGCCTCGCTCTGCAAGGCCAGATGCCGGCGGTAGCCAGTGAACAGATCGTCACCCCCTGCACCGGAGAGCAACACCTTGATGCCGGCGCTACGGGCCGCCTGAGCGATCTGAAACACCTGCAGGGGGGCAGGGTCAGCCAGGGGGGCATCGAGCTGATGCACCATCCAGCGCAACTGGGTGGCCAGATCGCCGGCCTCGACACGGACCTCCTGCAGGGGTACCCCCAGGTGCCTGGCCACCTGGCGGGCATAGGGCAGGTCCTCGCAAAAGCCGTCCTGCGGGCCCTGAGAAGCGATCGTGAAACAGTGAATCTGCGGATTCTCAGCACGGGCCAGGGCCACGACGGCACTGGAATCCAAACCACCAGAGAGAAAGGCACCAACAGGCACATCGGCCACCATCTGGCGGCTCACGGCCTGCTGCAGCAGGGCCTGGGTTCCCGAGACAGCCCGACGGCGGTTGTGCACCAGCCTGCTGTCTTCGCCCCGACCGGTCGGTTGAGGACCCGACCAGCGCAACGGCTGGGGCGATGGGATCGCCTCCAGCGTCAGGTCGTCAACCGTCAGACACAGTCGGTGGCCCGGCTCCAGAGTCCTGATCGCTGGGCGCAGGCCATCGGCACCCGGCTGCCACAGGTAAGCGAGCTGGCGCAGCAAGGCATCAGCGTCCAGGTCGGACGATTCGTGGGGATCGGGTTGAGGCAACAGAGGCAACAAGGCCTTGGCTTCACTGGCAAAGACAAAGCCGGCTGGAAGCATCGCCCACACCAGCGGTTTCACGCCAAAGGCATCACGGGCGACGTGCAGCTGCTGGCTGCGCCGGTCCCAGATCGCCAGGGCAAAAATGCCGTTGAGCTGCTCGAGACAAGCGATGCCGTCGCGCAGATACAGCTGCAGCAGCACCTCGCTGTCGCTATGCCCACGAAATGCGATCCCTTGTGCCTCAAGCTCGGAACGCAACTGGCGGAAGTTGTAAATCTCTCCGTTGAACACCAACTGCACGCCGCCATCGACGGCCGGCATCGGCTGGTGCCCCAGGGGGCTGGTATCGAGAATTGCTAGGCGCGTGTGGGCCAGCCCCACCGCCCGATCAGAGGCGAGCGGAATCCACGCCGCACCGTGATCATCAGGGCCTCGATGGGCCTGCAAGCAATTGGCCTGCTCAAGCCAGGCCTGATTAAACGCTCCGAGACAACCTGCGATCCCACACATCGATCAGACCTCAGCCATAAAGCTGCTGAAGGCGTTGTTCATAAACATCATTATTCATTGATGCGGCAATTGCAGAGGAAGCCCGGGAGAGCTCCAACCACGACCCAGGATTCGACCACACCTCAACACAAGAAGCAGCAAACTCATCAAGGGAAGAAAATGCGTATCCCGCTCCATATGCAGCAAGCATCTCACCCATGCCGACATAGGATTTATGCACCAACATTGGCAAACCCAAGGTAGCATAAGTAAAAAACTTATTACTGGAAGAAATCGACTCAATCGCCGCTGGATTAGGGAAAAATGTCAACGGAAAGAGATACGCAAGAGCTCCTGCACGAAGATCCTTTGAAATATCAAGATCTGACCTGTAAGGGCCATGAAAATGGACCAGACCTGCAACATCCTTGGCTTCTGCAAGTCGAAGTAATTCATCACGGTAAGTGGGATCGGCCAATCCACCGAAGACGTGAAAACGCGGAGCGAATCGCCTGAGCCGAGAACTGGCAACAACATCAAGCAATAACTCTAATCTCCGAGAACGCATAACATTACCGACAAAAATGAGGCTCGGCTCAAAAGCCGATTCAGAATAAACAGGTGGCGCCATGGCTGGCCTAACATTCGGAATCACCACAACACGCCTGCAGCGCAACCTTTCCTGAACCCAAGAAGCCTGGCCCTCAGAAACCGCAATTACGGCATCCAAACGCATGGCCATCAGCCGACAAACGCAATTCAAGGATGGCAAAAGTAATCGGTAGAGCCAAAGGCTATGCCCAAGAAACACAGACAACTCAAACGGAATCCAGTCGTGGTAGTCAAAATAAACAATCGCTTGCGGATTATCCAGCTTAAATAAAAATGCAAGCAACAGTCCCAGAATGCCCGACTCGTGCACATGAATCAGATCGGGCCTGAGCATGCGCGCCTGATTGACGACCTGATGGGCCACCAGCAGACGCTGAAGCCTAGCGATCGATTTTTTAGAGGAAACCTCAGGAAGAGATACCAGCGCAGCTCCTT
>Ga0310333_100370_pt1 | contig 12317 bp, 11 predicted proteins | sample LakMicSRFTotalB7_FD_195547 | JGI IMG/M metagenome (GOLD analysis project Ga0310333, IMG submission 195547) | Enriched freshwater cyanobacterial communities from Lake Michigan, Michigan, United States - MI23.SRFL.Total.B7 (v2) (version 2) | ecosystem: Environmental > Aquatic > Freshwater > Lake... | reverse complement strand
GCCCTGGGTTGGACTGATAAAACACATCCATCCGGTCTTTATAGCCGGCAAAGATCACCACTAGATCCTCCCGGCTGGCCTCCATCACTTGGAGCAGGATCTCAATGGCCTCGGCGCCGTAGTCCCGTTCATTTTCGGGGCGATAGAGGTAATAGGCCTCATCAATGAACAGCACGCCACCCATGGCCTTTTTCAACATCTCCCGGGTCTTGGGGGCGGTGTGGCCGATATATTGGCCGACCAGATCATCGCGGGTAGCCGTGACCACATGGCCCTTGCGAACATAGCCCAGCCGATGCAGAATCTTGGACATGCGTTCGGCCACGGTGGTCTTGCCGGTGCCTGGCCGACCGGTGAACGACATGTGCAAGCTGGGGGCCGTGGTGGCCAAACCCACCTGCTTGCGGGCCCGCTCCACAACTAGCAGGGCGGCGATCTCCCGGATGCGGGTCTTCACCGGACGCAGGCCAATCAACTCCTGATCCAGCTGGTCGAGCACCTCCTTGACATGGCCGCCCTCGTAGGCCGCTTTGAGATCAACCGGAGTCAGGTCGTCGCTGACCGGTTCAGCCATTTCCTCGGGGTCAGAGCAACCCATCAATCGCCACCGCGAAGGCCTGGTCGACCTCACCGATGGCGCCATCCTCCTCTTCGGAGCGCAGGGTGATATTCACATAGGTGCGACCAAAGCTGATATCGGGAAAGCGGCTTTGCTGCTCCGAAAGCGTGTTGAGGCGCTCAAGGAATACCCGGGTGGCTTCGTAATCGCTGAATTCGATCCGGCGTTCAAGCCGATCGGGGCGGGGTCGCTGGGTCCAGGGCTGCTCCATCACTTGAATTTAGAACTTCGTTGGCGGGGATCTGTTGACAGGGATCAGCTGGCGGCGCTGAGGCAGTCGGTGCGCGCTGATGCCAGGCGGGTGGCCCAGGCGCGGGCGTAGGCCTGGTTGGCCGCCTGGGCCTGGGGATCGCCGCTGCCGAGCGGGTGGGGCAGGGTGCCGGCGATGGCGGCATTGGTAACGCAGAACATCGCCTTCTGGAAACTGGCGCAGATCTTGACGCGCACATCCCCTTCACCGCGGCTGCGCCGCAGGTACCAATCGTGCAGCGACTTGGGCAGGTGGCGGTACATGTCCTGCATCAACAAGCTGGGGGGAATCCCCGCCCCCATGGTGGGCAGGGGATCGGCGAACAGGGCGCCGTAGGCGAATTGGGCCTGGTCGGGCGAGATCTGCTGGGCCTGGGCATTGAAGCTGACCGTGCCCAAAAAGGGCATTCCCCGCAGAAACACCGCTTCGACATAGGGAACGGCCACATCGGCCAGGAAGGTCAAGCCGGCTTCGGGTGGCAACACAGGGAAGCGCTCCAGGCCAATCGTCACCGCGTAGGTGATCGGCTTGCCAGCGGCAGCCACCAGGCCATCCTTGAGAAAGTCCACCACCTGAGCAATCGAGGCCACCCGGCCGTCCCGTTCGGCGGCGGCAAGGTCGATAAAGAGATCACTCATCACCCGCCAGAACTGGCCGAGGGCATGGGTGGTGGCAGCGGTGCGGATCAGCTCGGGCAGAAATTGGCGAAACAGGGGATCCAGCACGGTCAAGAGCAGGTCCTTGCGGCGCTTCGCCTGGATGATGGTTGCACAGAGATCGGTAAAGGCCTGGGAATCCAGGTAGGCGTCCAGGCCACCGGTGCCATGCCAAAGCATGGCCTTCATGCAATATTCGGCGTATTCAAAATTAATGCGATCGTGGTTGAGATGGCGCCAGATCTTGGCGGGGCTCAAATCGCCATCAAGGAACTTAAATATCGGGAAAGGGTTGAGAAATTGCTGCTCCGCTTGATAGATCAGGTTGCGGCTATAGGCATCGAGAACCACGCCGTAACTCTCCAGCACCGCCACCACTTCCAAGACATGGTCTGGGGTTTCCGCTAACAGGGTTTCACCAGCCAGCAAGCGCCGCTCCAGTTCGGCGGCCGGAGGCATGCCGCCCTGGCGGGTGAGGTCGGCAGAAATCACTGGCATCAGCCCAGTCCCCCTGGGGTGATGGGAGCCCCTAGGGCGGGCAGCAGGGCCATGGCCGTGGTGGTGGCCTCACTCCAATGGCCCAGGAGCGCTGGGACCAGGCCTAGGGCCAGGACCCCCAGGGCCAGCGCCAGGGCCGGCAGGGTTTCCCGGGGAGCCACTGGGGCCAGCTGAATATCCAGGCGGGCGTCGTCCACCGGATTGTCACTGGCGGGGGTGATCGCCAGCCGGCCAAAAAAGGCACGGTTGACCAGCAGCAGGAAATACACGGCGGTGAGGCCCGATCCCACCATGCAGATCAGGGTGGCGATCGGATAAGCCAGAAGACTGCCACGGAATACCAGGAATTCTGCGATAAATCCGACCATGCCAGGCATGCCGGCGCTGGCCATCACGCCCAGGATCATCAAGGTGCCCGTGAAGGGCAGGCCCCGCTCCGGATTCAGCAGGCCCCGCAGCACATCCAGATCCCGCGTGCCCGTTTTGCGGTACACCGTGCCTACCAATAGGAACAGCAAGGCGGAGATCAGGCCGTGGCTCACCATCTGAAATTCGGCCCCCAGCAAGGCCACAGGCGTGGCGGCGGCCCCGGCCAGCAACACATAGCCCATGTGACCCACGGAGCTGTAGGCCACCATCCGTTTCATGTCCCGCTGGGCGATCGCCGCCAAGGAGCCATAGACCACCGTAATGGCTGCCCAGATCGCCAATCCGGGGGCTAATTTTGCCCAAGCCTCTGGGAACAGGCCCATGCCAAAGCGCAGGATCCCGTAGGTGCCTAGCTTCAATAAAACCCCGGCCAGCAACACCGACACGGGTGTGGACGCCTGGGTATGGGCGTCTGGCAACCAGGTGTGGAAAGGCACCAACGGCAATTTGATGCCAAAACCCACCAGCAGGGCAGACAACAACACGATCTGGCTACCCATCGCCAGCCGTTCGCTGGTGATCGGCGTGAGACTGAAATCGACCGTACCGGTGAACAGGGCCAGGCCCAGAAAGGCCCCCAGGATCAGCATGCCCGACACGGCCGTGAAGATCAGGAACTTGGTGGCCGCATAGGCGCGCTCGCTGCCTCCCCAGATCGAGATCAGCAGCCAGAGGGGGATCAGTTCGAGCTCATAGAACAGGAAGAAGAGCAGCAGGTTTTCGGCCAGAAAGGCGCCATTCACCGCCCCACTAATCAGCAGCAGCATCGCGAAATAGATCCTCGGCCGCTTGCTGAAATCCCTGGTGCAAACCGCCGCCACCAAGGTGAGGGCGGCATTGATCAGCACCAGGGGCAACGAGAGCCCATCCACACCCAACTGGTAGTTGAGACCGATGCTGGGAACCCAGCTATGGAGCTCTTGCAGTTGCATGCCCGCCTGGGCGGGATCAAACACCAGCAGCAGGGCCAAACTGGCCAGCAACTGGGCCGCCAGCAGTCCAATCGTGATGCCCCGCAGCCGACCAGGGCTGGGTTCCCCTGGCCAGAGCAGCAGGGCGAAGCTTCCCAGAAAGGGAATGGCCAGCAACAGGCTCAACCAGGGGAAGGCCATCAACAGGGAGCTCGTCATCAGCGAACCACCTCGCCAACCATCCAGGTCAAGGAGCTGAGCAACACCACGATGGCAATCACCACGGTCAGCACATAGCTCTGCAGTTGGCCGCTGACACTGAGCTTGAGATTTTCAGCACTCTGCAACGACAAGCGACCGATGCCATTGACGACCCCATTAACAACCTGGCGATCGATGGCATTGGTGAACCGGGCCAGGCCAACGACAAAGGCCACAATCGTGGCGCGATAGATCCTTTCGGTGTAAAAATCAAGGGACAGTAGGTCCTGGATGTACCGCAGGGGTTTCTGGATCGAACGGGACCAAAACTGATCCAGGCGAATCTGGCTACCGATACCCACCCCTACTAGGCCGGATACGGCCACGGCCAGGGCAACCGGCAGGGAGAAGTCGCCAATGCCAGGCACGGGATTGATGGTCACCATGAGGAAGGGGGTGACGAGCACCAACACGGTGAGGCTGACCATCGGCAGGGCCATCAGCCAGTTCACCTCGGGGGCCCGCTTGGTCTTTGGCGTGGCCGCCCCCAGGAAAACGGAACGGAACACCCGGGTGAGGTTCAAGGCGGTGAGCAGGTTGGTCAGCAGGATTACGCCGGCAAAGAGGGGATGGGCCTGCCAGATCGCCTGCACTCCCAGGCCAAAGCACCAGTAACAGCCCAGGGGCAGCAGACCCACCAAGCCAGCCCCGGCCACCAGGAACGCCAAGGTGGTGGCAGGCATGCGGTTGCCGAGGCCGCCCAGCTCGGTGAGGTCCTGGCAGTTGGTGGTGGCGATCACGCTGCCCACGCTCATAAACAGCAGGGCCTTGGCCAGGCCATGGGAGAGCAGCAACAACAGGGCCACGGCCGGCTGCTGCAGGGCGATGGCGATGAAGACCAGGCCCAGATAGGAGGTGGTGGAATAGGAAAAGGCGCGCTTGAGATCCACCTGGGCGAGGGCCACCAGGGCACCGGCAATGGCGCTGATCGTGCCGACCACCAGCAGCACGGTGGTAGCCATCGGCGACAGCCGCAACAGCGGCATCAGCTTGAGCAACACCAGGGCACCGGAGGTCACCACCACCGAATTGCGCAAAATCGAGGCGGGGTTCGGTCCCTCCATGGCCTCATCCAGCCAGAGGTGCATCGGGAACTGGGCGCATTTCCCCATCGGTCCAGCAATTAGGCCCAGGCCAATCAGGCTGCCCGCCAGGGGGGCCAACGGGCCACCCGCCTGGGACGGGTCCTGGGCTTGGGCGGCCCAGCTGTAGAGATCGGTGAACTCCATCGAGCCGGCCAGGGCCGAGAGGGCCACCACCCCCATCAGCAACAACACATCGCCGACCCGTTTGGTCAGGAAGGCATCGCGGGCCGCGGTCACCACCAGGGGCTGGGCATACCAGAAGCCCACCAATAGATAGGTAGAGAGGGTGAGCATCTCCAGCAGGAAATAGCTCATGAACAGATTGCTGCTCAGCACCAGGCCGCTGAGGGCACCTTCAAAGAAGCCCACCAGGGCATAGAAGCGGGCCAGGGACCATTCCTTATCGAGATAGCCCAGGGCAAAGAACTGGGCCAGCAGGCTCAATAACGTGACCAACTCCAGGGCGGCCAAGTTGGTGAGCGACAGATCAAAACCAATCGCCAGGTGCAGATCGGCGGCGGAAAACCAGTTGACACTGATGTGCTGGGCCCCCCGTTGCCAGATCTCCAGGGTGACCAGGCTGCCGTGGGCAAAGGCCAGCAGGGTGACCAGCAAATTGAGGTAGGCCGCAGGCCGGGGACCGTTGCGCTTGACCCAGCCGGTGGCCCAAGGCAGGGACAACAGCACACCGCTGAACCCGTACACGGGGATCAACCAGACCAGCTGGATCGGCAGGGGAAGGGCTGCGGTCAAGGGGAAAGGGAGAGCAGGCAGCCGCAAGGTCGCGGCTGGCGGCGGAATCTAGGCGGCGAAGCAAGGAACTGGCGAGCCCCAAACGGAACTCGGCCCCCTTGGGCCAGGGTGGGGTTCCCTCAGAAGGTGACCCGTTGGTTGGCGTAGGAGGGAACGCCGCTCAGCTGGCGAAGCCACTGCATCAGCTCCTCGCCATGGTGCTGTTCGTCCTCGAGCAGGGCCTGGAAAAAGGCCCCATTGTCCCGGTCCCCCACCAGTAGGCAGAAGCGCATGGCATCGTCGTAGTGGTGGATCAGGTCCTGCTCCAACACGCTGTTGTGGCGGAGCAAGCCCACCAGATCGGCCGCGTGGGTCACGGGCCGCAACTGGGAGGCGGCAGGAGCCACCCCCAGGGCCAGCATCTGCTTGACGATGCGCTCGGCGTGCTGCATCTCCTCCACGGTTTCGTGGCGGAAGCGCTCGGCCGCCTCAGCCAGACCCCAGAGCTCCACCAGGGAGGCCTGGGTCATGTACTGCTGCACCGCCGAGAGCTCCAGGCTCAGGGCGCGGCCCAGGTAGCCAAGGACGCGCGGATGGGTGAGCGCAGTGGTCATCAGCCGCGACGGATGGAATCAACACTGGCGAGCATGGGCTCGAGTTCGTTGTGGGGGCGGGCAATGATGTGGGCCGCCACCAGGCCATCGCCCACGCGCTCACAGGCATCGGCGCCGGCACGCACGGCCGCATTCACGGCACCGGTTTCACCGCGAACCATCACGGTGACGTAGCCGCCACCCACGAATTCCCTCGAAACCAGAGTGACTTCGGCAGCCTTGGTCATGGCATCAGCCGCTTCGATCGCAGGCACCAGGCCACGGGTTTCGATCATGCCGAGGGCAATGCCCTGAATGGGAGAAGCCATGGTGTTGGAGGAAGGGGAGGGAGAAGGGGTGTTGCTACCGCCGCCGGAGCGACTGGAGCCGGTTTGGGCAGGAGCGGACTGACTCGAGCGGCCGCCACTGGCCCGGTTGCTGCTGGCCCGACTGGGCACCGCCCGGCTGGGGACCGAACGGGGGCTGCTGGCGGCCCGGCTGGGAGCCTTGCGGCTACCGGAGCGCACCGGTGAGCTGCTACTCACCGCGGTGGCCACCACCGGGATGGTTGCCCCCGGGCTAGGGACAGGTGCCGGGGCCGGCGCTTGGGCGGCCGCCGCGGGCACCACAGTGGTGGCAGAAACCGCAGGGGCCTGGACCCCGGAGACGGCCGCAGGGGCCCCCGCGGGCTTGGCCGCCGCCGTCAGGGGCTTGGGGGCCTCCGGCGGCGACTTGCTTGGGGCCCCAGCCGAGGCAGCGGCGGCGGCCGCTACTGCCTTCGCTGCCGGATCGGCAGGGGTGCTCGCGCCTTTAGGGCTGGGATCGGGGGTGGAGGAGGAGGCCATGGCAGGGGAGAACGGGACGCGGAAGGGAAAGCTGGGGGGCAGGGCCCCAAGGCCTCATCCGTCCGGTGACCAGTGGTCGATGATGCCGCCGATGGTGAGATCGGTGAAGATCTCCGGATTGCCGCAGGCAAAGCGGGCGGCGGAGCCGCTGGCGGTGAACACCCAATTGCCAGGGGCCGCCCCCACCGGATCCACCGCCACGTTCAACTTGCCCTTGGGGGTGCGCAGCACCCGCAGCTGCATATGGCCAAGACCGCCGACCCGGTGGCTACAAACAAGGGAACCGGTGACCTGCATGATTTCCATCAGCTTGTCTTCCCACTGATCGACGCTTGGCCGCCGACGGATGGCTGGCCTGCAACCGAAGATTGGCCGCCAAGAGAAGACGGGGCAGGGGTCGGGGCTGGGGAGCCGGCCGCAGCCGCCTTGGCCGCCTCGGGATCCCAATGGTCAATGATGCCAACGATGGTGAGATCACTGGGATAGGACTTACTGCCCGCGGCTTCGCGGGCAGCCGAACTGCCCACGCAGATCACCCAATCGCCAGGCACACAACCGACCGCATCAACGGCCACCTTCTGGGTACTGCCATCGAGCACAACTTGAAGGTGCTTGTGTTCAAAATCAGGGATGCGATTGGTGGACACCAAAGGTTTAACGACTTTACAAATCAGCATCTCAGTGGCCCCCTCCCGTGGCGAATGTGATCGACGACCCTACCGCTTCCGTCGGGGAATCCCGATCGTGGTCGCGGATCGTCAAAAGAGTATGGAGCAGGCCGTCTCTGCAGAGGTCGGCGTAACGCACGCCAATCGCCTGCTGCAATCGCTCACAGCGATGAATCGCCCGCTCGCGGGCCCCCGGCACACTGCTGCGGTAGTCAAAACGCACCACCACCGGAATCGGCAAACCGCGCGATCCATTCAGCCCCTTAAAGATCTTGACGCCCACATCAAGATCAGCAGCGCCTTCCTCCAGGGTATCGAGATAGGCGAAGTAGGTGAGATTGCGCAGATGAATCTCCTTGAAACCGATTCCCACACCGATAAAGCGTTCGGCATGGCCGGCATCAGCGTAGGCGCCGCCATGGAACTGGCGTACGTAGTCGATCTGGGAGATGTTGTGCTCCAGCAGCCTGGCCACCAGCTTGACCATGCCGGGATCGGGGCTGGAGGCAGCCGCCTGCTCCACGAGCTCCAACAGGTGGGTCCGGCCCTGGGCCGCAGGCAACTGGAGCGTGGCGTCGTAGGCGGCCTGGGCATCCAACCAACGATCAAGGTTGGTGCTGCCATCGAGACCGGGCACATGCACCCGGATCGCATCGGTGTCGGTATCGAGGCCGATTAGCAGCAGATCAACCGAAGCACCGCAGCAGAAACTGTTTTCGATGGCGGAGCGGAAATCCTGTAGGCAGCCCATCCCTCCCGCAGCGGCAGCAGCGTCATCGCTGGCATGGGCGGCACAGCCTTCGTGGTTGGGATCTAGGGAACTGAAGTGATACACCACCACCTTGAGGTAGCGGGTATCGGCCTGGGCCGGATTGGGCTTGGATTCGCGATAACGCCCATGCTCGGTTTTAACCCAGCGATTCACCGTATTTTGGATATCAAACATGGCCCCTGCGTGGGGCCGGCGGCGCACACTGCTGTAGGGAATCCTTAGGGCGTAGGCGATGGCATGGGCCAGGCGGCCATCGGCGCAGGGGGTGACATCAAGAAGATGGAACCCACACTCGAGCAAGAAGGTATTAAAGCCCTCAGCGGCCTGGCTGCCCTGGTGGCCGCCCAGGGGATCGGAGCCGAAAAAGCTCTGGCTCGCCTGGCCATAGGCCTCAAACACACACCAGGCAAACAGGGTGCGCATGTCGAGCTGGGTGACCCAGGCCGATTCCAGAATCGGCAGGGGCAGGGCGTAGCCCAGTTCGGCCTGGGCCAGGGCTTGGGCCTGGGCGACGAAATCGGGCTCGTGCTGCAGGGCCGAAAGGCGCTTCAACACCGGCACAATGCGGTCAAACGACGCCTTGGTGCGCTGGTCGTAGTTGAGCAGGCAGGCGTTAGCCGCGGCATCCGTGAGGGGATGGAGCGGAGCACTGGCACCGCGCCGGCCCCGATCGGCTAGGCGAGCATTGAGGGACAGGCCCGTCTCCTGGGACGGATTGACCCCGGCCCAACCGAGAGGGGCCCCCAGAGCTGAACTGGGTAGGGCACCCGAAGGGGCCGGGCGACGACGGGGGGCCGTCGGCGCTTGCGGTCTGGGGGAAGCAGGCGGTCTGCGGCGGGGAGGCATGGCGCTCAGCCCCGGGCGCCGCCGGACACCGTGATCAGGGAACCCTTATCGGTGTTTCCACTGGATCCGGTAACGCGGCTAACCGGCTGGGCCACCTCCTCATTGCGCTTGGGCTGGGTGCCCGGCATGGCGGACATCGGACCGGTGCGGGTGGGATTGCGGCGGCGGGCCGAACTGCCCTCGGTGCCGGTGACGCGCTCGCCCCGATCCCAATCATCGCCAGTGATTTTCAGGCCAGCGGAAATGCCCTCACCGGTGACCCGGGAGACAGGACGACCGTCCTCGGCCTCGCCCACGACAGGGCCTGCCAGGGGGGCAGCGTTGGCCAGCCGGGCCCGGGCGGGGGATTGGAGGCGGCCCAGTTGGGCGCCGCCGCGATCAAAGCGGAACTGCTCAGTGCCGGTGACCTTGTCACCGGCCAGGTCAAAAGGGCCGGTAACCCGTCCTCCACCCAGTTCGTAGCTGCTGCCCGTCACCGAACCGCCGGAATCGCGCTTGCCGATGGCGGCGCGGGCGGGCGATTGGACGCTGAACTGCTGCCAGGGGGCACTGGTGAGCGGTTGGGGGAAATCGCTCTGGTGACTTTCAGCCGGGGCGCAGTTGGCGTTCACAAACTGGTCGCCACCGATATAGGGAGTGCCGGTGACGTTTTCACAGGCGCCGCGGTCGCCGCCGGTCATCACCCCACCGATGCCAGGCTGCTGGCCGCTGAGCCGGGGGCCGGGGGTACCGGCGCGGGCAGGGGTGCGTTGGCGAATCGCCTTGACCTGGCTGGGGGAGCACCAATCGTCGGCCTGGTCCATGCCGGCGTAGGGGGTGCCAGTCACAAGCTTGCAGGTGCCGGGCTCATTGCCGGTGACCTTTTCGGAGCGGCCGGTGCGGGTGCCACTCACCACCTGGGCCTTGTTGGTAACGCTGAAGCCCACCTTGGCGGCCTCGGGGGCCGGCCGGGTACCGCAGAAACGGTCGTACTGCTGGCTTCCGACGTATTCATCGCCAGTGACCAGGCGGCAGCTGCCCGGCTCATCGCCGGTGACCCGCTCGCTGCGGCCGACGCTGGTGCCGGTGATGCCGGTACCGCGCAGGGTGTTGAAGCTGTCGACCTTGGCCGCAGCCCGGCCTCCGACGGAGGGCTCATTGCCGAGGTACTGGTCGCCAGTGAGCTGGAGGCCGGAGCCGGCCTCATCACCGGTCACCTTTTCGGAGCGGCCCACCATCACGCCAGAGACGGAGCGGCCGCCCTGGGTCTGGCTGTGGGCCACCTTGCGGGGGGAAGGCACCACGGCACCGCAGTAGGCGGCGGACTGGTTAGCGGAGATGTATTCGGTGCCGGTCACGGATTTGCAGGTGCCGGGCTCATCGCCGGTCACCTTTTCGGAGCGACCTACCTCATTGCCGGTGACCCGGTTGCCGTGGCTGGTGGCGGTTACGCGCACCTTGGCGGGCTGGGAGGGGCCCGGCTCGCTCTGGCAGAAGGTGCGGAAGATTTCGGCGCCCATGTACTCGGTGCCGGTGATTTCGCGGCAGGTGGCCGCCTCGTTGCCGGTGGTTTTGGGGGAACGGTTGGCCTGGGTGCCGGTCACCACCTGGCCACTGAGGGTTTCGCTAACGCCCACTTTTAAGGAGGCCGTTGCAGCGGCAGCAGCCTTGGCGCCATTGCGATTGGGGCCACTGGGGCGGGTGCCGCCACTACGGGAGGTTCCAGCCGAACCGGCCTTGCTCTTCAGTTCGCGAACTTTCTGGGCCAGCTCCCGGGTGGAGAGATCGGGATTGCTGAGGCGCACCACGGAGGCTGAGCCGCGGTTGGAATCGGTGCTGGCCGATTTGCCGCGCTTGCTCAAGGCTTCGCGACGGGCCAACACCAGGGCCCGGCTGGGGTTGTGCTGGGCACTCACTTTCTTGGTGCTACTGCGGTTGGCGGTGGCGCTGCTGCCGTTGCCCAGGCTGGCGCTGCTACGGCCACTGGCCCGGGCGCTGGAAAGGGACAACGAAGGGGTGCTGCTATGGGCCGCTGGGGCCACGGTGTCATGGCACTTGCACTTGTGCTCGGCCTTGGCGGCGGGGGCAGGTGCTGCTGCCGGGGCCTTAGCGACGTCAGTGCGGGTGCGATCCCGGGACGTTTCCGCCCGTTTACCCCGCTTGCTGAGGGCTTCGCGGCGGGCCCGACCCAACTCGCGGCTTGGGTTCGACACCGGCTTGGCGGCACTGCGGTGCACGCCCTGGCTTGGCGCGGCCAAGGAGCGGCTGGCCTGGGGACGACTGACGGGGCGACTGATCTCAGCAGCCGCAACCGAAGCCACCTCAGGCGCATTCGTGCGAGAAGGCTTGGCATCGCTGGCCGAGCGCACGCGGCTGGGGGCCTGGGAGTAACGACTGACGGCTTTTTTGCCGCCAGTCGTTAGGGCCCTACGGCGTTCCAGAGCTGCTTCACGACTGGATGTACTGGCCATGTCCGCCCGACGAAAGGAAGGTCTAAATAGGGGTGCAAGCAATTCGCCCAGCCTGGTGCTGTGTTGGCCAGCCCGGATGACTGGGGGCCACAGGTGCCAGGGGGCTGTGCTGCTGCAGAAAAAAGGGTGGGGCCCGGTGAATCACCGGAACCCCGGATTAAACCGCTGATCAGCGGGCTTCGAAAACCACGAAGCAAGCGCCCTGGCTCTGGGTGTAGGCGTCGTAGCCCACCAGACGCACATGGTGATCGGGATAGGCCCGATGGCAGGCTTCGAGTTCATTGACGATCACACCCAGATCCTTCTCACCGAAGAAGGGCAGCTTCCAATAGGACCAATAAATGGCCATGGAGCGGCTGGGGTGGACGTGCTCAACCACAGGGCTCCAGCCCTGGGCAATGATGTAAGCGATTTGATCGTAGATCTCGTCCTGGGTGAAAGGCGGCAGGAAGCCGAATGTCTCCAGGGTGGCGACTGTTTGATAGTCACCCACGGTGCTCTTGAAGGGCATGGGGATCCTTGGGGGATGGGATTGAACGGTCGAGTCGATGGTGATAATCGGGGAGACCAGCTAACGCTGGCCCCACCCAATCGTTCACCGCTAATCAGGCGACGTCGAGCTTGTCGACGGTGTCGAACTCGAACTTGATCTCCTTCCAGGTCTCGAGGGCGATCGCCAGCTCGGGGCTGTGCTTGGCAGCC
>Ga0310333_100366_pt1 | contig 12401 bp, 14 predicted proteins | sample LakMicSRFTotalB7_FD_195547 | JGI IMG/M metagenome (GOLD analysis project Ga0310333, IMG submission 195547) | Enriched freshwater cyanobacterial communities from Lake Michigan, Michigan, United States - MI23.SRFL.Total.B7 (v2) (version 2) | ecosystem: Environmental > Aquatic > Freshwater > Lake... | reverse complement strand
TCCCCTGGTGACCGTGGAGCGGCGCGAGCAGCTGGAGCTACCCGGCCCTGGCCAGATTGCCGTGCTGGCGACCGGGCCCCTCACCAGTGACGCCCTCGCCGAGCAGCTGCGCAGCTTCACGGGCCGCCAGGACTGCCACTTTTTTGATGCGGCCAGCCCGATCGTGGAGGGGGACAGCATCGACCTGACGGTGGCCTTCCGGGCCAGCCGTTACGACAAGGGCGATGCCGACTACATCAACTGCCCCATGGACAAGCAGCAGTTCCTGGCTTTCCGGGAGGCGCTGCTGGCCGCCGAGCAGGCCGAACTCAAGGATTTTGAGCTGGGCAACGCCAGCTTCTTTGAAGGCTGCTTGCCGATTGAGGAGTTGGCCCGCCGCGGCGAAGACACCATGCGCTACGGGCCGCTGAAGCCGATCGGCCTCTGGGATCCCCGCTGGGGCGACCTGCACGACCGGGACGTGCGCCGGGCCAAGCGGGCCTATGCGGTGGTGCAACTGCGCCAGGAAGACAAGGACGGCCGGCTCTGGAACCTGGTGGGCTTCCAGACCAACCTCAAATGGGGCGAGCAAAAGCGGGTGTTGCGGCTGATCCCGGGCCTGGAGAACGCCGAGTTCGTGCGCTTTGGCGTGATGCACCGCAACACCTTCCTGGAGGCCCCCCAGCTGCTCGATCCCACCCTGCAATTCCGCAGCCGGCCCAGCCTGCTGGCCGCCGGCCAGATCACGGGCACCGAGGGTTACGCGGCCGCCGTGGCCGGGGGCTGGCTGGCTGGCACCAATGCCGCCCGGCTGGCCATGGGCCTGGAACCCATCAGCCTGCCGCCCACCACCATGATCGGCGCCCTCACCCACTTCATCGCCGAAGCCCCCAGCGGCAAATTCCAGCCCATGCCCCCCAACTTCGGCCTGCTGCCGGAGCTGCCCGAGCGCATCCGCGACAAACGGCGCCGCTACGGCGCCTACCGGGACCGGGCCCTGGCCGACCTGGCTCCCTATGCGCGCCATCCAGCCCCGCCGGTTGAAGCCGAGGCCCTAGCCACTGCCGAACAGCCAGCACCGGCGCAGCCCCAGCTGGCCCCTGCGTAGGGTCGGCCCGTCGCCCCACCCCAGCCCGAGCGTCCGTGTCCACTAGCCTGTCTTCCGCATCAGCCAGCCAGCCCAGCGCCGCTCCAGAAGCCGCTGATCGGGCCCTAGGCAAGGGCCCGTGGGACGTGGTGGTGATTGGATCTGGCATCGGCGGCCTGGTGACCGCCAGCCAGCTGGCCGCCAAGGGGGCGAAGGTGTTGGTGCTGGAGCGCTACCTGATTCCAGGGGGGTCGGGCGGCAGCTTTAGGCGCGAGGGCTACACCTTTGATGTGGGCGCCTCGATGATCTTTGGCTTCGGCCAGAAGGGCCACACCAACCTGCTCACCCGGGCCCTGGCCGATGTGGGCGAGGCCTGTGAAACGATCGCCGATCCGGCCCAGCTGGAGTATCACCTGCCCGATGGCTTGGATGTGGCCGTCGATCGCGATTACGACAGTTTTGTGGCCCGGCTGAGCGCCCGATTTCCCCACGAAGCCAAGGGGATTCGGGCCTTCTATGACACCTGCTGGAGCGTGTTCAGCTGCCTCGATGCGATGCCGCTGCTCTCGCTCGAGGATCCGGCCTACCTGGCCAAGGTGTTCTTTCGGGCGCCCCTGGCCTGCCTGGGCCTGGCCCGTTGGTTACCGGTGAATGTGGGCGATGTCGCCCGCAAACACATTCAGGATCCGGCCCTGCTCAAGTTCATCGACATGGAGTGTTTCTGCTGGTCGGTGATGCCGGCCGACCTCACGCCGATGATCAATGCCGGCATGGTGTTTTCCGATCGCCACGCCGGCGGCATCAATTACCCCAAGGGGGGAGTGGGCGTGATCGCCCAGAAACTGGTGGCGGGTCTCCAGCGCCATGGCGGCGCCATTCGCTACCAGGCCAGGGTCACCAAGGTGCTGCTCGAGAACGGCCAGGCCGTGGGCGTGCGCCTCTCTGGTGGCGAGGAGATCCGCGCCCGCCGGGTGGTGAGCAATGCCACCCGCTGGGACACCTTCGGCGGCCTGATCGAGGAGCAGCACACTCCAGCAGCGGAGCGAACCTGGCGCCGGCGCTACAAGCCCTCGCCCTCGTTCCTGTCCTTGCATCTAGGGGTGGAGGCCTCCCTGATCCCGGCTGGAACCCACTGCCACCACCTACTTCTGGAGGACTGGCAAGCGATGGAGGACGAACAGGGGGTGGTGTTTGTGTCCATGCCCTCCCTACTCGACCCCAGCCTGGCGCCGCCCAATCGCCACATCGTCCATGCCTTTACCCCCTCTTCGATGGAGGCCTGGAGTGGGCTGGGCCCAACGGACTATGCCGCCAAAAAGCAGGCCGATGCCGATCGCCTGATCAGCCGGCTCGAAGCGATCCTGCCCGGCCTCGGGGCGGCGATTCGCCACCGGGAAGTGGGAACCCCCCGCAGCCACCGCCGTTTCCTTGGCCGCAGCGGCGGCAGCTATGGCCCCGTGCCAGCCCTGCGCTTGCCTGGGCTGCTGCCGATGCCCTTCAACCGCACCGCGATTCCCGGGTTGTATTGCGTCGGCGATTCCTGCTTCCCCGGCCAGGGGCTCAACGCCGTGGCCTTCAGTGGTTTCGCCTGCGCCCATCGCCTGGGCGCCGACCTCGGCCTCAACCCCTGGGCGTTGCCGGATTGATCACGCCGGCCGGGACGGCGCCATCAGGCTCCCTTGGGCAGCAAGCTGGTGACAATCGTCGACACTCCATGGACGACGAATTCGACCCCAATCGAGAGGGTAAACAGCCCCATGATCTTGGTGAAGATCGTGAGGGCCAAGGGACCCACCTGGCGCATCACGGTGTTAGCAAACCGGAAAACCACCGCATTGATCAAAACCAGCGCCAAGATCGCCGCCAATAGGCTGCCGCTGCTGCCACTTCGAGCGGCCGAATTGGCGAACAGCACCACAGCGGAGGCCGTGCCGGCGCCCACGGTGAGGGGAATGCCGATCGGCACCACGGCATTGGAGAGGGCCGCATGGAAGTCGTCCTGCTCGGGCATGTCCACCGACTTATGGGCCGCCGGGCCCGGATTGGCGGCGGACATCATTTCCAAGCCGACGCCGCCCAGGAGCAAACCGCCGGCGATCTCAAAACTGCTGATCGAGATGCCGAAAAAGTTCAGCACAGCCGTGCCGAACAGCATGAACACAACTAAAAAAACAAAGCAAACCAGCGTAGTCAGGAAAATCACGTTCCAAATGTGACGCCGAGCCATCCCCTGGGTCTGGGATAAATAGGCCCCTAGGGATGACACATTGTTGCCAATCGCCAGCAGTCCGATCAGATAGTGCTGGAATGTGGCGTTATCCATGGCCTTCAGTCGTTAGGAATACAAGGTTGATTGGGGTGACTCAGTGATGGAAGGAGGGCTGCACGTCATGGGGGGACGGCATCGGAGCGTCGAGACGTTCGAACCAGTCAACGGCCCGCTCCATGTCCTCCAGCAGCACATCGGCCATATCGCGGCTAAACCCGGCCCGGATGACAAAGCGCAAGACTGCTATCGACTCACAGTTGGCCGGCAGGGTGTAGGCGGGAATCAGCCAGCCCCGCTCCCGCAGCTTGTCAGCCAACTGGAACACGGTCCAGTTGGAGATGGCCGGATCGAGGCTCACCGCAAACACGGGCAACTGGCCGAGCGGATGGCTCACTAAGCGCAGGGGTCCGAGCTTGGCGATGCTATCGGCGAGATGGCAGGCAATCGCCTCGAGGGTTTTCATCCGATGCTGATAGCCCTCAAAGCCGAGGTGGATGAAGTTGAAGTACTGGCCAACCACCTGGGCACCGGGGCGGGAGAAATTCATGCCAATCGTTGGCATCTCACCGCCTAGGTAGTTGACATTGAAGCGCAGTTCTTCAGGCAGCTGGCCCTGATCGCGCCAAAGGCACCAGCCCACTCCAGGCAGCACACCTCCATACTTATGGCCGCTGGAATTGATCGAAACCACCCGAGGTAGGCGAAAGTCCCATATCAGATCTGGTGAATTAAAGGGCGCCACAAATCCACCCGAGGCGGCATCCACATGGATCGGAATGTCAAGACCTGTGCGCTCCTGCAGGGCGTCGAGGGCGGCCTGCAATTCCTGGATCGGTTCGTAACTGCCGTCAAAGGTGCTGCCGAGGATACCCACGACACCGATGGTGTTCTCATCACAGAAGGCGATCGCTTCCTCGACACCCAGTTGCAGGCGCTCCGGCGTGATCGGCACCATTTTGGGCTCCACATCGAAGTAGGCGCAGAACTTGTCCCAGCAGATCTGGGTGTTGCTGCCCATCACCAGGTTGGGACGGTCGTAGGGCAGGCCGGCGGCCTGGCGGCGCTGGCGCCAGTGCCAGCGCAGCACCAGGCCGCCAAGCATGCAGGCCTCGCTAGAGCCTGTGGTGGAAGTGCCCACCGCCTGGTCCGGGTCGGGAGCATGCCACAGGTCGGCGATGATTTTGAGGCAGCGGTCCTCAATCTCTGCCGTCTGGGGGTATTCGTCCTTATCAATCATATTTTTTTCGGCGCACTCCTCCATCAGGCGCCTCGCTTCTGGCTCCATCCAGGTTCCAACAAACGTGGCTAGATTGAGCCTGGCATTGCCATCAAGCATCAGGTGATCGTGGATCAGCTCATAGCTCAGATCGGCGCGTAGGCCCTTCTCAGGCAAACGATTGCGGGGAATTTGATCGGGGAGGTTGGCGGCCGCCAGCCGGCCACTCAAGTGGGGAGTCATGCCAAGAGTCGCGGAGCGGCGGCGTGAAGCCATCAGGATCAAATTAAGAGACCCCTATTCAAACCCATCGTTGTGGCCCTGTTGCTTGGGACAAAACCGAAAGAAAAATGTGGGCCAAGTGTTACTTGACGGTCACGCTGACGCGGCGGTGATCAACAGAGGCCATCGCATGACTAGCGCTGAACGTTCGCCCCCATCAGTTCAGCCATGGCCCCCTGTCCGCTCCTGACAGGGTGACGGCTGGCGAGCGGGCCCGGCGACGCCCCCGTGCTGGTGGACCAAGGCGGGGGGCCCAGGACAGCAACCACCCCAAGGCCCCACCTCCGTGGACAAGCGCCCCCAGAACTCGATCGGTTCGCCCTCCATGGGGACTGGTGCCAGCCACAGCACCCCGGCCCAGATCCATAGGCTGGCATTTGGTCTTAGGCCCCCCATGAGCTCCCAGCCCAGTCCGATCCCTAGCTCGGCCGATCTGGCCCGCTACCTGGAGCAGCGGGGCGAACTGGGCAAACCCTGGATGTGGCACCTGCTGCGGCTCTCCAAACTCCAGGAGGCCAAAAACTCCATGGATCCCGACACCTACCTGGAGCAATTGCATCAGGCCCATGCCGATCTCATGCGCCTGGGCAACTTCTGGGAAGGGCGCGAGGAGGAGGTGTTCACGGGTCGCTATCGGCCATCCACCCTGGTCGAACCCCTTCCCGGCTCCCCAGAAGACCGATGACCACAGCGCAGGGGGGCGGGCCAGGCAGACTCTCCCCAGATTTTGAGACCAACGCAGCGGCCCCTTCGCCCAGCGCGCCCGGGTCCCTGCCGCCCCAGGCCCATGCCTGCGCGGCCCCGGTCCCAGAAGCCAGCCAGCCAGAGGGCAGGGCGGCCGATCCCAGCAGCGGGCCCAACCGGCCCGAGCAGCCGGCTGGGCAAGCGCCGAAGGGCGAGCCAGGGGCGTACGGCATGGCTCCCCTCATCCGCGGCACCCTGGTGGGGCTCTATCTGGCCCTCGTGGTGCCCCTGCCGGTTCTGGCCAGCGGCGGCCTGCGCGCCCTGTTGGCTATCGCCGTGCCCCTGGGGTTGCTCCTGGTGCTGGCGATCACTAGTGAAACGGTGACGGTGGCGCCCCAGGGCCTGGCGCTGGGCCATCCGCGCTGGTGCGGCTGGTGGCTGCGCCGCGGCTGGAGCCTGGACTGGAACCAGATCACGGGGCTGACGGCCGTAGCCACCAGCCAGGGGGGCCGGGTGTATTACCTGCGTAGCCCCATGGGGAGCTACCTGCTGCCCCAACGTCTCTCCCGGTTCAGCGAGTTCCTCGCCCAACTGCAGCACTACTCGGGCCTAGACACCAGGAGCATTGGCCGGATCTCCCCCCCCTGGACCTACCAACTCCTGGCCGGCCTTACCGCCTTGATGCTGCTGGGGGAGATCGTCGCCCTCGGGCTTCAGCCGGCCGGCAGCTGGACACCTTAAGCCGGGAAGGCCCCCTTAACACCCCCAGGGCAAGAGTTGCCAGGTCCTGGAGCGGCCATGCCATCCTCAGGAGCATGGCATGGTCAAAATCTTGCCAAGGTCAAAAGCATGCCAAACATTGCCAAACAAAACTCGCAATCTTCGCTAGTTGCTGAACACTGCGAAGTACATCCTTTTCCCAGCTCTCGCTGGGATCAAACCGCGTTGTTGGGGTTGGTTGCAAGCGGCTGGGCAGGGCTGGATGAGTCGGGAATGGTGTCGAGGCTGAAGCGATAGCCCTGCTGACGAACTGTATCGATGCCGCCGCCTTCGCCCAGGCCGGCCTGCTCCAACTTGCGGCGCAGGGTGAGCACCTGGGTGTCCACCGAACGGGGGCCGCCACTGAAGGGGGGCCAGGCCATACGCAGGAGTTCGTGGCGGCTGCGCACCAGACCTGGGGGCATCAACAGGGCGCAGAGCAGGGCAAATTCACGGGGACTCAATTCCACGGGCTGGTCCCGCAAGGTCACCTGGCGCAGCAGCAGGTGCACCTCAAGCGGCCCAACGCAGACCCGTTCCTGCAGGCCACTACCGCTGCGCCGCAGCAAGCTGCGGCAACGGGCCGCCAATTCCTCCAAGCCGAAGGGTTTGCGCAGAACGTCATCGGCGCCGGCATCGAGCAGGGCCACCACCGGCTCGGCGCCGGTGCGGGCCGTGAGCACCATCACCGGCGTGCGCAGCTGGGCCGCCAGCCGCAGGGCGGAACTCTGGTCGAGCAGTTCGGCGCTGATGATCAGATCGGGGGTCTGCTCTTCGCACAGATCAATCGCCTCGGCGGCCGTGGCCACAGCCGCTGCCAAGTGTCCATCCTGGCGAAGGCGCTGGGCCAGCACGGTGCGCAGGGTGGGGTGGGGCTCAACCACAAGCACCCGCTTCAGGGCCCCTTCTCCGAGAACGGGCACTCCTGTCGCCGATGGGGTGGCGGTGGCCGTGGCAGTGATCTGGTTCGCGGCGCCCTCCAACCGTATTTCGATGGTTTTACCTAGGCTATCGGCAAACAGGGCTGCAAACTGGTATCAGGCGATGCCTTGCAATCTGTCCAGCACCCACCCCAAACCCCCTACCCGCGTGCGTCCCCTGTTGCCTGTCCACCGATGACAGCCCTTCAGAACCCCGATTCGATCCGCCATTTCCAGTCCCTGTGTGACGCCTGCCAAACCCTGGCAAGCCGATACCACGGTCCGGCCGATCTCCGCCTGTATGCCGACGGCTATCTGCATGCCCTACGGCGCACTGCCGTGCTTGATCCCCTGGCCCAACGGCGCCTAGAGGAAGTGGTCGATCGCTGGATCTTGGATCCGTCCAGCTTCGTGGGACCCGGCGAAGATTTCAGCACGCTCTACGAAACCGGTCGCAACTAGAGGCTGAACCAAGGCGTCAACCCAGTCTGAAGCCGGCCTGCGGCAAGGTCAGCCGGGACCCCTATGGATCACGGCTAACTGCAGCCCTTAGGCCAGGGCAATCGTGATCTTTTCGAGCAGCTCGCCCGAGTTATACATTTCGATCAAAATATCGGATCCACCCATGAATTCCCCTTGCACGTAGACCTGGGGAATCGTGGGCCAATCCGAAAACTCCTTAATCCCCTGGCGTACCTCCGGATCGGAGAGCACATCAAAGGTTTCAAACGGCACGGCCAGGGCATTGAGGATCTGGCAGACGTTGTTGGAAAAGCCGCACTGGGGCATCAACTTGTTGCCCTTCATGAACACAAAAACGGGGCTGCTAGCAACCAGGGTTTCGATGCGCTGGCGGGTGCTGGGATCCATGGAACAGCTAGGGGAAAGGGTGGATAGGGAACGGTTAGGCCCTCGGCCTAGGGGGACTCGCACTGGCGAGCCCTAGGCCTCAACCGGCCGGGGAGGTGGTGGTAAGGGCAAGGGCGTGGATCGCCTCGCTGGCCAGTTCGCTACGCAGGGCGCCGTACACCAGTTGGTGCTGCTTCACCTTGGAGAGGCCTGCAAAGGCCGTGGACACGACCTTGACCTGGAGGTGGTCACCGCCGCCGGTGAGGTCTTCGACCTCCACATGGGCATCGGGCATCACCTGGCGGATGGCGTCCTTCACCTGATCGGGTTGAACCATGGGCGGGAAGCCAGCAGGGCTGGGGACTTGGGGAACCTAGGGAGTCGTTAGGGGAGCGCGCGGGCCCGGCTCAGTTGAGCGTTGGACCAGCCGCGGTATAGGGCGTGGTGACAAAACCCAGCTCCACCAAGCTCTGGTAGGCCTTGCGACCCTCCTCGCGGGCGGGGGTCATGATTTTGACGACTTCCACCAGCAGGGGCACGGCGACCTCGGGCTGGTTCTGACGACGGAACAGGGCCGCCAGACGCAGGCTGGCCTGGGCCTGGGCTTCGAGGGCTTCGCGGCCCTTTTGATCCAATTCCCTGGGGATTCGGGCATCCAGGCCCCGGAAGGCGCCGCTCAGGTCGCGGTAAAAACCGATCAAGCGGCGGCAGGCCTCGCGGGCCTCGTCGTAGTCCTTGCGGGCCTGGGTGAAGTTGCCACTCGCAGCGGCCGCATCCCCTTTGGCCAGCAGAGCGTTTACCGAAGCCAGGTTGAAGCCACCGACGCTGGAATCGAGGGTCCGAACGGGCTGGGCTTGGGCCACGGCCGGATTGGCCACGGCCAGGGGCAGGCCCGCAGCCATCACGAGGGACAAGGCAGATCCACTGGCCAGGGCAGCGGTCCGGAGGGCGGCGAAGGGCCGGCGCACAGTAAAGGGGCGAATTGAATGCGACTTTAGGTGGCCCCCAGGGGACGGCCCACGGCTCGCCGGGCCGCTTCCTCAGCTGATTGCATGGCCCGGGCCAGCTGGTGGGTGAAGCTGGCCAGGGCCCGGCGCCCCTCCCCCTCGAAGGGCTGGGGCGGACCAAAACAGATGGCAGCCCGGTCCCAGGGCCGGGGACGGCTGTGGCCATAGCCAATGCCCACCGGCAGTACCTGCAGCGGCACATCCTGGGCCAGGGCCAGCTGGGTTAGCCGGGCCAGGCCTGGCATCAGCCGCAGCGGTTCGTCCACTTGCTGGATGCGGCCCTCCGGGAACACCACCAGCTGCTGGTGGGCCTGGAGCAGCTCCACGGCCAGGCGCAGGGACGAGGGGCCCGGACGGCGGGGATTGACCGGAAAGCAGCCCAACCGCTGCAGGAACCAGCCCTGCAGACCAGCCATCTCATCAATCGAGACCATGAAGCGGCAATCGCGGCCGGTGCGGCGCCGGCCGGCCGCATGGGGCAGCAGCAGGGCATCCCAACGGGAGCGGTGGGTGGGGGCCAGCAGCACCGGCCCCTCCAGGGGCAGGTGCCCAGCGCCCAGCACCGTGAGCTCCCGGAAAAACAGGGGCAGGGCCAGGTCCTGGGTGAGCACCATCGCCAGGGGGCCCAGAACGGGGTTGATGGTCACATCCGAACTGGAGTCCCGGCCGCTGAGCCTGGCCTCGTGGATCATCGGAGGGGTGAGCTGCGCCGTCATGCGCCCTGGGAACGGTTTCAACGGCCCGGGGAAGCGGATGCCGGGGGAGGTTTACAACGTAGGGGCCAAGGTCGGGCCTCCCGGGCCGACGAGGGCAGTTGCCCCTGCGGCTGGAGCGGCCTGGGGGTGGAGCGGATTGGCCCAGAGGGTTGGGGGCTAGTCGTGGCGGGCGAGGGACTGGTGCCGGGGCCAGTCCATAGGATCCGGAGTCGCCCCTCTGCCTTCTAGGCATCGCCATGGCCAGCCTCGGCGTGAACATCGATCACATCGCCAACGTGCGCCAGGCCCGCCGCGCCCTGGAACCGGACCCGGTGACCTATGCCCTCCTGGCGGAACTGGGCGGCGCCGACGGCATCACCGTGCACCTGCGGGAGGACCGGCGCCACATCCAGGACCGGGATGTGGAGGTGCTGCGGGCCACCCTGCGCAGCCGCCTCAACCTGGAGATGGCCGCCACCGCCGAAATGGAGGCGATCGCCCTGCGGATCCGACCCGACATGGTGACCCTGGTGCCGGAGAAACGCCAGGAGGTGACCACCGAAGGCGGCCTGGATGTGGCCGGCCAAATCGATGCCCTAACGGGCCTAGTGGGGCGACTCCAGGACGCCGGCATCCCGGTCAGCCTGTTCGTGGATGCGGAGCGGGGCCAGCTGGAGGCCACCCAGCGCAGCGGCGCCCGCTGGGTCGAACTGCACACCGGCGCCTACGCCGAGGCCCGCTGGCAGGCCCAACCCCTGGAACTGGCGCGCCTCACCGAGGGCAGCTTCATCGCCCGCAGCCTCGGTCTGCGGGTGAATGCTGGCCACGGGCTGACCTATCAGAACGTGGAACCGGTGGCGGCGATCGAGGGCATGGAGGAGCTCAACATCGGCCACACGATCGTGGCCCGGGCCCTGGCGGTGGGATTGGAGACGGCCGTGCGCCAGATGAAGGCCCTGGTTCAGAATCCGCGCCGCGATCCCCTTTTTGGCAGCACCACCCCATGAGCGAGCCCACAGCAACCACCTACCACTTCGTGGCAGCCAGCGAAGCCTTCCTAACGGTGGAAGAACCCCTGGAGGAAGTGCTTCGGGAACGGGTCCGCAATTACCAGGAGCAAGGCAAGACGGTCGATTTCTGGTTGGTGACCAGGCCCGCCTTCCTGGAGGCCCCGGAGCTGGCAGGCGTGGCGAGCCAGGTGCCCCGGCCAGCGGCGGCGGTGGTGTCCACCGATGGCCAATTCATCACCTTTTTGAAATTGCGGTTGGAGTTCGTGGCCACGGGGCAGTTCAGCGCTCCCAGTGCCGCGATCGGCGATCCCCTCGCCAGCCTGGCCTGAGGAGGCTTCGGGCCCGGGCTTGGGGGCTGGTGGCCTGGGCTGCAGCAGGGCGTCTTAGAACAAGCCCAGAAACTTCTTGCGCTCCAAGGCAGCACCCGGAGCCAGGCCGGTCTGGCGATCGGTCTGGGGATCGGCTTTGGCCTGGCTGGCGGCCCTCGCCGGGTTGGCGTCCTGCTGGTAGCGGGGCTTGCTATCGCCGATCGTGAGCAGGGCTTCCTTGTTCTTCCACCAGATCCAGTCGCGGATCGGCGGGGTGGTTTTCAAGTCCTGGCGGGTCAGGCCCAGGCCCAGTTTTTTCGAGGCATCCAGCAGCACCTCCAGCATCTCCTCGCCATCGCTGCAGCGGGCTAGCGCCTCGTTGGTGCGCTGGGCCCCATCGAGGGCCTTGAGCAACAGGCCGATCCGCTGGCCCACGGACAGGGACTGGAGGTCCAAGGGCTCGGCGGCAGGGTGCCGGCAAGGTAACAGCGCCACAGGCTTTGGTGCGCCAGCTCACCGACAGTTGGTCGCCGGTCTGGCGGATTGGGGTCGGTGTTCGTTGGGCATTGCGTTGGGATTGGCGTCCCAAAGGGATGACAGATGCCACCCCATGGGGTCAAACTTGGACTAACGCGTCCTTTTCATGGCGTCTACAAGCAGCAGTCGCCGCCACTGGGTGATCGGCGACATTCATGGCTGCGCTGCCTCCCTGGAGGCCCTGCTTGACCAGCTCCCCGCCTGGGATCGCCTCATCTTCTGCGGGGATGTGATCAACCGCGGTCCCCAAATCGGCGCCACGATGGAGCGGGTTTGGGACTTGGTGGAGCAGGGCCGGGCCGTGTGGCTCAAGGGGAACCATGAACAGGACCTGGTGGAGGCCCTGCGCCTGGGCAGTTGGCGCTCCCAGCAGGGGCTGGCCGGCTGCGACACCTTCCGCCATCTGGGCGAACGCCGCTGTCGCACCTGGCTTGAGCGCCTCGACAGCCTGCCGCTGGCCTACTGGGGCAATGGCTGGGTGGCCACCCATGCCGGCTTTGATCCGATCAGCTGGCGCCCGGATTTGTCGGGGCGGATGGCCTTCTGGCAGGCCTATGACGGCCGCTTCGGCGACGTGGTGATTGGCCACACGCCTGGCCCCGAGCTGCGCAAGATCAACGGCATTGTCATGGTCGACACGGGCGCCTGCTACGGCGGCGATCTGACGGCCTATTGCCCGGAAACGGGCCTGGTCACCACCAGCCCCGGCCTGCGCTCCCTGCCCGATCCCCTGCGGGGTGGCCGCCCCAGCCTCGGCGCTCGCGACCGTTCGGCCCAGGCCCTGGCCACCCGGCCATCC
>Ga0310333_100365_pt1 | contig 12432 bp, 10 predicted proteins | sample LakMicSRFTotalB7_FD_195547 | JGI IMG/M metagenome (GOLD analysis project Ga0310333, IMG submission 195547) | Enriched freshwater cyanobacterial communities from Lake Michigan, Michigan, United States - MI23.SRFL.Total.B7 (v2) (version 2) | ecosystem: Environmental > Aquatic > Freshwater > Lake... | reverse complement strand
CAGTCGGGGCACCAGGGCCGGGTGGTGTTTGACACCCCAATCCTGTTGCCAGACGAGCAATTCATAGCCCTGGAGTGGATTCTTGGGCGTTCCAAGCGCGGCCAAGGTCCCCGCCTGAGGATGCCGAAACAACCAACCCCGCGCCCCTGGGTAGAGCTGCAGTCGTAATGGGGCCCAACCAGACCATGGTTTTACCCATCGCTGCTGCCGTTTTGGGAGCCTGCATCGGCAGCTTTATCAATGTGGTGGCCTGGCGCCTACCGCGCCAGGAATCGGTGGTCCTGCCGCCAAGCCACTGTCCGCGTTGCGGCACCCAGCTGCAGTGGTTTGAAAATGTACCCGTGGTCGGCTGGATGGGGCTGCGGGGCCGTTGCCGCCATTGCGGGGCACCGATTTCAGTGCGCTATCCCTTGGTGGAACTGCTCACGGCAGGGTTATGGGTTGCCGTATCCATGGCGACTCCCACGGCCATGGGTCCAGCTGCTGCTCCCCTCGCCCTGATCGTGGCTGGTTGGGTTCTGGTGAGTTGGCTCCTGCCCCTGGTGCTGATCGACCTCGACCACCTCTGGTTGCCTGAACCGCTCTGCCGATTCGGACTCGTCTTGGGCCTGCTGTTCACCGCGGGCATCGGTTGGATGCAGGGTCCTGAGGTTGCCCGGGAGCTGATAGGTCAGCACCTTCTGGCTGCGGGCCTCGGCCTGGTGGGCTTTGAGGCGGTGAGCGCCCTCGCCCAGAAGTTGATGGGTCGGCCAGCCCTGGGCCTTGGCGACGCCAAACTGGCGGCCCTGCTCGGGGCCTGGCTGGGCCTAACAGGCCTGGGAGTCGCAGTCGTGCTGGCCGTCTTTGCCGGCGCAATCTTCGGCGTTTTGGGTCGGCTCAGCGGCCGGCTTGGGCGCCAGCAACCTCTGCCCTTTGGACCCTTTCTGGCCGCTGGGGGCCTGGCGGTGTGGCTGGGGGGCCCGGCCCTTTGGATCCAAATCTTTGGGATGGTGAGCTGAGCTGCCTTAAATAGGGTCAAGCAAACAGGCACCTTCCTTCGATGTCGCTCTTCGACTGGTTCGCCGATCGCCAGAAAAATGCGCCGGTGGTACGGGCCTCCCAGGAGCCAGAAGAAGGGGATGGGCTCTGGAGCAAATGCCCCGATTGCGCTCTGGTGGTCTATCGCAAGGATCTGGTCACCAATGCCAGCGTTTGCAAAGGCTGTGGCTATCACCACCGCATTGATAGCGACGAGCGCATTCGACTGATTGCCGATGCCGGCAGCTTTGAAGAGCTCGATGCCGACCTCGCCCCCATGGACCCCCTGGGCTTCAAGGACCGGCGCAGCTATGCCGATCGGATCCGCGACAGCCAGGAGAGCACGGGTCTACGGGATGCGGTGATTACAGGCTTCTGCCGCACCAATGGGTTGCCCCTCGCCCTAGGGGTCATGGATTTCCGCTTCATGGGCGGTTCGATGGGTTCTGTGGTGGGCGAGAAGCTGACCCGGATGATCGAGGCAGCGACCGCGCGCCGCTATCCCGTGCTGATTGTGTGCGCTTCAGGAGGCGCGCGCATGCAGGAAGGGATGCTCAGCTTGATGCAGATGGCCAAGATCTCAGGGGCCCTCCATCGCCACCAAGAGGAGCGATTGCTGTACCTGCCCTTGCTCACTTACCCCACGACGGGGGGTGTCACCGCCAGCTTCGCGATGTTGGGCGATCTCATCCTGGCTGAACCCAAGGCTTTGATTGGCTTCGCTGGTCGCCGGGTGATCGAACAAACCCTGCGCGAAAAGCTTCCCGAAGGCTTCCAAACCGCTGAATACCTGCGCGACCACGGCTTCGTGGACACCATTGTGCCCCGGACTGAATTCAAAGGCACCTTGAGTGCCCTGTTGAAGATGCACGGCTGCCAGCAAGCGGTGGCTGCCTGATGGCTCACCATTGGATCGCCGGGCTCAAGACCATGGCAAACGCCCTTGCAACCCGCCTCGCTTTTCCCCTCGCTGGTCTTTTGGCTGGGTTGCTGGTTTGGCTTGGTTGTCTGCCATCGGTGGCCCTAGCCGGCCCCGTGAATTGGCAGGAGGTTCCATCGACCGCAGAAGGCCGGCAGTGGTGGGATTCCGGCAGCCTCCGGGCTACCAAAACGGGCAATCTCTCGGTGTTGAGCCGCTTTCAACCTCCCAATCCAGGGGCCCCAGACAGCGGAACCACCGGGGAAACCGAGTCAAGACCGAAGCGGATGGCGGATCTGTATGTCATGGAGATTGACTGTGACCAACGGCTGTTTCGGGACACATCGATTAATGGCATCCCCCAGTTCAAAGCCGAATGGCTGCCCGCCGCCGGCGACAACCTGATCAGCGCTGTCATCGAAGGCTCCTGCACAGCAGCTAGGGAGCGGGGTGTGGTGTCATGAGCGCCATCGAGCCCCCCTTGCGGGTGGCCATTGCGGGCCTTGGCTTCGGTGAAAAGGTTCACCTGCCCGCCCTCCGGGCCTGCGCCCATAGCCAACCTGTTGCCCTCTGGCACCCCCGCCAGGAGCGTCTCGAGGCCGCCTGCCGCAAAGCTGAGTTGCCTGGCAGCAGCGATTTCGCCGCACTCCTGGACGATCCAGCGGTCGATGCCGTGGTGATCGCCACGCCACCGGCTCCACGCTTTGCCCTGGCCAGGCAAGCCCTTGAAGCCGGCAAACACGTGATGCTGGAAAAGCCGGTAGCGCTTTGCTCAGAAGATGCGGAAGAGCTCCAACGCTTGGCCCTAAGCAACAAGCTCACCGTGGCCGTGGATTTTGAATACCGGGCCGTGCCCCTGTTTCAACAGCTCGAGGCCCTGATAAGAAGCGGGGTGCTTGGTGAGCCCTATTTGGTGAAACTCGACTGGCTGATGGGCAGTCGGGCCGATGGCAGTCGCCCCTGGAACTGGTATTCCCAGCGCTCAGAGGGGGGCGGCGTGCTCGGAGCTCTCGGCACCCATGCGTTTGACACCCTCCATTGGCTGGTGGGGCCCACCCGCAGCCTGCGGGTCCAGCTCTCGACCGCCATCCAGCAGCGCCCCCTTCCCGAAGGTTCCCTCGCCGCGGGATCACTAGCGGAGGGAACCCTCGCAACCGTGGATGCTGAAGACATTGCCCTGGTTCAGCTGGAGCTTGAAAGCCCCAGCGGAGATCCAGTGCCGGCCCAGATGACGTTGGCCTCCGTGGCCCGACGGGGCCGGGGCTACTGGATTGAGCTGTATGGCAGTGGGGGCACGGTGGTGCTGGGATCCGACAACCAAGCCGACTATGTGCACGGATTCGGGCTGTGGCAATCCCAGGGGGGTGAGCCCCTGCGCCCCATCGAGCCCGATCCCCAGTGGGCCTTTGAACGCACCTGGGAAGACGGCCGGATTGCCCCGGTGGAGCGCATCCACGGCTGGTGGAGTCAAGCCATAGACCAAGGGCGTCCGATGGTTCCAGGCCTGGGGGAAGGGATCCTGAGCCAACGCTGCTGCGACTGGGCAAGGAACGGCTTTTGTAGCTGAAGAAGCCCAGGGCATCCCCTAGAGTCGGCCGCAGTTTCTACCCCCGCCCGAGAGGTTTTTCCATGGCGCTAGTCCCCCTTCGGCTTCTGCTCGACCATGCCGCTGAAAACGGCTATGGCATCCCCGCCTTCAACGTCAACAACCTCGAGCAGGTCCAGTCGATCATGGAGGCTGCCCATGAAACCGACAGCCCCGTCATCCTCCAGGCCTCCCGGGGTGCCCGCCAGTACGCCGGTGAGAATTTCCTGCGCCACCTGATCCTGGCTGCCGTTGAGACCTATCCCGACATCCCGGTGGTCATGCACCAGGACCACGGCAATAGCCCCGCCACCTGCTTTGGTGCAGCCGCCAACGGCTTCACCTCGGTGATGATGGATGGCTCGCTGATGGCTGATGCCAAGTCGCCTGCCAGCTACGAGTACAACGTGGCTGTCACCAAGGAAGTGGTGGATGTGGCCCACGCCATTGGCGTGAGTGTGGAGGGCGAACTGGGTTGCCTGGGATCCCTGGAAACCGGCATGGGTGAAGCCGAGGACGGCCACGGCTTCGAAGGCAAACTCGACCACAGCCAACTGCTCACCGATCCCGCTGAAGCGGCCGATTTCGTTGCCAAAACGAAGGTCGATGCCCTGGCGATCGCCATCGGCGAGGTGCTGGCTATCAGCCGCATCGCTGAAATCCACAATGCCATCCCCAACACCCACCTGGTGATGCACGGCTCCAGCTCCGTGCCCCAGGAATGGCTGGACATGATCAACAAGTACGGCGGTGCCATCCCCGAGACCTACGGCGTTCCCGTTGAGGAAATCCAGGAAGGCATCCGCAACGGCGTGCGCAAGGTCAACATCGACACCGACAACCGCCTGGCCTTCACGGCAGCTGTCCGTGAGGCTTCCTTCAAGGATCCCGCCAACTTCGATCCCCGCCACTTCAACAAGCCTGCCCGTCAGTACATGAAGCAGGTGTGCCTGGATCGCTACCAGCAGTTCTGGGCTGCCGGTAACGCCAGCAAGATCAAGCAACGGGACATCAACTTCTACGCCGGCCTCTACGCCAAGGGCAGCCTCGATCCCAAAACCGCTGTTGCCGCCTGATCAACACGTGAACGCCTGATCAACAGGTTTTGCTTAATCCTCTGGGGGCTTACAAGAGCCCCCTTTTTTTGTGGCGATGGGAAGGCCTGATCTCTGGACGATGAATGGGTCCTAGCTACCAGGGGCCAGGGGTAGGGCGGGGGCATGGTTCAAAGTGGGACGATACGTTTTCGAATGCATGGCGGCCATCGGAGCCAGTCGATCCTTCTTTCGCCATACAAGGAGCTACCTGCATTCACCCTTCACACCGCTGCTGTTCTTTGTGCCCCTGGGCCTGGTCAGTGCCCATCAGGGCAGCGGTGCAGTGAATCCGCTGTTTGTTTTTCTGCTCAATGGCCTTGGGATCATTCCCTTGGCCAACTTGATCAGCTCCTCAGTGGAGGAAATCAGCGAACATCTAGGTGATCAATGGGGAGGTTGCCTGAACGCGACCTTTGGCAATCTGGTGGAACTGGTGGTCGCCTACTCGGCCTTAACCGGTGGCTTGTACGAGGTTGTTCTCGATGGTCTGGTGGGCGGTCTCGTCACCAACCTTCTCTTGGTCCTAGGGGTGGCGGCAGTTGTGGGCGGGATGCGGTTTCGTCAAATGACCTTCAGTGCCAACACATCACTTCTGAACGCCAAACTCCTATTGGCCGTGATGCTTGTCGCCTTTGTACCTTCTACGCTGCTGCACCTTGGGATGTTTCAGTCTTCCCAGCACCACAGGGAATATTCGATCCTCGTTTCCGTTTTCTTGCTTATTTTCTACGGACTTTCCTACATTTATCAGTTTTTCACCCATGGCAAAATGTTCAATAGCTCGAGCCTACCCTTTGCCACGGAAGAGCTAATAGACGGCAAGGATGGGCCAAGCCCTTCGAATACACAACAGGCGACCACCGACAAAGGTTCTGACAAAACAGCGTTATTGGTAGCCCTGGCCGTGCTACTAGCTACCACGGTTGTCTTGGTGTTCAGCTCGGAAGCCCTGGTGGACGGACTGGCTGCATCAGTACAGAAATTCAAGCTCAGCAACTTCTTTACTGGTGTATTCCTTCTGCCGTTATTTGGAAGTGCCGCTGAATTCGTAATTTGTTTGCGGGCAGCCCAGCGCAATCGCATGGACTTGGCCGTTGCCACAACCGTGGGATCAAGCATTCAGATTGTACTTTTCGTGCTACCCCTACTCGTACTCATTGGTTCCTTCATCGGCCATCCCCTGACCATCTTCTTTAGTCCTGAAGCCATGGTGGCTGTAACAGCCTCGGTGTTTGCGGTGCAATGGGTAGCAGAAGACAGCACCATCGACTGGTTCGAGGGAGCTTTTCTTATTTTGGTCTATGTGTTGCTCTTTGCCAGTACCTTCTTCCTGCTGTGAACGGATCCTTGCCGCCGCCTAATTGACGAGCTTGGCCAGGGCATCCTTCAGATTGCGCTCCATCACAAACGTGACTCCATCGGTTACAACCACCCGCACCAGGGTTGGCAGGTCGTTGTTCTTGCTCTGCAAATAGATCGGCTCCACATAAAGGATTCCCTTGCCCACGGGAAGCACGAGCAGGTTGCCGTGAATCAGACGCGAACCCACCCGGTTCCAGAGGCCGAATTGATAGCTAATAGCTGGATCCTGCTCAATCAGGGCAGACACTTGCTGGGGCCCCAGCAACAGCCGTTGCTGGGGGAATCGGGCCAATTGCAATTGTCCGTAGTGGGGTAGATCGTTGCGGGCCACCATCCATCCCACCATGTTGGCCCGTCCGAGGGGCGTGAAAGGTAGCAGCAAGACATACTCTGGCTTTTGCTGGCCAGGTAGCTGAACGGTGACGTGATAAGGCCGAACCGGGGTATTGCTTGAGCCATAGATTTCCATGGGAATCGACCAAACATCATCGCCGTTGTAGAACGTGCGCACGTTGGTGACGTGATAGCGCCGTAGGCGTTCTGCCTGGATATTGAACTGGCTCAAAGGAACTTGAATGTGGGCGAGCAGAGCCTTAGGCATCGCTGTCAAAGGTTGAAATAGATCGGGAAAAGCCCGGCGCCAAGTCCTGAGGATGGGGTCGCTAGGATCACTGACATAGAGCCAGACGCGGCCGTTGTAGGCATCCACCACAGCCTTTACGGGGTTGCGGAAATAGCGGATACCCTGGGGATTGGGATCGGAGTAGGGATAGCTGCGGCTGGTCGTAAATCCATCCAACATCCAATACTGGTGCTGGTCTGGAACAAAGCCTGGCTGGTCAACTCGAGCCGTCACCAGATAAGGCTGACTTTCAAACCTCAAAAATGGCAGCAGGGCCGCCAATCGACGATTGACCTGGCGGCGTAGCAGTAACCGCGACGCGGCGCTCAACGAACAGTTGATCAAAAGCCTTGGCTAGAATAAATACGTGGCCGCCAACAGCCTTTGCAGCGGGCTGTTAATCGGAACACCAGCCTCTCCGTCGTAGCGCGAATACACATTCAGATCACCGTCGGGATAGTCAAACTCCCGCACCTGGGACGGGGCGATGGCGTAGGGAGCCTTAGACGATGAGAAATAAAGCCTGGGCCGGCCTACCGGCAGGATGTTGCGGGCCTGTTCGTTGCTGATGCCGAGCTGGGGAATGCCTTGCACTTGGCCGCCCCTGCCGAGATCCTTAACGAAATACACCGGAAGGCCATCGGCTCCCGCAGCATTAACTGCAGAGACCGTGAACCCATAGCCGTGGGTGAAGACCAGGTGACGGTTCAACCAGGTTCTGGCCGGCTTTGGTAAGGCCGAGGCATCCAGCTCGCGGGCAGAAATTAAGACCTGCTGGGATCCATGCAGCTTGTTGTTGGCCAACAGGGGATAGCGATCGACTGCAGCCGATGCGAAGCTGTAATAAAGGCGCAGTTGCTGCAATTGCCGGTTGGTGGCCAGCAGCGGCTGGCTATCCCAAAGGCGGATATTTGCAATCGTGCCTCGGGATTGCTGGAGGTCGGCTGCGGTGATTTTTTGGCGCGGCTCAAGAACCTTGCTCTCCATGGCGTCCAGGCCAAAGGCCTGGCGGGTGGCGGCGATGCTGCGCTTGATGTAAGGGGCTTCCATCTGTAACTCCCTCGGTTGCACCACCAACCGTTGAATCAGGGGCGCGACAAGCCATTCCGAAACGGGCAACAAGGCCGCTGCAGAAGCAAGGGGCAACAAAATGCCGCGCCGCAGCCAGTCCTTGGGCAGGGGGACGAGCAGGCCCACGCAGCTAGCTACCAACAACAGGGCCAGAAGTATTCGCAGCGGCAAGCGCACATGCAGATCAACAAAGCCAGCTCCGCTGGCCACACCGCTGCCTTGAACCATCAAGGCAAAAGGGGATAGGGCTGTTTCAAAGGCTGCCGCCAGGGCGATCACGGCCAACTGGGGCTGGAGCACTTTTTGCTGGATGCGGCTCAAGCCCCCAAAGGCCAGATCAGAAAGGGTGGAACCCTCCGTAAAGGTGAGCCAGAGGCAGCCGGCAAAGCCCACGATGGCCTGGGCGAGTACGACGCTGATCAGCAAGCGCAAAGCAGGCAGCTGTAACACCGTGAAGCTGAGATCCAAGCCCGTGAGGGGATCGGATTGGCCGAAAGGCACGGCCAACAGGGCTGGCAACCACAGGCTCCAGCCCCGAGCCAAGGCCGTGGCCGAGCCCGCCAGGGCCGCTGCCAAGGCAATCCGCAAGGTGGTGAGGGGCCAGCGCAGCAGGGGGAAAAGCAGGCCAAGCGCCAACCCCACCAACAGCAGGGGCTGCAGGTCAGCGAACACGGGTATTCCCGTTGTGACATGGCCACTAAATGGTGCGGCGATCAAATCGCGGGCCTGCACCATTAGATAGATGAGAGCCGCAACCAGTAGCAACAGCAAGAGGCCCAACAGGCCAACCAGGGTCCAGCTGGAGCAGCCCAGAAGCGGCGATGGGGGCAGTTGTTTGCGGGTTGCCTCTAAACGCAGGCGCCAGCAGCGTTGCAGCTGCTGCAATTGCAACGGCACGCCCAGGCCCATGACCACCAGGAAGGCCACGAGTTGGATCAACCAACGGCGCAGGACCATCCCCTGGGCGCCAAATTCACCAAACCATTGCCACTCAATACTCAGCCTGGCCACCAGGACCAACAGCCCCACGACACCAATGGCGATGGGCACCAGCACCCATCCACCCCATTTCCAGCGCTGCGACCGGGGAAGCAAGGAGATCGCCATGGCTGCTTACTAAAAAGGAGGCTAAGCAAGGCCTGCCCGGGCGCAAGTCCAACGGCAGGGATTCCAGGCTCCGAAAATCCCGACCCACGGGATCGGCTTAAATCTGGCCCCCAGAATCACGCTGGTAATCTCAGGGCATCGCCTGGTGTGACCGTGACAGCCACCCTTTCTCGCTCCACCTTTACGGGTCTGCGCTGCAAAGAATGCGGCCACCCCTATGAGGCCAGTGCTCGCCACGTCTGTGAGGACGTCTGCTTTGGCCCCCTCGAAGTTGTCTACGACTACGAGGCCATCAAAAACAGGGTGAGCCGCGCCACCATCGAGGCGGGGCCGGCCTCGATTTGGCGTTATCGCGACTTCCTGCCCATTGAAGGCGATCCGATCGATGTGGGCACGGGCTTCACCCCCTTGCTGAAGGCAGGCAACCTGGCCAAGCGCCTTGGCCTTAAAAGCCTGTACATCAAGAATGACGGCGTCAACATGCCGACGCTCTCCTTCAAAGACCGGGTTGTCTCGGTGGCGCTCACCCGGGCCCGCGAGCTGGGATTCACCACGGTGAGTTGTGCCTCAACCGGCAATCTGGCCAATTCCACCGCCGCCATTGCAGCCCACGCCGGACTCGACTGCTGCGTCTTCATCCCCAGCGACCTGGAGCTCGGCAAGGTGCTCGGCACCTTGGTCTACAACCCCACCTTGATGGCGGTGCATGGCAACTACGACCAGGTCAACCGCCTCTGCTCGGAGGTGGCCAACACTTTTGGTTGGGGCTTCGTCAACATCAACCTGCGCCCCTATTACTCCGAGGGTTCCAAAACCTTGGGTTACGAGGTGATTGAACAGTTGGGCTGGCAGCTGCCCGACCACATCGTGGCTCCCCTCGCCTCGGGCTCCCTGTTCACCAAGATCCGCAAGGGCTTTGATGAATTCATCAAGGTGGGGCTCGTGGATGAAAAGGCCGTTCGCTTTAGTGGGGCCCAAGCTGAAGGCTGCTCACCGATCGCCCAAGCCTTCGCCGAGGGGAGGGATTTCATTACCCCCGTGAAGCCCAACACCATTGCCAAGTCGATTGCCATTGGCAACCCGGCTGATGGTCCCTATGCCATCGACATTGCCAACAAAACCAAGGGCACCATCGCTGCCGTTACCGACTCCGAGATCATCGAGGGCATCAAGCTCTTGGCTGAAACGGAAGGGGTGTTTACCGAGACGGCCGGTGGCACCACCATCGCCGTGCTCAAAAAACTGGTGGAAGCAGGCAAAATCAACCCCGACGAAACCACCGTGGCCTACATCACCGGCAACGGTCTGAAGACCACCGAAGCGATTGCCTCCTCCATCGGTGAGCCCTATCTGATCGAAGCCACCCTGGATAGCTTCAAAGCCGCCTGGCAGCGTTCCCAAGCCGGCTAAAAACCTTTTCAATTCCCGCTTCTTTCTCCCGCTACCACCCCATGGCTGTCCAGGTTCTGATCCCGACCCCCCTGCAAAAGTTCACCAACGACGAGGCCACCGCTGAGCTAACCGCCAGCAGCGTTGATGGGCTGCTCGATGCCCTTGAAGGTCGTTATCCCGGGATCAAAGGTCGCTTGTGTGATGAAGCCGGCAAACTCCGCCGCTTTCTCAATGTCTACGTGAATAGCGAAGACATCCGCTTCCTCGACAACCAAAACACACCCCTCAAGGACGGCGATGAGGTGTCGATTGTGCCAGCGGTTGCTGGTGGTTGAGTTCAAGCCAATGGATCCGGCGTAATGGTTGAAGCAGGAGCACGCCACGATAATTGCCTAACCACACCAGGAGATTGGATAAATGGTTCAAGCCTCTGACATCTGGCCCAGTGATGAGCCCCTTTGGTCTTGCACCCATAGCAAGGCAGAAATTTACGACTACCGAAAGGCAGCGAATCCGGTTCGGAGCGGCCTGACCGAACCGATTCCTTACCGCCAGTGGGGACCTGAGATCCATGCCCAAGGACCTAGTGGCGTTATTCCCCTCGATTTGAGCAATGAACTGGGACTCGAAGGCCCTGGGCCTGCCACAAGTCCAGGGCTGGCAGCCCATTTTTTGCGCATCCTTCCCGGTGAAGGGGTGAAAGCAGAAGCTGAGGCCACCAGCCAGCTGTTTTATGTGTTGTCTGGCAGTGGCAGCTGCATTCGCCCAGCCCATCCAGGTTGCCCAGCCGTCGCCATTGACTGGGCAGAGGGCGACCTTTTTGTCTTGCCCCCAGGGGATTATTCCTTATTAGAAGCTTCGACCACCAGCGTGCTGTATTGGGTCCATGACGCCCCCCTACTGACCTATCTCGGCGTGGTTCCTAATTGCTCTCGCTTCGAGACGACCGTCTACCGCAGCCACGCGCTTAAGCAGGAATTAGGGGCCCTGGCCAAATGTCCCAGCAGTGCCAAAAGCAACCGACTGAGTGTGCTCCTGGCCAATGGCGATCTTCCCGCAACCCGCACGGTGACCCACGTGCTCTGGGCCATGTTTGGCATGGTTCCTGCCGGTGCAACCCAAGCTCCCCACCGGCACCAATCCGTGGCCCTCGATCTGATCGTCGATTGCGATCCTGGCTGTTACACCCTCGTTGGGACTGAGCTAGCCAAGGATGGTTCCATCAACAATCCCAAGCGTATTGATTGGCAAGCCGGCGGGGTGTTTGTCACCCCACCAGGCCACTGGCACGCCCATGTCAATGAAAGCGAAAACACAGCCTTCCTTCTGCCGATCCAGGACGCCGGTCTAAAGACCTACCTGCGCAGCCTCGACATTCGCTTTACCGGTGGCCTCGTAGCTAGCGACTAAGTCCCGAAAGGCTTCTCCCTCGAGGGTTTCCTGCTCGATCAACAGGGTCACCAGCTGATCCATCAACTCCCTTCGGGGTGAAAGCATCGCCACGGCGCGATCGAGGGCTCCATTGGCAAGGTCCCGCACCTGCTGATCGATCCGATTGCCCGTTTGACGGGAGTAGTGGGGCTCGGAGCGCAACCAATCGCGGCCCAAAAACACTTCGCCGCCATCGGCCTCAAAGGCTACGGGCCCAAGGCTGGAAAAGCCATACCTAGTCACCATTTCCCGGCAAATTCGGGTCACCATTTCCAGGTCGCCACTGGCGCCTTGGGTGACCTCCCCTGGGCCAAAAACCACCATTTCGGCCGCCCGCCCGCCCAGGGCCACCACGAGCCGGGCCAGGAGGTAGGCCTTGCTGATCAAGCCGGAATCGAGGATGTCCTCGTCGGGCATGGTGCGGGCAAAGCCCCCCACCCCGCCGGCCCGCGGTAGCAGGGTCACCTTGTCGAGTTTGTCGGCATGGGGCACCAGACTGGTGAGCAGGGCGTGGCCAATTTCGTGGTACGCGATTAATCGCTTTTTGGCACTGTCCTGCAGGGGGGATGCCGTCAGGCCCATGGTGATGCGCTCGAGGGCACCACTGAGGCACGATTCATCAATTTGGCTTAGGTGGCGCCTGGCCGTCAGGATGGCCGCTTCGTTGAGCAGGTTGGCGAGGTCAGCGCCGGAGAACCCTGGAGTGCGGCTAGCCCACTCAGCCAGGGAAACCGATTCGGCCAAGGGCCGGGTGCGGGCATGGACCGAAAGAATCTCCTCGCGACCACGGCGGTCAGGCAAATCCACGGTGATGCGTCGGTCAAAGCGG
>Ga0310333_100364_pt1 | contig 12461 bp, 11 predicted proteins | sample LakMicSRFTotalB7_FD_195547 | JGI IMG/M metagenome (GOLD analysis project Ga0310333, IMG submission 195547) | Enriched freshwater cyanobacterial communities from Lake Michigan, Michigan, United States - MI23.SRFL.Total.B7 (v2) (version 2) | ecosystem: Environmental > Aquatic > Freshwater > Lake... | reverse complement strand
GCCCCCCATGGAGGCACCGATCAGGCCGACGCGGTCAACCTGCAGACGCTCACAGGCCAGCGTGAGCACCAGCTCCAGGTGGTGCAGCACCGCCGCGGGGTAGTAGGCCGCATCGACGGCACGGGGGGTGAACCCGAAGCCGAACAGATCGGGCACCAGCACCGTGGAGCGGGCCGCCAGCAGCGGGGCGAGGCGACGGAACTCGAGGCAAGAGCTGTCAAATCCATGCAACAGCAGGATGGGCTCTGAGCCGGCGGTCCCCATCACCGCCACGGGCCAGTCATCGCCGAGTCCGGGCAGCGACCACCACTGCACCGCCGCAGCCAACGCACGCCCCTGGGGGTCGAGCAGCTCGTGGGCAGCCCGCTCAAGCAGCTGCCGGCCGGTTGCCATGTCCTCAATCACACCGGCGCGTCGCAGGTGATGCCAGCGGTCGTACTCACCAGAGCCGCCAACAGCTCGGTGGGACGCACCGCAAAGGGCAGGTGGTGCAGATCGGAGCCCTCGCGGCAGGCAAAATCGCAGATCGACTGCAGCGCCGACAGGCTGGCGTCGCCCAGCCCCAGATCGGCCAGGGTCAGGGGCAGGCCCAGCTGGGCAAAGAACGGCACCAGTTGCCGCCGCGCCTGAGCAGCCAGCTGGCTGCCGCCCAGCACCTCTTCGAGGCGCAACTGCACCAGAATCCCGAAGCCGACCTTCTCACCGTGCAGCTGGCCGTGGCAGGCCGGCAGCTGGGTGAGGCCGTTGTGGACGGCGTGGGCGGCCACCGTCCGGCAACGGGCACCACCCAGGCCGCCGATCACGCCGGCGGTGAGTCCACAGGCCTCCACCACCCGCACCCAGGCTGCCTCGCCAGGGGCGGCGATCGCAGCCTCGGCATCCAACAGCAGCTGATCGCGCAGAACCCGCGCCATCTGCACCGCCTGCTGGATCAAGCCGTCGGTGCTGGCACCACTGCTGACCGACGCCTCGTACCACTTGGCCATGGCATCGGCGATGCCACTGGCCAGGGTGCGCGGCGGTGCCTGGGCCACCAGCTGGTGGTCGAACACCAGGAGCTCGGGGCAGCGCCGCAGGGGCACGTCGTAACTGAATGCCCCCTCAGGGGAATAGACATTGGCCAGCGCTGTCCAGCCCGCACAGGTGGCGGCACTGGTGGGCACGGTGATGCACGCCAGGTCCAACCGGTGGGCCAGCAGCTTGCCGGCGTCAAGAACCTTGCCGCCGCCCACGGCGATCACCCCATCGCAGCCTGCCTCCCGGGCGCGGCTGACGATGCGCTCGAGATCGCGGTCACAGCAGTCGAACTCCAACCGCTCTGGCGTCAGGACCAGGCCCGCGGCCACCAGGTCGGCAGCCAGGGCAGTACCCAACGGGCCGCAGGCGGTGGTGCGCCCGAGCCACAGGGGCCGGCGCACCAGGGCAGCGATGTCGCCGATGGCCCCGTTCCAGGCCCCCGCACCGCGCAGCACCCGGGCCGGGGCCATGGCGTGCAGGGAGAGGGTCTGGGTCATGGGGTCATCTTATGAAAGACACCCGGCGCCGGAGCCGCCTGGACCAGGCCAGCGCCCCGGCGGCGCCCACGATGGGCAAGGGACCGGGGACCGTTTCGGGCCCGATCGGGGCATCCACCACCCAGTACCAGTAGCGCTGCTCGGGATCCAGTTGATTGGAGGTCTGGACCGCCCAATCGCTGCCCTTTCCTTGCTTCTTCAAAAACACCGACTCACCCTTGTCGAACGCGCCAACGGGATCGCGCCAGAGGAAGTAAGCGCTTTCCATCGGTGAATCATTCGGATTCTGGGTGGGATTGGGATTCAACAACCAGTCGGGGTCACCATTGGTTTGCCACTCGTTGGTGGCGATCAAGGCATTGGCAAAGGCCTTGGCGCCATTCAATGCATTGTTCCCTGGGGCCAGGAACCAGGGTTGTTGACGCAGATCGGGATAGAGAATGTCATTGGGCGGCAGGACAGGAAACACATCAGGCGGAACTTCCGTTGCCGATTCAGCCACGGACATGTAGACCGCACAGATCGGATAGGTGTTGCCTTGAACGGTCACCTCGATCGGCTGCTGGGGCACCGCCAGCGGAGCCGGCAGCGGCGGCACGGGCTGGGTTTCACCGAGAACAGGGCAGATTCCCGAAAAGTCTGCAGCGACTGCCCGAGCGGGATCTGAAGCAACGGCCATCAACAATCCAGCCGGAACAACCGTCAATGCCAGCGCAATGTTGCGTGATCGCATCATCAGAACTACTCCTACATGTGAAAAGACTCCAGTCAGACCGCAGTGGTCTTTCTGGAGCCTATGCATCCACAACCCCTGTGGAGGTCAGGGGATCTGCAGCAGATTGTGTTCAGACGCTAGCCAACTGAGGCACCGCCGGCAGATCAGCCCCCTGCTTACGGATCACCACCTGTTTGTCGTCGTCGACATCGACGACGGCCGCATCACCCTCGCCGATGCGGCCGCTGAGGAACTCCTCGGCCAGCGAATCCTCGAGCAGGCGCATCACAGCACGGCGCAGCGGACGGGCGCCATAACTGGGGTTGTAGCCCTCATCAACCAAACGCTCTTTGAAGGAGTCGGTCACCGACAGGCTGATGCCCTTCTCGAGCATGCGGTTAAAGACCTCCTTAAGCATGATCTCGGAGATCTCCTTGACCTCGTCGCGGCTGAGCTGGCGGAAGACGATGATCTCGTCAAGACGGTTGAGGAACTCGGGGCGGAAGTACTGCTTGAGCTCTTCGTTGACCAGGGAGCGGATGCGGTTGTACTGGGTCTCTTCGGCATCGCCGCCGCCGAACTCGAAGCCCAGGCCGCCGCCGCCCTTCTCGATGACCTTCGAACCGATGTTCGAGGTCATGATGATCAGGGTGTTCTTGAAATCGACCGTACGCCCCTTCGAGTCGGTCAGGCGTCCGTCTTCAAGCAACTGCAGCAGCAGGTTGAAGACGTCGGGGTGGGCCTTTTCGATCTCGTCGAACAGCACAACGGTGTAAGGCCGGCGGCGCACCGCTTCGGTCAGCTGACCACCCTCGTTGAAGCCCACGTAACCCGGAGGCGAGCCGATCAGCTTGCTGACCGTGTGGCGCTCCATGAATTCGGACATGTCGAGGCGGATCATCGCCTCTTCGCTACCGAAGAAATAGGCCGCCAGCGCCTTGGTGAGCTCGGTCTTGCCGACGCCGGTGGGGCCGCTGAAGATGAAGCTGGCGATCGGGCGGTTCGGATTCTTCAGGCCGACACGGGCCCGGCGAATGGCACGGGACACGGCCTTGACGGCTTCGTCCTGGCCGATCAGGCGCTGGTGCAGCGTCTCCTCCATGTTGAGCAGCTTCACCGATTCGCTCTCGGTGAGCTTCTGGACCGGAACGCCGGTCCAGGAGGCAACGATCTGGGCGATGTCCTCTTCGGTGACCACGGGGGCACGGTCGGCCTCGGCGCCGTCGGGGGCGGCGATGGCGGCGGCGGCAGTGGCCTCGCCAGCGCTCACCTCGGCTGGGGCTGGGGCTTCGGCTTCGGCCGGCTCCTCGTCCTTGCGCGATTGCAGGATCGTGCGGATCTGCTCCCGCAGCTCCACCTCCTTGTCACGCAGTTCGCCTGCCTTGGTGAAGTCCTGCTCGCGCACCGCATCCTCTTTGTCTTTCTGCACGGCGCGCAGCTGTTTGTCGATCTCCTTGGCCGCCGGTGGCAGCTTGGAGTTGAGCAAGCGCACACGGCTGCCGGCTTCGTCGATCAGATCGATCGCCTTGTCAGGCAGGAAGCGATCCGAGATGTAGCGATCCCCCAGGGTGGCGGCCGCCACCAGGGCCTCGTCGGCGATCTTGAGACGGTGATGGGCCTCGTAGCGCTCCCGCAGACCACGCAGGATCTCGATCGTGTCGACGACCGAGGGCTCGCCCACCATCACCGGCTGGAACCGGCGCTCGAGAGCGGCATCCCGCTCGATGTGTTTGCGGTACTCGTCGAGGGTGGTGGCACCGATGCACTGCAGCTCGCCCCGGGCCAGGGCAGGTTTGAGAATGTTGGCGGCATCGATCGCCCCTTCGGCAGCACCGGCGCCGATCAGGGTGTGCACCTCGTCGATCACCAGGATCACGTTGCCCGCGCCCCGGATCTCTTCCATGATCTTTTTGAGGCGCTCCTCGAATTCGCCTCGATACTTGGTCCCGGCCACTAGCAGGCCGATGTCGAGGGTCAGGACGCGCTTGTCCTCGAGGATGTCGGGCACATCACCGCTGTTGATGCGCTGGGCCAGACCTTCGGCAATGGCTGTTTTGCCGACGCCGGGTTCGCCAATCAGGACGGGATTGTTTTTGGTGCGGCGACCAAGAATCTGAATCACCCGCTCGATTTCGTTCTGGCGGCCCACCACCGGGTCGAGCTTGCCGTCCGAAGCCTGCTGGGTGAGGTTGCTGCCGAATTCGTCGAGGGTCGGGGTCTTGGTTGACCCCTTGCCGCCGCCGCCACCGGCCGCGACCTCGGCGGTCTCGCCCAGCATGCGAATCACCTGGGTGCGCACCTTGGCCAGGTCGACACCCAGGTTCTCGAGTACCCGAGCAGCGACGCCTTCGCCCTCGCGGATCAGCCCCAGCAACAGGTGCTCGGTGCCGATGTAATTATGACCCAATTGGCGCGCTTCTTCGAGCGAGAGCTCCAGCACCCGCTTGGCCCGGGGTGTGAAGGGAATCTCCACGGCCACGAAGCCCGAGCCCCGGCCGATGATCTTTTCAACCTCGACGCGGGCGTCCTTGAGGTTGACGCCCATCGACTTGAGCACCTTGGCGGCCACACCGGTGCCCTCGCCGATCAAGCCCAGCAGAATCTGCTCGGTGCCCACGAAGTTGTGGCCAAGGCGGCGGGCCTCTTCCTGGGCCAGCATGATCACCTTGATGGCCTTCTCGGTAAACCGCTCGAACATGGGCCTGGCCAACGACTAGGTGTTTCCAACCTATCAGGATTGCGGAGGCTGGTGTGGCATGCGGCGCAAAACCGGCAGAAGCGCTGTTGCCACAAGCTTTCGCCAGAAAAAAGAAATAAACAAAGCCGCCAGAATGGAGGCCTAAATCAACACAAAAGACGGTTTTCCCTACCTCCCCCAAAGGCAGAGGTTGCGCTGCTCATCAGCTCAGGCGCAGCCATTGGATCAGAGCGTCATCGCCATTGCGGTAGTAAGCGCGACGGACACCGGCCTGGGCAAAGCCCAGGCCGGCATACAGGGCCACGGCGGCGGTGTTCGGGGCCGCGACCTCGAGGGTGGCGTGGCGGGCTCCCTCGTCCTGTGCTTGCCGCAGCAGCTCCCCCAGCACCTGCCGGCCCAGGCCCTGGCGGCGCCGCGCCGGATCCACCGCCACCAGGGTGATGTGCAGTTCGTCCACCACCAACCAGCCGCAGGCCATGGCCTGCAGCTGTCCGTCCTGCCAAAGACCGAGACCGGGGCGACGGGGATCGGCCAGCTCGGTCTGCCACTGGGCCTCGCTCCAGAGGCCTCCGAGCGCGACCTGGTCCAGGGCCAACACGGCCTGCAGGTGTTCGGGCAACAGCGGCAGGGCAGCGGGGTTCCGTACATTCATCGGTCTGCCGTCCCGGTCTGCCCCAGCCATGGTGATCTCCAGCCACCCCGTGGTGCAGTCAGCACCGTATGAACAGAACCAGGACCTCACCAGCCCGAATCGCAATCTGACGCCCCTGGGCACCGCCCTCGACGACCACCATCGGTTGGTGGTCGGCGGTTGCACCCTGAGTGAGCTGGCCCGCACCTACGGCACACCGTTGTATGTGCTGGATGAGGCCACCCTGCGCGGCACCTGCCGGGCCTATCGCCAGGCCCTGGCCGAGCACTACCCCGGCCCTTCGCTGGCGGTCTATGCCTCGAAAGCCAACAGCTCTGTCGCCCTCAGCGCCCTGGTGGCCAGTGAAGGCCTGGGGCTGGATGCGGTCTCGGCCGGTGAGCTGCTGACCGCCCTGCGGGGCGGCATGCCGGCCGAGCGGATCGTGCTGCACGGCAACAACAAGTCCAAGGACGAGCTGGCCCTGGCCGCCGGCCATGGGGTCACGGTCGTGGCCGACAACTGGCGCGACCTCGAGCTGCTGGCCGAGCTGGCCCCCGGGCTGGAGGGGCCGGTCAATCTGATGCTGCGCTTCACCCCCGGCATCGAGTGCCACACCCACGAGTACATCCGCACCGGTCACCTCGACAGCAAGTTCGGCTTTGACCCCGACCAACTTGAGATCGTGCTACGTCACCTGCAGAGCTGCAGCTGGGCCCGGCTGACGGGCCTGCACGCCCACATCGGCTCCCAGATCTTCGAGCTGCAGCCCCACCGCGACCTGGCCGGAGTCATGGCCGATGCTTTGGCCCTGGCCCGCAGCCTGGGCCATCCCGTCAGCGACCTCAACGTCGGTGGCGGCCTGGGGATCCGCTACGTGGCCAGCGACGATCCCCCGAGCATTCAGCAGTGGGTGCAGACGGTCGCCGAGGCCGTGGTCGAGGCCTGCGCTGCCCGTGGCCTGGAGCTGCCGCGCCTGCTGTGTGAACCCGGTCGCTCGTTGGTGGCCACCGCCGGGGTCACCCTGTACACGGTGGGGAGCTGCAAGCCGATTCCCGGCATCCGCACCTATTTGTCGGTGGACGGGGGCATGAGCGACAACCCGCGCCCGATCACCTACCAGTCGCAGTACACGGCCGTGCTGGCCGACCGGCCCACTGCCGCCGCCACCGACACGGTGACCGTGGCGGGCAAGCACTGCGAATCAGGGGACGTGCTGCTCAAGGACGTCACGCTGCCGCCGGCGGTCCCTGGCGATGTGCTGGCGGTGTTCGCCACCGGGGCCTACAACGCCTCGATGGGGTCGAACTACAACCGCATCCCCCGCCCGGCGGCGGTGCTCGTCGGCGGGGGCGTCGCCGAACTGGTGCAGCGCCGCGAGCAGCCGGAGGAGCTACTGCGCTACGACGTGCTGCCAGCCCACCTGGCCCCGATAACCTGAGGCCCATTGTTGCTGTGGCCGGCGCCCTGCGGGCACCGGCGATCGAACCATCGACCTGCGTCTGCTGCTCGACCTTCTCTGCGCCTTCGGGCTGGGGGTTCTGCTGCTTGGACGGGTCAGCGAGGCCCGCACCCTGTGGCTGTTGCGCGGCTACCTGATGTTGGTGGCGCTGGCCTGGGTGGTCCAGCGCTTCGCCAACCTGCCCCTGACCAGCAAGCTGGTCGATGCACTGGTGCTGGCCTGCAGCCTGGCCCTGGCGATCCTCTGGCAGGGGGAGCTCAGGCGCTTGATGGAGCTGTTGGGAACGGGCCGGCTGCGGGTGCTGGTGGGCGACCGGGGCCGCGATCAACTGGCGTCGGGTTCGGTGGCGACCCTGAGCGAAGCGGCGGGCCGGCTCTCCCAGCTGCGCCGCGGCGCCCTGGTCGTCGTCGATCTGGGCAGTGACCTGCGGCCCGAGGACTTTCTCAATCCCGGCATCAGCATCGATGGCCAGCTGTCGGTGGAGCTGCTGCTCAACCTGTTCGCCAGTGAAACCCCGTTGCATGACGGGGCGGTGCTGGTCAAGGGAAATCGCATCCTGGCGGCGGGGGTGATCCTGCCGCTGTCCCGGCAGGGCATCAACCGCTACGGCACCCGCCACCTGGCGGCCCTGGGGCTGACCGAACGGTTCGACCGCTGCCTGGCGATCGTGGTCTCTGAGGAGACCGGCACCCTGTCGCTGGCCAGCCAGGGACGGCTGGAGCGACCGATCACCAGCAGCCGGCTGCACGACCTGCTGAGCGCAGCACTGGCGTTGCCAGGGGGGCGTAGCGTATCCAAGGACACGCCGGAACCCCGCGGATGAGTCGCGCCCTGGCGACCGCCAGCTCCCGTACCCAGCCCGTGCTGCCCGTCGGGCTCGACGCGGCCCGGCTGCCGGCCCATGTGGCCGTGATCATGGATGGCAACGGCCGCTGGGCCCGCCGCCGCGGCCTGCCGCGGGTGATGGGCCATCGCGAAGGCGTCGAAGCGCTCAAACGCACCCTGCGGCTCTGCAGCGATTGGGGTATCGGAGCCCTGACCGCCTATGCCTTTTCGACCGAGAACTGGAACCGTCCCGGCGAAGAGGTCAGTTTCCTGATGACCCTGTTTGAGCGGGTGTTGGCCCGTGAGCTGGAAGGCCTGGAGCGCGAACAGGTCCGCATCCGCTTTCTGGGCGACCTGGAGCCCCTGCCCCCCGGACTGCGGGAGCTGATCGCCAACGCCACCGCCCGCACCGCGGCCAACAGCGGCATTCACTTCAACGTCTGCACCAACTACGGCGGCAGGGCCGAACTGGTCCATGCGGCCCGCCGGCTGGCGGAGCAGGCGGCCCGCGGCGAGCTCGATCCAGCCCGGATCGACGAGGAGCTGTTCGCCGCCCAGCTGCACACCGCCGGCGAGCCGGATCCCGATCTGTTGATCCGCACCAGCGGTGAGCAGCGCATCAGCAACTTTCTGCTGTGGCAACTGGCCTACGCCGAGCTGCACATCACCGACGTGCTGTGGCCCGACTTCAACGAAGCCGCCCTGACCACCGCCCTGCTCGACTACCAGAATCGCCAACGCCGCTTCGGCGGCGTTGCGCCCACCCCCCACCAGCCTTGACGATCTCCCAACCCCGGCCCGCCGACCCGATCCAGGCCGCGTCACGCCACGACTGGACCCTGGACGAGATCCTGGCCCTGCTCGAGCTGCCGCTGGTGGACCTGCTGTGGCAGGCCCAGGCGGTCCACCGCACAGCCAACCCCGGCTACCGGGTGCAGCTGGCCTCGCTGCTGAGCGTCAAGACCGGCGGCTGCGAAGAGGACTGCGCCTACTGCCCCCAGTCGATGCACCACAGCAGCGATGTGAGCGGCAGGCCCGAGCTCGCCGTCGAGCCGGTGCTCGAGCGGGCCCGCGCTGCCAAGGCCGCCGGGGCCCATCGCTTCTGCATGGGCTGGGCCTGGCGCGAGATCCGCGACGGAGCGCCATTTGAGGCCATGCTGGCGATGGTGCAGGGTGTGCGCGAACTGGGGCTCGAGGCCTGCGTCACCGCCGGGATGCTGACCGACAGCCAGGCCCAGCGATTGGCCGAAGCGGGACTGACCTCCTACAACCACAACCTCGACACCAGCCCCGAGCACTACGACCGGATCATCAGCACCCGCACCTACCAGGAACGGCTCGAAACCCTGCAGCGGGTGCGCCAGGCCGGGATCTCGATGTGCTGCGGCGGCATCATCGGCATGGGCGAAAGCCTGCAGGACCGGGCCTCGCTGCTGCAGGTGCTGGCCGGCCTGAACCCCCACCCCGAAAGCGTGCCGATCAACGCCCTGGTGGCGGTCGCAGGCACCCCGCTCGAGGAGCAGCCGCAGATCGACCCGCTCGAGCTGGTGCGCATGGTGGCCACCGCACGCATCCTGATGCCCACCAGCCGCGTGCGCCTGAGCGCCGGCCGCGAGCAGCTCAGCCGCGAAGCCCAGATTCTGTGCCTGCTGGCCGGGGCCGATTCGATTTTCTATGGCGACACCCTGCTGACCACCGGCAACCCCGCCGCCGAGGCCGACCGGGAGCTGTTGGCCGCCGCCGGCGTCACCCCCTGGCAGGGATGAGCCCCTTCCTGGTAGCGGCCTTTTACCGCTTCAGCGCCATGGACCCAGGCGGGCTGCCAGGGCTGCGCAGCGACCTGCAGACCATGGCGGCAGGATCAGGGGTGCGGGGCACCATCCTGCTGGCGGGCGAGGGGGTCAACGGCACCATCAGCGGCCCCGAGGCCGCGGTGCGGCAGGTGTTGGGCCGGCTTCGGCAGGTCAGCGGGCTCGAACCGCTCGAAGCCAAGTTCAGCTGGGCCAGTGGGCAGACCTTTGCCCGGCTCAAGGTCCGGCTCAAGCGCGAGATCGTGACCATGGGCTGCCCCACGGTCAGACCGGCTGATCAGGTGGGCACCTACGTGCCGCCGGCCCAGTGGGACGACCTGATCAACGACCCGGACACCCTGGTGATCGACACCCGCAACAGCTACGAGGTGGCCGTGGGCACGTTCACCGGCGCCATCGACCCAGAAACAGACAGCTTTCGCGCCTTTCCCGACTGGGTCGAGCGCGAGCTGCGGCCTTTGGTGCAGCAGCGCCAACCCAAAGCCCTGGCCCTGTTCTGCACCGGCGGCATCCGCTGCGAAAAGGCCACCGCCTATCTGCTGCAGCAGGGATTTGAAGGGGTGCACCATTTGCAGGGGGGCATCCTGCGCTACCTCGAGGAGATCCCCGAGGAGCGCAGCAGCTGGCAGGGCGAATGCTTCGTGTTCGACCAGCGCGTGACGGTCAACCACCGGCTCGAGCCCGGCAGCCACAGCCTGTGCTTTGCCTGCGGCCTGCCCCTGGCAGCCGAGGAGCTGCAGCACCCCGCTTACCGCGAGGGGATCAGCTGCCACCACTGCATCGACCGCTTCAGCGACAGCGACCGGGCCCGCTTTGCCGAACGCCAACGGCAACTGCAGCAGCAGCGGGTGTGACACCGGTTCTCTACAGCTTTCGCCGCTGTCCCTATGCGCTGCGGGCCCGGCTGGCGTTGGCGGCGGCAGGACTGCGGCCGGGGGTGGATCTGGCGCTGCGGGAAGTCAGCCTCAAGGCCAAACCGCCCGAATTGCTGGCCGCTTCCAGCAAAGGCACGGTGCCGGTGCTGGTGGTCGGCGGCGATGGGGCGGGCGAGGCAGCGGCCGTTCTGGCCGAAAGCCTGGAGGTGATGCACTGGGCCCTGCAGCACCAAGACCCGGGCGGCTGGTGGCAGGGGCGATCGGCGCCCGAGCGGGCCGCGATCATGACGCTGGTCGGGCAGAACGACGGCCCCTTCAAGCACCATCTCGATCGCTTCAAATACGCGGGCCGCTTTGGCGAGCAAGGCGTGCGCGACCAGCAGCTCCATCACCAGGCGGCCCTGGCGATCCTGCGCGACTGGAACCAACGCCTGGAGCCGGGCGGCTGGCTGCTGGGGGATCAGCCCTCGCTGGCCGATTGGGCCCTGCTGCCGTTTGTGCGCCAGTTCCGCCTGGCCGATCCGCTCGGCTTTGACGACGAAACTGGCCTGGTTGCCCTGCAGACCTGGCTGCAGCGTTTTCTGACCAGCCCCGAGCTGGCGGCGGTGATGGCACCACCCTGGACAGCGCGCAGCCCCTGGCCATCCCCCAGCTGGCTGTATCACCTGGCCCTGAGTGGCGACTGGCAGGCAGCCCGCAGCGCAGACGCTGACTACTGCATCTCGACCCGCGGCCGCACGCTTGCGGAGGTGGGCTTCATCCACCTAAGCCAGGTGGACCAGGTGGCCGCCACCGCCGGGCGCTTCTATGGCGATCTGCCTGCCGGCACCGTCAAGCTGCTGTGCATCGACCCGGCGCGGCTGCAGAAGGCTGGATTGAGCGTGCGGCACGAACCGGCCCCGGGCACGGGCGAACTGTTTCCGCACCTCTACGGCCCGTTGCCACTGGAGGCCGTGGTGCACGTCGAGAGCTGGACGCCATGACGCCACCAACCCTGCTCGATCTGGAGTCCACTGCCCGCCGCCGCGGCCTGCTGCTGCGCCTGCAGGTCGCGAGCCGGGGGCCGCTCACCACCCTGCGGGTTGGGGTGGCGCGGCGCAGCGAGAAAGCGCTGCTGCTGCTGGGGGAGCTCAAGGGCTGGGCCCTGCCCACCGCCGATGGCCTGCGGCTCGACACCATGCGGGTGCAGGGCGGCGGCGCAGCCGGGTCAACCGCCGGGGTAGGCCCCTTGATCTGGGCCGCCACCTTTGCTTGGGCGCTCGAGGCCACCCCCTGTCGCCAGGCCACGCTGCTGGCGATTCGCGACAACGAGGCGCAGCACCGGCGACTGGTGCGTTATTTCAGTCGCCTGGGCTTTGAGCCGTTGCGCGAGCTGGGGGCCGGCCCTCTGGATCTGGCACCACGGCTGGTCTGGGGCGGGTCAGGCCTGCTGATGCAGGGCGACTGCAGCGAGGGGCTGGGTCGGTCCTGGCGGCAACTCGTCAGCCGATCCACAACCTCAGATCCTGGCGGGTCTCAGACGCCTCCACCTTGAACCCTTGGCAACGGTCTCCTAATCAACGCGAGGGATGCCATGAAGCGCAGGAATGGGGCTTTGATCGGATTGGTTGTGAAGACCATCAAGCCGTCACCCGGGGGCCCACGACCCCTTTGCATCCGGGGGAGGGGTCCATGAGCTGGGCAATGGCTGACTGGGGACCTGCCGTGGCGACTGACAGGGAATCGGGATTGATCTATAAATGAGCGTAAGTTACTGATTGACGCCATGTCCGAAGAACAACTATCAGCCCTGCTTGCCAAGCTCTCAGGGGACGTGACTCTGCAAGAGAAGCTCAAGGGCGCTGCAGATCCCGATGCCGCCATTGCGATTGCGAGGGAGGCCGGATTTGATCTCAGCAAGGAAGATTGGTTCGCGTTTCAAGCGAAGCAGGAC
>Ga0310333_100362_pt1 | contig 12480 bp, 7 predicted proteins | sample LakMicSRFTotalB7_FD_195547 | JGI IMG/M metagenome (GOLD analysis project Ga0310333, IMG submission 195547) | Enriched freshwater cyanobacterial communities from Lake Michigan, Michigan, United States - MI23.SRFL.Total.B7 (v2) (version 2) | ecosystem: Environmental > Aquatic > Freshwater > Lake... | reverse complement strand
GCCCAGGCCCCTGAGGCCCTGCCTGCTCAGTGGCGGTGACAGCCGGCGCATGGGCCAGGACAAGGCCCTGTTGCCCCATCCCGAGGGGGGCAGCTGGCTGGCGCGCCAATTGCGTCTGCTGGGCACCCTGGGGGAACCGGTCACCCTTTTGACCCGGCACACCAGCCACCTAGAGCTGGCGGCAGAGTTGAACAGGCAGGGCCAGCTACGGATTCACCCAGTTCCTGAGCAGGCTCCCCAGCAGGGGCCCTTGCTAGCCCTGCAACGCTTGTTTGAACGCAACCCTGGCTGCCAGCTGCTGCTTTGCCCGGTGGATATGCCTTGGCTAGGGGAAGCGTCGCTGCGATTGCTGCTGCAGGCAGGTGCCCAGCAGCCTGACATCGTGCTGGCCCACGATGGGGCCCGTGCCCAGCCCTTACTCGGGATCTATCCCGCCACGGCCCAGCGTCGCAGTGACCTGCGGCGCTTTCTGGACTCTGGTGAACGGCGGCTGCAAACCTGGCTTGCCCAGGAGCGGCCCCATCAGATTGAACTGCCAGCCGATCAACTTAGGAATTGCAACGATCCAGCGGACTGGGCTGGGCTGGGGGGTTGGGATGCCGCGATGAATTCCAGGGCCAGGATTTGACTTCGACGGATGAATTGTCGCTGGCGCTCTTTCTGGAATCCAAGCGATTGGGGCTACGGCTTGCCTGCTTGGCAAGGCTTTGACGAAGACTTTGCCGGCGGCTGAATCATCCCCGCAATTGATTAGATTTGCCGGCAGAATAATTTCCTTTCTGCAACCCGATCGCCCCCTGGATCCACACCAACGGTCCCTGGGGGTTCTGCGGCTGTCCCTGACAGCCCGCTGCAACTTTGTCTGTGCCGAATCCAAGCGGCCTCAGCTTGGACCTGGGTCGGCTCTGGCGCCAGCGGCAGGATCGTCCTAGGGAGGAGCACCAATGGAGCTCCAGTCCGCAGGCGATCGGCAGGGGCAAGGCCTATAAGGCCGGCATGTGGTGGCTGGCTTCGATCGACTTAGGGGCGCCTCGAAAAATCGACAAGATAATTGATTGTGGCACGATTTCAATTATAATTGGGCGATCAGTTTTCAGGCTAACAGTGGGTCAGAAAGGATTCTGGGACGAACAGCATAGAGTCGCCAAGCTCCAAGACAAAAAGCCGGTTCTCAAGCGCTTGTCCGATTCGATCCCATGGGAATCGTTCCGCCCATTGCTTGATCAGGGCTATGTGCTTGATAGGAAAAATAACGCAGGGCGCAAGAGGATTGATCCTCTGATCCTTTTCAAGATGCTCGTTCTCCAACAGCTTTTCAACCTCAGCGATGAAGAGCTGGAATTTCAGGTGAATGACAGGCGCTCCTTCGAGGAGTTTGTGGGTCTTGGAGTGATGAACAGCATTCCAGATGCCACCACGATCGCTTTCTTCCGAGAGAGACTTAGAAAGGCTGGAGTGATTAAGGAGCTCTTCGAGATGTTTGAGTCATACCTGCGCTCCCAGGGTCTCCAAGCCCGTGGTGGTCAGATCATCGATGCAACTCTTGTCCCTGTTCCCAAGCAACGTAATACCCGCGAGGAAAACAAGGAGATCAAAGCAGGGAGGCTTCCGGAGGGCTGGGATGAAAATCCAAATCGACTGCAGCAAAAGGACTTAGATGCTCGCTGGACAAAAAAGAACAACATAAATTACTACGGATACAAGAACAGCATCTGCGTCGATGTCGACCATGGATTCATCCGCCGTTATGCCATTACGCCTGCCAATGTCCACGACAGTCAACTGCTTACAAGGTTGCTGGATCCAGAGAATGAGCATGACTTTGTCTGGGCAGACTCAGCGTATTCTGGTGAACGCTTTGAGGATCTCTTGAATCTCGCAGGCTTCGAAAGCCTCATCCATGAAAAAGGTGCTCGCAATCATCCGCTTAGTAACACAGCCAAGGAACTGAATCATGTCAAGTCGTCAATCAGGGCTCGCGTGGAGCATGTCTTCGGGTTCATGACCATGTCCATGGGTGGAAAGATGACAAGAAAGATTGGGCTCGAGAGGAACGAAGCCTGGTGGGGCCTCAAGAACCTGACCTTCAACTTGCTTCGTTATCTTCAGTGCTCTTGCTGTGTAGCACAGGCTGCATGAATCTCGCAGAGAATCAATCATGGTTCAGGCTATTGCGTTGATATTCAATATTAGATCCATCAGCCCTGCCGCCTATGTGGCGGCATTTTCATGTACTAAGTGCCACTGCCAAAAACTGATTTTTCGAGGTGCCCTTCCATTAATCGCTTCTGTTAATCGCTTCTGTTAATTATTGGTTTTCATCGCTACCGCTAATCGCTGTCATGGATCGGACCATCGAACCAACCCCAGCCATGTCAGCATCAGCAAATAGTGCAAGCCCCCAAGCCTCAGCAGTTCAAACTAGCTGCTGAAGCCCAACAACAAATCTGCAGCCTATCGGAATCAAGTCGATCTTTTCTCGCCCCGATTATCTAACCTTGAACGGCCCCATCATCCCTCTGGCGATGAAATCAGCCCGCTCCATTCTCATCACCCGCCTGCGCGCCATCGCCCTCGGCGGCGCGGCCGTCGGCCTGGCGCAACTGACGCTATTCGGCGGCAGCGCCCAGGCCGTAACGGTGGACAAGATGCTCTTCCTCTCCACCGATGTGTCCGGCAGTATCAACACCAGCGAATACAACACCCAACGGCTGGGTTGGTCCAACGCCTTCCTGCTGCCCACGATCAAATCCTCGATTGCCGCTTCACCCAACGGCATTGCCGTGGCCGTGGGCCAATGGGACACGATTGCCCGCACCCCGCTGGCGATCGACTGGACCCTCCTAACCAACTCCGCAAGCGTCGATAGTTTCGCGGCCCAGCTGGCCACCATGGCCCGCCAGGGTTCGGGCAGCACCTGTGTGTCCTGCGGCATCAATGCGGCCGTGGCCTCGATTCAAAGCGCCATCAGCAGTGGCCTGTTTGATTCGGCCACCAAAATCATTGACATCTCCAGTGATGGCATTGAAAACGTGACTGACGATGCCACGGTGCGTGCAGCCCGTGACAATGCCGCCAGCCAGGGCATCAAGATCAACGCTCTCGCCATCGAAGGCGACTTCGGCGCCACAGGCGTGACCGATTACTACAAAAACAATGTGATCACGCCCACACCCCCCGGCTCCTTTGTCAAAACCGTGACCGGCTTCGGCGAATTCCAGGACGCTGCCAACATCAAGTTGGCACAGGAAATCAATGGGGTTCCGGGTCCGTTGCCCGTGTTCGGAGCGATGGCGGCCTTCGGCTGGGCTGGCCGACTCCGCAAGCGCGTCAAGCTCGCCAAGCGCAACCTGACGGCCATGGCCTGAAGCCACCGCTTGATCCAGTGATCTGGGTCGGTTCAAAGTTGGGAACTGCCACGCTGGTCGCCTCTGCGACCAGCGTTTTTTATGGCGAACCTGGGGCTCCTGAAGGACGCTCTCCCCAGCTGCCATGGATCCCATCGGGGGCTGGCGGAAGCATGGGTCTGGTCACCCCATCGGGCTTCGGGGTTGGCTGATTCAGCCCTGCCTAAACCGAATGGCCTCGATCGACGCGGGATCGGCTGGACAACTGGGCTCCTGTGGGTTCGGAGCTCGGCTGCGTCAGGGCCCCGGCTCCATCCCTAGGCAGGCTGATTTCTGCCACTCCCACCCCGTTGGTTGTTGCCTGCCGCCAACGCCGATCGAAACTGTGACCGATCCTGGCCAAGCCTTCGCTAGGGCTGGGCCCCGGGGGAAGCAGGTGCCTGGGCCGCTGGGGCCTCGGCAACGGCAGGCCCAGGAGCTGGTGCTGACAGCGTCGCCTTGGCGGTGACAGGGCCCTTGGGCAAGGGATGGAGATGGAGCACCACCGGTTGGACGCTGCCCCGGGCCGGCGGCGCCTGACGGGAGGCCCAATCGCTGAGGTCCCGGTCGGAGACAGCCGGATCCTTAGCCACCAGGGCATCAATGCTGCCGTCGTGTTGCACCGCCAAGGGCAAGACCACGGTGCGGCTGATGCGTTCCGAGGGCACGTGCACCACCCGGGCCTGGCTCAACCGGGCCGCGCCCAGGCCCCGTAGCTCACGGCGCATCGGCTCGCGCCAGCGGGCGGGCACGGGGGCCAAGGGGTCGCCGGTTTGGGCCAGCCGCGCCTGCTCGGCCCGGGCCAGGGGCGACATGGGCTCTTGGCTGGGCTGCTGCAGGGTCAAGGGTCCCCCCAGGAGTTCCGAACCGGAAAACTGCCGCAACACCGGACTGGTGCGATCCACCCCCGACACCAGGGGCAGGCTGGAACGCCCCGCCAGGGAACGGGGCTGGAGCGCGGGCGGCTGGACCGCAAGCCGATGGGGGTTCCGGGTTTGGGCGGAAAAGGGCTGGGTGGAGGTCCAGGCGCCCACCAGGCCTGGACCCCGCAGGGGCCGAGAAGCGGCCCCCAGGGTGGCGCTACCCAAGGGGCCCCTGCCCTTCGGCAGGGGGATCACCTGGGCTGGTGTCACTGGCGAAGCTGGTCCCTGCGAGGCTGTCCCCCGAGTCGCTGTCCCCTGACTCGCCACCCCCTTGCCTGGTGTCCCCATCTGGCCCTCACCGGCGACCACGGGAAGGGAATCAGCGGGGAGGAGCTCGCCGGCCAGGAGGCTGGCAAGCGGCGCCTGGGTCTTGGCCTGACTGGGGGTGGGCAGCGCTGGCTGCTGCTGGGGATGGTCCGGCGGCTGCAACTGGCGCACCTGCAGCCACTGGTCATGGGCCACGATCAGGAGCACGGGCAACCAGTAGCTCTGCCAGAGCAGGACATAGCCAATCGCCTTGAAATTGAAACCGGGCTTGGAATTTGCCATGACTTGGAAAATCAATACTGGGAGTAGTTGCGATAGAGGTAATAGAGATTGCCCACGGAGGTGAGGGGCGCAACCACCTGATTAATCGCGTCCATACCGGCGCCATAGACACTGCGATTGACGATCACCGTGTCACCCTCCTTAAGGGGAGGGTTATAGGCATTGGAGACTCCCTTGCTGTAATTGAGCGTGAAGATTTCCCGGGTTGAGGTGCCATCCCGGTTCATTCTCACCAGCTCAATGTCATTGGTCTTGGCGCGCCAGGGGGTTGTGCCTCCCGCCGCCAGAATCGCCTCCGACAGAGTGATATTGGCGGGCAGGGCCAGCCTCCCTGGCGCCTTGACTTCGCCCACCACATTGATGGAGACCGTGCTGGGCCGCAGGTTGGAGGCGCCGAGGGCAAAGATCTCCTCGGGTACCGGCTTGTCGATGCGGCCCACCACGACCGTGTCGCCATCAAACAGCAGGGGGTTCTGGCGCTGGTCACCCGATTGCAGCAGGGCGCCCAGGTTGAGTTCCGATTCCGCCACCCGGCCGGAGCGGCCCAGGGGTTGGCGCTGCAGGCTGACCTTGCGCACATCTGCATTCAATGTGATGCCCCCGGCCGCCTGGATCGCCGACACGGGCGTGGCGCTGATCGTGGCGAGGCTGTAAAGGCCCGGCTTCTCCACCTCGCCCAGCACGGTGACCTTGACCGGCCGGGGCGTAACCAGGCTCAAGGTGAGATCGGGCCGCAGCAGGTATTCGCCATAGAGGTCCCTCAGCCAGACCCGGGCCTGGCCGATCGTGAGCCCGGTGAGCTGCACCGACCCCAGCATGGCCAAGGTGGCGGTGCCATCGGCCAGGATCGTGACGGCCCCCGACACCATGCTGGCCGAGGGATCCAGGAAGCTGAGGCTGAGGCCATCCCCGGGCCCGAGCCGGTAGAGATCGGCCTGGGCCGCGAGGGCGGACCGGGATGGGCCGCCTCGCTGGGGCACGCCCGAGGCGCGAATGGCGGCCACCAAGGGCTCGGAACTCGCCCCCGCCGCCGGGACCAGGGCCAGGCCCTGGCCGATCACGGCCGCCGCCAACAGCAACCCGGGCACCCGCCGGGCCCGCGGGCGCCCCGCTCGCTTCTGCAGCAAGCTGCCGCGTTCCTGCGTCAAAAGGCTGCAGATACGCCGCTTAATTAATACATACTTGCCGCTATTTACAGCTTTGCCGGCTTGGCTAAGTGCCCTAATCATGAGCAGATGACCTCTGAACGAGTTTGCAATATAGCCCTCTTCTGTCACTATGTTGAGCAGCACTCTCGCGAGCAAACCTAGAGATGACTGGCGCACTATCTGGCCAAGGTTCTAATCCTGCTACCCCTAGCGGCGCTCGACGATCGAGCCGCTCCAACGGTCTTCATCTGTATCAGCAACCCTCTGGGCTTGACGGGCTGCCGCCGCCCCTGGCGTCCGGGGCCGAGCGGCCTGGAGGGGGCTCCTCCGGCCTGGGCCAACTGCTGCGCACGGTGAAACGGCGCCAGGGGACCTTTGTGCTCACCTTCATCGTCGTCAGCAGCCTGCTGACGGCCAATACCCTGCGTCAGCGCTTATTTGCGCCGGTCTATGAGGGCGGCTTCGAGATGCAAATCGTCAATCCGTTTGAAATGAACGGTGCAGGCGTCGATCGGGGCAATGGTGGTGGTGATTCTGGGCTGGTGGAGAGCATCGCCCGCGGTGGCAATCGCAACGATCTGCCCAACATGGTGCGCCTCCTGCGCAGCCCCCTGTTGATCGCGCCAATTGCCGACCAACAGGCCGTCTCGATGCAACTGATCATGCGCAGTTTGCGCTTTGGCCTGCCCCAGGAAGGGGTTAGCAACGTGCTGGCGGTCTCGCTGCGTTGGGACGATCCAGTGAAGGGGAAACAAATCCTGGATGCACTCTCGCGCAGCTACGTGGCCTTCTCCCAGGTGCAACGGCAGGAGGCCCTCGATTCCGGCGTGCGCTTCCTGGGCCAGCAGGCCCCCGAGCTCCTGGCGCGCATGGACAGCCTCCAGGATGAATTGCGCCGCTTCCGGGTGCATTACGGCTACCTGGACCCCACCACGCAAAGCGGCCAACTGCAGTCCTCCCGGGACAACCTCACCGGCGCCCTAAGGGATCTGCAGCGGCAACAGGCCACCCTGGAAAGCCAGCTGAGCTCTACCCGGATCGGCCGGCTGCAACTGCAACCCAGTGGCGCCCCCTCGGCCGACCAGCAACTGGGGCCGGCCGGCCTGGCCACGGCGCCCCGCACCGACCTGCGCGATGTGGCCGCCAGCGGGGCGGCCACGGCCACACCCATGGCAGAACTGCAGATCATCGAAAAGGACCTGGCCTCGGCGCGGGCCACCTTCAAGGAGTCCTCCCCGACGATCGCCGCCCTCAAGGCCAGGCGGGCCAAAATCATGCCGGTGGTGCAACGGCAAACGGTTGATTCACTCACGGCCTCCCTGCTGGCCAATGGCGCCCAACAGGATGAGGTGAATCGCCAGATCCTGCTACTCGATGACAAGTTCCGGGCCAGCCCGCAGCGGATCAAGGAATACGAGAGCCTGCAACAACGGCTGGCCGTGGCCCGGGAAAATTACACCTCCTACATCCGGGCCCGGGAGGCCTATCGACTGGAGCAGGCCCGCTCCACCACCCCCTGGAAGGTGATCGCCCCAGCCGACTTCAATCCCGTACCGGTGGAACCGGACCTCCAACAGGGTTTGGTTCAGGCCCTGTTGCTGGGCCTGGTGGCCGCCACCCTGGCCGCCTACCTGAAAGACCGCACCGACCGGGTCTTCCATACCCCCGAAGAAGCGGAAAAGGCCCTCCAACTGCCCGTACTTGGCCTGATTCCCTTCCTGCCGCTGGAAACCGGCAAAACGATTGCGGCCTGCTTAGAAGATATGGGCGAAGCCGAGCGCTTTGCGATCAAGGAATCCCTACGCGGCCTGTTCACCACCTTTCGCATGCTGCGGGTCGACAGCCAGCCCCGGCTGATCGGCATCACCTCCTCCAGCCAGGGGGAAGGCCGCTCCACGGCCGTGGCGATATTCGCCACAACCCTGGCCGACCTGGGCTTGCGGGTGCTGGTGGTGGATGGAGACCTACGCCTGCCCAATCAACAGAGGCTATTTGGCCTGGAGAAGGGCGAGGGTTTCAGCTCCCTATTACTGAATCCGGGCCTGCAAGCTGCTGATCTGATCCAACCCGTGAACGACCATCTCGACCTGCTGCTGGCGGGCCCGAAGGTACCCGATCCGGCCCGGTTGTTGAACTCGAGGCGATGCCGTGAGGTGATCAATCAAATTCGCCAGTTGCCCAACTACGACCTAATCCTGGTGGACACCCCTCCCTGCCTGTTAATCACCGACGCCTCGATGCTCGGCGAGCAACTCGATGGCATGCTGTTCCTGGTGGGGCTTGGCAAGGTCAGGGGCGACATGGCTCCCCAGGCCTGCCGCCGCATCGAAGCCGCCGGCATCGATCTGCTGGGCACCATCTGCAACCAGCAGATCCTGCCAACCCGCCTGAATGATTATGGCCACGAGTATGGCTATGTGCATCACTACGCCACCACCTCAAACCCAGAACCAACCTGGGAAAAGGCCCTAGGAGAAAGGATGCAGCCCCAACTGGATCGGCTGGGGCACCTGCTCCAACGTAAATCAGTGAAGTAATCCCGCCAGGCCCGATCGAGGGAGACGCCCCGGCGGCCAGCCTGGCTGACGCCCTGGCCAATCGATGGATGGAGTGGCGATCACGGCTGGCGGCTTGCTCCACCTAGACGGGTTGGCCCTTGAGGCCCAATCCAACCCGGCCAACAGCAAAAGCGCGCCGACAACCCTAAGTGACTTGAAACAGCCAGCCCGAGCGCATCACAACCGTGTCGATGGCCCCTATCCGGAGCCTTCCCAAGGCTATCGAAGCCGGCCACCTAGAGCTTGTCCACCGCGAAGAACCATCCCTCGATTTCGGACTCACCTCGGCCTGATTTGGCCATGGCCACCATCAAGCTGGTCCATGCCAAACATCTGCCCCATTCACGCTTCTCTACCACTGCATTGACGTCAGTCCACGGTTCACCATTTAAGATTTATCATTCAAGACTTGACCCAGTCAACCGCCAAACAACGCCAATGGCTACTGGGTTTAATTATTTTTTGAGGGCAAGTCGGTGACTGCAGAAACGGATCGGCTACGCATCCTTCTATGCATTCCCTACTGGTGTGGCCTCAATGACGTGCTTGTACAGATTTGGAAATCCTATAAGTATGCGATCGACGCCAATCGCCAATTGCTCATCGATACCCGGGTATCAGGATTCTGGGATGACTTTGACAATTACTTTGTGCCCACTGATGCCACGCAGACTGGCCCGATCCGCATCGCTGGGCGTGTTAGTGATCACGAGATTAAACAACTGAATCAGCGTTCCACCTACCCAGCGGCTCGCCAAGGGCAAATCGAGTTCTGCCATCGCGAAATCCAGCTTCGCTGCGCCGGAGATCACTTGCCAAGCCGGCGGCAACGTGCTGTTGCCTTCGTGACCAACCTGTTCCAAATTCCCCCTGCCCAGGAGTTTACAAGTACGTTCACTCGTCGTATCCATTTCATCGCCGATTTCGCCCTAAAGCGCCTTCGCCCGATTGATTATGGCTGCACGCAGCCCCGTGATGAGGAGGTGGTGATCCATCACCGATCCGGCGGCGGTCAAGAATCATTTTATGCCCTCAAATTACTCACTTTCACGGAGCCAGTGCGTTCAGCCATTCGCGAAGCCCTATCGAAATGTGGAGATGATTACGATGCCATCCACATCCGCAACACGGACATCCGAACGGACTACCGCACCTTTCTATCGCAAGCGGCGCCCCGGTTAAGCGGCAGACGGGTGCTGGTTTGCAGTGATGATCTGGCGGTAATCCGTGCTGCCAAAGAGGTATTAGGTACGAGCCAGGTCTTCACTGTCACCACCACGGAGGACACGGGTGGGCAGCCCTTACATAAGCTCGGTGTATCCAGAGATGCCGAAGAACGGCGTCGACTGAACATCAATATGCTTGTCGATCTGATCTGTCTGGCTAGCAGCCAAGCGCTATTGATCACTGCCTCCCAGCCCCAATGCTGTAACTCTGGCTTTTCAGGCCTTGCCAAATTGTTGCACGAACACCCCAGCTTGATTAATCAACTAGTTGGCTCAGATGCAAGATTGGAACACCACTCCTATTCTCAGCAGCGAAGCCATTCAACCCTATCAAGTAGCAGCTGACTCCTAAACGCTACTATCGACGCCAGCCCGACTCGTCCTTGATGATGCTGGCCAAGGAATTTCCCTAGCGGAATCAGACCAACCTGATCGCGGGCCAACAACGCCTTGATGGTCGACAGGCCACTCGGCAGCTCTCCCAGAGAAAGCATTAGCACAAAGAAACGTCCCCAGCATCAGCAGGGCTCAGACACAAGAGCCAGAGGCTGCATGCAAGTTTTTTGGCGGATAAATTTTGGCATGATTCATCCAAAACATCCTTATTTTTTGCAGACACCTCTCAATCAACGTTAACTTTGGAAGGGCAGCTTGCAGGCATCAACCCAGGCGGAAGCAGGTATCGCTTGGCCTCCTGCCACAGGATCAGCGCAGCCATCACAAGGCACAACTCAACTCTGGAAGGCGGGCAGCCGCTGCCCGCAAAGACAATACGAGTTGATCCAATAGCACCTGGATACCCGGGGCCTCCCTATTCTCGCTCAAGAACACGAGATAATCGCTAGTGCTGTAATTCACACCAAAATCAATGCGCAATCGATCATGCTGGCCCAAGCCCAATGCGCTGACGTAAAAGACAGGTGCCCTGGTGGCACAATCAGCACAATGGGCTGCCTTTTCAGATTGCACCGTAACCAGCTTTGGGTTACCTAGCAAACTGGCGTGCAGCTGTTCCGTGGCCAGGCGGGTGGCTACAGGTAAAATATTCAGGTGGATCAACTGGGCTTGACTGGCCAGATCAGCAGCCGTAATCCCCTTGTCTTGACTAAGCGCATGGGCACCATTGGTCACCAAAAATAGTGGTGAGTTCAACAGTTCAACCACGCAGAAACGCTGGGAATCGAGCGATGCCACCTGGGGACGCTGCATGATGCAGGCATCCAGCACATAGCCATCTAAAAGGGCGGCCCCATCCACCTGGTACTCGAGCGGACAGGGAGGATTGGAGCACCAGCCAGGGGGGAGACCCATGGACAAATGGCCCTTGCCCGTAATGAGATGGAGCCGCAGCGGCCGCCGCCCTAGGAAACGGGCCACTTGATGGACCTGGCGCTCAAGCCTCAGCAGGCGATCGTTGCCAGTGACGCCATAGGTGCCGCCTGGCTGGCGTTGCAGGCTGATTCCAAGGGTCTTTTGCCCATGGACTGCATGCCGAGACACCGTGGCTTGGTTGCAGCAGAGCTGACGGGCAGCAAGGGCTCCGGTGCCTAGCCACTGCAGAAAGTCAAGGGATTCCAGTTCCTCCTGGGAGAGCATTGCTGGCTGGACTACACCCCCAAAGCCTAGAAACAACAGCAGGAGAGGGCTACATGCGCGGCGCGTTTGCAGCACATTTCAACCACTGGCCCGCTCCTTCGTTGTTCGCGATTTTGCAGCCCAGGCCCCGCCGGCTTGCGCTGCGGGGCCTGGACTGGCAGGCCAAGACCCGTCCGGGGCCGGCCCGCCGCTTCCTTGCCCTATGCAAGGGAGCGGCGCTCGATTCCGATCATCCAGTTTGATTCCCAGCCATGGACTGACCTGAAGGGTCGTTAGCCAGGGCTGCCCCAAGTCTTAGACAAACCACGCAACACCTTGCTCCAAAGTCGATTGATCTCAGCTGGCGACGTTTGATCAGTCGTGCCAAGACTCACCAGCAGGCATCCGAAGTTGCGATTGGGGGTCAGGCCCAGGATGCGACTGAGCGTCAACTGGGCGCCCGAGGCGCCCCGATCGGCGGCGGCCCCCAGCTGGGCGGCGCTAACTCCCCCAACTGGAGCCGACAGGGCACTGGCCTTGGTTGGGGCTGGAGCTTGCGGCGCTCCATGGGATCCGGGGCCTGGAGCAACCCCCTGGGGCAAGCCCACCAGGCAGGTTTGGCGCAACTGCTGGGGACCGATTTGGCCCTCCACATAGGCGAGCGAGCCGCCATCGCCCTGCAGGGGCAGGCCCCAGGGCAGGGCCAGGGACGGCTGGTCGCGGCTGATCAGGGCCAGCTGAAAATTGGCACGTTGGCGCACCTGGGCCGGCATTAGCTGGAGCCTGGCCGTGGTGGCGCCATCGCGCAGCAGGAAGGCCAGCTGCGGGCCGCGCGCGAACTCACTGCTGCGCTGACCTGGACGCGAGGAGAGGGGCGTGACCTCCAGGCCGGCCTGCCCTAAGGAGGCCACCACCGCCGGCGCCGCCAAAGGAGCGGCTTCAGGCCAGCGGGGCAGGGCCAGGGCCTGGAGGGCGGCCAGGCAGGCAACGCCACTAAGGCTGGCCAGGACAACCCTGATGGCGCCAACTCCGGCCCCTGCAGCATCAAGGCTGGCGGGGTCCATCCGCTTCCCAGGGGCCCTGGGGATCGGGGCAACAGTTGTCATGGCTTGATC
>Ga0310333_100361_pt1 | contig 12485 bp, 12 predicted proteins | sample LakMicSRFTotalB7_FD_195547 | JGI IMG/M metagenome (GOLD analysis project Ga0310333, IMG submission 195547) | Enriched freshwater cyanobacterial communities from Lake Michigan, Michigan, United States - MI23.SRFL.Total.B7 (v2) (version 2) | ecosystem: Environmental > Aquatic > Freshwater > Lake... | reverse complement strand
GCCCGAGGCCTTTCGGGCGGTGCACCTGGAGACCGTCAAGCTGCTGCGCCAGGTGTTCGGCCACGCCGCGCCGATGTACGGCTGGGTGCCGATGTACCCCAGCGGCTGGTGGAGCTGGACCTTTGCCGCCGTCGATGGCCCCCGCTACCGGCACCCCAACGCCGAGCGGGCGGCAGCGGTGGCAGCCGGCTGTGAGATTTGGAGCCCCCGCTGGCAGAACGGCGCCTTTGAAGCCGTTCCGGCGGCGATCGAACGGGAGCTGGGCTGATGTTTGACACCGATGGCGCCATCTACATGGGCAGTCGCCGCGACCCGGCGGGGTGCCGCGTCGGCCTGTTCGGCGTCCCTTATGACGGCACCACCTCGTTTCGCCCGGGCACCCGCTTCGGGCCGGCGGCGATCCGCGAGGTGAGCAGCGGCCTCGAGACCTACTGCCCCCAGCTGGACCTCGATCTGGAGGATCTGGCCTTTGCCGACCTGGGGGCCGTCGACATTCCCTTTGGCGCGCCCGAGCCGGTGGTGGCAGCCGTCAAAGCGGCGACCGAACAGGTGCTGGCGCTGGGCCTGCGGCCCCTGATGCTGGGCGGCGAGCATTCGATCAGCAGTGGGGCTGTGGCAGCGGTGGCGGCCCAGCACCCCGAGCTGGTGCTGGTGCAGCTCGATGCCCACGCCGACCTGCGGCACGAATGGCTGGGGGCCCACCACAGCCATGCCTGTGCCATGCGCCGCTGCCTCGAGGTGCTGCCCAGCCAGACCCTGCTGCAGATCGCGATCCGCAGCGGCACCCGCGCTGAATTCGTCGAGCTGCGCCAGAGCGGCCGGCTGGTGGGCATTGAGCAGATGGCGGCAGCCCTGCAGCCCCTGCGCGGCAGGCCCCTGTATCTGACCGTCGATCTGGACTGGTTCGACCCGGCCGTGCTGCCCGGCACCGGCACCCCCGAGCCGGGGGGCTACCTGTGGTGTCACTTTGCCGCCCTGGTGGACGAACTGCGCCACCACACCCTGGTGGGCGCCGATGTGGTCGAACTGGCGCCCATGCTGGACCCCAGCGGGGTCAGCAGCGTGCTGGCGGCCAAGGTGACCCGCAGCCTGCTGTTGCTGCTGGGGGCTGCCTGAGCAGCACTCAGTAGCAGCAGGTGCCGCTGGCGCGCTGCTCTCTGAGGCGTTCGTGCTGCTGCGCGATCAACAGGATCGACAGGGTCGGGTGATTGTGCAGCAGATTGAAGAAGCGGAGCCGATCCAGGCGCAGGATCTCGACCGGGGTGCGGGCGATCGCGTGACCGCGATAGCAACCATCCCGCCAGACGATATCTTCGTAGCTGAACAGCTCACCGGCCCGGTAACAGAGCTTTTCGCCCTGGTCACAGAGCAGTTCGACGATGCCCCGGCGCAGTCCGTAAATCGAATCGGACCGCTGACCGGCCTTGAACACGTGGGCACCGGTCGGCAGGGTGATCACCTCACAGTCCACCTGGGCCGCCAACAGTTCAATCGGGGTGGTGAGCGTGGGAGATGTGACCAATCCTGATACTCCGGTGAAAAAGGGAGGTTTTTGTTCTACAACAACAGCAACCCCATAGACAGTCTGGAAGAACACAGGCAGACCTGGCCAGCCATTCTCCAGATTTGCTTCAGATTTGCAGCGGTCGTTCTCAGTCGCTGGGCAGCACCGCGTCGAGCCGCAGCTGACGGTTGACCCCGGCGGCCGCACCCCGGCCGCCGGTTCCCGCGGATGCCACCACCGGCAGCCGCGGCGGACGGGCCGTCCAGTGGTGGCACCACAGCTCGGCGGCCAGCTCGGGGTGAATGGGCAGCTGGCGCAGCTGGCACCACCCGAACTCGGCCCCGGTGGGGGCCGAGCAGTGGCGGCAGCTGCGGCAACAGGGGCGCTGACCCATGGCTCCAGCGGGTCGGCCTCCCAGCGTATGCAGCGCGACCGGTAATGGCAGCCCCCAGGCTCCATAGGATCCAATCCGACACGCTGACCTGCTGCTGTGGCCGCTGAACCGTTCCGGACCACGCCGTTGCAGCAGACCCCCCTGCACGGCGCCGCCCTGGCTGCAGGGGGCCGCATGGTGCCCTTTGCCGGCTGGGAGATGGCGGTGCAGTTCGCCGGTCTGGTGGCCGAACACCAGGCCGTGCGCAGCGCCTGTGGGGTCTTTGACATCTCCCACATGGGGGTGCTGCAGCTGCGGGGCCCCGGTGCCAAGGACGCCCTGCAGACCCTGGTGCCGAGTGACCTGTTCCGAATCGGGCCCGGCGAAGCCTGTTACACGGTGCTGCTCAACGACGCCGGCGGCATCCGCGATGACCTGATCGTCTATGACCGCGGCTGGCAGGACGGCGCCCACGAGCTGCTGGTGGTGATCAATGCCGCCTGCGCCGCGGCCGACACCGCCTGGCTGCGCGAGCAGCTCGAACCCCAGGGCATCGCCATCGGTGACCGCAAAGGCGATGGCGTGCTGCTGGCCCTGCAGGGACCCGAGGCACCGGCCCGGCTCGAGGCTTTGGCGGGTGGTGTCTCACTGGCAGGGCTGCCCCGCTTCGGGCACCGGCAGCTGATCCTGCCGGGCCTGGGCGAGGCCTTTGTGGCCCGAACCGGCTACACCGGCGAAGACGGCTTTGAACTGCTGCTCGAGCGCGAGAGCGGCATCTCCCTGTGGCAGCAGCTGTTGGCCGATGGCGTGACCGCCTGCGGCCTGGGGGCCCGCGACACCCTGCGGCTGGAGGTGGCGATGCACCTTTATGGCAGCGACATGGACACCGCCACCACCCCGCTCGAGGCGGGCCTGGGCTGGCTCGTGCACCTCGAGATGCCCAAATCCTTTGTGGGCCGCGAGGTGCTCGAGCGCCAGAGTGCCGAGGGCGTCGAGCGCCGCCTGGTGGGGCTCGAGCTGCAGGGCCGCGCCATCCCGCGCCACGGCTACCCGTTGCTGCACAACGATGCAACGGTGGGGACGATCAGCAGCGGCGGCTGGTCGCCCACCCTGGGCAAGGGCATCGCCCTGGCCTACGTGCCGACGGCGCTGGCCAAAATCGGCACGGCCCTGACGGTGCAGATCCGCGGCAAGGCCGAGCCGGCAGCGGTGGTGCGTCGACCCTTTTACAGAAGGGTCACCACGCCGGTGGCGATGTCGAAGTAGCTGCCGCGCACGGTGGCCTTACCCGAGGCCACCGCCGAGCGCAGCACCTCACTCTTGGCCACCAGGGTTGCGGCGGCGGCGCGCACATTGCCCTTGATCACCGCCTCCAGACCCTCGCCGGGTTTGATGCTGGCGCGGATCGGCTTGACCAGCTCCTCAAGCAGGGGGGTCAACGGGTTCGACGCAATCGCCGCCTTGACCGCCCCGCACGAGCTGTGGCCCAGCACCAGCACCAGGGGAGTGCCGAGCACCGAGACCGCGTACTCCATCGAGGCGATCGCATCGTTGAAGGCGGTGTTGCCGGCACTGCGCACCTCAAACAGCTCACCGGATCCCGCGGCAAACACCCAACTGGGGTCCACCCGGGCATCGGCGCACGACAGGATCGCTGCGAACGGCTTCTGACCCTGAACCAGAGCCGCCGGATCGATCTGGCAGTCGTTCTTCCAGATGGCAGTCAGACGGTCCATCCGCTGCTGCGGGGTGCCCTTGCCCGCAGCCGCCACCCAGGCCTTGGCAAAGCGGCGGTTGCCCTCCTGCAGCCGCGTCAACGAATCGGCCGGGGTGCAGGCCTGCAGGCTCTTGAGCAGCTGTGGATCCTCGGCCCCGGCGGCCATGGCCCGGCGCCCAGCCAGGGACGGCACGGCCACCCCCGCCAGCAACAGGCCCGAGGTGGTGAGCAGTTCGCGTCGGTTCATGGAGGCTGTGGTGGCGTCGGGGCGATGGCCAAAGCTCAGGTGATCAACCATCACCCCAAGCGCCCGCCAAGCGGGACTCCAACGCTAGAAGCGATGGTTCGCAGCGACAACAGGTCGGGGGCGCCGTGGGAAAATCGCCCATTCGACTCAGGAACCAAGCATGCGCAGCCACGGATGCGGCGACCTGCGCCAGGACGCCAGCGGCCAGCCCGTGCAGCTGTGCGGCTGGGTCGACCGGCGCCGTGACCACGGCGGTGTGATCTTCATCGACCTGCGCGACCGCAGCGGCCTGGTGCAGATCACCGTCGATCCCGACCTGGGGGCTGAGGCCTTTGCCGCCGCCGAGCACCTGCGCAACGAAACGGTGATTCAGGTCAGCGGCACGGTCAGACCCAGACCGGCCGAATCGCTCAACGACAAGCTCGCCACCGGTGCCATCGAAGTGCTGGCCAGCAGCATCACCGTGCTCAACGCCGTGCGCGGCAACCTGCCCTTTGCAGTGTCGGTGCACGACGACGAGCCGGTGCGCGAGGAGCTGCGCCTGCGCCACCGCTATCTGGACCTGCGCCGCGAACGCATGGCCGCCAACCTGCGGCTACGCCACCAGGCCGTGCGCGCGATCCGCAACCACCTGGAGGCCGAGGACTTCATTGAGGTGGAAACCCCGGTGTTGACCCGCTCCACCCCCGAGGGTGCCCGCGACTACCTGGTGCCCAGCCGGGTCTGCGGCGGCGAATGGTTCGCCCTGCCCCAGTCGCCCCAGCTGTTCAAGCAGCTGCTGATGGTGGGCGGCCTGGAGCGTTACTACCAGATCGCCCGCTGCTTCCGAGATGAAGACCTGCGAGCTGACCGACAGCCCGAGTTCACCCAGCTCGACATGGAGATGAGCTTCCTAGACCAGGAGCAGATCCTGGCGCTCAACGAGGGTCTGATCGCCGCCATCTGGAAGCAGGTCAAGGGCGTTGAGCTGCCGCGGCCGTTCCCGCGCATCAGCTGGCACGAGGCGATGGACCGCTACGGCACCGACCGCCCCGACACCCGCTACGGCATGGAGCTGGTGAACGTGAGCGACCTGGTCGCAGGCATGGGCTTCAAGGTGTTTTCGGGCGCGGTGGCCGCCGGCGGCAGCGTCAAGGTGCTGCCGGTGCCCGGGGGCAACGAGGCCCTTTCGAACGTGCGCATCAAGCCTGGCGGCGATGTGTTCAGCGAAGCCCAGGCGGCCGGCGCCGGTGGCCTGGCCTTCATTCGCGTGCGCCAAGGGGGCGAGATCGACACCATCGGCGCCATCAAGGACAACCTGTCTGAGGAGACCAAGGCCGAGCTGCTGGCCCGCACCGGTGCGCAGCCGGGCACCCTGCTGCTGTTCGGTGCCGGCGACACCGCCACGGTCAACAAGGCCCTGGACCGGGTGCGCCAGTTTCTGGCCCGCGAGCTGGGTCTGGTCAAACCTGACCGGGACAACGACCAGTGGAATTTCCTGTGGGTAGTGGATTTCCCGATGTTCGAGTTCAACAAGGACGAAAACCGGCTCGAGGCCCTGCACCACCCCTTCTGCGCCCCCAACACAGACGATCTGGGCAGCGATCCAGCGGCCTGGGCCGAGACGTTGCCTACGGCCCGCGCCCAGGCCTACGATCTGGTGCTAAACGGACTGGAGCTGGGCGGTGGTTCGCTGCGGATCCACAACAGTGACCTGCAGCGCCAGGTGCTGCAGGCCATCGGCATGCCATTGGACGAGGCCAACCAGCAGTTCGGCTTCCTGATGGACGCCCTCGACATGGGCGCCCCGCCCCACGGCGGCATCGCCTTCGGCCTCGACCGCATGGTGATGCTGCTGGCTGGCGAGGAATCGATCAGAGACACGATCGCCTTCCCCAAGACCCAGCAGGCCCGCTGCCTGATGACCGGCGCCCCCGGCGGCGTGGCCGTTAAACAGCTCGAAGAGCTGCACGTGGCCAGCACCTGGGATCCCGAGCAGGACTGAACAACAGGCTATGCGGCGGCGTCCGGGGCAAAACCGAAGAGATCCAGATAGAACGACCAACCGTCTCATCCAAGTCGCAACCCTGAAGGGGTGGCTTGTTCTGCTGCCAGCTCTGATCTGATCCGCGCCTATCTGCAGGAGATCGGCCGGGTGCAGCTGCTCAGCCCCGAAGAGGAGCTGCTGCTGGCGCGGCAGGTGCAGCGGCGCGAGCGCCTGCTTCAGCAAGCGGGTGCCGGCGGGGACCCCGCCATGGACGCCGCCGAGCGCCGCCAGATCCTGCACCAGGGCAGACGGGCCAAGGAGCGCATGGTGCAGGCGAACCTGCGCCTGGTCGTGTCCGTGGCCAGGAAATATCAGCAACGGGGCCTGGAGCTGCTGGATCTGATCCAGGAGGGAAGCCTGGGGCTGGAGCGGGCGGTGGAGCGGTTTGACCCGACCCGGGGGTTTCGCTTCAGCACCTACGCCTATTGGTGGATCCGGCAGAGCATCAGCCGCGCCCTGGCCAGCCAGAGCCGCACGATCCGGCTGCCGGTGCACATCGGCGACAAGCTCAACCGCATCCGCCGCGCCCAGCGTCAGCTCAGGGCAAGCCTGGGCCGGGAGGCCACCATCGCCGAACTGGCGGCCCGCACAGACCTGAGTGAAGACGGGGTGCGCAGCAGCCTGGACCAGCTGCCCCGGACAATCTCACTCGACAGCCGGGTCGGCCCCGACCACGACACGCCACTGGGTGACCTGCTGGAGGATCCCCACCCCGGCGCCGAAGAGAGCCTGGCCCTGACCCAGCTGCAGGAGGCAGTCAATGCTGTGCTGCAGGAGCTGAATGGGCGGGAAGCCGAGGTGATCCGCGAACGCTTCGGCCTGGGCGATCACACCCCGCAAACCCTGGGCGAGATCGGTGAGCGGCTGCAGCTGTCACGGGAACGGGTGCGGCAGATCGAGACCCGCGCCCTGATCAAACTCAGGCAACCCCAGCACCGCTGCAAACTGCGCGACCATCTGGGAAGCCTGGTCTGAGGCACGATCAGCAGACGCCACAGCCGGGCCCGCCAGCCCGGCGGCGGCGACCACCCTGGCTAAAACGCAGTTCATCCGAGTTAGACCCATGGCCCCTTCTGCACCTTCGATCGACATCGGCATCCCCGAAACCCAGCGTCTGCAGATCGCCGAAGCACTGGGCCGCGTCCTGGCGGACACCTGGGTGCTCTACGCCAAGACCCACGGCTTCCACTGGAACGTCACCGGGCCGATGTTCAACACCCTGCACCTGATGTTCGAAGGGCAATACAACGAGCTTTGGACAGCCCTCGACGAGATCGCCGAGCGGATCCGGGCCCTGGGCTGCAAGGCGCCCTTCGGCAGCAGCACCTACAGCAACCTGGCTTCGATCGGCGACGCCCAGGGCGTACCCGAAGCCATGGCGATGGTGCGTGAGCTGGTCGAGGGCCATGAGGCTGTCGCCCGCACCATCCGCAGCGTCTTCACCCTGGCCGACGACGCCAACGATCAGCCCACCGCCGACCTGCTGACCCAGCGGCTGCAGATCCACGAGAAGACCGCCTGGATGCTGCGGAGCCTGCTGGAGGGCTGAGGTTCGGCGGCGGCCGCTGTGCCAGCGGGGCTGGCAAGGCGGCCTTTGCCGAACCTCAACCCACCGGGGGGAGGGGGTTCACCGGGCGCTCCTGGTTCGGGGCCTGGGTGCCAGAGCGAACAGGTCCAGCGCAGCTGGCCGGACCAACCGTTTGGCTCATGCAGCCCCGACCCCCGCCCGTGGTCCCAGATCCTGGACGCAGAGGCTGGTGTGCCAGCGCAGCTGGCCTAACCAGCCGGCGCGCCCAGGATCTGGGACCCCCCAAGGGTGATCGGTAGATTGGGACGTCAGCGGGAGCTCCATGACCCAAGTCCCCTCGGCCGGCAAGGCAACCCTGGCGCAGGGGGCGCGCGGCGGGCAGGCCACCAAGTTCGTGTTCGTGACCGGCGGTGTGGTCTCGAGCATCGGCAAGGGCATCGTGGCCGCCAGCCTGGGGCGGCTGCTCAAGAGCCGGGGCTATCGGGTCTCGATCGTCAAGCTCGATCCCTATCTCAACGTGGATCCGGGCACGATGAGCCCGTACCAGCATGGCGAGGTGTTCGTCACCGAGGACGGCGCCGAGACCGACCTTGATCTGGGCCACTACGAGCGCTTCACCGACACGGCGATGTCACGGCTGAACAGCGTGACCACCGGCTCGATCTACCAGGCCGTCATCAACAAGGAACGCCGCGGCGACTACAACGGCGGCACGGTGCAGGTGATCCCCCACATCACCGGTGAGATCCGCGAACGGATCCACCGGGTGGCCGCCAATTCGGGGGCCGATGTGGTCATCACCGAGATCGGCGGCACCGTCGGCGACATCGAATCGCTGCCCTTTCTCGAAGCCATCCGCGAATTCAGGGGTGACGTCGGCCGCCATGACACGGCTTACGTGCACGTCACCCTGCTGCCGTACATCGGCACCTCAGGCGAACTCAAGACCAAACCAACCCAGCACTCGGTCAAGGAACTGCGCTCCATCGGCATCCAGCCCGATGTGCTGGTCTGCCGCAGCGACCGGCCGATCAACGAGGACCTCAAGGCCAAGATCGGCGGCTTCTGCGGCGTTCCCACCCGCGGGGTGATTCAGGCCCTCGATGCCGACAGCATCTATGCCGTGCCGCTGGCGATGGAGCGGGAGGGGCTCTGCCGCGAGGTGCTCGATGCGCTGCGGCTCGACGACCATGACAGCGACATGGCCAGCTGGGCCCAGTTGGTGGCACGGCTGCGCAACCCCGGTCCGGCGGTCAAGGTCGCCCTGGTCGGCAAGTACGTGCAGCTCAATGACGCCTACCTGTCGGTGGTCGAAGCCCTGCGGCACGCCTGCATCGCCCGTGATGCCTGCCTCGATCTGCACTGGATCTGCGCTGAACAGATCGAAACCCAGGGGGCCGAAGCCCTGCTGTCGGGCATGGACGCGGTGGTGGTGCCCGGCGGCTTCGGCAACCGGGGTGTCGACGGCAAGGTGGCGGCGATCCGCTGGGCCCGCGAACAACGGGTGCCCTTCCTGGGTCTGTGCCTGGGCATGCAATGCGCGGTGATCGAGTGGGCCCGCAACCAGGCGGGACTCGACGGGGCCACCAGCGCCGAACTGGACCCCGAGACCCCCCATCCGGTGATCCACCTGCTGCCCGAACAGCAGGACGTGATCGATCTGGGCGGCACCATGCGGCTGGGGGTCTATCCCTGCCGGCTGAGCCCGGGGACCATGGGCCATCAGCTCTATGGCGATGAAGTGGTCTACGAGCGCCACCGCCACCGCTACGAGTTCAACAACGCCTATCGCAGCCTGTTCCTTGAATCCGGATACGAGATCAGCGGCACCTCGCCCGATGGCCGCCTGGTCGAGCTGATCGAGCTCAAGGGCCATCCCTTCTTCACGGCCTGTCAGTACCACCCCGAGTTTCTGTCGCGGCCCGGCAAGCCCCATCCCCTGTTTGAGGGGCTGATCGCCGCGGCCCAGCAGCGGCTGCCCCGCTCGCCGGCGGAACTGCAGCAGAGCCGCAGCACCGGCGACCCCGCCACCACCCTCAGCCATCCATAGGGTTTCGGGACTCAACCCGAGACCTTGATGGCGTCCACGTCTGCCGCCCAGCCGCCCCAGCGCGATCTGGCCTCCCTGCTGCCCTGGTTCGCCAGCCTGCTGCTGCTGCTCTATGGGATCGGGGTGATCGGCAATGTCATTCCGGTGCAGCTCACCGCGCCGCAATGGCAGCTGCGGCTGTGCGAAGCGCTGATCAACCAGGCACCGCTGCTGCTGATGGGCCTGGCACTGGCCGTGATCGGCCAGCGCTGGAATCCCGACGGCACCGTGACCCAGCGGATCCTGCGCTGGACCAGCCGGGCAGCGCTGCCCCTGACCCTGGGGTTTGCCCTGCTGATCCCCCTGCAGGGGGCCGCCAGCCTGCAGATCCTGCAGACGACGAACCGCAACAGCACCGCCCTGATCGCAGCCACCGATCGCAATCTGAAGGCAGCCCGCCAGCAGATCAACCAGGCCGGCTCAAGCGCCGACCTGGCGGCGGTCGCCGAGCAGCTGCCCACCCGCCTGCCGCCATTGGCGCAACTGGGCAATGACGTCAGCGCCCAACAACGGCAGCTGCTGCAGGTGCTGGATCAACTGCGCGGCCGCACCGTGCTGCAGGTTCAACTCAACCGACAGCAACAGCAGTCGCTGCTGTTGCGCAACAGCGTGCGCCTGAGCCTGGTGGCCGCCCTGCTGGCCTGCCTGTTTCACCAGGCCCGGCCCCAGCGCCAGCCGCGCCCGGCGGCGCCGCGCCGCAGCCGTCAGGCCCAGCCGCGCAAGCAGACCCTGGTGGCCGATCTGGCCCGTTACTGCAACGGCGACAGCGGCGGACGCGGCTGAAGCTCGAGCAGCAGCGCCTGCAGCGTTCCCTGGGGCGGACGATCCAGACGCTGCAGCAAAGCTGTTAACGCCTGCTGCACTGCCGCTCCCGTCGGGGCGGCGCCTGGATCGTCCAGGAACACATCCACCCGCCCATCGCTGTACAGCACCACAGGCACCAGCAGCGGACGGTCCAGCTGGGGCCAGCTGCTGTGCAACCTCCGCGCCGGTTGCCAGCCCAGGTTGGACCTGGGCGGCAACACCTGGCGCAACTGCCGGCGCCACAGGGGTGGCAGCGCGACAAGCGGATCGCTGCTGTTGCGCAGGCGACCCTGCTCGGCCAGGGCCACCGGTGACAGCGGCGGGGCCTCGAGGTCCTGACGGTTCAGCGGCCCGCCCAACTGCTCGGCTGGGGTGAACTGCAGCAGCCACAGCGACTCGGCTCGGACCGGACGCACCAGCAGGGCCGGCACCAGCTGCGACGCCAGCAGCAGGCCGAGACCGGTGGCCAGGCGGCAGACCGGTGGCTGCTCAGGGCGAAAAGGAGCGATAGAGCCACCAGTAGTTGCCCACCGTCGCCAGGGGCACCAGCACCTGATTGAGCACATCAAGGGATTTGGCATACAGGGTCCGGTGCACGATCACGGTGTCGTTGTTCTGCAGCGGCGGGTTGAACGCCACCGAGACGTTCTGCTGGTCCCGCAGGGTGATGAACTCGCGCCGGGTGGTGCCGTCACGGTTAACCCGCACCAGTTCAACCTGCTGGCTGCGGCCTCGCCAGGGCACGGAGCCGCCGGCCGCCAGCACCGCCTCGACCATGGCCGTTCCCGCGGGCAGATCCAGCCGCCCGGGCGAGCGCACCTCGCCGATCACATTGACGCGGATCGTCTGGGGCCGCAGGTTGGTGGCTGCCAGAGCCAGCACCTGGGGATCGGCCACCGCCGTGGCCGTCAGTCGTCCCAGGCGCAGGGTGTCCCCGTCTAGCAGCAGCGGGTTCTGGCGCTGATCACCGCGCTGCAGCAGGGCCGCCAGATCAAGACGCTGCTGCAACGCACCCCCCTGGGGACGCTCGAGCACCACCGCCTGCAGATCCGCCTGCAGGGTGGCCCCCCCGGCGGCCTGGATGGCGGCCACCACCGATGACCCCGTGGCCGGCAGTTCGTACACGCCCGGCCGCTCCACTTCGCCCAGCACCGCAACCCGCGGCGCGCGGGGGGTCACCACCGCCAGGGTCAACTCTGGGCGCCGCAGGTAGCGGCTGTACAGCCGGCGCAACAGCTGCTGCGCCTGTCCCAGAGTCAATCCCGCCAGATCAACCGACCCCAGCAGGCCGACGGTGGCGGTTCCGTCAGGCAGGACCGTCACCGGCCCGGCCAACTCGGCCGCCCCCGGATCCAGAAACCGCAGCGACAACACATCGCCCGAGCCGAGGCGATACCGATCGGATGCAGCACTCTGGCGCGCCACTGCTGCAGGAACGGCCAACGCCCCCGGCGGCAGCAGCACCTGGGCGGCCTCAAGCTGCAACAGAACTGCCGCAGAGCAGAGCAGGATTCGCCGCAGCGGCCGTTGACCCCCGGCTGGGGCAGCGGTGGTCTCGAGGCCCATCGGGGATCGCACACGCCAGCTCGATCTGCCGCAAAAGCGCCGCAAAGAACGATCAATTCGCATCAGAATCTCCACACAAATGAGCCTTTCCGCACTCTGTCTGCAGCACTTGATCAGGCGGATAAACCATCAGCAGAGAGTTCCATTTCGAGCCCATACAACCACAAGTTTTGGGCCGTGATCAAAGCGATCTGAGATAGCTTCAGTGCCAGATCTGAACAGCGCCAGTGACAGCAGAGCGGGACGCCTGGCTGCAACGAATGCAGGCCACACCAACGGCCCCAATGACCGGCGACGGCGTCAGTTCGCTGCTGCAGACCCTGAGACGGCGCAGGCAACTGGCCCTGATCACTGCGGTCAGCGTCAGCGCCAGCCTGGGGTTGTGGAGCCTGGGCCAGCGCCTGTTCCATCCGGTTTACGAAGGGCGCTTTGAAATGCAGATCGCCAACCCGCTCGAGCCGGGGCGCAACGGCGGCCCGGCCGGGACCGGTGGCGGCGGAGGCAATTGGGGTGGTGACACCGGTGGCGTGGTCGAGGCGATCGCCCGCAGCGGCAGCGGCACCAACCTGGCCAACATGGTGCGGCTGCTGGGCAGCCCGCTGGTGATCGGCGCAGTTGCCGACGCCCAGGC
>Ga0310333_100360_pt1 | contig 12496 bp, 10 predicted proteins | sample LakMicSRFTotalB7_FD_195547 | JGI IMG/M metagenome (GOLD analysis project Ga0310333, IMG submission 195547) | Enriched freshwater cyanobacterial communities from Lake Michigan, Michigan, United States - MI23.SRFL.Total.B7 (v2) (version 2) | ecosystem: Environmental > Aquatic > Freshwater > Lake... | reverse complement strand
CGTCGGGATTGGCCGCAAGCAGCTCCCGCCAGACGCAGCTGGCCGGGTTATCCACGGCAGCCCCGTAGCCGGCGAACACCTCATCCCAGGGGTAGGGCTGGCCGGGCTGGCCATGGGCTACCCGGCGCCAAAAGGCCAGATGGTGGCGATTGGCCCGGTTTTGCAGCACCTCCACCATGTGGTAGGAGGGCAAGCCGAGGCTGTTGAGGGCCGTGTACAGGGACAGGGTGCCCGTACGGCCAAAGCCAGCACCGATCAGTTGCAACGCCATTGCTCCCTTCCCCCGCGTGGCGCATGGCCCCTACTCCAGCGATGTTGCCGCAGGCACCAGGGTGCCTGCGGTTCCATGGGCAGCCCCGGCCCGATCGGTCAAACTGGGATCAGGCGTTTTGAGGTTGCCCGTGATGAGCAAAGAGCAGGACGTCCTTGGAGGCCCGGTTGGGGCCAGCGGCGATGGGGCCCCTAAGCCCCAACCCCACGATTTCGACGTTCAAAAACAGATTCACCAGCAGATCCGCAACGATCCCGACTACGACGACTGGGAATACGGCACCGAACCCCTCCCCCATGAGGCCTGGGTAGCGCCGACGGAGCCAGCCTCCCCAGGGTCTGCAGCCAAGGACAGCGCCAGCTCCCAGGCCTAAAAGCCGCGGCCGTTAGCCCTGGGAGCTGGCTTGCGCCAACCCGGCTAGGCGACGCTGCTCTTGCAAGCGCCCAATTTGGGCCACCAGGGGTAACCCCAATAGGCAGGCCAGGGCCGTGACCAGCCACAGCCAAAGTCCGTGGTGGTAGTAATCGAGGAACCAACCCGCCAGCAGGGGCGCGGCGAAGGAACTGACGGCAAAACACTGGGAAAACAGGGCCATGGCCAGGCCCTGGTGATCCACCGGAGTCAGTTCCACCACCGCTTCGGTGGCGATCGGCAGAAAGGCCGCCTCCCCTAGGGCCACGGGCACCAGGGCCAGGGCTACAAAACCTGCCCCCCCCGAGCTCAAGGCCGAGAGGGCCAACAGGACGCAGCCCAACGAGAAGCTCAGCAGGCTGATGGTGAGACCCAGCTTGAGCGGCCGTTTGGCCAGGAACTGGCCTACGGGCCATTGGATCAGCAGCAGCAAGCCCAGCTGGCCGCCGATTAACAGGGCGCCGGTGCCCGCGGGCAAGGCCGGCCGTTGTAGGCCCCCCCGCACCAAATCCAGGGGCAAGGCGCTCTGCATGAGGGCGGGAATCGCCGTTGCCACCACCGTCAACAGCAGCATCGGCAGCAGGGGGGGCAGCCAACGGTGCCAGTCGCTTTGGCGGCCTTCAGGCGCCAACGGGGCCCGGGCCGCCAGGGGCCGGCGCAGCAGCAAAACCACCACCAGCACCAGGCCGCTGATGTCGACGAGGTAGATGCCGCGCAGGTGACCCATCCCAGCCAACCCCGCTCCGATCAGGGCGCCCAGGGCGATCCCGAGGGCATCGGCGGTGCGGGCCAGGGCATAGCCCCGGCCCGACGGCAAGGGCTCGCAGCTCAGGGAGACGGCGAGTTCCATGGCTGGCCAGTAGAGCCCCACCGCCGCCCCGAACAGCAACTGGCCCAGCAAGTAATCGCCGAACTGATGGGCTCCGAAAAGCAGGGCATCCGCCCCCATCGCCAGCAGGGCCGCCACCAGCACCGGCAGGGAGCAGCGCAGCCCCCGATCAAGCAGGGCGCCGCTGGCAAAGCGCCCCAGGGTGCCCGCCCCAGCCCCCAGGGCCAGGCCCAGGCCCACCTGGGAGGCCGTAAAGGCGTCGTTATGGAACACCATGGGGGTGAGATAGAGAACCCCCCCTGCGCCAATACTTGCCACCATGCGCACGGTCGCCACATCCCGCAGCGCTGGGGGAAACTGGTTCCACCAGCCCCCCGGCGGCGCCTTTGCCTTCGGCCCTTTCCCGGTTCGCCCCACCTCTCGCCCCACGCTTCGGCCGGATCCTGGCCAGTTTGCTGCTGGGGGTGGTGCCGCTGGCCCCACCCGCCCAGGCCGCCCAGGACCTGGTGGTGCAGCTCGATGGCCTCACCCTGCCCCTCGATATTGACCAACTGGCCACCTGGGCCCGCAATCCAGCCCATCCCCGGGGGGATCTGGGGGTGTGGTTCGACCTTTTACAACCAAGCAGTCGCCAGGATTTGTTGCGCCTGCTGCGGGCGCCCCTGGTGCAGGACCGCTCCCTGGGCCGGCAACTGCTCGAGAGCTGGGCCGGCGAGCAGGTGCTGGGCGCCATGGGGGAAGTGATCAGCGGCGCTGGCATGCCAGTGCCATGGCAGCCCCTAGCCGCCGTAGGAGACAGCAGGCCGCCCGGCCCCCCGGCGGCCAGGACCCTCACCAGGGCCCGACCCTCCCAGGGCATGGCCTCCCCTGACCTGCCGAATGCCGCCCCGCCAGCGCCCCTGCCCCCGCTTCCGACGGCCCCAGCCCAGCGGGCCCAGGCGCCAGCGCCCCCGGCCCCAACGGACCAGCCCCCCGAGCTGCAGGCGGGCGGCCCCCTACTGGTGAAGACCCTGCGCCAGCTGCTCGAGCATCAACAGTCCGTGACCACCATCGACCTGCTGCAGGCGGTGCCGGCCCGCCGGATCAACCTCAACCTCGATGCCCTGGTGGCCATGGCCTCCCAGTGGCGCCAGCAACTGGAGGCCCAGCGCCAGGCCCTGGCCGTGCTGCGCCGCCTGCCCCTGCCGGAGCGGGGACCCCTGCTGGCGATCACCGATGGCTTGGCGATCGCCAGCGGCCCCTCGGGCCAGGGGGACCCGGCCCCAGCCCAGGGGTCCAACCTCGCCCCCGGCCGGGCGCCGAGCCCAAGCGCAACGCCAACGTCGCCCGCCCGCCGGACCCCTAGCCGCAGCCAGGTGCTCAGCCTGCCCGTGGCCCATCGCAGCAACCCGCTGCAGCTGGTGCACTGGCCCGTCCAGGGATCGCCCCCAAGCCCGGCTTGGGTGTTGTTGATGCCGGGGCTGGGGGGGAGCGCCGCCCAACTTGGCTGGCTCGGGGCGGCCCTGGCGGAACGGGGCTGGCCCGTGCTGGTGCTGGAACACCCCGGCAGTGACGAGCAGGCCGTGCGCGCCCTGCTCGATGGCCTGCAGCCGCCCCCCGGGGCCGAGACCCTGCCGATCCGGCTCCAGGACGTGCAGGCGGTGGTGGCGGCCGAACAGGCCGGCCGCCTGCCGCCCCTGGGTCGTTCGGTGGTGTTGATGGGCCATTCCTTTGGCGGGCTTACCGCCCTGCTGGCGGCCGGCCTGCGGCCCGAAACCGACCTGGCGGGTCGTTGCCGCCGGGCCATGCGCCAGCTGCCGCTCACCAACCTCTCGCGCCTGCTGCAATGCCAGCTGGCCCGGGTCACCCTGCCGGCTCCCCAACCCCTGGCCCAGCCCGTAGCGGGCCTAGTGATCTTCAACGGCTTCGGCAGCCTGCTGTGGCCAAACCGGGGCTTGGCAGGCTTAGACGCCCCGGTGTTGCTCGTGGGCGGCAGCCTCGATCTGGTCACCCCGCCCCTGGGAGAGCAGCTGGAGCTGTTCCTGCCGGAGGCCAATCCCCGCAATCGCCTGGCCCTGGTGGATGGGGCCAGCCATTTTTCGCCCGTACGGATCCGTCCCGGCTCCCAGGCCCTCTTCCAGCTGGGGGATGACCTGGTGGGCCTGGCCCCCGAACGGGTGCAGGGGATGGAACTGAGCCTCACCAGTGAATTCCTGCTGGGGTTGAAGTCGCCGATGGCCTTGCCGCCCCAACGGCGCAAGCTCGGGGGCGTGAACGCCTATGTGCTCGATCGGGCTGCCGCGGTTCGCTGGCGGGCGGCCCTCAAAACTTGATGCGGGGATCGAGCAGGGCCACCAGCAGGTCCACCGCCACGCCCACGGCCACCACCAGGGCCGCCACCACCACCACAATCCCCTGGACCACCGGGTAATCCCGCTGGCCGATCGCCTCCTGGAGCCGAAAGGCGATGCCCGGCCAGGAGAAGGTGACCTCAATCAGCAGGGCGCCGCCGATCAGGGAGGCCACGGTGATCCCGGTGATCGTGAGCACCGGCAACAGGGCGTTGGGTAGGGCATGGCGCCACACCACCCGGGTCTCGCTGAGGCCGCGGCTGCGGGCCGCCTCGACGTAGTCGGAGCCCAGGGCCCGCCGCAGGTTGAGCCGCAGGGCATTGTCGAAGATGCCGCTGAGCAGCACCCCCAAGGTGGCGGCGGGCAGCACCAGGTGGCGCAGGCTGGCGCTGAACTGGCTCCAGCTGCCGGAGCGCAGGCTGTCGAGCAGGTAGAAGCCCGTGCCGCTGGGGGGCACCAGGGTGGCCGGAAAGCGGCCACCCACCGGCAACCAGCCCAGCCACACCGCAAACACCAGCTGCACCACCATGGCCGCCCAGAAGGGGGGCAGGGCGTAGGTGCCGATGCCATAGAGGCGCCCGGCCAAGTCGAGGCGCCCCTCCGGCCGGGCGATGCCGCTGAAGCCCACCGCCAGCCCCAACACGGCCGCGATCACCAGGGCCAGGACCCCCAGCTCCAGGCTGGCGGGCAAGCTGCGGCCGATCACGCTGAGCACCGACTCCTGGTTGGTCAAGGACGTGCCGAGTTGGCCATGGAGCAGGTCCCAGAGGTAGTGGCCGTATTGGCTCGCTAGGGGTTGGTCCAGGCCCAGCTGGTGGCGCAGGGCGATGCGGGCCGCCTCCGGGGCCCGGGTGCCGAGCAGGGCATCGATCGGATCGCCCGGCGCCACCCGCAACAGCAGGAACACCAGGCTGGCGATCAGCCAGAGCATCACGGGCAACAGCACGAGCCGGCTGGCCAGGTAGGCGAGCAGTTGGCGGCGCCGGCTCATGGGGTGACTCCAGAACGGGCGGGGACCTGCGGCCGGGCGGCCGCAGCCGGGGCGGTGGATCCTTGGGCTGGGGGCAGGCTGGCGCGGGGAGCGGAAGCGCCCCTAGCCGCAACGGCTCCAGGCCGCCCAGCCTGGGCCCCACCTGCCTGGAGCCCCCCAGCCTGGGGCCCCCCAGCCTGGAACCGCCGATGCAGGGCCTGCAGCACCAGGCGGCCAGACCCATCGAACTGGGGCTTGGCGAGCCAGGGCTGGGCCCAGGCCCTGGGCGGTACCCGCCACACCGGCAGGTAGGGGCTAGCGGCGGCGACGCGCTCTTGGATTCGGGTCACGCGCTGCTGGCGGGCCTGGCCCCGTTCGCTCTCCAAAGCGGCCAGCTCCGCCTCAAGCCCAGGCGCCGTCCAGAAACTGCCGCTGGCGGCACTGTCGCCGGCCAAGCAACGATTGCCCTGGGCGCGCCCGCAACCCAGCAGGGGCTGGAGATAGGCATTGGCATCGGGGTAGTCACCGCTCCAGTCGAGCAGGATCAGGGGGAAGGCGCCAGCGCCCAGCTGGCGGTAGGCGGTGGTTGATTCGATGCCGGTGATCTCGAGGCTGATGCAGTCGCCCAGGTCGCGCTGGAGCTGGGCCTGCCAGGTGAGGGCAAACAGCCGATCCGCCGGCACGTTGGAGCGGAAACTCAGGGGCAGGCTCAGGCGCCGGCTACGGCCAGGCCCCTGCGCCTGGCAGTAGCCGGCCTTGCGGAACAGGGCCCGGGCCCGGGCCGGGTCGTAGGCCGGCCAGCTGGGGGGCTCGCTGCCCGGCAGGGGAGCGGGCACCAGGCTGCGCAGGGGATCGCGCATGCCGTAGCTGACCCGCTCGTTGATCAGGCGGCGATCGAGCCCGTAGGCCAGGGCCCGGCGCAGGTCGGGGTTGGCCAGGGGCGGCTGGTCGCTGCGCAGGGTGAGGTAGCCAATCTCCACCGCCGGACCGATCCCCTCCACCAGGCTGCCGCGACCGGCCCGCCGGTGCAGATCCTTTTGCTGGTCGCTGTCGAGGCCGCTGGAGAGCAACACATCGACTTCGCCACTGAGCAGGGCGCCAAACAGGGCGGTGGAATTGCTGAGGGTGACCAGGCTCAGGCCCCGGTTAGAGGGGGGAGCTCCCCAGTAGCCCGCAAAGGGCAGCAGGCGCTGCTGCTGGGGGGTGAAGGCCGCCAGCCGGTAGGGCCCGGTGCCGACGAAGCGATCCCGCAGGGAGCGGCGGCCATGGGCCCGGTAGGCCCGGGGCGAAACGGGCGTGAGGTTGATCGAACTGAGCACGGCCGCCAGGGAGGCGCAGGGGCGCTTGAGCCGCAGTTCCAGTTCGAACGGACCGCTTGCTGCCACGGAGGCCACCCGCCCATCGAGCAGGTAGCTGACCTTGGCCAGGGCGAGGAAGCGCTGGAGGCTGAACACCATGGCGGCCGCATCGAAGCGGCTGCCGTCCTGGAAGCGCACGTCCTGGCGCAGGGAGATGCGGGCGACCAGGCCGCCGCCGCTGAACCGCGGCAGGGCGGTGGCCAGGCGCGGCTGGAGGCGACCCGACGCATCGCTGGCATAGAGGGGATCGCCCAGGGCGCTGAGCAGCTGGGTGCCGGCGAAGGTGGTGACATCCACCGGATCGACCGATTCGAGGCTGCTGCGGCTGGCCACCACCAACTCGCCAGCGGGATGGGGCGGCTGGCAGCCGGCCAGCAGGGGCACGGCCAAGGCCAACACAGGCAGCCAGACGAGTCCGAACCAGCGGCGGCCGTGTTCGGCGCCTGCCCCCGGCCCCTGGGGGTGCTGGGCGGAGCGGGATTGGGGGCCACACCTGGGCAGCGGTGGCCGGGGCCCGAGGCTCCAGGACCTGAAGCGGGCCCGGCCCTGGAGTCGGGATGGGTCGAGGGCGAAACGGTCCAGCGCGCAGCCTGGTCAGTGGGACCTATTCAAGCCCCCCTGGCTGGAACGGGGCCTGGGATGGGGCTTGCTGGCCGGGGACTGCTGGGCGGGGATGCTGGGCGGGGCTTGGCCAGCATCGGGACATCAATCGGCCTGGGCATCACCCCGGCGAGCCCCAACCGGATAGGCGGGACCTGGATGGCCGGCACCTAGCTGGCCATCCACGAGGTGGAGGGAGATCTCAAAGACGGGAGATCCGTGGCGGGCCAGGGGCCAACGGCGCACCCAGCAACGGTTCTGGTGGTCGTCAACTGCGATCACCTGATAGAGGTGTTCGTCACTGGTGAGGTGAACACAGTCACCCTGATGGAGGGTCATCGCTTGGTGGAATGACGGGTTGTGACGCGGGGATGGGGGGCTAATGACTGGATCGGGGCCAATACCAGCATTTCGCCCGGTGGGCAAAAATCTGGTTCGAACTGATACAAAACTGCCGGCTGGTGATGGGACCCCGACCGAATGGCGCCGGCCTGGTCCAACCCGAGCTCCTTCAGCTTTGCTTCCACTTTGCCCCAGGGCGGGGTGGCCCGCCAGGTCAGCCCCCCCATCTCCTAGCCCCCATCTCCTAGCCCCCATCTCCTGGCCCCCAGGGCCTCCGCTGCTGAACCAGCTGCCCGAGCGGAAGCCAGCGGGGTTGGCCCAGGCAACCAGCCCGTTGACTTGGCAGGCGGAGCCCCAAGGGGCCCCGCCCTGCGCGGCCACCGCCTGGCCAGCGGACCAGGCCCAGCCAAGGCGGCCGTGCAAGCGCCCTCAGCCCCCAAGCTCGGCCTTGGCCCGCCTCGGCCAAGGCGCCTGGGCAGCAGGGCGCAGGTGGCGGGTCAGCTCAAAGCTTTAAGGCCCCGCATAAAAAAAGACCCGGCCGAGGCCGGGTCGTGCAGGAGGCAAAAGCCGAGCCCGTGCATGGCACGAACCACCAAAAGCGCCAAGCCGATGGCGCCAGGTAGAACTCAGGCCTGGGCGCTGGCGTTGATGCGGCGCCTCAGCTTGCGGCTGAAGCCGAAGGCGATGCCAGCGCCGAGCAACGGCAGGGGGCCGGGCACTCTCTGGGTGTAAACGTCCTTGAAGCTGTCAAGAACGTCGCCGTCACCGACGGTCCAGATATTTTGCACCTGCAGAGTTTTACCACTCACAGGCACGCCAACCACATTCGAGCCATTGGTCGAAACCAAATCGCCAAAACCGGCAATCTTCTTAGTTACTTTCGTACTAAGCGGATTGTCGCCATTCACGATACTGTCGAGCTGGGCTGTGGCGAATTGGTAATTATTTGTGGGGTCGATGGTGATTTCGTAATCAAACTGACCGTTGTACGGGCCCGCCGTATCGGGGTTAAAATCCAGGGCTAAGGCAAACAGGTCCTTGTCAAGACCGCCCACGGGTGGAATTTTGGTCCACTGGAAGCCAAGCGTGCCTGCCTTACCACTGAATGTTAGGGCCCCCAGGCTGACAACTTTGTCGGCCAGGGCGAACTGGGTTCCCGTATCAAGGGTGGGGTTGTAGGTGGCACATTCGGAGCTGCCATCGCCAGGATTGATTCCAAACCAGCAGATTTGGGGGCCCGCAACCGGCGTTGCCCGAGCTGGGGCTGACAGCAACAACGAGCCAGAGCCCGCCACCAGGGCGGCTGAAATCAAAAGCTTGGCAAGGGTGGAAGGGCGCGCAAGCGTTGGCCCGTAGCCAGCCTTACGCAGTGCCGAAGTCAACATGACAAGAGGTCAATGAACACCCGTCAAGACTAAGAGCAAGCTCCGCTAATGCCACTCCATAATTCAACTCTCTTGCGCATGTTAAGCGCCGTTGATCTGCATCACAAAGCTTCGATCTGTCGCAGTTCCGCCTATCGAGGCGAGCCATTCCCTTGCCACCAGGGGAACGGCGAGGCCAGCCTGGTTGGGATCACCCCTGCGCTGGGACGCCCCCAACCCTGGCAAGCAAGGCAGCCCGCTTAGCCAAGCCGCCCAGGCGGGCTAACGCAGGGTTGGCGGAAGGGAGACGGACGTCCCAACCGCAGCGAATACCTGGGAGCAGACAGGTTCGATTGCCCTGAGATAGACCCAAGGGCGACCCATGGCATCGCCGAAGGGGTGATGCAGATCTGCGCCTCCGTTATAGCGAATTAGCAATTTGCTGGAGCCCAATTATCTCGACCAAGGCGACTAGGCTTGCTCGTGCTAATTGAATCCTGATCACGATGGCTACACTTCATGGGGCTACGGAGAAACGGCCCTGGCGCCAGGTCGGCGGCGCGGCCCAGGCCCCTAGGGCAACGGACCCAGGCCCCAGCCAGCCCGCCCGAACCAGACGACTGAACCCTGCGATGTCGACATTCATGCTTGGCAGCGCCCTGCTGCTGGGAGCGGGCAGCCTGCTTTCGGCCGGCTCGGCCCAGGCCGCCAACGCCTATGCCTGTGCCCCTAAAATTCCCGCTGGCCCAGGGGGCTTTTTCAGCATTAACTTCAACGACATCTTGGCCGGCGACACAATCACCTGCGGCGACAAGGAATTCAGTGTTAACAGCTTCAATTTCGGCAATCCTGGCAGCATTGATTTCGAATGGGTCGAAATCAATCCGCTGCCTGGCTATGCCGATGACCTGTTCAGCGCGAACATCAATTTCACGCCCTCCCTGGTGGGCGTAAAGACAGGCTTCTTTGACTATAACCTAAAAATCCTCGATCCCAAGTATCGTTTTGATTCGGTCCAACTGGACAGCACTGTTGCCGTCAATGCCAACTCACCCGGCAAAACATCCGTGATCAAATCGATTACGGGTGGGCCCACCCTGTTCTCCCTCGATGGCGCCCCTGATGGTCCGGTTCCCTTCCAGACCCCCTCGCCAATCACGGTGCGCGACACCTGGAATGTGGTGAGCAAGGATGTGCTGACCAACATTAAGGACACCTATACCCAGCAGGAAGTGCCCGGCCCCCTACCCCTGCTTGGCGCCGGCCTGGCCTTGGGCTGGAGCCGCAAACTGCGCCACCGGGTGAGGGCCGCTGGCATCGCTTGATTGCTGCGCTGAACAACCAGAGGTAAGGAGCTGGCCTGGATCCTTAGCTTGCCCCGAGCAAGCCTGACCCTTCCTTGGCAAATAGGCCACCCATTGGGAACCCCAACCCCGCCTGATGGCGGGGTTTTTTATGGGGACGCAAAGGCTGCAAAACCACACACCAAGGCCGGGGCTCGGCCTACTGATGCAGGCCCAGATTCGGCCCAGGGCGCTTGTCTTGGATGGGCCAAATGCCCAGCAGGGCTGCTGTAGTGATACTCCATTATCATGGCGCATCAGCAAGTTGATGCAGCGCAATAATCCAGCCTTAGCGGCTTAAGGTTTGGGCTGTTAAATCATTTTTTGTGATGACGCTTTCCCTCGGCAACTCCCGTTCCGGCGGCGGCCCAGGCCCCCAGCCCCATGGACGGGGGGAGGATCGGCGCCAGGGATTGGGCCAGGGCCGCTGGGCATCTGCCCTTCCTAAGGCCCTCCTCGCTGCCGCCGTGGTGCTGGCTGGCGCTGGCTCCCTGCTCTCCGCCGGCGGGGCCCAGGCCGCCAACAATTACAGCTGTTCGCCCCGCACGGTTGGTGGGCTAGGCGGCTTTGTCAATCTCGCCTTCAGCGCCATCGGCGTGGGCGACACGGTGACCTGCGCTGATAAGAAATGGACGGTGAATAGCTTTGACTTTGGTGGCATCACCGGAGACATCGATTTCGAGTGGGTGCAGATTGATCCGAGCCCAAGCTATAGCGATGACCTCTTCAGCAACGACATTCACTTCTCCCCGTCAATTGTTGGCCTTCCGGGTGGGTCAACAGGCTTTTTTGATTACACCATCGAGATCACCCAGCCCGGCTGGACTTTTGACACGGTTCAGTTGGACACCACGGTCGCCGTTAACCCTGGCTCCTTAGGTGACACCAAGGTGATCAAGGACCTGCGCGGCGGGCCAAGCCTCACCTCTGTTAACGGCGCCCATGTCGGCCCGATTTCCCTGGCTGGGGGAACATCCCTTTCGGTGCGGGACACCTGGACTGTGGCCCAAGGGGATGTACTGACCAACGTCAAGGACACCTTCACCCAGGTGCCTGGCCCCCTGCCCCTACTGGGCGCTGGCGCTGCCTTTGCCTGGAGCCGCAAACTGCGCAGCCGCATGCAGTCCCGAGCCGGGGGGATGGCGTAAGCAGGGAGTCCTGTTTCCAAGCAGCACTTGCCCAGCGGCCCAGGCCCCACTCGCCTGGACTTTCAGCCCCGCCCATCGGTGGGGCTTGTTTTATGAGCAACGGCCCAACGATCAGGACAGGTGGGGCCCATGGTGGCCCGAAACGTCCCCTGGCCCCGGGGCAAGCCGGCCTAAAGCGTGCGCAGGCAGGCGGCCACCGTTTTCACCGCATCGAGGGCCGTGATCGCCGCCAGGGCACCCCGGAATCGGGCTTCCTGCACCTGGTGGGTGATCACCACGATCTCAGCGCCAGCGGCCATCTCAGCGCCGGCGGCCCATTCAGCGCCGGGGCCATCGGTTTCGTATTGGACGATCGATTGAATCGACACGCCAGCGGCGCCGAAGCAGCTGCCGATCTGGCCGATCACGCCGGCCTCGTCGCGGGTGAGCAGGCGCAGGTAGTTGCGGTGCTGGCTATCGAGGCCATCGACCAGGCGGCAGCGGTTCCAGCTGCTCGCCGCCAGCAGGGGATCGAGGCCAGCGGCGGCCCCACCCACCTGGCGGATCCCGGCGATGTTGAGGATGTCGGCCACCACGGCCGAGGCCGTGGGCCCAGCCCCGGCACCGGGCCCGTAGAACATCACCTGGCCGATGGGGTCGCCCTCTACCAGGATCGCGTTGTTCACCCCATGGACGCCGGCCAGGGGGTGGTGCTTGGGCACCAGGGTGGGATGGACGCGCACATCGAGCTGCTGCACGCCGTCGTCGGCTTGGCCGACATGCTCCGCCACGGCAAGGAGTTTCACCACAAAGCCCAGGCGGGCGGCGTAGTCCACGTCGCGGGCTTCGAGCCGATCGATGCCCTCGGTGGCGATGCCGGCCCGATCCACGGGCCCCCCGTAGGCCAGGCCCGCCAAGATGGCAATCTTGTCGGCCGCATCGCCGCCCTGCACATCGGCGGCCGGATCGGCCTCGGCGTAGCCCAGCTGCTGGGCGTCGGCCAGCACGGCGCCGTAGGCAGCGCCCTCATCGGCCATGCGGCTGAGGATGTAGTTGGTGGTGCCGTTGATGATGCCGCTCACCCGCTGAATGCGATTCCCCCCCAGGGATTGCTTCAGCGGTTCGATGATCGGGATGCCGCCGCCCACGGCCGCCTCGATCAACACATACACCCCCTTGGCCTTGGCGGCGGCGGCAATCTCATCGCCGTAGCGGGCGATCACGGCCTTGTTGGCCGTCACCACCGGTTTGCCGGCGGCGATCGCCCGCAGGATCAAGGAGCGGGCCGGCTCCAGGCCGCCCATCACCTCCACCACAATCTCTACGGCCGGGTCATCGACCACGGCTTGCGGATCGGTGCAGAGCAGCTCCTCGGCAATCGCCACGGGCCGGGGCCGGGCCAGATCGCGCACCGCAACCCGTTTGAGTTCCAGGTCGGCCACCAGGGGATGGCGCCCCTGGGGGGTGGCCAGGATGGCGGCAACGCCGGCCCCCACCGTGCCCAGACCCAACAAGCCGATGCCGATGGTCATGGCCGCGTTGCCGTCAGAG
>Ga0310333_100359_pt1 | contig 12505 bp, 7 predicted proteins | sample LakMicSRFTotalB7_FD_195547 | JGI IMG/M metagenome (GOLD analysis project Ga0310333, IMG submission 195547) | Enriched freshwater cyanobacterial communities from Lake Michigan, Michigan, United States - MI23.SRFL.Total.B7 (v2) (version 2) | ecosystem: Environmental > Aquatic > Freshwater > Lake... | reverse complement strand
ACCACCGCCACCGCCGCCCTCACGGGGGGTGGCTTTGTTGACGCGGATCATGCGGCCCATCCACTCGACGTCCTGAAGGTCATCGATGGCCTTTTGTTCGGCGGCGTCGTCAGCAAGCTCAACGAACGCGAAACCGCGTTTGCGACCGGTTTCCCGATCAAGGGGCAGGCTGCACTGACGGACTTCGCCGTACTGGCTGAACAGATCAAGCAAGTCCTCACGTTCTGCTTGGAACGAGAGATTGCCGACGTAAATAGTCATGAGAATGGACTGGAACAAATCCTGGAACTGATCCGTGTGCTGCCGGGTTCCGAAGGATTGCCAGTGAAGTGCTGGCCGAGCCGATGGAGCCTGTACGCCGTAGGAATCTCAAACACCTTACTGCGGCGCCTGAAGAGGAAGGTCCATGGAGAAGCGTGAAGCAGAACCGAAGCAATTCTTTGGTTGCGGCTGCGCTCCCCGCTAGCGTCCCATTGTCAGCGAATCCTGATCCAACTCGCCCGTGATGCCGGCCCCCGTTCCCTGGAGCCTCGCCTGGAGCGAGGACGGCGAACTCGCCCCCCAGGACCGCTTTGACCTGCTGCAGACACTGGTCTGCTGTGAAACGACCGATGTCCAGGGGGCCCTGGTGGCCGCCGTTGAGCGGCTCACCAGTGTGGAGCTGACCACGCTTGCGAGCCCGGATGTGACCGGGCTGTGCGCCTGAGGCCAGCGGCCTGAGCCCAGCTAGCGGCTCAGGCCTGGACCCTGGAGATCTGCAGGGGCTTATTGAGAACCCGCAGCTGACGCAGCCCTTCGAACACCTCGGGGGGCATGCCCTGGGGCAGGTCCACCATGCTGTGGGTGTCAAAGATCTGGATGCGGCCGATGGACTTGCCGTTCAGGCCGGTCTCATTGGCGATGGCGCCGACGATGTTGCCCGGCTTGACCCGGTCGCGCCAACCCAGCTCGATGCGGAACCGTTCCATGTTGCCCTCGGGGGGACGGGAAGCCCGTTCGCGCTCGCCGCGGACGGGGCGTGCCCCGCCTTGTCGCTCGGCCTGACCGGGGGCCTGCCGTGGCACGGTGAAGGTCTCCTCGGCCTGCAACAGCAGGGGACGCCCCGCCAGGCTGAGTTCGAGTGCTGCCAGGGCCAGGGCCTCGCTGCTGCAGCCCTGCTCCTGGGCGACCCGTTGCACGATCTCGCTGAGCAGGGCCCGCTCTTCGGCGTTGGTGGCCGGTGTCTGCAGGCCTGCGGTCAGGCGCTGACGCAGCCGATCGAGGCGGTTCTGGTTGATGGTGGCGTTGCTGGGCACCTCCATCGCTTCGATCGGACGGCCCACGGCCCGCTCGAGCCCGTGCAGAAAACGGCGTTCGCGCGGTGTCAGGAACAGGATGGCTTCGCCGCTGCGACCCGCCCGACCGGTGCGCCCGATGCGGTGCACGTAGGCCTCGCTGTCAAACGGCACGTCGTAGTTGACCACCAGACCGATGCGCTCGACATCGAGACCGCGGGCTGCCACATCGGTGGCGACCAGCACGTCGACCTGACCACTGCGCAATCGGTCGATCGTGCGCTCGCGCTGGGCCTGGGGCACATCGCCATTCAGGACGGCCACGTCATGGCCGTGGCGCTCAAGCGACTCGGCAATGGTGAGCGTGATCGCCTTGGTGCGGGCAAAGATGATCACCCCCTCGCCGCCCTCGGCCTCGAGCACGCGCTCGAGGGCCGCGAGCTTCTGGGGCGCATTGACCGTCAGGAAACGCTGACGGATGCGCCCGGCGTCGGCGGCCTTTTGGCGGATGGTGATCTCGGCAGGGCTGCTCAGGTACTTCTGAGAGATGCGACGGATCTCGGCCGGCATGGTTGCCGAGAACAGCACCACCTGGCGTTGCTTGGGCAGTTGTTCAAGGACCCATTCGACGTCGTCGATGAAGCCCATGCGCAGCATTTCATCGGCTTCGTCGAGCACCAGGGTGCGCAGGGCCGACAGATCAAGCGTCCCCTGACGCATGTGATCCATCACCCGCCCGGGGGTACCGACGACGATCTGAACGCCGCGCTTGAGGTGATGAATCTGATCGCGGAAATCGGCCCCGCCGTAGATCGCCAGGGTGCGAACACCGCTCAGATGGGTGGAATAGCTGTTGAACGCCTCAGCCACCTGCAGCGCCAGCTCCCGGGTGGGGGCCAGCACCAGCACCTGGGGCTTGCGCTGTTCGCGATCGAGCGCTGCCAGCATCGGCAGGGCAAAGGCCGCGGTCTTGCCGGTGCCGGTCTGGGCCTGACCGACCAGATCCCGGCCCAGCAACAGCTCAGGAATCGCCGCCGCCTGAATCGGCGAGGGCTCTTCGTAGCCGATGGCAGCCAGGGCCTGCAGCAGCTCGGAGCCCAGGCCAAAGCGGGCAAAGCCGCTGGCCGCAGGAACGTCGTCGGTCACAGAGGGTTCCTCGACTGGCGTGGTTTCCGTCTCGACAACGGTGTCAACGCGCAGTTCAAGGTCGACGGAACAGCCGAAGCCGCCGTCAGCAAGCAAATCAGTCAAGGGTCAAACGGGCCTGAAGAATCCTTCAACGCAGGCCCGGCAGCAACCCCTGGGATCTTCTGTCACGCACATCAGTTGGCGCGTGGAAGTCCGAATCGGCTGCCCTGCCCTTGATAAAGGTTGAGTTGAAACTTTATCACTCACCGGCTCAGCGCCCGTAATCATCAGCGAGTCGCTCGATGTCGTCCTCGCTCAACCACTCTCCGCGTTGCACCTCGATGATCTCGAGATCCTGGTGCTGGGCCATGGCGCGATGAACCGCCCCCAGCGGAATCGTCAGCTGACTGCCGGGCTCGAGCGGCAACTGCTGGTCATCGAGGGTCAGCACACCGCGGCCAGCCGCCACCAGCCAATGCTCGCTGCGGTAGCGGTGACGCTGCAGGCTGATGCGGCGGCCGCTGCTGATCAACAGCCGCTTGACCCGGTAGCCCTGGCCCTCGGCCAGGGTTTCAAACCACCCCCAGGGGCGCTGGGTGCGCACCGGTTCAGCTGGCAGGGTCAAGACTCAAGGTGGCAGCTGGCTCCAGTGTGGGCAGCGCAGCGGTGATCAGCCAGGCCCGCTGGCGGGCCCGCGTCAGGGCGGTGTACAACAACGGCCGCGCCTGGCGCACAGCCTCAGGCAACAGCACCCAGACCTCGTCGGCTTCGCTGCCCTGGGCCTTGTGCACGGTCAGGGCCAGGGCGGGCTGGACACCGGGCAGCAGGGCCGGATGAACCCACAACGGGTCGGTGCTGCCCGCCGGCGCAAACAGCAGCTGGCGCCGGCCTTCGCGGGCGACCAACACCCCCAGATCACCGTTGGCCAGGCCCAGATCGTCGCGGTTGTCGGGGCACAGGACCGGCGTTCCCAGGGGCCAGAGCTGGGGACTGGCCAGAGCCCCATCCCCCAGCAGAGCCAGGTGAATGGCATCCACGCCCCAGCGGCCCCGCCGCAGGGGGGTGAGCACCAGAAAGCGCTCCAGCTGGTCCAGCAAGCGGGCCGCAGCCGTCGGCGACGCCGGATCGGTGCCGGCCGCCAGGGCCTGCAGCTGCTGTTGCTGCTGGCGCATCCGCGCCAGCAGCACCTCGGGCAACCGCGCCGCTGGCTGCTGCAGCCACTGCAGGTTGGCCTGAGGCGGCAGCGGCGCCAGCAGGGGCTCCAGGTCCTGGGCCCCGGCCCGCAGGGCCGCCGCCACGGCGGCCAGGGCACCGTTGTTGCGGTAGACCCGCGTCAGCTCCACCGCTCCTGGCCCCAGGGCGCTCCGCAGGGCGGGGCTCTGCAGGTCCTGCAACACCGAACCGGGACCGACCGGCGGCAGCTGGGCCCGGTCGCCCACCAGCACCAGACGGCAGGCCGGGGGCAACGCGTCGAGCAGGGCCTGCATCAACGGCACATCGACCATCGAGACCTCGTCGATCACCAGCAGGTCCAGGGCCAGCGGCTGGTGGCGGTTGCGGGCAAAGCCCTCTCCACGGCTCTGCAGCAGCCGGTGCAGGGTGCTGCAGGGCCAGTTGCTCTGCCCCTGGGAGGCCCGCAGACGCGCCGCCGCCTTGCCGGTGGGTGCGGCGAGCTGCACCCGGCAACCGGGCTGCTGGGCGAGCACGGCCGCCAGCATGCGGCTGACGGTGCTGGTTTTGCCGGTGCCGGGCCCGCCCTCGAGCAGCACCAGCGGGCGGCTCAGGACCGCCGCCACGGCGGCCTGCTGGCGGGGGTCAAGACCGTCGCCATGGGCGGCCACCAGGGCCAGAACCCGTTCGGCGGCACCGGGTTCGGCCAGGGACGGCAGCGGCTGCTGGGCCCGCTGCTTTAGGGCCAGCAGCACCCCCTGGCGCTGCTGGTGCCACAGCCGCCACTGCAGCTGGTCCCCCTCGAGCACCAGGGGTCCAGCGGCGTCACGCAGCAGGGGCGAGGCCAGCAGCGCCCGGCGATGGGCCGGCGACGGCAGGGTGATCTCCAGGCGCCCCTCGGCCAGGGCCGCGGTCAGATCGCCGATCAGTTCCTCCACCAGGGGGTCGGACTGGCAGCCGTGCAGCCGCGGCAGGGCCTCCTGCAAGCCAGCGACCAGGGCCGTCAACCAACGGGGCTGGTCCGGCATCAACCCCGGCCCTCCAGCACCCGATCGAGGCCCAGCAGCCGCGGCAATGGCGGCTGCTCAATGAACACCCCCGGTACCGAATCGGCTTCGGTCGGGCCTGGGACGCCCCGCAGAAACACGTAGACGTATCCCCCCAGATGGCGGGCCGGGTCATACCCCGGCAAGCGCCAGCGCAGGTAGCGATGCAGGGCCACCAGATACAGGTGGGCCTGCAGGGGGTAATGGTTGGCTTCCATCAGCGCCGCCATCGCTGCCGGGGTGTAGTCGGCGGGGCCGCAATGGAGCGGCTGCCCCTGACCATCGCGGACCCCCAGCCAGTTGCTTTTCCAGTCGAGCACCCACCAGCGCTGACCGTGCCTGAAGACCAGATCGATCGAGCCGGTCAGAAAGCCGCAGCTGGCGATCGGCAACTGGGCCAGGCTGGCCCCGTAGGGCCCGTCGAACACCTGGGCCAGATCGGCGGCCCGGACGCGCCCCAGGGGCAGATCGAACCCCATCTCGTGCAGGCGCTCGCCGGGGAGCAGTTGGTCCAGACAGAGCCGCTGCAACGGTCCCCCCAGGGGGGTGTGACGCAGCCGCTCGAGCCCCTGCAGCAACGGTTCCAGCTGATCGGCGGCAATGCCCGAGCGCACCAGTTCGCGGGCCACCAGCACCGTCTGCTGGTCGGCGGGCTGCTGGTAGTCGAGCTGCTCCAGGATGCGGTGCAGGCAATCGCCGGCCTGGGCCCCCCTGGGGAAGGCCGCCAGCGGACCGTCGCGCTCGGCTGTCTCGGGGACGGGATCCGGCTCCAGCGCCGGCTCGTTGACCAATGCGTCGGTCTCACGGCCCTCTTCAAGGGCCGCCGGGGCCGCCCCATGGCTGCCGCGGGTCCAGCTGGTGTAGCTGTTGCGCCCCCAGCTGCCATCGAGCGTCCGGCTGGGCAACGGCCCCAGCGCCAGGGTGCGGGCCGCGTCCACAGGGGCGGGGTGCCAGCGGGGCGGTGGGCCCTCGTCGGCGACCAGCGAGCCCAGCACCAGCTCGATCGGCAGCTGGCGGGTCTCGATCTGCTGCTGCAACCCCTGCAGCCAATCGGCATCGCTGCGCTCGCCATAGGGGTCGTGGTCGGGATCCGGCGGCGGTGCATCGGCGAACAACCAGGGGTGCAGGGGGTTGCCCTGCTGCCCTGCCGCCGGGCCCCAGACCAGCACCAGCTGCCGGCACGCCCGGGTGAGCGCCACGTAGGCCAGCCGTTCCCGTTCGGCCAGTTCGGCCAGCCGCTGCTGCTGCCGGGCCCGCAGGCCCTGGCCCCAATGAGGATTGAGGTGCAGATCGAGATGGGGATCACCGCCCTCGCGGGGATGCCAGCGCACCCCCGGGCGCACGGCACCCCGGTCCTGGCCCGGGGCCTGCCACAGATAGGGGCAGATCACGACCGGGTACTCGAGGCCTTTGCTGCGGTGCACAGTCACCACGGCCACGGCGGCATCGACCGCATCGCTGTGGGGCTGGTGCGCCTCGGGCACCATGCGTTCGGGCTCGAGCCGCAGGCGCCGCAACCAGTCGGCAGCGGCCGCAGGGCCCAGTTGATCGGCATGGATGCGCTCCTGCAGCAGGGCCGCGCATTGCTGCAGATCGGCCAGCAGCCGCCCGCCCAGGGCCAGCCGGGCCAGGCCCCGGTCCTCGAGCAGGTCCGCCAGCACCGCCAGCAATCCCAGGCGCGGCAACTGAACGGCCAGCTGGGCCAGCCGTCCCGCCAGGGCGCTCCACTGCTGGGGCGTGGCCTCAGCCAGCTGCTGGGCAGTCCAGCCCAGCAGGGGGGACGCCGCCAACAGACGCAGACGACCGCTGCGGCCCGGATCGGCCAGGGCATCCAGCAGCCGCTGCAGGGCAGCAGCTGCTGGGCTCTCGAACACATCGCCGCGGCTGACCAGGCGACTGGCGACGCCACAGCGCTCGAGCTCGCGGCGCAGGCCCTCGGCCTGGGCGTGGGTGCTCACCAGCAGGCAGAGATCGCCGGCGGCCACACCCTGCTGCAGCAGGCCGACAGTGTGGGCAGCCACCCGGACTGCCACCAGCGGCTCAAGGGTGCTGCGGCTGGGGGGACGGGTGCCGGCCGGGCGGGTGCCGCCCAGCCACAGCAGCTGCAGCGCAGTCGGCTGGGGCCCTGTTCCGTCCTGAGCAGCCCCGGGCGCGACCGGCGGCACCGCCAGGCGCGACCGCCTGAGGCCCGGGGCCATCAGGCGATTGAGGCCGTTCAGCAGGTCGGGGGTTGAGCGGTAATTGACCCCCAGTTGGCTGATGCCACCGGTGACCCCGGCCTGGTCCCGGGCCCGCTGATAGGTCTCGAGCTCGCCGCCCCTGAAGCGGTAGATCGCCTGCTTGGGATCCCCCACCAGCACCAACCGATGCCGGTCCGGGTCAAAGGCCGCCAGCAGGATCCGCCACTGGATCGGGTCGGTGTCCTGAAACTCGTCCACCAGCACGGCGCCGTAGCGGTTGGCGACGCTCTGCAGCAAAGCGGCCCGGCCTGGATCCAGGGGGTCCAGGGCCGCCAGCAGCTGGCCAAAGCCCAGCCGCCCGGCCTGGCGGCGCCGGCGCTGCAGCTCGGCCAAGCCCCAGTGGCAGCCATGCAGCAGCACCAGCTCGGCGGGCCCCTCGCGCAAGCGGGCGATCGCCTCAAGCAGGGGGCGCTGGGGCAGCGAGGGATCGGCGCTGGCCTCGCAACTGCGGGCCACCTTGGCGAAGGCACCCGGATGGAAGTAGTCGGCCAGCAGCGGCTGGCTGACCACGGCGCCGTGATCGCCGCCGGGGGGTTGGGCGACGATCCAGCTGTCGAGATCGCCGCAACGGTCCCGTCGCGGCTTGGCGCTGTACGGTGTGGTCGCCCCGGCGCCCAGGGCCTTCCACTGGGCGGCAGCGGCGCACAGGTCGGACTCCAGGGCCCGGCCCCGATCGCTCCAAAGCTGGACAAAGGCCTGCCAGCGCTCGCCCCACAGCGCCTGCAACTGGAGGGCCAGCGGGGTCTCGGCCCCGAGGCCGTCCGGCAGGGGGTCGAGCTGCAGGGCCGGGTCGCCATCGAGGGCCAGCAGCAGCGGTTCGAGCGCCGCCGGCCCCTTGAGCTGCTGCTGCACGCCGGTCAGCAGGTGCAGGGGCAGGGGCAGCACCTGCTGCTGCCAGTGGTCGTGGGCGACCTGGCGCACCAGGGCAGCCGGATCAGCATCCAGCTGCAGCTCAGGGGGCTGGCCCGCCTCGAGGGCCTGGCGCTGCAGGGTGCGCCGGCAGAACCCGTGCAGGGTGGTGATGTCGGCGGTGTCGAGCTCCTCGAGGGCCAGCAGCAGCGGCGCCCGCAGGTGGTCCGCCCGGGGCCTGGCGCGCTCCAGCCAGGCCGCCAGGGTGGGGTCAGGGGCGGGGCGGGCCGCGTCTTCGAGGCAGGCCAGGGCCTGCTGCAACCGCCGGCCGATGCGGTCGCGCAGCTCGGCGGCGGCGGCCTCGGTGAAGGTGACCACCAGCAGCTGGCGCAGGCTCAGCTCGGTTTCGCTGAGCAGCCGCAGCACCAACTGGGCCAGGGCAAAGGTCTTGCCGGTGCCGGCACTGGCCTCGAGCAGCCGCAGCCCCGGCGTCAAGGCAAAGCTGTTGGCCTCGAATGGCTCCATCAGCGCACCTGCTCCAGCAGGGGTGCGAGCAATGCGGCCGCCAGCTCGGTGCGCTCGCGGCCGGCCTCGGCAGCGAGCAGCTCGCTGCCGTTGAGGTCAGCACCAAAGCAGAGGGCCTGTTCCGGTTCGGCCCGCTCACCCGGCTGCTGGGGGCTGCCCTCCCAGGTGGTGATCGCCTTGGCCTCGCCAGCTGTGACCAGGGCCCAGCCCGTTTCGGGCGGCACCGGCCAGCAGCGGCCATGCCACTGCTGCTGCAATCCACCCAGCCGCTCGAGTTCGGCCTGGGCAGCCGCCTCGGCCGGGGGGGCCAGGGCCAGCTGCACGCCAAACCCCTTGGCGCCACGGGCCAGCAGCACCGCACCCTGGGGCTGTTGGCCCGCAGCCGCGGCCAGCAGCAGCTGCAGCCACAGCGCCAGGCGGTGGCGGCTGCGGTCGCGGGCATGGTGCACCAGCACCACCGTCTGACCGCGCCAGTGCAGCCGCTGCTGCCATGGCCCCCAGTTGGCCTGGCACCACTGGGGTGCCCCAAGGCTTTCGAGCTGCTGCTGCACGGTGCACCAGCGCTGGGCCAGGGTGGCGGCTTCGAGGACGCCGCCCCCCAGGGGGGGCAGCAGGGCCCGGCCACGCCAGCGCCGCAACCAACCGTCGGGTTCGGCCAGCTCGAACGCCGCAGCAGGGTCAGAGTCGTCAGGATCCAGGAGCTCGTCGAGCGCCTGGCGCAGCAGGGCGGCCCGCTGCTGTTCGGCCAGCGCCAGCGCATCGAGATCGTCGATCAGCTCGGCCCATTCGCGCGGGGCCAGCCCCAGCCCCCGCAGCCACTGCCGCTGGGGGGCGACCAGCCAGTCCCGCAGGCGCTCGTAGGGTTCGGCCTCAACCGGAGCCGACTGCAGCGCCGCCACCGGTTCGATCCGGGGCCCGGCCAACGGGAGTAGGGGCGGCACCGCCGCCGGATTGTCCAGCAGCCGGCGCGCCCGCAGCAGCCGGCGGTCGCAACTGGAGGGAGGCCGCTCGCTTGCCGGTTCAAAGTTGCTGCGGTCGAGGGAGCTGGCCGCGTGCTGAACCACCAGACCAGTGCCGCCGCAGGGCAGCTGGGACTGCAACCACTCGAGCCATTGGCGCACCGGGGTGGCCGGCGGCAGCGGCTCACCGGTGCGCTCATCACGGCTGCTCCAGCAGATCAGCAGGTGGTCGCGGGCCGAGAGCAGGGCCTCGAGCAGCACATAGCGGTCCTGATCGGCGGGGTTGGGGTCCCCCAGGCGGCGCTGCTGTTCGAGCAGGTGAAAGCCGGGCCGCTGACGCTGCCGCGGAAACACGCCCGCATCCAGACCCAGCAGCACGATCACCCGGTGCGGGATCGCCCGCATCGGTTCAAGGGCGCTGACCGTCAGCGCACCACTGCGGTGGCCGAAGCGGCCCGAATCGGCGCTCAGGCGCTCGTCGAGCACGGCCGCCACCACTGCGGCTGTGAGCTCGAGCTCACAGCCGGCCGCCACCTGCTGCCAGTCGTCGATGGCGGCCAGCAGCTGGGGCAGCTCCCAGGCCTGGTCGCTGACGGCTGAGCCCCCCTCACCGAACAGATCCCGCAGCATGGCGCCCAGCAGCTCGGCCCAGGCCGCACTGGTGCGGGGCCGGCGCAGCTGGCCGAGCCAATGGCGCAACCGCCCCAACAGGTGAAGCCAGCGGCCCAGCAGCTCGAGCTCCAGGCCAAGGGGCTGGGGGGCGGTGTCACCCGGGGCCAGCCCGGGCTGGGCGGGCAGCACCAATCCCAGCAGCAGACGGTCGCAGGCCCAGGCCAGGCTGCCGCTGGCGCACCCACCCCGCTCGCGGGCGTCGAGACCCCAGCGAAATCCGAGTTGCTGCAACTGCTGGTTGAGGGCCTGGATCTGGTCGCGCTCAAGTCCAAAGGCCTGCCCCAGGCAGGGACGCTCGAGCAGCTGCTCAAGGGCCGAAGCCGTGAACCGCTCTCCGGCCAGCTGCAACAGCTGCAGCAGGGTGCGGCTCAGGTCGGCTTCGCTCTGTTGGCTGCGGTCGGTGAGCCGCCAGGGCAAGGGCACACCGGTGGCGTCCTGGTCAGCAAAAACCGAGGCCAGCAGCGGCGCCAGGGCATCGACCTCGGGCGTCATCACCAGCACGTCACGGGGCTCGAGCGTGGGATCGGCCGCCAGAAGCTGCAGCACCCGGTCGCGCACGATCTGCACCTGGCGCAGCCGACCCGGGCAAGGGTGAAATTCGAGCGAGGCATCGCCGCGGCCCCGTTCCAACACCAGGGATTGATCGGGGTCGGCCAGCTGCTGTTGCAGCTGGGCCAGCAGGGGCGCCGGCCCCTCACCCCGATGAACCGCTGCGGCGGCAAAGAACAGATCGTGTTCGCGGCTGACACCCAGCTGGCTCTCGCCAGTGCCCTCGAGCAGCTGCTGAAACTCGGCCCCCAGACGACCGAAACGGGCATCCAGTCCGGGGGCCGCCAACAACCAGTCGCCGGCAAGCGGCTGCTGCAGGGCCACGGCGTCACTGAGCTGGCGCCGCCGGTCGGTGCAGCGCTGCCACAGGTCGCGGCAGGGGGTCAGCAGATAGAGATCCACCGGGAGATGGGCACTGAGGGCCTGCAGCAGCTGCACCTGCACCGGCGCCATGGCGCTGAGACCGAACAGGCGCAGCCGCTGGGGCAACACGCCAGCCGGCAGCTGCCCCCGGCGCAGGCGGGCGATGGCCCGTTGCACCCGCAGGCCAAAGGGCTCCACCCCGAGCCGCTGACGCAACAGGGTCAGCAGCAGGGGCTGCCAGCCTTGCTGGTGGTCCTGGTCCTGGTTTCGGTCCTGGCCTTGGCCCTGGCACCACAGGGCGAGCTGATCAGGCCTGTACAGGGCGTAATCATCCAGGGCATCGGCGATGGCACGACCCAGTTGCCAGCGGGCCAGATCCAGCTGGCCGGGCGCTTCGCCCCGCTGCTGCAACCAGTGGCGCAGGGGGGCCGCCTGGGGCTGCTCCACCAGTTGAGGCAGCAGCTCCAGCACCGGCCAGACCAACGCACTGGCGCGCCAGGGGTCTGCGGCGTCGGATGGCTCGTCCAGCAGGGCCGCCACCAACCGCCGCAGCTGGGCCCCCGGAAATGGAAAGCGAATGTTGGCGGCAATGCCGCCCAGCCCGACGGCCAGCTGCTCGCCCAACCAACGACTGGTGGGCCAGGTGTTGACCACCACCTCGATCTGTTCGAACGGGTCCGGGGGCTCCAGCCGCAACTGGGTGGCCAGCAGCTCGGCCAGCAGCTCGGCCCGGTTGCCCCGATAGACGGTTAACAAGGAAGGGCGACCGGCAACACGGTGCTCAGCCAGCCGAGCTGGTGGACGCCGAACGGGGCCTGTCGATGTTGGCCGTCCAGGGGCGCAGCCCGGGCACCTGACGCACCGCAGCTGTCTCGGGGCAGTAGGCGCTCAGCTCACCGCCATAACAGGCACCGGTGTCGACCATGACGATGTGATGCAGGCGACGCACGGCCGAACCAGGCGTGTGACCGATGACCGCCGTACCGAAGCGACCGTCATAGGCCTGCCAGAACGGCAGACGAATGCTCAGATGGGGCTGCCAGCTGAGGGGGTCAAAGCCCGCATGGGTGGCAACCCAGCCGTCACCCCAGTAGGCCAACGGCAGGCTTTCGAGCCGTTCCAGCCAGCTGCGGCAGAGGCGTTCACCCAGCTGCCGGTAGGTGTCACAGCCAGCCAGACCGCTCTGACCGCGCCAATGGCCTCGGCGCAGAGCCTGAATCAGATCGGCCTCATGGTTGCCCTGCAACCAGACACAACGGCCGCTGCTGACCAGATCCCAGGCCAGGTCCATCGTCTCGGCGATACGGGGACCGCGGTTGATGACATCGCCGCAGAGAACCAATCTGTCGCCACGGGGCAGCCTGTCGACAAGCTCTGACAGGGATTGGGCGCAACCATGCACATCTCCGATGACCCAGTGGCGCTGGGTTGGACTGACGGGCGTCATCAGAGAGATGCATTATTGAAAGTTTGCCTGCGGCCCCCCCGACCTGTCATCCCCCTGAAACAGTGTGTGCAAGACAACACAGCGCTGGTGTCCAGGGTTACGGTCGATGGCCCGACAAAGGTCCGATGGGGCCAGCCTGATGAGCCCGGCAGAGCCCACTTCAGATCCACGCCAGCTACCAGTCGGCCAGCGGGTGAGCCTGCTGGTGAAGGCCCTGGACGGCGCCCAGCGCACCAATGAGGCCCTGGCCCGCTGCAGTGATGGCGAGGCCATGCTCGACGTT
>Ga0310333_100357_pt1 | contig 12542 bp, 10 predicted proteins | sample LakMicSRFTotalB7_FD_195547 | JGI IMG/M metagenome (GOLD analysis project Ga0310333, IMG submission 195547) | Enriched freshwater cyanobacterial communities from Lake Michigan, Michigan, United States - MI23.SRFL.Total.B7 (v2) (version 2) | ecosystem: Environmental > Aquatic > Freshwater > Lake... | reverse complement strand
CTATTTATGGCATTCATGAAGCTCAACAAGTACAACAACCTCAAATCCGGCCGGCCCAGGCTGCAGGAGGGCCAGGTGATCCTCACCGTCAAGCTCAAGGCTGATAACAAGGACGAACTGCCCCTCGATTTCACCTTCACCAAGGTGGATGACGCCTGGCGGGTGGAGCGGATCAGCAAAGTGGCGGCCGCCTGAGCCCATGGCTGCGGCGAGTCCGGCCCCATCCGCCCTGCAGGTCCGGGCCGCCGAATTGCGGCGCCTGCTCACCCGGGCCGCCCATGCCTACTACGTGCTCGATGCCCCCGAGCTCGAGGATTCGGTTTACGACCAGCTCTACCGGGAGCTGCTCGATCTCGAGGCCGCCGACCCGAGCCTCGTCACCCCCGACAGCCCCACCCTGCGGGTGGGCGGCACCCCGGCGGAGGGCTTCACCAGCGTGGAGCATCGCATCGGCCTACTCAGCCTCGATAACGCCTTCAGCCTCGAAGAGCTGGAGGCCTGGTATGGCCGCCTGCTCAAGGTGCTCGACCGCCAGGGGGAACCCGGCGGTCCCCTGCCGGCCCTGGAGATGGTGGGGGAGCTCAAGATCGATGGCAACGCCCTGGCCCTGAGCTACGAGAACGGCCTACTGGTTCGGGCCGCCACCCGCGGGGACGGTGAGCGCGGCGAGGAGATCACCGCCAACGTGCGCACGATCGCCAGCGTGCCCTTGCGGCTGACGCTGGCCCATCCCCCGGCCTGGGTGGAGGTGCGCGGCGAGGCCCTGATCCCCGATGCCACCTTTGCCGCCATCAACCAGGACCGCCTGGCCAAGGGCGAAGCCCCCTTTGCCAACCCCCGCAACGCCTGCGCCGGCACCCTGCGCCAGCTCGATCCGCGGGTCGTGGCAGCCCGGCGACTCGATTTCTTCGCCTACACCCTGCATCTGCCGCCCGACTGGCAGCCCAGTAACCCCGTAGGGATTGGACAACCAGTGGATCCAGGGCGGCCCCAGAGCCAGGGAGAGGCCTTGCAATGGCTGCAAGCTGCTGGTTTCCGCGTCAACCCCAACGCCGAGCGCCTGGCCGACCTGGCAGCGGTGGAGGCCTTCTTCCGCCACTGGGACAGTGCCCGCAAGGCCCTGGCCTACGCCACCGATGGGGTGGTGGTGAAGCTCAATGACCTGCGCCTGCAGGACAGCGCCGGCTTGACCCAGAAGGCGCCCCGCTGGGCGATCGCCCTCAAATACGCCGCCGAGGAGGCCCCTAGCAAACTGCTGCGGCTCAGCTGCCAGGTGGGTCGCACCGGGGTGGTGACGCCCGTGGCCGAATTCGAGGCCGTGCCCCTGGCCGGCACCAGCGTCAGCCGCGCCACCTTGCACAACGCCGACCGCCTCGATGAGCTCGATCTCTGCGCCGGCGACACGATCGTGGTGCGCAAGGCCGGCGAGATCATCCCCGAAGTGGTGCGGGTGTTGCGCGAACTGCGGCCGCCGGGCGCCCGGCGGCTGGAGCTGCCAAGCCATTGCCCGGAATGCGGCTCAGAGCTGGTGCGGGAGCAGGGGGAAGCGGCAACCCGCTGCGTCAACAGCAGCTGTCCGGCAATCCTGCGCGGCGCCCTGCGCCACTGGGTCAGCAAGGGGGCCCTCGATGTAGATGGCCTGGGCAGCAAATTGATCGAACAGCTGGTGGACCGGGGCCTGGTGGGCTCGATCGCGGACCTCTACGGCCTCGATGCCGCCCTGCTGGCCAGCCTCGAGCGCCTCGGCCAGAAATCGGCCGAGAACCTGGTGGCAGCCCTGGCCGCCTCCAAGGCCCAGCCCTGGCATCGCCAGCTCTACGGCCTCGGCATCCACCATGTGGGCGAGGTCAATGCCAAGGCCCTGGCCAAGGGCTTCCCCAGCGCAGCGGAGCTAGCCACAGCAGCCCTCGAGTCGCCTGAAACGATCACCGCCGTTTTCGGCATCGGCGGCGAGATCGCCCAATCCCTAGCCCAGTGGTTCGCCACGGAGGCCAACCAGACCCTGCTGCGCCAGCTCGAGCTCAGGGGTGTCTCCCTAGCGGCGGGCCAGGCGGAACGGGAGGCAGGCCAGCAGGGGCAAGCGAGCCACCTCGCCGGCACCACCTTCGTGCTCACCGGCACCCTGCCCACCCTCAGCCGCAGTGCCGCCCAGGCCCTGATCGAAGCCGCCGGCGGCAAGGTGAGTGGGTCCGTGAGCAAGAAAACCAGCTATGTGGTGGCGGGGGAGGAGGCGGGCAGCAAGTTGGCCAAAGCCGAGGCCCTGGGGGTGGCCGTGCTCGATGAGGGGGGCCTGCTAGCCCTGCTCCAGCAAGAACCGGACGCCAGTCCCGTCGGCCCAGCCCCCTGACCCCTGGACCTCCAACACCCGCCATTCCTCTTGGCCAGCGGCCATCCTGGTGGGGCCACCCCATCAGGAGCACACCATGGGCGAACCGGCTGCCTACCGCTGGATCAAGTCCGAGTGTGGCCGTGCCAAATACAAGGAGTTGGCGGCGCGCTCCGGGTTGGCCGCCCAAATCCGCCTCGCCTGGTTTGTGGGGATTGCCGCCCTAAGGGACTGGCGCCTTCCGAAGCCCTGAACGTGAACGGTCCCGGCTCCCGATCAGCGCAACCAGTAAGAACCGCATGATCCCGGGCTCAATCCGGCCCCACCCCCTTGAGGGCCCGCTGGGCCGCCCGCCCCACAACCCACACCGAGGCCACGGTGGCCAACAGGCCGATGATGCGCAGGCTCCAGGTGCCCAGATCGGCGTCACCGGAAAGCACCTCACTAAAACGGGCCACATCGCCGGCCAGGGCGCCGAGGCTGCAAAACAACACCGTGCCCGGCAGGATGGCGATCAGCCCGATGGCGTAATCGCGCAGGCTCACGTCGCTGAGGCCGTAGGCCAGGTTGAGCAAACTGAAGGGAAAGGCCGGCGATAAACGGGTGAGCAGCACCAATTTGAGCCCTTCACGACTCACGGCCTGCTCAATCGCCACCAATTGGGGCACGGACGCCAGGCGCCGCCGCGCCCAATCCCGCAGCCAGTGACGCCCGAGCAAAAAGGCCGCGATCGCCCCCAGACTGGCCCCCACGAACACCAGGCCACTGCCAAGCACGGTGCCGTAGAGGGCGCCAGCCAGCATCGAGGCCCACACCCCCGGCAACAGCAGGGTGACCCAAAGGGCGTAGAGGGGGATGAAAACAGCCGCCCCCACTGGCGATTGCAACGCCGGTAACACCTGGTGCAACCAGCTGCCAGTAAGATGGGGCAACAAGATTACAACCACGATGAATGGATTCCTAATGTAGTCTCCCCGAGCTCAAAGCGGTTGCAGATTCACCCAAACCGCAGCCGCCGATCCCAGGCTCAAACTCAAGCCGATGCGAGCACCAAACAAAAATCGACCCAACGCATTGCAAGGGCAACAAGGTCTCCCGGAATGGACCGCCAAAACCGAAAGGCCCTAGCCCCATCGGACAGGGATTGCGTATCACAAGATACCCGCCCAACAGACGATCCCCGACTAGAGTTAATTCACCATTCCCAAGCAGCGGCGTCAATCAATTTTAGTAGCCCCTTAACACCGCCCCACCATGGCCTCATTAAATAATCAAATCAACAGTCAATCATGGACTTGGGTCAAGCTAAACAAATCCACCTTAAAAGTTATCTCAATAGCCAGCTTGACCTTCCCATTGGCGCCCAAATTCTGATCCCCAAGGATGGGCCCGCCAAGGCCATACCGAGGCAGCTCAGCCTGGCCGATCTGCGCGCCCACCTCAAGCCCTTGCTGACGCAGGCCCAAGCGAGCAACTTGCAAAGCAACATCAGGGTGCTCTTACTATTGCCCGATAAAACCCGCAAACAAACTGCGGCACGACTACTTGTCGATGCGATGATTGAACTCTGCCAATCGGTGCAGGAGCTTTCTTTTGACATTATCTTTGGGCTGGGGACCCATCCATTGATGTCCGACGAGGACATCGAAGCCATGCTGGGCACCCAAAGACTAGAACACCTTGCCTCCTTAGGCACCACCCTCCAACAACAAACAACCCTTAAACCACTTGCCCAACGGTACATCACGATTCCGCCGCCACCCCAAGACCTAGACCGGACAGCCCTAGCCCCAAATCAACAAACGGTTTGCCCGGGCTCAGGTGAAGCAAAAAATTCAGACTGCACCCGAATCGGACTACCGGCGGCCCTATGGAATTACGATTATATTATTAGCGGCGGCGATACGGATCTGCACCCCTACGAGGGCCGTGCTGGCAGCGGCGGCATTAATAAGATGTTAGTGGTTGGGATTGGCTGCCTCCACTGCATTCGCGTCACCCATACCATGGAGGTTCTCTCCCACGCCCTTACTAGACCGGGCGAAGCCCATAACCATTTCGTCGCTTTACTCGATCATTTCACAACAGAGATTACAGCCCACTTACGGGGTGGCTCTGGCCGCCTAAAAGCGAATCCCCTTGGCGTTTCAGTGCTGGCCAAGATCACGGACCAGCCTGATTGCATCTGGGTTGGCGATCAGGACAAGAACAGGGCAGTTCTGACAAAACAACTGGAAATTGAACGAACAGTCACCCTCGATCAGCCGGTGAGTTTTGTGATTGTGGACACCGAACACAGAAAGGCAACAGATATTTTAGCAGGCGCAAGAAGCTTGCATTTTCTCTGCAGTTTTGACGATGCCTCCAATCAACTTCTTCTAGGCCAGCCGGCCGTTCGAAGCGCCCTGATGTTCAACGCCTGCCATGAAACAAAAAATTCCAATGGTATCGGCAATGCAGGAACCCTGCTGCATCTCAATGCCCTTCGCAGCTTTGTGCATGAATCCATCGCCGAAGCGCGTTCTAGCGGCCTAATCCAAGCCAGCCAGGGCCTCAGCGATGACAAACGCCATCAACTCAAAAAAGCCATTCTTATGCGCTGGGAAGACTACCTCCGGTTAGTCAGCAATGAGGACAACTTCTTCGCAAGAATTGAAACCTTACTAACTTGCATCATTTCAGCCGACACCAAACCCCAAGACAAGGCGCCACTCCTCAAGGAGTTGGCCGAGAGCCTAGATGAATCCCTCGCCCATAGCTTTGGCAACCATCGCCATGTGATCACGGGAACCCGCCATCACTTTGCCAACAGCGGTGCCCGCGACGCCCTTCTCTTTTTACAACAATCAACCAATGCGCTCGGCTTCAAAGGACTCGGAGAAGGGGGCCAACGGGCCCTACGCCTCTTAGTCATCCTAAGAAAATTCGAAACTCTCTATATTGCAACGGATAATCAACACGTACTGAACTTTCTCGCAGAACTCAATCACCCCCCTGGCATTTCCAATCTTGATCAGCCAACAGGCCGAACTCCAATCGAAGCCGAACCCAACATCCTTGGCCTCACTGGCATCTCCCTGAATAATCATTCTCCTCAGGCAGCTTTGCAGATAGCACTTGATCGGCACGAGGCTCAAACAGCTCCGCTCAATAGCAGCGAATTAGCCTTTATCCAGGAACCGGTGATTATCAAGCGCAACCTCGCTCCAGACTTCAAAACAGCAGCGCTACCCTTGACGCCTGTTGCCGTTTAAGCCGCAAGGATGTATAGTTAGATCAGTTTCACTTACGTGCTTAAAGGGCGCTTAAATCCTTTCGGCATCACCCATGCAATCAATTCTTCAAATCGCTACCGCCGTTTACCTCCCGATTATTGCCGCTGCCGTTGTAGGAGTTTTGCTCAGCCTGGGGCTTACTCGCACTGGTCGCATGGTCCGCAACGAGCCCGTTCAGGAATTAGTTCCTGATGTGCTGGCTCGGGTTCTCTATCTAGTTGGCATTCCGATTGGCGTTGCCAACTTCATCCGTAAAGCCGAATTCAACCCCTCCGTCTGGATTTCGCCAGTCATTGCCTGGTCAGCAGTGTTATTGGCAATCTTTTTGAGCTGGCACTTCTTAAAAAGCTCTGCCAAACCCCAGCCTAAAAGTACCAAAGCCAGCTTCGTCCTGCTTAGCTACTTAGGAAATACCAGTTATTTAGGATTTCCCGTCATCCTGCTGCTGCCCCAACTAGGCCCCCAATACTTTAGTTCAGCCGTTCTTTACGACATCCTTGGCACACTCGTGGCTGGCTACGGATTGGGAGTTTTCATTGCCGGCCAAGCTGGGCGCCAGGGTGCTGAAGGCAATCCAACTTCAAGTGGTCGCTACAGCGAAGCCGGATTATCGATGAGCGGCACCAAGCGCGGTGGCATGGGGGCCCTCCTTGACGCGCTCACCGAAGTTGCTCGAAACCCTACATTTTACGCTTTCTTCGTTGGCCTCTACCTAAAAACCCTAACGATTCCCGAGTGGCTGGTGTCGGGACTGGGTGCCATTGCCTGGTCATCAATCATGGTGGCACTGATTGTGATGGGCATGAGAATCCAACAACTCTCTTCCAAGCTCAACCTAAAACTTGCAATCCAACCTGTCCTTATTAAAACCATCCTAGTCCCCCTGGTCCTGGCTGCTGCGTTAACCGGATTCGGTCTAGAAGGACCCCAGCGCTTAGTGCTAATTCTGCAATCGGCCATGCCCTGCGGATTTATTTCATTGGTGCTAGCAGAAAACTATGAGCTTGACGTCGATCTCACGGTCGCCTCAATCTTACTTTCTTGCATAGTTTTTGCCTTCATGCTCCCCATCTGGGCAACCCTATTTACAACTTGGTAGCGGTGGGTCTTCACACCAACATCTACCAGCCTGAATACTTCCTGCCCCAATGCTGACTTAAGTGGCGAAGGACTGGTCCACCCCTAAGTCATCGATCCGAAACGTCGCTATTGTTCTCCAGCCTGAACAGGCCGTCTCTTACCTGCTAGAATCACGTCAAATTTTCACTTAACATGAACAGACGAGATTTTATTGCCATCGGGGTTGCCGGTGGCCTGCTTGCCTCCTGTAAATCGCTTGGATTACCGGGCGGCGTTGACACCAAGCAAAGCAAGCACGATCTAGAAGTCTGGTGGTCCGAAGGCTATTATCCGGAAGAAACAGATGCGATTGAAACGATCTTCGCAAATTGGCAACGGATTACCGGAAACAAGGTTAACCTTAGCTTCTTTAGTGAAAATGAACTAGCGGCTAAAGCCCGCTCGGCCATCGATGGTGGGCCCACCCCTGACCTCCTCTACGGCTATGGAATCAATGATACTGTTGTACCCGTTCTCAGCTATCAAAATAAGCTCATTGCTCTCGACGAGGTCGTCAGGCCGATCAAAGCCGACCTATTGCCTGGGGTGATTGATGGCGTTACCTATTTGAATAAAGAGACCAAGGTTAAGTCGGTCTACGCGGTTCCAATCTCTCAGCACTCCGTTAATCTCCACTACTGGAAAGATCTGGTTGAGGAGTCCCTTGGCGGCACTGACAAAAAAATCAAAATCTCGAATAATTGGAAAGAATTCTGGGAATTCTGGCACACCACCCAAAAATCTTTGCGCAACAAGGGCTACGACGAAATTTACGGGATGGCCCTCCCCATGTCGAGCCTGGCTAGGGATACTAGCTATATCTTTGAGTTTTTCTTAGAGGCCCACAATGCCAAAATTGTGTCCCTATCAGGCAAGCTCAATGTCGAAGATCCAGCAACGCGTCAGAAAATCATTAATGCAATCAAAGATTACACCAGTAATTACAAAGAAAAATATGTGCCCACAAGGGCGACGACTTGGGCAGACCCTGATAATAATATTAATTTCCTGAGCAGCCTTTCCGTGATGACTGCTAACCCAACTCTCTCAATTCCGGGCTCTCAGCTGTCTGACGAAATCGCCTACTTCGAAAGGCTTGGCTCCATGCCTTGGCCCAACAAGCTTGACGGCTCGCCGATGCAATCTTTCATCTCGGTGAAGCAAGCTATTGTCTTTAATAGTTCTAACGTAGCCAAGGCCAAAGACTTACTGGCTTACGTGCTTAAAACAGAAAACTTAAGTCGTTACGTGGAAGGTTCCCAAGGCCGCTTCTTGCCTACCACAAAATCAATCATGGCAATGCCATTTTGGCAAAATACTAAAGATATACACATCGCCACTGCGAAGGAAATCCTGAAGTCTTCAAAAATACCAGGGTGGATTTTAAATCCTGCCTACAGCGAGGTAATCGCTAAAAATATCTGGGGTAAGGCCATTGAAGCCGTTGCCACCGACACCCTATCGGCAGAGAAAGCTGTTGACGCCGCGATTACGGAGATCCGCAACATTTTTGCTGGTTGGAACTAAAATCTGAACCATGAAAAATCGTACTTTTTGGATCAAGCTCTCCGTCGCCACCCTGGCCTCTTCAAGCGTCATCTCACTAGTCACCTACCTGGTTGCCGCTGTTCCCCTAGGGGCCCAAGCACTCACGAACCAGCAGGCTATCTTGAATGAAAAGCAAGGTCGTATTGCGCAATGGTGGAAAGAGGAAGTCAACACAATCAGCAAAGATCTTCAGAATCCCAAACTGGTGGAGCGTTCCCTCACTATTCTGCAAGCAAAACGCCATAGTCGCGCAGATATTTATTCTGCCAACAGCCTTGCTCTCGAGGCAATTCTCGCCAGTCATGCGCAAAATCGCAACAGCGCTTCATTGCTAACAAAAGGTGGCATTGTTGTTTTTTCAACTGATCACGATAAATTTGCAGCCTATCAACCCCTTAAAAATACAACGACCAGCCTAGACCTAGAAGAACTACCCAGTACACCCCTAAACTTCTTTACCAATTCAATCTCTGGCCTGCCTGCGATCTCAGTTGCCCTACCTATCTACACAGGTCCCCAGAAAAAAGCTGGATTCCTGGCAATTGATCTCAATCTACGCAAGCTCAATGACCAAATTGCCGATCCAGCCCCTACCACCAAAAAAACTCATCAGGATGGATCTATCCCTGTCAAATCCTATTTAGTGGCACGCACTTCCCTCGACCAGGCTACCTATATTGCGCCGCCTGCACAAAGTCCACCCGACTACAAATTCAAACCCCTCGATAGCGAGGGTATTCGCAAGGCTCTTGATGGAAATTCCAACCAGGAATTTTATCTCAATAGCGAAGGAGTTCCCGTCATTGGCGTTTATCAATATCTTCCTAATTTTCGCACGGCCCTGCTGGTTGAAAGTCGCCAAAAAGATGTCTACACATCTGCACGATTAATGGCTCTACAAATCTTCGAGGTCGGTGCGCTTCTTTCGCTGCTCAGCTTGGCAATGGGTTTTCTTGTGGATCGCAGGCAGGATCAAACCATAGGGTCCTAATTCAAGCTTCGTAAGGCTTTATCAAACCAAGAAACATCACACCAATTCCATGGCAGTGTCGCTCGAGGCCAATCCCAAATCTAGCAAGATTCCCTTTTTGCCAGACCTATCAATCCTTAGGCGCCTTCAATTTACCTTTACTTTTCAAATCACAGTTGCACTTATTGCCTCTTTTTGTCTAGGCAATGTAGCGCTTTTCCAAATAGCATCTAAGCGCTTGCTAGCCAATGAACAAAGGCGTTTCCGCGACAATGTTCTTTACTTAAGCAGTAGCATTCAGGCCTATCAGGATTCTATCGATACGGAACTTGCTTTTGCTTCTAATTCACCTGAGGTGAGGAGTCTTGATACCAAAAGGATTCTCGCGGAACTCAACCCGATTATCGAAGCTAACCCTTTGCGAAAATGGCGTATTTGGAGGCGGGATGGCAAATTGTTGGCAAGCATGCCTCTAGAAACCAATATTCGCCTCAAAGAAAAAAGGATTCTAAGAGCTCCATATTTCATCAAAGCACTCAATGGTCAAAGTAATTACAGCATTCGCTCCACACTTGTTGGGGCAAGGCTTGAAGGTTGCCTCGAGGCGGCCCATCCTATCTATCCAGTTAACAGCAATATTAAAACGACAAAGCCCTCCGCGGTTCTTTCTTTTTGTCTGCCAATCTCAAAAATCGGCCGTGATAGTGGCCTGATCAATGTTGAAAAAATAAGTATGGCTAACCAGCCTGGGGCTGGCAAGCCAAAGGACGAGTACCTTGCCATCCACCGCGGTAAATACAATGGTCGCTTATTTTTTATGATTGCATCGTCCGGCAATCTCGTCTTCCCGACAGTCTCAACCAATGGGTTTGATCATATTTCGCTGCTGACATCTCGCCGCCTTGCTAAAACAAACTATAGCGCTTTTGTTGATGCGGCTGCTGATTTACCGCTCAGGAATACGTTGCAACGGGTTGAAGTAGACGGCCATTCCTTCTTCCTCTATGCCCATAAAGTCAATGAAAACTGGACAGCTGTTAGCGTCGTTGATGAACAAACAATCTATGCGCCGCTGAACAGAAATCTGTTTGAGCTGGTTCTGATCCAATTGTTCACATTGTTGGCCACCAGCGTCGTTATTTTTTATGTGTGCCGCCAACTGGTCAAGCCCCTGAAAGCGGTTGTTTCAACCGTTTCGCAGCTAAGCAACCTTGAGATTCCGCCACAACAGCCCAAATGTCTCTCCGCTTCCAATATTATTGAAATTAGCCAGGTTTCCGCTGCGATTAGCAAACTCTCTTTTGCGATGGATTCATTCAGTCGCTACTTACCACGCGAGGTCGTTAAGTCTGTACTGAACTCCAAGCAAAGTGCTCGGCTAGGCGGGGAAGTGCGCGAGCTGGTGATGCTCTTTACCGATATTCGCAACTTCACAACCTATTCAGAATCGAGTGATGCCATCATGATTCTCGATCATCTGAATACATACATGACGGCATTAACATCCCGAATCATGGAAACATCGGGAACCATTGACAAGTATATCGGCGACTCGGTGATGGCATTTTGGGGAGCTCCCTACACCGTGGATCAACCAGCCTGTAAGGGCTGTACGGCTGCGCTTGCGGTCCAAGAAGAAACGTCTCGGCTGAACCGAGAATGGGAAAAAGAGGGGATCGATCTGCAGTTCTTCACCCGAGTTGGCATTAACATTGGTTCTGTGATTGTGGGCAATGTGGGCTCGGAAGAGCGCTTTAACTACACCGTGATCGGAGACCCTGTCAACCTGGCAAGTCGCCTCGAAGGCACAAATAAATTGTATGGAACTGGTATTCTCGTTAGCCAGGCAATCGTTGATGCCGTTAACACGGAAGATAGCCTCCATGATTTTTGCTTCCGCTTGATTGATCGGGTCAAGGTTAAGGGCAAAAACCTATCGACCGATGTCTATGAATTGGTTGGCTATCGGAGTCATTTCCATGCGCTCGAATTGGAAGACCTGGCAATTGCCAATTCGATCATGGCAGCGTCCTTGGAGGGTGGTGTGAGCGTAGGTCTTGAGCAGTTACTCGTTTTACCGAGTGACAAACCCCATACGCGCTTTCTACTCGAACTTCGGACCATGCTGACCCAGCGACTGCCAGCCAGCGAGCCAGCCTGATTTCAAGGATATTCAATCGATAAAGCCCATTGCCCTTCAAAAGATGTGTAGGTGCCGCCAAGCCATAACTTGACATGCGGCCAGAAAACGAGCCCTCGCCAAAGTTTCTACCATCCAACAGATGCTCGATTTTGCGGGCCATGGCGCAAGCCCCTTTCTCTAAGTCACCCATCTCTCCTTTCTAGCGGACACAGCTAAACCTTCCCAGCTTTCTTGTTGGTCCGACCCAACGGGAAGCCTTTGATGAACTCAAAGTCCTCTCGCTATTGTTTTTTGATCGCTATCTGAGCGCGGTCGCCAAACCACACGACTTGGTACCACCCCAGTCAACCTTGCTAGTGGGCGTGGAGCCCCTCCAGATGATGGTGATTCGGCAGCTTGACGAGCAGGTGGTGCGTTCTGCCGCACCGATGATCTGCGATGCGAATTCCCCTGTCTGTTGAAGCGATTGCGAGAGTCCCTTGCAACGGGCTCATCCCACCGAAACGCCGCCCTCTGCCTCCAGGGCGGTGACCAAACGGTGCAGGGCAAGAAACAGGCCATCGCGGCGGTGGGGCAGATCAGCGCTGGCCAGCTGGGGCGACCAGCGCCCTTGAACAAGGAGCCACCAGCCTCCGTCGCCAGGGTCTAGGTGGGCCTCAGCGCTGGCCAGGTCTTTGGTTGCCGTGAGTAGGGCCTGGTTGGTTGCTGCGCTAAGCCAGACCAAGCCGCTGCCACCAGTGTCGGCATCGGTTTCTGATCCCAGGCTAGCCCATGCCTTGAGCGGGAAGAGTTCGAGCCGGAGCCGGTGCATGGGCCCCAGGCTTCAGCCGAATCCTTAAACCGAATCCTTAAGCCCAATCCTTAAGAAGTGAATTCGCTGTTGTAGGCCTCTTCGCCATGGGCGTGGATATCGGCGCCCTGGCGTTCCTGGGCGTCGGTGAGGCGCAGGGGCACGAAAGCACCGATTGCCTTCAACACCGCATAGGTGCCCACACCGACCCAAAGAATGGTGAAGCCGGCAGCCTGGATCTGGATCCAAAGCTGGTCGAACCGGCCTGTGATCAAGCCATCGGCACCAGCCGGATTGAGGACGCGCAGGGCAAAGACCCCGGTGAGCAGGGTGCCCAGCAGGCCGGCAACGCCGTGGACAGGGAGCACATC
>Ga0310333_100355_pt1 | contig 12555 bp, 15 predicted proteins | sample LakMicSRFTotalB7_FD_195547 | JGI IMG/M metagenome (GOLD analysis project Ga0310333, IMG submission 195547) | Enriched freshwater cyanobacterial communities from Lake Michigan, Michigan, United States - MI23.SRFL.Total.B7 (v2) (version 2) | ecosystem: Environmental > Aquatic > Freshwater > Lake... | reverse complement strand
GCAAGTTCCCCAAGGGCGTCACCGAGATCCGCCCCTACCTGCGCATGACCCCCCAGCCCAACCGCTGAGACAGCCGCAACACTGAAACGCGGCTCCGGCGGGGCCAGAATCACTCTGGCCCCGCCGGAGCTCACACCCTGGCCCCGCTGGAGCTCACAACGATGAAGGCGCAACCATGACTCAGTGGTGGCAGTGGCAAGGCAGCCCCCCCGTCGGGGGCAGCTTTGCGGTCATCGGCGTCGGCCGTTTCGGCAGCGCCGTCTGCACAGAACTGTTGCGATTCGGGGCCGAGGTGCTGGCGATTGATGCCAGCCAACGGGCTGTCGACGACCTGCGTCAGCTGGCACCGGCGATCGAGGCGCGGGTCGTTGACTGCACCGACGAAGAGGCGCTGCGGGCGGCAGGGGTGCTGGATGTGGCCACGGTGGTGGTGGCGATCAGCGAACCGATCGAGGCCAGCATCACCGCCACCCTGATCGTCAAGGACAGCCAGGGCAGTCAGGTCCGGCAGGTGATTGCCCGAGCCACCAGCGACCTGCACGACAAGATGCTGCGCCGGGTCGGTGCCGACAAGGTGGTCTTCCCCTCCAAGATGCAGGGAACCCGCCTCGGCATGGAGTTGGTGCGGCCCAACCTGTTGGAGCGGTTGCGTCTCGATGACCGCAACAGCATCGAGGAGATCAAGGTCCCCCAGGCTTTTGTCGGACGCTCCCTGCGGGATCTGAACCTGCGCAAGAACTTCAATGTCAGCGTGCTCGCGGCAGGGCCCGAGAACCGGCTGACGGTGAATCCCCCGGCCTCCCAGGTGTTGCAATCCCAGGAGCTGCTGGTGGTGATGGGCACCAGTGAAGCCCTCGAAGCCCTGCCCAGCAGCTGAAACCGATGCGCGTGCTGGGGCTGATGAGCGGCACCAGCGCCGACGGCGTCGATGCGGTCCTGGTGGAGCTGCACGGACCCTGCCGGCGTCCGCGCTGGCGTCTGCTCGCCAGCGTCGAGCAGCCCTATCCCCAGGCGCTGCGCCAGCGTCTGATCGCCGTGGGGCAGGGCGATCCGCTGTCCAGCGCCGAGCTGCTGGACCTGAGCGAGGCCGTGACCGAGCAGCAGGCCCTGGCCGCCCGGGCCTGCGACCCGGCCGGACGGGCCCAGCTGGTGGGCTGCCACGGCCAGACGGTCTGGCACCGGCCGCCTGCGGACGGCCGCCGCGGCGCCAGCCTGCAGGTGCTGCAGGGTCCCTTGCTGGCTGGGCTGCTGCAACGCCCGGTGGTGTTCGACTTCAGGGCCGCGGACCTGGCCCTTGGGGGGCAGGGGGCGCCCCTGGTTCCTCCTGCCGACGCAGCGCTGCTGGGCCACGGTGCGGGGTGGCGAGGGGTGCTGAACCTGGGGGGCATCGCCAACATCACCCTCATTCCGCCGGCCACAGGACCCGAGCGGCAGGCGCCGCTGCGGGGATGGGACTGCGGCCCCGCCAACAGCCTGATCGACCTGGCGGTGCAGCAGCTCAGCGAGGGTCGGCTCAGCCATGACGCAGGCGGGGCCTGGGCAGCCCGTGGTTGCGTCGACGAAGGACTGATCAGGCGCTGGCTGCAGGAGCCCTACTTGCGCCAGCGCCCACCCAAATCAACCGGACGGGAACAGTTCGGCGCCGCCGACCTGCAGCGGCGACTGACCGAGCTGGACGGCCGCACTCCAGCCGACACCCTGGCCACGCTGACCGCATTCAGCGCCGCCTGCGTGGCCCAGGACCTGCGGCCACGCCCGCTCGAGCTACTGGTGGCCGGCGGGGGGGCCCGCAACGCCACCCTGATGGGTGAGTTGCGGCGCCGTTGCCGGGGCACCATCGTGCGGCCCCTGGCCGAGATGGGGATCGGCAGTCAGCAGCGGGAGGCCCTGGCCTTTGCGCTGCTGGCTTGGTGGCACCAACGCCGTTATTGCAGCAATGCACCAACAGTCACCGGCGCCCGGGCCCGGGCGGTGCTGGGGGTTTGCGCGTGGCCGCCCGGCTCAGCCGAAGCGCCCAGCTCAAGTGGGGCGTTGCAGCCGTAGACGCCGGGGAGCGCCCCGCAGACGATCCGACCGCTGCTGCTGCTGCTCAAGGGCGGCACGAAAGCGATCCGTCCCGCCGGCACCCGCCTGCCGCAGCTGCTGTTCAAACCGCTCAACCCCTTGCTGGATCAGCACCTTGGCCATGTTGCTGACGGTGCGCGACTCGGTCTCGGCCAGGTCGGCGAGGCGCAGGCAGAGCTCTTCAGGCAAGACCACCTGAATGCGCGGCGATTTGGGCCGGCCACTGGAGGAGTTCTGGCGCGTCGGCACGGCCGGCTAGAGCCCGCGGGATACCGATGAGTGTACAGAGATGCGCAAGGGTAGTATCCAGCACTATGCTTGTGGACAGCGTCCTCCTTGCGTCCGCAGCGATGGCCACCCTTCCCCGCACCACAAGCTCCACGCTTCAGTCCCCAGCGGCCCCAGCCGCCAGCCCGCGCCGCCGCAAGCGCCGCACCGCCGAGCGCAGTGATGTGCTGGTCTCGGCCGTGATCAGCACCTATCTGCTGACCCACCTGCACCATGTGCTGCAACGGGCCGAATACGGCGCCCAGCAGGACGGCAATCAGGCGCTGGCAGGCAATTACGCCCAGCTGCGCAAGGTGCTCTGCCTTGATGCCCGCAGCATGGAAGACGCTTCAGCCTGTGGAGAAGCCGAACATGCGGCACAAAAAGCCGCCTGAGGCCATAGGGTCTGGACACAACGGCCCAACGCCATGACCGCCAGCAGCAGCGGCAATGCCGCCGAGCTCTACAACCTGATCAGCGCCGAACGGGATCTCACCCAGTCGCTGTTTCGCCAGGCCCTGCAGGACCCTTCAGGCGCGCTGGCCCGGATCGTCGAGCTGGGCGAGCGGCACAACCTGCCGGTGAGTGTCGAGGAGGTCAGGGCCCACATCGCCTCGCTCGAGGATCCGGCCAGCAAGCAGTGGCTGCTCAAGGCCAGGGGCGGCCTCTGAGCGCCGCTGCCGCTGGTCGGAGCCACCACCCTGAGCCCAGCTGAAGAACAGCCAGTAGCTGACGATCGCCAGACCTGCGGCAACCACCAGGGCCGCCACCTGCTCAAGGCGTTTGATCATCGTGGCGCCAGGTCGTTCGTAGGACACCAGTCTGGCTGAGCGGGATGATGGCCTCTGCCATGCCCCCTGCCGCCGTGCTGCGCCTCGAAAAGATCAGCAAGATCTACCCCACCGGCGAGGTCCTGCGCGAGGTGACCTGGGAGGTCAAGGCAGGTGATCGCATCGGCCTGGTCGGCGTCAACGGCGCCGGCAAATCAACCCAGATGCGCCTGATCGCTGGCCTCGAAGAACCCAGCAGCGGCCAGGTGGTGCGCCAGGGGAACCCCCGCATCGCCTACCTGCAGCAGGAATTCGACGTCGACCCCCAGCGCACGGTGCGGGCCGAGCTGTTTCAAGCCTTCGGCGAGGCCGCCGACGTGCGCACCCGGACCAGTGCCGTCGAGCTGGAGATGGCCAGCGACAAAGCCGCCGACGATCCCGATCACCTCGAGGAGCTGATCCACGAGCTGGGCCACCTGCACGAGCGCTTTGAGGCCCTGCATGGCTACGAGCTCGAGGCACGCATCGACAAGCTGCTGCCCACCATCGGCTTCACCCCTGAGGGGGCCGAGCAGCTGGTCGCCGACTATTCGGGCGGCTGGCAAATGCGCATCGCCCTGGGCAAGATCCTGCTGCAGGAGCCCGATCTGCTGCTGCTCGACGAGCCCACCAACCACCTGGACGTCGAAACGATCCAGTGGCTGGAGGGTTACCTGCTCGAGCAGAGCGCCGCCCTGGTGGTGATCAGTCACGACCGCACCTTTCTGGATCGGGTCTGCAACCAGATCGTCGAGACCGAGCGGGGCATCTCACGCACCTACTTGGGCAACTACAGCCAGCACCTCGAGCAGAAGGCGCTCGAGCGGGAGGCCACCCAGGCAGCCTTCGAGCGCCAACAGAAAGAACTCGCCGAGCAGCAGGCCTACATCGACCGCTTCAGGGCCAGCGCCACCCGCTCGACCCAGGCCAAGAGCCGCGAAAAGCTGCTTGACAAGGTCGAGCGCGTCGAAGCCCCGATCGAAACCATTGGCGGACCGCGCTTCCGCTTTCCGGAGCCGCCGCGCTCGGGGCGACTGGTGGCCGAGATCAAGAACCTCAGCCACAGCTACGGCGAGCAGATCCTGTTTCTGGGGGCCGCGCTCGAAATCGAGCGGGGCGACCGCATTGCCTTTGTCGGACCCAACGGCGCCGGCAAATCGACGTTGCTGCGCCTGATCATGGGCACCGAGACCGCCGACGACGGGGTGGCCCGCCTTGGCGAGCACAACGTGATCGCCGGCTACTTCGAACAGAACCAGGCCGAAGCCCTGGACCTGTCCAAAACCGTGATCGACACGATCTTTGAGGCGGTGCCCGACTGGACCCAAACCCAGGTGCGGAGCCTGCTGGGCAACTTCTGCTTCTCCAACGAGAGCGTGTTCAAGGAGGCCGGCAAGCTCTCGGGCGGAGAGAAGGCACGGCTGGCCCTGGCGCTGATGCTGCTACAGCCCTGCAACCTGCTGGTGCTCGATGAGCCCACCAACCACCTCGACATCCCCGCCAAGCAGATGCTCGAGGACGCCCTGATCGACTACGAGGGGGCGGCGTTGCTGGTCAGCCACGACCGCTATTTCATTTCAAGGGTCGCCAACACGATCGTCGAGCTGAAGGACGGTGAACTGGTGCGCTACCGCGGCGATTACGCCTACTACCTGCAGAGAAAGGAGGAAGAAGCCGCGGCCGCCCAGGCCGCAACCGAGGAGCAGGCCCGCGCCGCCAAACGGGCCGCCAACCGCGACAAACAGAAAACCAAGCAACGCGAGAAGCAGGAGCGCCGCTGAGGCCGGATACAAAACTTGACAGCCCCATAGGCAATGGGACTCATCTTTCTGGTGTCAAGGGTTTTGTGTGCATAGCCTGACTTCAGATCGGATGTCAGCCCCCATGAACCACAACGCCAGCCCACAACCCGGCGGCACGCCGGCCTGCTGGAGCGGAGCGGGAGCCCCCCGATCCCAGGACCTTGCCCAGCAGGCGCAGACCTGGGACGCCATGGAGAGCTACTTCGAATGCATCACCACCTGCTCGCTCGATGACGGCGACTGCGTGACCCAGTGCGTCGAGCAGCTGCGGGAGCAGTCCTGACCCGGCGCCCGACCCACCGGGCCGCCACCCCTTGGCGACCCGAAACATTTCTTAGTATTTAAGGAGTTGATCGAGTCAGGAGCGCCGTGAGCGAGTCCATCAGCCTCAGCCTGGGCCAACAGTTCGAGCTGGAGCGCATGAGCCGCGTCATCGACGACACCCATGATCCCCAGACCCTGCAGCGCCTGGCCAAGCAGTTGCTGCAGGCCTGGCAGAGCCAGAAGGCGGCGACCCAGTGGCTGATGCGTCAGCAGTTGGAAGGGGCCGGGTCCCCGCCGCTCTGACCGCCCATCAGCCCTGGCGGCCGACGGTGGCCAGATCAACAGGAACCACCTGCAGCTGCAACGTGCCGCCACCGCGGTTGACCGTCAGGGTCAAAGTCCGCCCGACACCGGTGCGCTCGACCGCTGCGACCAATTGGCTGGCGGCCTGAATCGGCTGACCGGCCGCGGCCGTGATCACATCACCGGTGCGCAGACCGGCCTGGGCCGCCGGTCCACCGGCAGCGATCGACACGACCCGCACCCCCTGCAGACCAGGGGTCCCATCGCCGGCCGGCAGGGGTTCGAGGCCCACACCGATCATCGGATGGGTTGCACGCCCATTGCTGACCAGCTGGGCGGCGATGGCCCGGGCGCGATTGATCGGAATCGCAAAACCCAGACCCGCTCCCGGACCTGTGCGCACCAGGGTGTTGATGCCGATCACGTCGCCATCGGCATTGAGCAACGGCCCCCCCGAGTTGCCGGGGTTGATCGCCGCATCGGTCTGAATCAGGTCGAGCCGCTTGTCGGTGATGCCGAGCTTGCTGGCGTTGCGGTTCAGGTTGCTGATGATCCCCAGGGTGACGGTGTTGTCCAGGCCGAACGGATTGCCCACGGCAATCGCCCAGTCACCCACCTGAAGGCTCTCCGAGTTGCCCAGGGGGGCCACGGGCCAGGGTCCACTGCCAGACAGTCGCACCACCGCCAGGTCGGTCACCGGGTCCAGGCCCACCACGGTGCCGAGCGCGCGCCGGCCGTCCTGCAGACCGACGGTCACCTTGTCACTCTTCTCGACCACATGGGCATTGGTGATGATCAGACCGCTGGAATCGACGATGAAGCCGCTGCCCTGGCCCCGCTCGACCCGCTGGGATGGGGGCTGGCTGAACTGGGGCAGACCGAAGAACTGACGAAAGAATGGATCGTTGAGCAGGGGGGCAGGCAGGCCCGCAGCTCCACCGCGCACCGTGACGGTCCTCTCGGTGTCGATGGTCACGATCGAGGGGCCGGCCCGCCTGACGGCGGCCGCCACAAACGACTGGCGCCCCAGGCCCGACGGGGACGAGGTCCCAGGCGCAGGGGCCTGAGCCAGCCCAGGCGCAACGGCAACGGGCCCCGCCAGCAGGGCGGCGGTGGCGATCACCAGGCTGCGGGATCGACGCCGCAACAAACCGGTCCTCACAGCTCCCATCACGGCTACTACCACAGCAAGCACCACGCTAGACAGCGGCTGCGGCCCGATCCGCCCCGGGGAACCCAGCATCGCTAAGATTTGTAAACAAGGGTTCATCCGATGTCGACTTCCGGTCTGTTGCTGGCCTTTCTGACCTTTGGGGCAGCCTGCGCCAGCCTCTGGGCCTGGATGCTGGCGACCGTTCCCGAACAACAGACCCACTCCAGGCAATGATGGAACGATCCGCTGAGTGGATTCGGCTGATGGTCCCGCTGCTGTACGGCGCCTGCTTTGTGCTGCTGTTGTGGCAGGCCTTTCGCGTCATGGCCCAGGGCTTCAGGGCTGTCCCCCCGATGGCCAATGGCAGAACCGGTGGCACCAGCCCCGACCGCACCGGTCGGGTCACCATCCATCCCGAGCTGCTGGATGCCAACGGTCAGCTGACCCAGGAGGACCTGTTGACGGTCCGCTTCGGTGGCGAAGCTGAACCGCCCCGGGTCTCCGGCGAGCCCACTGAATAGGCTCGTCGCGGAGAACCAAGACTTTCAGCGGAGAACGCGGTGGATCAGAGAACCAGAATCGTGGCGGCCGTGCTGCGCAACCTCAAGTTGCCGCCTCGCTTCCGGCTCAAGCTCATCAAAGAGGATCCCGTGCGGCTGGAGCTCAGCCTCACCCCCGCCTACGGCAAGGATCCGATCCTTGTGGGCCTGGTCGAATCCCAGGATCTGGTGGCGCGCCGGGACCGGGAAGGCCGCATCCCCCGCGACCTGCAGGGCACCTGGGACTGGACCGTGCGCCACGGCAAGGTCAGCACCGGCGGCTGGAATCCCTACCTGAAGGAAGCCCTGCAGACGATGTTTGAAACCGGTCTGCCGGCGATCGTCTACGAAGAGACCACCGGCGAGCTGTACCACCCGGTGGACGGAGCCAAGCACGTCCGCTGAGCGCTTGGCCAGCCTGCCGATTGATGGTCTGCTGGGGACCATCGCTGCAACTTGGCGCGATCCGGGCGCAACCCTGCTGCTGCAGGCCCCGCCTGGCGCGGGCAAGACCACCCGGGTGCCCCTGACCCTGCTGGAGCAGGACGGCACCCTGGTGATGCTGGAACCGCGCCGGCTGGCGGCCAAAGCCGCGGCCCAGCGGCTGGCGGCCGAACTGGGCGAACCGGTCGGGGCCAGCGTCGGCTACAGCGTGCGGCTCGAGTCGCGCACCTCAAGCCGGACCCGGCTTGAGGTGGTCACCAGCGGACTGTTTCTGAGGCGGCTGCAGGCCGATCCCGAATTGCCCGGGGTCAGCGGCGTGCTCATCGACGAGTTTCACGAGCGGGGCGCCGATACCGAACTGGCCCTGGTGCTGCTGCGGCAGGCCCGGGAGCTGCTGCGCCCCGACCTGCGCCTGCTGGTGATGTCAGCGACGCTGCAGATCGATGCCCTGGCGCAGCGCTGGCCCGAGGCGCGGGTGCTGCGCAGCGAGGGCCGTGCCCACCCGGTGCAGGTGTGGCACCAGCCGCCCCGGCGCGACGAGACCCTGGCGCGGCAGGTGGTGCGGGGCCTCGAGCAGCATTGGCTGGACCACAGCGCTCCCCGCCGCACAGTCCTGGTGTTCCTGCCGGGGCAGCGCGAGATTCAGGCCTGCCAACGGGCCATCAGCGCCTGCGACTGGGGGGGCCAGGTGGAATTGACGGCCCTGCACGGCAACCTGCCGCTGGGCGAGCAGGCCCGCGCCATTGCAGCTCCGCAGACGCCCGCCGGCAAGCTGGTCCTGGCCACCAGCATTGCCGAAAGCTCGCTGACGATCGAAGCGGTCGAGCTCGTGATCGACAGCGGTCTGAGCCGCCACAACCGGTTTGATCCCGCCACGGGCATGGATGGACTGGTGACGGCGCCGGCCAGCCTGGCCAGCGCCGAACAACGCCAGGGCCGGGCCGGCCGGCTGGGGCCGGGCCGCTGCCTGCGCCTGTGGGGACCCGGCGAGCAGCTGAGGCGCCCCGCCTTTGACCCACCCGAGCTGCTGGCCACGGACCCGGTGCCGCTGGCCCTGCAGCTGGCCCTGTGGGGATCCCCGCTGGGGGAGGGACTGCCCTGGCTGGATCCCCCCGCCACCGCTGCCCTGCAGGAGGCCCGCTCGCTGCTGATGCAGCTGGGAGCCCTCAAGCCGGACGGCCAGCTCAGCTCCCATGGTCGCCGCATGGGGCAGCTGGGGCTCCATCCACGCCTCGCCCACATGCTGCTGCTGGCAGGTGAGCGCGGTTGGCAGCAGCTGGCTGCCGATCTGGCGGTGCTGCTCAGCGAGCGGGATCCCCTGGACCGGGCCACAGCGGGCAGCGATCTGCAGACCCGCCTGTCCTGGCTGCACCAGCCGCAACACCACGACCGTCACTGGCAGCGGCTGCGCCAACAGCAACAGGCCCTTGTGCGGCAGCTGGGGCCGTGCAACAAACCGCAGCCTCCCCCCGCCGAAGCGGCGAGCCTGCTGCTCTGCTGGGCTTACCCCGACCGGATCGCCCTGGGCCGCGGCGATGGCCAGGGACGGTTTGTGCTGCGCAGCGGCCATGGGGCGGTGCTGCCGCTGCAGGACCCCCTGGCCGGCCAGCAGGCCCTGGCGGTGGCCAGCCTCGATGGCAAGGGCAGCGAGGCCCGCATCCTGCTGGCCCTGCCCCTGGCGGTCGGGCACCTGCAGGATCTCGCCGTCCGCGAAGGCCAGCTGCAGCCGCTGATCAGCTGGGACCGCCAGGCCCAGCGCGTGCGCTGCGAGCACCAGCTGCGGCTCGGCGCCCTGGTGCTCGAACGGCGGCCCTGGAGCGGGGCCGACCCCGAAGCGGTGCTGGCCGTGCTGCTGCCCCAAGTGCGCAGCCGCGGGCTGGAAGCCCTGCCCTGGTCGACCGCCAGCCGCCAGCTGCAGCAGCGGATGCAGCTGGCCCACCAGCACGTCGGCCCGCCCTGGCCCGCCCGCGATGACGCCACCCTGCTGGCCACCCTGGAGGTCTGGCTGGCCCCCCGGTTGCTGGGCCTGAGCAGCCTCGAGGCTGTGCGCAGCCTTGACCTGAACGAAGCCCTCTGGGCTGATCTGCCCTGGGAACGGCGGCAGGAGCTCGAAACGCTGCTCCCCGCCGGCGTGACGATCGCATCAGGGCGCCGGGCCACACTCGACTACAGGCAGGGTCGACCGGTGCTGGCCGTGAAACTGCAGGAGCTGTTCGGCAGCCGCCACCACCCGATGCTGCTGGCGGGAGCCCTGGCGATCCGGCTTGAACTGCTCGATCCGGCCGGTCGGCCGGCGGCGATCAGCGAAGACCTGCCCCATTTCTGGCAGCACACCTATCCCCAGGTGCGCAAAGAACTGCGGGGGCGCTATCCCAAACACCCCTGGCCGGTCGATCCGACCCAGGCGGTCGCTACGGCCCTGACCAACCGCCAGCTGCGGTCCTCAGATCCGGCTCAGAGGTCCGACAGCAGGTGACCGAAGCCGAAATGACGCAGGCCCTCGACGATGCCCTCGCAACCATGGCCTTCGGCCAGGTAGGTCCGGCTCAGGCGCGGCAGCGCAGCGCGCAGGGCTGGTTCGGCATTGCCGACCATCACCCCTGAGAGACCGGTTTCGAACATGGCCAGATCATTGAGGGTGTCCCCTGCAGTCACCACCTGATCGGCCTCCAGCTCCAACAGCTCGAGCAGGGCCAGCAGGGTGGTGCCCTTGTTGATCCCAGCGGGCAGCAGGTCCAGGTAACGGTTGTCCGAAAACAGACAATCCACCCCGTGGGCTTCGAGCGCGCTGACCAGATCAGGCTCGAACTGCTCAGGGTCGTAGTAGTAGGCCAGGCGTCGATCCGAACTCAGCGGTTGGGGCGACAGCCCTGCCACGCCCTCGAGCAGGGGCAGCAGCCGTTCCGGCTTGCCCTGCCAGAGGGCATCGATTGGCGCGACCGCCAGGGGCACGGGCGCAAGACTATGTCCGCAGGCCACCGTGCAGCCCACATCGCCGATCACCAGGTGGGGCGCGACCAGGCCATGGGCCGCATCCTGCTCCAGCAACCTGGCGACCGAACGCAGGTCGCGCCCGGTGCAGAACACGTGCAGCACGTGCTCGCGACGGCGCTGCAACCAGCCGTAGACGCGGCGACGCCATGCGCTGCTGCCCCCCAGCAGGGTGCCGTCGAGATCGGTCACCAGCACCAGCTGAGGATGCAGGGGCAACGGTGCTGCCAGTTGCTGCTGCAGGCGCTCGCGAGGGCTGGACATGCGCGCGGATCCGCTGCTGCTGCCCGGGACCTTAAATGGATTTCAACGCCGACTGGTCTGCTGGCCAGCCCCTGCCGTGGCCCGCTTTTACGTGAACAACCGGCGTGATGGCTCGCGGCTGCTGAGCAGTGCCGTGGTGATCACGGCGATCGGTCTGGTCCGCTGCGACACGCTGGCGGGTCAACTCGTCGCCCTGATCGCAGGGCTTCTCAGCCTCTATTGGTGGCAGTGCTATCGCCAGCTGCAGCAATGAGCCGGTTGTGACCGCCGCCAGCCTGCCCCACTACAGCATCAGTGCCCTCAACCAGGCGATCGGGAACCTGCTGGAGCGGGGCTTTGCGCCGCGGTTCCTGCTGGATGCGACCGTCAGCCGACCCCAGCTCAAAAAAGGGCACCTGTGGATGACCCTCAGCGATGGGCAGGCGTCCATCGGCGCGGTGGTCTGGGCCTCGCAGCTGGCCAAGCTGAGCCACCAACCCAGTGACGGCGACGGGGTCATCGTCGTCGGCAAGCTCAATTTCTGGGCCAACCGGGCCAGCCTCACGGTGCAGGTGCTGGACCTGCGGCCCAGCCTGAGCACGGTGCTGCGACAGTTCGAACGGGTGAGTCAGCTGCTGGAGGCCGAAGGCCTGCTGGACCCCGTCCGCAAACGTCCGCTGCCGGTGGCGCCCCAGCACATCGCCGTGCTGACCAGCGTGCCCAGCTCGGCCCTGGCCGATCTGCTGCGCACTGCCCGCGAACGCTGGCCCTGCGCCCGGGTGCTGGTGGTGCCGATTCCGGTGCAAGGAGCGGTCGAAGGCCAGATCTGCCGCGCCCTGACCGCCCTTGGTGAGCGGGCCGATGCCTGGGGGCTGGACGCTGTGGTGCTGGCCCGCGGCGGGGGCAGCCGCGAAGATCTGGCGGTCTTCGACAGCGAGGCCGTGGCTCGGGCCGTGGCCGCCTGCCCGGTGCCGGTGATCAGCGGTGTGGGCCACGAAGACGACACCACGGTTGTCGATCTGGTGGCCGACCACAGGGCCGCCACCCCGACCGGTGCGATGGTGGCCCTGCTGCCGGACCGCACCACCCTGCTGGGCCAACTGGAGCGATCGACAGTCCACCTGCGCGAACTGGTCCGCTGGCGTCTGCAACGGGAGCGGAGCCAGCTGCAGCAACGGCAGGATGCCCTGCTGGCCGCTCACCCGCGCCACCTATTGCAGCGCCAGCGGCGGGAGTTGCAGCAGCAGCAGCGACTGTTGCAAGCGCTCTCGCCCCAGCACTGGCTTGAACGGGGCTTCAGTCTGATCATCAACAGCCACGGCCAGCTGATCGGTAGCGTTCAGGAGCTGAAGGCCGGAGAGCGGGTGACCCTGAAGCTGGCCGATGGTGAACGCTCCGCCACCATTTCAGCTCCGTTGCCCCAGTGAAGCGACCATGACCGAAGCCAGCTCCAGGCACTGATGGCCAAGACCACAACCCGCCAAAGCCGCCCTGACAAAGGCGACGGACCTGGCAACGCCTGCAGCGCTGGGGGCAGCGACCTGAGCTACAGCGAGGCCCAGACCGCGCTCGAGCTGGCCCTCGCCCAACTGCAGGCTCCTGATCTGCCCGTCGAGACCATGGGTGAGCTGTACCAGCGGGCCCGCGGCTACGCCGACCGGTGGGGGCAGCGGCGG
>Ga0310333_100353_pt1 | contig 12571 bp, 13 predicted proteins | sample LakMicSRFTotalB7_FD_195547 | JGI IMG/M metagenome (GOLD analysis project Ga0310333, IMG submission 195547) | Enriched freshwater cyanobacterial communities from Lake Michigan, Michigan, United States - MI23.SRFL.Total.B7 (v2) (version 2) | ecosystem: Environmental > Aquatic > Freshwater > Lake... | reverse complement strand
GTGCTCTGAGGCGGCGGCCTTGTGGCCCGGCGTTGCCGGGCCTTTTCGAGCAGTAGTTGATTAGATCGTTGCGAGGAGAGAAAAATGCAAGTAGGTCTCATCTGGATTAGAAGCTGTTTCAGCTCTCATTGCTCAGGTTTTTGTCGAGATGCTTAAAGCGCCTTCTGCTGAGTATGTCTTGAATGGTGGATCGCGCCACCTTGTAGCGACGAGCCAGTTCGTTTTGGCTCAATCCATTGGCACCTAGCTCAATAATGGACAAGGCATCTTCGTCGGTAAGTCTCTGAATGCTATTCGTTTTGCCGGGTTGCATTTTCTTTTGATTCCAAAATGCGTTTGTATTCTGTGATCTGCTCAGGATCTGGAGATTGTCGAGGCTATTATTTAGCTTGTCGTGGTCTGCGTGATCCACGATCTCCCCTGCGTTTATCTTACGCACAAAGCTCTCTGCTACGAGCAGGTGAATAGCGTGATTTTTGCCGCCTATGTTTACGTATGCATATCCAACCCCATTGACGCCTTGGCTTAGTATTCGCTCCGTCTTGCAACTCCATATCCTGCCATCTCTTGATACCAAATATCCGGCAACTCCGCTTTCTCTCCAGGTCGTATTGGATGGGGGGATTAGGTGAATGCCAAGCTTTTTCCGGAGGAGCTTTTCAGTTCTGCATGCTTCGCAGAAAGCGCCCCTAGAGTCTGACGTGCTGTATGGAGTTTTATGTATCGGACACTTGTCCTGGCTCGGTCTTTCTGGTCTGCCCTTGACTCTTCCTTTTCGGGCCCAGTGCTTGGCATTGGCCTTCCTGTTGGCAATTTCCAGGTTGGCGAGCTTGTTGTTTCTTTTATTGTGGTCTTTATGGTTTACAACGCAGTCACTTGGGATTTCGCCCAAAAATGCTTCCACAACAAGTCTATGTATGTATCTCCTTGAAGTTTGTCTGTCACCCAATGAGAGGACAATTTGGTTGTAGCCGTTCCTGCCCTCGATTGCCTTAAGAACTTTCCCGGAAGGTCCAATTATGTTACCTAAGTTGCTAATTTGATACTTTTTGCAGTCGAGGACTGGCCTCCATTCCTCAGGTGTCGTATCGGAGGGGATTCGTGGCGGCGCCAAAGCATTTTCGGACCTGTAGTGATTAGTGTAGCGAAGACCGGCTTTTTGGTGGGCGATATAGGGCTAGCGATGTCGATGGATTCAGGGGTGTGACACCTGATTGCCGCTTGGGCTTCATGCGGGTATTGCCTTGTCTTCTCTGATCCATGCTGGCAGGAGAGACGTCCGTCCATAATTTTGATGCTCCGGCCTGATCGCGGCTGAAATCAAAAATTAAATTGTTAATAACGGCATGCCTGAATCCACAATCATGTGCGGCTGTTGTTTGAAAATCCAGCCCGATACAGCTCGCTGGCGCTCATCGCCTGTGGATTGATCACCTCCCCAAAACCGCTGGCGCCGAGGCTGCCGGCTGCACTGCCCGCGGGCAAAGCTCCCGTGCCCATGGCGCCGCGCTGCTGGAACAGAAAGCCATAGACAGGGTGGATGCGCAGCTGATCGAGGTAGTCGGCCGTGGTCATTGGCCGGCCGTCATCACCCAGCAGCGGCTGGCCCTGAGCGTCCAACGGTTCGAGCGCATCGCTGCCGTCCTTGCTGCTGCCAAGCCGGAAGCAGTCCCAGAGCATCGAGCGGAAAACCTGAAAGAAGGTGCCGCGCCCATCGCCGCCGGTGCGCCCTTCCGCTTCTGAGAAGGCACGCTCCAACAGTCGCTCCTTGCGTAGCTCCTGCACCCGCTCATGGGCGGCGTCGCGCTCCGCCGAGACAGCTGCCACCCGTTTGGCGGCGGCCTCCTCCATCTGGCGTTCCCGTAGCTCCAGCTGCTGCTCAAGGTGCTGCTTTTGGCGTTCGGCCTCCTGCAGACGGGCGTACTCCTCGGGGTTGATCTCCGAGAAACGGGTCAGCTGCTGCCGCAGCCCGCGCAGTTCTTTTTCGAGGTTGTTGCTGCGGCGGCGCTCGGCCTTGAGGGCCTCGCTGAGGCCATCGCCGCCGGATCCCTGGGTGGGTTCATTGGCAGTGGTTGCAGCATCCGAGCCAGTGCTGTGTTCGGCCTGAGTGCTGTCCTGCTCGCTGGCCTCCGGTTCGCGGAGGTCCAGAAGATCGTTGCCATCACCCCCGCTGCGGGCGGTGCTGGTGCTGGGGGTTGCGGAAGCAGTGGCCATGACCCGTCTCGGCTGTCAGTGGATCGGCAGCCCATCGCGGCGCTGCCATCCCCTGTTGCCGAGGCAAGGATCAGACGACTCGATTCGGCTTGAGCGTCCCGAACACCCGCTCGCCGATCAGCGGCTGCACCAGGGAGCCGATGCCGCCGGAGCCGTAATCGGCGCCGAACTCCAGCACCACAAAGGCGGTGTGCTGGGCGTAGGGATCCACATCAGCAGCGCCCGCAGCGTTGAGCAGGCTGAGATCCCCCAGCCAGATCAGTCCCTCGCAGGGGGCCACTACGGTGCTGCTGAGCGCGCCTCCCGGTGCGACGCTGCCAGCGCTGGCAACGCGGCGGCCGTTCTGCTGCCAGCTCAAGGTGCTGCTCAGCCAGATGGCGCCAGGGTGAGGCGGCAGACGAGTGGCCCGGCAGATCATGCCGCTGTAGGTGAAGTCGCCGGTGTCGACCCCAGGGCCGTTCTCCTTGGCGGAGATGTAGTTAGCGCGCACCAGAAAGCACTCGAGCACATGTGCCGCCACTACCGCTGAAGTGGTGTCCCCGGGGATGGCGTTCTCCGCCAGCAGCAGGCGTGCATTGGCAAACGGCTGCAATGGCGTGGCGGGCCAGGGCCCTGCCGCCCGTGAATGTTGGCCGCTGGTGAAACGTCTGGGGCTTGTGGTCATCGCTCAACCCCGCAGCATCGGCGTTGTTCCCAGCTGCCCTGCGGCCTGGGCGGTGAATTGCACCCAGCTGCTCAAGGCCGGAAGCAGCAACAGCAGCTGGTCGGCATAGCGACGCCGCTGACGCAGCAGTCCCATCGCGGGCGAACTGGGGTTGGCGTAGGTGGTCTCGCTCTCCTCACGCAACAGCTCCGTGTCGTAGGCGATCACATCCGCTTTCTGCAGGGGTGCATCACCAGCTGCGGCGACCGAGCCAGCGATCGGTCCCATGTGGCTGCGCTTCTGGATCGCCTGCTCCTGCTCGCAGTCACCGTTCAGCAGCTGTTGATCGATCAGGGCCACCGCATCCAGCAGGGCACGGGCACTCAGCACCCCGGCCGGGTGTTGTCGCAGCAGGTCCGCCATCGCCCGGCAGATGGCATCCAGGCAGGGAACGGTGGCGGGCAGCGCCAGGCACTGGCGGATGGCCTCCTGGTCTTGCGGTTGCCACGTCGCACCACCCGGCGCGCTGGGCACTTTGCTGCTGATGGTCATGCAGAAGCCGGAGCCACACCGGCCAGATCCCCCAGCCATTGCCGCAGGGCCTGCTCGCTCACGATGCCGCGCTCATGCAGCTGCAGCATTTCGGCCACGGTTGGCTGCGGCTTGGGCGCTGGGGCCAGCGGGCTGATTTCCACCAGCAACGCCGGACCCTGCGGCACGGGAACTGGTTCTCCGGTGATTGCGCACCAGTGCAGCAGCAAAGAGGAGAACATCGAGGCCTTCTGGATCGCCTGGCTCTGCAGCAGCGCATAGGCCTGCGAGGCCGCCAGGGAAATTTCGGTTGCGGTGCGCGGTGCCCCCTGGGCGCCAGAAGGGATCAGTGCATCGCGGCGCATGCCCTGGTCGAGGGATTCAAGCCAGGCGCGGTGTTCGGCCAAGGAGCGGGCTTGGATCTCCACGAACTGGAAGCTGGCGCCATCGGGCAGGTCGATCACGCTGTTGGGGCCCAGCACTACCGGCTCGCTGGTGCCACTGCCCATGGGGCCGACGACCCCTGTGCGCACACCCACCGGCAGGGCGGTTCGGTACAGCAGCTCTTGGTAGTCGCTCTGGCAGCGGAAGTGGTTCAGGTACTGATGCGCCAGGCCCAGATGCGGCAGATCGCCCTCCCCAAAGGCAGCACCATCGCTGGCGTACCAGATCAGCGGTAGCTGGCTGATGCCGCGGTAATGCTGTAGTTCAGAGCGTTGCGGTCGCCAGCCGGTCGGGGCCTGAGGGTCTGCCATGAGCTCGATGGTTTCAATGCTCATGCCCTCGCCATCGAGGGCAACGGAGCCGTAGAGCCATGGATGCTGTGGACGATCCGGGTCCAGGGGCTCGTCCTGGTCCTTGGGGTTGGGCAGCCGGAAGCTGACCGCATTAGGCAGGGACTGGGGGGCTGGCAGATGCCAGTTCAGGACGTCGCGGCGCTCCAGCAGAGCAAGACGCGGCAGGGAGAGGCGATCGCCACGGCGCAGGGCCTGCTGGCGATCGCCCTCGCTGGGCCAGAGGTGTTGCGGAGGCAGCACGCCAATCAGTGCTGCACCATCGCGGAGCACCAGCACGTCGGCGCGCTCGAGGAACACACCCAGGTCGGTGCCGCGTCCATCCACATCACTGATCACCGCCTGAAGCGAGGCCGGCAGCTCACGCCAGTGGCTGGAGGCCAGCATCCCCGCGAAGGTGCGCAGGGCATCGCGGAAGAACCCTGAGGGCAGGGCCGCCTCCAGCCGCCGGCGGTAGGCGGCTTCCGGTTCCCGTTCACCGCGGGGGAGGTAGTGCTCCTTGCGGCCAGCGAGGAGGTCCCAGCAGTCCTGGATCAGTTCTAGGCGGGAGAGCAATGCCCTCAGCACGGGATTGAGCAGCCACAGGGGCGGCTCTGGTGCGGTTGCAGGCAGCACTTTGGTTGGCGGAGCTGTCAGCTATTGCCGGGGGCTGCGATTCACCACAGACGAGGGTGCTTTTCGAATCCGACGATCTCGCTAAGGTTCATAGGCAGTTCTTGAGGAGTCACAGCTACTGGAACCTCCCGAACCCGAGGGTGTCGAGGAAAGATTGATCACTAGAAAGACATGAATCCTGTTGGAATAGTCATCGAAAGACATCCAAGGGAAGGCTAAGTGGCTCATTCATCATCGCAACTATGCACAGAGAAACCATCCCAGCAAAAGTGGCACGAGCGGTCTTGGTTGAGTCGGGCCACCGATGCGCCATTCCCACCTGCCGCGCGACAACAACAGAAATTGCGCACATCGTTCCCTGGGCTCAATCAAAAGATAATTCGTTCGAGAATCTCATCGCTCTTTGCCCAAACTGCCACACACGGTTCGATCAGAAGAAAGAAATCGACCAACTCGCCGTTAAAATGTATAAGCAAAATCTGGGAATCCTAAACAACCGTTACGGCGAGTTCGAGCGCCGGATGTTCGAGGTGCTCGCGAAAACCGGCGAGCGAGTATTTGTCTTGGGCGCAGCCGGTGACCTACTGGTTGCCAATGCCGTAAAGGATGGATTCTTTGAAGACAAAAAGGTCGAAGGTATGAGCTTTCAGGTTCAGTCGTCCGACGGTTATAGCAAGGGCTTCCCGATGACATTTACCTATTGGGTAACTGACGCTGGTGTTGCCTTCATCAAGCGTTTCACGGAAGGCGCAGACATTTCATGAAAAGCCGCTCAACCCTTGGATTCACGCGCATCCGTCTGCAGGTCAACATAGGCGTCAGTCCCAACAGCCCAGAGCGTCAATGGATGCTAAGCGCATAGAAGAGTTTCTTGATGGCAGACTAGTACTAGATTGCCCCAAAATCACGCTTTACCCCTGCTTAAGAGCCCCGGATAAAAAGCCCTTGGTCGGCGCAGGAACAATTGCGGCAGATCAGCCAGGGGAGTTTCTCTTAAAGGTCTTTTTCGGAGAGGCGTTTGCCCTTGAAGATACATTCGTCAGCTTAAACTGGGAAGCCGGACAAGTAATAGGCGTCGAGCACTATTACAACTTGGAGGCTTGCGATATAGCGGGTATTATGTGGACTTCTGAACGACTATTGCCAGATCGGAGCGTTGGCCCCGAGGGATCAATGATCAAGTCCACTTTTCGAGATCTAAGGCACACCGCGCATGGTCAATACAGGACTCAAGGGACAACGGTGAAATTCTATTTCAACGATCTCGTTAAGGTTCCAATGAATACCGTTATAAAGGAGGAGACTAGCATTGAAGGGAAAGCGAGATCCTTGAGATCGGGTCTTATGATTGCACGATTCTCCTCTGAAGGAGTGAAGTTTGAAGTTGACAATCACTCTGGGAAGACAGTCCTTCGTGCCGACTTCGAGCAGTCCGAGGTACCACGGAGTCAAGTAAATAGAGTTTTCGAGGCCTTCTGCTTTGTGCTGGCCCGTACTAATTCTTGGTCTGTGCTGGTCAGGCTGGATGCCAACGAACAGACGACTTGGCTTCGGGCGGTAAAGCCCGAGCCCGAGAGATCCCGAATAGGGGCGCCACTTAATATTTCACACCATCTTGCCGCGAGGTATGTTTGGAAATTATTTGACAAATACTTTCGCCATATCACCAGGGACTCTGGCTCAGCTTGTCACCCAGTTTCACTATTGAGTAGAGCAGTCTTCGAATCTGGTAAAGCATCGCTTGATGTTCAAGCGCTAACGCTTTGCGTAAAGGTTGAAAGCTTGCTGACAGACGAAATGAAAGGGCTTTATGCGGTTTCCGATGAACTCAAGGAAGATATTTCCATCGCCACAAAGCTAATCACCGATAGCGAGGCTCTGTCTTCTTCCTTTCGTAAACGCGTATTGGGAAGTCTTGGTGCTATGAGGCACCCGAGGGCGAAGGACCTTTTGGCAGAGCTAGAGAAGAGGTGCCTTATCGATTCTGCAGGGGCAAAGACCTATGGAAAACTCAGGAATCAGATGGCCCACGGCTCCCAGGAGCCTAACCCAGATGTTCAAGAGCTATTGAATCAAGCAGGCTCAGTACTAGTCCTGTTCTATCAACTTGTATTTTTGATTGTCGACTATCAGGGAGGTTTTAGCGAGTATGGCGAGTATGGATATCCAATTAAAGAGTTTTCGGGTAAATTGGCCCAAGGCGAAAAATCGACAGATGATGCTTAGCACCAGCACTGTATGCTTAAGGACGCAACGTGGCAAAGTCTCTGGTCCCGCAACACGCAAACATTTCTAAACCGATATGGATGACCACCAGATCATCTTTTGGCAAGATGAGCCACGGCGAACTGATTAGTGTATTTCCGAATCCTGTTATCTCTGGAAAGGCAGCAAGAGTCTTCTTTGTATTCGATCGAGGATGCTCGTTGCCAGATGGAAGCTTGCATGGCTGTCATCGTCAAGTATTTTTTTGGTTTTCTGTGTGATCGCTTTCTGTAAGACACTGCAGCCAAGGGGCCCATTGCTGTTGGTTGCCTGGCGGCTGCTAGAACATTCGCTCACGCCCGGCTGAGGCTCGTTTCGTGGAGCGAGTAATGCTTCAAATTATGGTAATTAAACTTCGATGCTTGCACCTACAGCGCCCTGCTGGCTATGTGCCCTACTCGCTGTTCAAGTCATGGGCGGTCTGTTAAAGGAATTGCAGCAGCAGTCCAGGACGCTTTGTCGAGTTCGCGCACCCGTCCACGGGCATAGGGTGTGGTTATCACGATAGATTCAAGGTGTCTATTTTGTGCATTTGCCAATGGGATTTGAAGTGCTGCTTCCGCAGCAGCGCTTACCCCAGGAATCCATCAGTCTGACTCAATGCCATCGCCACCACCCGCACAGCGCATGCCGCTGAAATCTCTGCCCAGCGCTCCATGCTCAGCCCGAGCCGTGCAGGGATTTGACTCGCCGGTGTCCCCTCTCGGAGCAACTTCTGTCCACGCGCATGCAGCTCCCGCCAGCGGCCTGGCACTGAAATCAAGAACCCCTTGTCGCGCAGGTAGTGCGTGATCTCGCCGTTCACGAACGGCCTGGCGTAGGCGATGAAGTGGTTGGGGCTGCGGCCCGGGCGGTGGATGTCGTAGCGGCGTGAGGCTTTGATCAGCCCGATTGCCGCCAGCTGCTCCAGGTCTTCCTTGGGGTGACCAGTGCGGCGGGCGTAGTTGGCTGCCACTTTGGCGGCGAAGGGCAGGTGCTCCACCACCAAGGCATCAGCAGCAGCATGAGGCGAGTGCGCACGACCTCGCGAAAGCCCCGATGCCGTCACGCGAGCAGTGGCCTGCTGGGGCCTGGGATGGTGGACGTGTGGTGTGGTGCTCATCAAAAACGGGGGTATGACCCTCAGCGGGAGAACAGCAAGGGCCGGGGCGTGGCCTTGCCCTGGCTGCGCCAGTGCTGGGTCTGCAACCAGATCACGCCCTGGCAGAAGGCATCCACCAGGTCGTCGTGAGCGGCATTGGGGAATCCCAGGAGTTCGTTGATCAGGGCGTCGTTGCCGCTGCGAAAAGCCAGCTGGCCGCCTTCCATCAGCGGGGCTACGGCATGGGCACGGCTCACCTTGCTGCCATTGGGTCTGATGGCAATCAGCCCAGGGATCTGGCGCTGCAGCAGCTGGCAGACGGCCGGGCCATTGGCGGCGTCCTCAATCAGCACTGCATCAGGACTCAAGCCCTGCCCCAGCGACCCCAGGGTCTGGCCGAGGAAGTTGACCACCCCCGGTAGGTCGAGGCGGTGGTGCTGGCTCCAGATCACCTCGATCCGATGGACAACGCCTTCTTGCGGGTCGGCCGGTGAGCGCACCCGGGCGGCACTGGGGTGGAGCTGCTCACCCCGTGCCTTGGCCTGGGCCGCTGGGTGGCGGGCCTCCTGATCCGGCAGCAGGCCGAGGAGGCAGAAGCCGCAGTAGTCGTTCTCCGCTCCCCCCTTGAAGCTCAGATCGCAGCTCAGCACCACCGCCGCATAGGGCCTTTGCGCCGTCCGGCCGTCTGGGGCAGGGGTGCCCGCTGTGGTGCGGATCCAGGCGCGTTGGAACAGCAGACCCTCTGCCGGTGAGGGCCGCTGCTGGTACAGCGCGTTCCACCAGTAACTGCCGGCGCGGATGCGGATCTGCTCAAGCTCCACCAGCGGGAACCGTTCTGGGCAGAGCGGCTCACCGGGCTGGCGCCAGTCCGGCTCGATGGAGCAGGTGGCCGGGAATTTGATCTGCTGCTGGGGCGGTTCGGCAATGGCCGGCAGGTTCAGCACCTGCCAGCGCTGCGGGGCCTCGCCGCTCTCCTGCTCCAGCAGCCAGCCGATCAGGTCGTCCTGGTGCCAGCGAGTCAGCACCACCACCTGGGCCGCGCCTGCAAAACCCCATCGCGAAGGCCCCTGTGGGGCCGGTTCAGCGCGGGTGAGCCAGACGGATTGGAACCACTCGATCAGCTTCTGGCGTTGGCCGGCGGAGTTGGCGTCTTCTGGACCCTTGTAGGGGTCATCGATGATCCCCAGCGCGTAGCCCTTGCCGGTAAACGGCCCGCGCACACCAGCGGCGATGCAACCGCCGCGATCAGGGGTGAGCCAGTTGCCCACGGCAGTGGAGTCCTTTGAGAGGGGGTGGCCGACAGCGCGGTAGTAGTGCCGTGCCTCACGGCTATGGGCATAGGCCAGCTCGGCCGAATAGGAGGCGATGGCGCAGAAGAGCGTGGGGTAGCGGCTCACCCAGTAGGCCGGAAACAACTTGGAGACCAGCAGCGATTTGCCCAGCCGCGGCGGGCAGCAGACGATCAGGCGGTTGAGCTCGCCATCAGCCACGCGCTGCAGCAGGGTGATCAGTCGCTCGGCCCAGGTGTGGAAGGCGTAGCCGGGATAAGCAGCCACGATGAAATCCCGGAAGGCCTGCTGGGCCTGGGGTCCGTTCTTTTGGCGGTCAGGATCGGGAACATCCAGCAGTCCCCAGTCGGCCCAGCGGTCGCTGGCCGGATCGAGAAGTAGGCCGTCCATCAGCTTCTGGCCCCGCCCCCATGGGGCTCGGGTGGTTTGATTGGTGCCCGCAGCAGCCCACCGATTTCGGCGATCACGCGAAAGGCGCCCACCGCCGCAGAGAACTGCTCAGCGTCCATGGCGCGGCGGGCGCAGTCGTTCAGAGCAAAGATCTGCTCGGCCTGGTGGCGGCGCCGGTCGGAGATCAGCTCCTCCACCATCCGCTCACGGGCCAGGTTGAGGTAGCGATTGATCGTCTGGGTGTTCTTGACCCCCCAGCTTTCACGAGCTTTTTCGACGATCAGCGCCAGCGGAATGCGCTGGGCGATCCAAAGCTGCGCTTCTGCCACACGCCGCTCCACCTCTAAGCGCGAGGGCCGAGGGGGTGGCTGCATGAGCAGTCCCCTCGTGCGGCGCGGGGGGTTGGCATGCCCGATAGGCCGGGCGGGGTCGGTCGGCTCATACAGCGGCTGGCCGTTGTCATCTTCTGCGCTGGCTGCAGAGCGCAGCTCTTCCACCGGATCAGCGGCGCTGTGCTGGCGGTCGTGCTGCGCCATGGGCTCAGAACGGCAGTGCCGGCGTTTTGGGTGCACGGATGGTCCAGAAGGGTTTGCCGCGCTTTTCGGTGGCGCTGCCCTGCTGGATCGCGCTGTCCTTGGCGGCCTTGAGCTGCTGCTCGATCTTTTGCACCACCGGCGGGAAGTCGTAGCTCAGCCTCCCCGGGCTGTGGGCAAAGGCCCAGTCGTTGTGGGAGAAGGCTGGATCCAGCTGGCCGGCGGCCATCGCCGCGTTGAGGGCCTCCAGCAGTGGCTCTAGTTGCTGCTCCAGCTGCTTCTGCCGGGCCTTGATCGCGGTAACGGCATCCAGCAGGGCATCGAGATCAGCCGCATCTGCGAGAGATACCGATCGAGCAGCAGCGAGCAGGAGGTCCGCCATCAGAGAGCACGAGATCATTGACCCGGATAACTCCGAGCCTGCTCAATCTAGTGGCTCTGCATTGCAAGCCAACTCCTTGGTCTGCCTCGCGGATGCCTGAGTGATCAGAAGGGGCGGTGGCTCAAGCAGTAACCGCTCCAGGCCGCAGCCCAGGCCGCCAGGCACTGCTCACGGCTGTAAAAGGTGCTGGTGAACGCCTCGCCGGGCTTGCTCCAGATCGTCTGTCCCAGCTCGTAGTGGTTCCCCTGCGCGGCCTCCAGCGCCATGTAGCCGCCGAGCTGGGCGGCGGTGGAATAGGGCCGGCCGTGGGCCGAGAGGGTCTTGAGGTCGTAAAGCACCCGCACCGGCTGGCCGTGGCGTTCGCTCAGCGCCGATGAGACGTACGCCCCATCGAAGGCGCCTGCGATGTTGCGGACCAGACAGCAGGTGAGTCGTTCGCTGGCGATCACCTGTACCTCGTCCCAAAGCGGCAGCTGCAGCAGCGGCAGGATCCAGTCCCGGTACTGGTGATGGCCTGGCAGGGTTTCGGCCTCCAGCAGGGCCTCGCTGGGGCACTTGCCAACCAGGAATCGCGCCTGGCTGTAGTGCTCCAAGGCGGCATGCACCGTGGTGCCGCGCGGCTGCCAGATCGGCCGCTTGGCTTCGATCGCCCGTTTGGCGGTTTCGCTCAGGCCATGGGCCAGCACGCCGGTGATTGACACCGGAAACAGGTGATCGCCCAGCCAGTAGCGATGGGCCTCCTCATCCCGCCAGAGGCCGGGGATGGGATCAAGCCAGGTGGAGGTGGTGGTGACCATGACCGTTTCAGGTGTGACGCGGCGTGACGATGGGCGTCACGGCCGAAAGGGCCTGCCGGCAGAAGCTTCTAGGGGTGGCTGTAACGCTGTAACCCTTTTTCAGAGATAGAAGCTTTAGCAAGCAGCGGTGTCTGGTTGAGCAGGTGTGCATGTGCCGTTGAATTCATAGGGGGCTCTATCGGATCTCTGGAGCGTTACATCGTTACAGCGGCCCAAATCGATTGCGTGGCAGGTGATCTGGGCGTTACCGCTGCTGTTATGTCTGCCCCATTTGTGACGGCTGCTCGTTACAGCTCGCCCAGGGGAATGGCGACTGCACGGCTGACCATGCCGGCGCCACAGAAGCGCACCGGTCCGGCCCGTTGCGCACCAGCCAGCCGCAGCAACACCACGGGCCAGCTGTTCTGCCAGGCGGTCTCGGTAAGAAACTGCTCGATCGCCTTGGCGGTGTTGCTCACCAGCAGCCGGTCCTGATCCACCCGCAGGCCATGGCGCCCCAGGGTCTGGGCGGCCAGACCAGGGCTCACATCGATGCAACTGGTGTGGCAAGCGGCCAGCTCCACCAGCTCGCCGATCGTGCGGGTCACGGGTTTGTCGTCGGTTTCCACGCGCACCTGTCGCTGCAGGATCGTCTGGATGCAACGAGCCTCATCGGGGACTTCGGTGCTCTGGCTGTAGCTCTCCCAGTCGTGACAGGCGATGCAGTGCTCCGCCTCTTCCTGCGTTGGGACGGCGTCGCTGAGCAATGACCAGGCGCCGGCCATCAAGGTGCCGTACTGATCACCCAAACGCTGGGAGTCGAAGTGCCGTGCGGCAGCCGCCGAAAAGACAACCACCGATTGGCGGATCACCGGAATCAACGACACGGTCCGGGCGATCAACCGCCGCGCCAGCTCCGGTGTGATGTGGCGTTCGAGATCGCGATCAAGACTCTGCCAATGCAGCTCGCGCTCCTCCTTGGCCATCTCGGTGGGGCTGCGCAGGGTGAGCTGGGCGAAGCGGCTTTTGTCAGCGCCCTGCTTGAGGGCCGTGGCAAT
>Ga0310333_100351_pt1 | contig 12655 bp, 10 predicted proteins | sample LakMicSRFTotalB7_FD_195547 | JGI IMG/M metagenome (GOLD analysis project Ga0310333, IMG submission 195547) | Enriched freshwater cyanobacterial communities from Lake Michigan, Michigan, United States - MI23.SRFL.Total.B7 (v2) (version 2) | ecosystem: Environmental > Aquatic > Freshwater > Lake... | reverse complement strand
CGCTCGAGCCGAGCAAGAGGTCGTTGCCGCCGCCGCCGGAGATGGTGTCGTTGCCGCCGCCGCCGTTGAGGGTGTTGGCCTTGGCATCGCCAAGGATCACATCATTGTTCTCGGAGCCATTGACATTGCTGAAGTTGATCACCGTCAGCTTGGCACTGCCAATCCCGGGGAGTCCGGTAATTTCCAGGGAATTGCTGGAGAGATCCACATTGATGGCTGCGGTTGTGCCGCTGCTGCCGTCAATCGTGTTGATGCGGTTGGCATTGCCCTTGATCACTTCAATATCAAAGGCGGCGATGGTGTCCACGCCATTGCCCCCGGATTTTGTGATCACCCCGCCCCTGGAGAAGGTGATATCGGCGTTCAGGCTCCCGTAGTCGAGGGTGTCGATTCCGGCGCCACCGTTGAGGCTGTCATTGCCCGCAGAGCCATTGATCAGGTCCGCGCCGGCGCCGGCTAAGTAGATGTTGTTGTCCCTATTGCCGTAAAGGATATCTGCGGCCCCGGTGCCGATCAGATTAAGCAGCGGGGGCCTTGTGGTGGCGATTGGTTCAACAATCGGCAGGGCCTTCAGGGGGTCAATGACAGGAGCTAGGACTACGGAGGCCATGGTCGCTTTGGGGAGACCTGGGGAAGTTAGCGGTCTCTTTTGCTCCAGATGCGCCCCAGATGTGTATCCCTAGCGGCCAGGTGTGACTAGATGTGATCCCGCCGAGGTTCGAGCTCCCATCTGGTTGATCTAGGTCCCATTCCCCAAAGGTGCCGATCCCCGGCCCGGGGTGACCATCCACCAAGGCACGGCTAGAGGTGCGCCGGCCGCTGGCAGCCATCTCCCTGGATCTGGATAACGCAGATCTAGGGATTAAAGCCCCCGGATTCCGCTTGCTTGGACGCTCGATTCAGGGGCGATCGGATCGCGCTGAATTAACGGTCCACCGAGCCCATGATCACGTCGATCGAGCCCAGGATTGCCATGATGTCGGCCACCTTAGCGCCCTTGAGGATGTGGGGCAGGATCTGGAGGTTGTTGAGGTCGGCGGCGCGAATCTTGAAGCGCCAGGGGGTGACGTCGTCGTTGCCCTGGATGAACACGCCGATTTCGCCCTTGCCCGATTCCAGCCGGGTGTAGAGCTCGCCGGAGGGAATCTTGAAGGTGGGTGCCACCTTCTTGGCCACGGTTTGGTAATCGAAGCCATACCACTCGCTTTTCTTGCCCTCGGCCTGGCGGCGGGCCTCCAGGTTTTCGGTGGGGCCGCCGGGGATCATCTTGATCGCCTGGCGCAGGATCTTGAGCGACTGGCGCATTTCCTCAATCCGCACCCGGTAGCGGGCGTAGCAATCGCCCTCCTTCTGCCAGGCCACATCCCACTCGAAGTCGTCGTAGCACTCGTAGTGGTCCACCTTGCGCAGGTCCCAGGGCACGCCGGAAGCCCGCAGCATCGGCCCCGACAGGCTCCAGTTGATCGCCATCTCGCGGCTAATCACGCCCAATCCCTCAATCCGTTTACGGAAGATCGGGTTGTTGGTGATCAGTTTTTCGTATTCATCGATCTTCGGGCCAAACCAGTTGCAGAAGTCTTCGCACTTCTCCAGCCAGCCCCAGGGCAGGTCGGCTGCCACCCCGCCAATGCGGAAATAGTTGTTGTTGATCAGGCGCTGGCCGGTGGCCGCTTCCCAGAGGTCATAGATCATCTCCCGCTCGCGGAAGATGTAGAAGAAGGGGGTCTGGGCGCCCACGTCGGCCAGGAACGGGCCCAGCCAGAGCAGGTGGTTGGCGATGCGGTTCAGTTCCAGCATCAGCACGCGGATGTAGCTGGCCCGCTTCGGCACCGGCACATCGGCCAGCCGTTCGGGCGCATTCACCACGATCGCCTCATAGAACATGCCCGCCGCATAGTCCATGCGGCTCACGTAGGGCACGAACATCACATTGGTGCGGTTCTCGGCAATTTTTTCCATGCCGCGGTGCAGGTAGCCGATCACCGGCTCGCAATCGACCACGTCCTCGCCATCGAGAGTCACCACCAGCCGCAACACCCCGTGCATCGAGGGGTGGTGGGGGCCGAAGTTGACCACCATCGGCTCCGTGCGCGTCTCCAGTTGCGTCATGGGACCGGGGTCTTTGGGGCGAATGCTGGGATCTTAGGAAGGAAGCCACGCCGAGGCTCCCCTTGTCTTCCGCAGGCTGGTCTGCTGACCGCTTTGAGCACGTGCCGGTGCTGGCCGAGCCGGTGCTGGCCGCCTTTGCGGCCCTGCCCGCCAGAACCGGCCTGCTGATCGATTGCACCCTCGGCGGCGGCGGCCACAGCGCCCTGTTGCTGGAGGCCCACCCCCAGCTGCGCCTGGTGGGCCTGGACCAGGACCCCAGCGCCCGGGCCGCCGCCGCCGAGCGCCTGGCGCCCTTTGGCGATCGGGCCGTGGTCGTGGCCAGCAACTTCGCCGACTACCGCCCTCCAGGGCCGGCTGTGGCCGTGTTGGCGGACCTGGGCGTCAGCAGCCCCCAGCTGGACGTGGCCGCCCGGGGCTTCAGCTTCCGCGCCGATGGCCCCCTCGACATGCGTATGAACACTGAGCGGGGTGTGACGGCGGCGGAGCTGATCGAGCGGCTCGACGAAACCGAGCTGGCCGACCTGATCTATGCCTACGGCGAAGAACGGCTCTCGCGCCGCATCGCCCGCAAGATCAAGCAGCACCTGGCCGAGAGCGGTCCCTTCAGCGGCACCGCCGCCCTGGCCTACCTGGTGGCCGGCTGCTACCCACCCCCGGCGCGGCGCGGCCGCATCCATCCGGCCACCCGCACCTTCCAGGCCCTGCGCATCGCCGTGAACGACGAGCTGGGGGTGCTCGATCGCCTGCTGCAGCAGGCCCCCGATTGGCTGGAGAGCGGCGGCCTGCTGGCCGTGATCAGTTTCCACTCGCTGGAAGATCGCCGCGTCAAAACCGCCTTTGTCAGTGATGACCGCCTGCAGCGGGTCACCCGCAAGCCCCTGATCGCCAGCGACGCCGAGGCCGAGACCAACCCCCGCAGCCGTTCGGCCAAGTTGCGCGTCGCCCAGCGGCGTTAGGGGCTGGCGATCGCGAAGCGCTGCTGCCAGGCCATCGGCCTAGAGGGGCTGTTCAGGGCTGGGTTTGATCAGGCCCAGCCGATCGTCCGCCCCGAAGAGCTGGCGGTAGGCGGCCAGGTTGATGCAACCCACCAGCGGAGCAAGGACAATCCCTGCGGCATTGGCGCTGGCGCCACTGCTCACCACGATCAGGGCAAGCAGGAGTCCATTGAGGCCACACACCCGCCACCAGTTGCCGTGCACCGCTTGGATGCCGCAGCGCACCGTGACGAGGGGCTTGGCATTCCCTAGCAAGCAGAGGGGGTTGAGGAAGGTTTGGGTGAGGCTGATCCATCCGTACAAGAGCAGGGCGACTAGGCCGATCGGCCACCAGACCACCGGACCCAGCCCAAGGGAACGGAGGCCCCAGCCGACCAGGCCCAAGGGGACCAGCCCTACCAGCAGCAGCAGCTGCCAGGCGGTCCAGGCCAGGATCAGCCGGTTGATGGCGGCGCCGTCCCAGCGGATCAGGTCGGCGAAACGGGGCTTGTGGCCCCCTAGGGCCAGCCAGGCACCTCGGCACAAGCCCAGGGCCGTCACCAGCGTCACCACTCCCAGGAGCAGCAGTCCCACCAGGAGAGCGCCCAGGCTGATCAGCATCACGATCAGGCGCGGTAGGAAGGCTGCCTCCATGCCGGTGGCCTCGGGAACCAGCACGAGGGCCGAAACCCCCAGCCCCATCAGCAGGGCACTGGCCCCCATCGCCAGCGAACTCAGAATCGAGAAGATCAGGAAGGGGCCTGGGGCCAGGCCAAAGGCGCTCCAGCCTTCGCGGCAGGCTTGGAAGACCCGTAAGCGTCCCGAACGGATGGGCGTCAGCGCCATGCTGGGCGAAGCGGTGGCTTGAGCCTAAGGATGGCCATGGTTCCAATCCTGCTTACGCCCCTGCTGCCATGACCAGCACCGACCTGCTCTGGTGGGCTGCCCTGGTGGTGCAGCTGTTGGCCATACCCGGCACCCTGTTGCCGGTTTTGCCGGGGCTGGTGCTGTTGCCCCTCGGGGCCCTGCTCTGGTGCTGGGCGGTGGGGTTTGGCGTGGCCTGGCCGGTGTTGGTGCTGGCGGTGCTGTTGCTGCTCTTGGGCTGGGGAGCGGAAGCCCTGGGGGTGGTGCTCGGGGCGGCCCGGCTCCAGGCCAGCCGCTGGGCCTACGGGGGCGCCGCCCTGGGGTTGCTGTTCGGCGTTCTTGGGCTATTGCCGGCCTTGCCCGTGGGCGGTCCGCTGCTTGGCGCCCTGGTGGGGCCCTTGCTGGGTGCCGCTTTGGGGGAGCTGGTGGCGGAGCTGGGGGCCGGGCGGCGAAAGGCTCCAGGGCGCCTCGACTCGGCCGCCGGCCCTGGAGTCCTGGCGATAGTGGGACGCTCGCTTCAGGTGGGGCTTGCGGTGGTGAGCGGCATGCTCGTCAGCCGCCTGGCCCAGATGCTGCTGGCCCTGGTGGGGGTGGCTGGGTTTGTGCTGCTCAGCCTGTGGGGCCCCGCAGCGGCTTGAGGGCCTCGGCCACGGCGTTGATCGCCTGCCCGATCTCGGTGGCCGTGGTGGGGCGGCCAAGGCCAAAGCGAATCGAGGCGGCCGCCTCCAGGCGGTCCAGTCCCAGGGCGGCGAGCACATGGGAGGGTTCACCGCTGCTGCAGGCCGAGCCGCCGCTCACCGCGAGTTGGCGCCGCAGGGCCCGGTGCAAGGCGCCGCCCTCCACCCCTTCCACGCAAACATTCAGGTTGTGGGCCAGCCGCGGCGATTGGGCCCCATTGCGGCGGATGCCGCCCAGGGCCTCCAGCCCCTGCCAGAGCTGATCCCGCAGGGCCCCCAGTCGCTGCTCGCGCCCTAGGCGGTCGGCTTGGGCCAGGTTCAAGGCGGCGGCCAGACCCACGACCAACGGCACCGGCAGGGTGCCGGCCCGCAGGCCCCCCTGCTGGCCGCCGCCGTGGAGCTGGGGGGCGAGCGAGAGGGGCCGGCTGATCGCCAGGGCGCCAATGCCCTTGGGGCCATAGAACTTGTGGCCGCTGAAGCTGAGCAGGTCGATGCCCAGCTCGGCGGGGTCGAGGGCGATGTGGCCCACGGCCTGGGCCCCGTCGCAGTGGAAGGGGATTCCCCGCTGGCGGCAGAGGGAGCCAATCGCGGCCAGGGGCTGGAGCACACCGATTTCGTTATTGGCGGCCATCACGCTCACCACCAGGGTGTCGGGGCCCAGGGCCGCTTCGAGTTGGCCCAGATCCACCAGGCCATCGCTGCCCACGGGCAGTTCGCTGAGCCGGAAGCCATGGCGGGCCAGGTAGCGCAGGGGATCGAGCACGGCCCGGTGTTCCGTGGCCAGGGTCACGAGCTGGCGCCGCCGGCCTCCCGCCGCCAGTTCCGCCTCGGCCAGGCCCTTGAGGGCCAGATTGTTGGCCTCGGTGGCGCCGCTGGTGAAGATCAGACGGGCGCCGTCTCGATCGCCCCTGGGGTGTCCCGGGGGGTCGCCCCCAGCCAGGCCCAGGTGCCCCAAGATCTGGGCCCGGGCCTGGTCCACGGCGGCGGCGGCCAGCAGGCCGGGCCGGTGTAGGCGGCTGGCCGGGTTGGCGAACTGCTCCGTCCACCAGGGGGCCATGGCGGCCACCACGGCCGGATCACAGGGGGTGGTGGCCTGGTGGTCGAGGTAGGCGAGCATGGGTCCATGTTGACAAGGGCGTTCTGCGATGGCTGTTGATCGCCTTTCGGGCCAACCGCTGGCGCTGGCCGCTGTCACGGGGCGTTGCCTGGCTCTGGCCCTGGGTCGTGGTTTAGGGCCTGTCCTGGTCAAGGCCCGGGTCCAAGGCCAGGTCCATGCCCGGGGCCTTGCCTGGGCGGCCTCGGCGCTGGCGCTGGCTGGCTGGCTGGCGCCCCTCCCCGCCGGCGCCGACCAGGGCGACATGGTCAACCCCATTGATGCTCGGCCGCCGGGGCTGGTGGTGCTGTGGGAGCGGGCCGGCCGCGGTGGCCAGGAGGCCGTCGGTGTCTATGCAGTCAGCAAGGACCCCAATGACCCCGAAGTGCGCCAAATCAAGGTCTGGCTGGAGCTGCCCAACAACCTGCGCGTGCGCCAGGAAACGATCCGCTGCTCCCTATCCCAACCGATGCGGATGAGCAGCAACGGCCGCGAGTTCATCTTGAGCGAACTCAACCCCGGCGGCACGATCACCAGCGCCAACCGGCTCAATCACCAGATCTGGTGGGCCGCCTGCTACCCGGAGCAGGCCGGCAAGGATCCGGCCACACTGGCGCCCCTGGCCCGCAAGCTCGGCTATTCCGGCCACCTGGTGGAGCGCGAACAGGTCTTGCCGGGAAACACTCGATAGATTTCGGCCACCGGTCCTTTCACCCCCCGCGGGTCCATGCCCCCAGAGCCCGCCCATCCCCCGTCGTCTGGTTCCGGCGCTGCCGGGGCCACCCCAGAGCTGGCCACGCCGGCCGAGGCGCCCAAACCGGCGCCGGCCCGCCTGCTGCTGGTGGACGACGAACCGGGCCTGCGCACGGCCGTGCAGGCCTACCTCGAAGACGAGGGCTTTGAGGTCACCACGGCGGTGGATGGCCTTGATGGCTGGGAGAAGGCCCAGGCCCTGCTGCCCGACCTGGTGCTCAGTGATGTGATGATGCCGCGCCTCGATGGCTACGGCCTGCTCAAGCGCCTGCGGGCCGATGAGCGCCTCGGCGGCACGCCGGTGATCTTCCTCACCGCCAAGGGCATGACCGCCGATCGGATCGAAGGTTTCCAGGCCGGCGTGGATGACTACATCCCCAAGCCCTTCGACCCCGATGAGCTGGTCGCCCGGGTGCGCAACGTGGTGCGTCGCCAGGAACGGCTGCTGGCCGAGGCAGCCCGCTACGCCGATGCCGACATCGGCCAGATGGCCAAACAGATCACCGAGATCCGCTCCCTGCTGCAAACCGGCGGCCCCAAGAAGGCGGCCGGCCCCGTGCGCCACGACTTCACCCCCCGGGAGGCCTCGGTGCTGCAACTGGTGGCCGAGGGCCTGATGAACAAGGAAATCGCCCGGCGCCTGGAAACCTCGATCCGCAACGTCGAGAAATACGTGAGCCGCCTGTTCACCAAAACCGGCACCTCCAGCCGCACCGAACTGGTGCGCTACGCCCTCGAAAACGGCCTGGTTGAGTAACATCCAGCCCAGCTCTGAGCCCCTGCCGGCCGGCTGGTTGCCCCCCGCCTTCAACCAGGGCTGGACCTACTGCGACCGGCCCGGCCCAGGCCTGGCCAGGGGCACCAGCGTGGCGAGCTACTACGCCAGCCGCTACGGCCACTCCGACCGGGCGGTGTGGTTGGGGCGGATCGCCGCCGGCGAGGTGCACTGCAACGGCCACAGGCTCCTGGCCGATGGGCCGCTCGCAGCCGGCGATCGGCTGGCCTGGCATCGGCCCCCCTGGCAGGAGGCCGCCGTGCCGGACCTGCCCGGCCCCCTGTTCGATGACGGCGACCTGCATGTGATCGACAAGCCCAGCGGCCTGCCCGTGCTGCCGGCCGGGGGCTGGCTCGAGCACAGCGTGCTGCGCCTGTTGGAGCGGCGCCACCGGGGCGACTCCGCTGGCCTGCCCCGGCCCGTGCACCGGCTTGGCCGCTTCACGTCGGGTCTGCTGGTCTGCGCCCGCCAGCCCCACACCCGGGCCTGGCTCAGTGCCCGGCTGCGGGAGAGCACGGCCCAGGGGCCCAGCCAGGCCGCCCCGCTCCTGGGGGAAAGCTGCCGCAAGCTCTACCGGGCCCTGGTGGTGCCTGGGCTGCTGGCGCTGCAACCGGGCGAGTCGCGCCTGATCGAGGTGCCGATTGGCCGCCGCGCCCATCCCCAGCTCGGCCAGCTCTGGTGTGCCGCCGATGGGTCTGCTCCAGGAGATCGCTCCGCTCCAGGAGACCGCTCCGCCCGCAGCACCCTCACCCTGCTGGAGCGGGGCCGCCAGGCCGATCTGGTGCAGGTGGCCATCGCCAGCGGCCGCCCCCACCAGATCCGCATTCACTGCGCCGCAATCGGGGCGCCCCTGCTGGGTGATCCCCTCTACGCCCCAGGCGGCCAGGTTTCCCCAGGCGCCCTGCCCGGCGACGGCGGCTACCACCTCCAGGCTTGGCGGCTGGAGCTGGACCTCCCCGGCGGCCGCCGCCTGGACCTGGAGGCGCCCCAGGCCCTGGCCTTGGCGAAGGATGCTTCGGTCGGCTCGGGCAAGCCGTTGGTTCATCACGACTGGCCTCCAATTCCGATAGCAGTCAGGGAGGATTAGCGGGATGGACGCCCCATTCCCTCGGGCCACTGCAGGCACGGTTCGTTTCAGATCATTGTTCGCCCATCGCTTGGGATTCCTGAAGGCCACTTGCCGCGTTGTTTTCCGCAAGCACCTGTCAGGTGGCCCCGGAAAATGTCGGCGTGCTCACGCTATTTCGGGCCGGGCTGGCTATCAGTGTGGCCCTGTCCATCTCCACGGGCAAACCTACTCTCGACGGCTGATTTCAAAGCACGAGAAACCGTTCAATAATCGGTTGTCGGTGGGCTGTTTGCTTCTCCCTGCGATGGTTGTTCTGGGCATGCTGCACGTTGGCCCCCACCGTTGAGTCGTCTCTATGGGCTTCGCCGGGCAACAGAAGCGAGGCCCCATCACGGGGCTGGGGCTGGGTAGCGGCGGCTTGGCGCTGTGCCCTGAAAGACCACCAGCTGCGGTTCTATCCCGATAGGCTTTGGATGCTTGCTAGAGCCTCACCATTCGCGCCTTCTTTGACTCATTGCAGGCCAGGGGACTGGCCGTTGGTCTGAGTGCTGCATTGGCGTTGCACTATTTGATCTGGCGGATTGGTAGCAGCTTGAATCTCAGTTCATCGGCCGCCACGGCCCTGAGCCTGGCGATGCTGGCGGCGGAGCTGGTGCTACTCGCCAGCGCTTTTCTGCAGTTGCTCTTCAGTGCCCTGCCGGGGCCCGATGCCCAAGCCGAGATCCAGGCCGCTGCAGCCGCCCTGGCGGCCAATCGGCGCCGTGATCCCGGTTCCCTGCCCAAGGTTGCGGTGCTGGTGCCCAGCTGCGGCGAACCCCTGGAGGTGGTGGAACGCAGCCTGCGCGGCTGTTTAGATCTCGACTATCCCAATTTTGAGGTTTGGTTGCTCGATGACGGGGCCAGGCCTGAGCTCGAGCGGTTGGGCGCCCAGCTGGGGTGCCGGTACCAGGCCCGCCCCCAGCGAACCCATGCCAAGGCCGGCAACCTCAACGCGGCTTTGCCCCAGCTTCAAGTGGAGTTACTGGCGGTCTTTGATGCCGATGTGGTGCCTTCGAGAACGTTCCTGAATCGCACGGTCGGTCTGTTTCGGGATCCGCATGTTGGCTTCGTGCAGACACCCCAGACCTACATGAATGCCGATCCGGTGATGCGCAACCTGCGCTTGGAACGCTGGTTACTGCCGGATGAAGAGAGCTTCTATCGCTGGATTCAGCCGAATCGTCAACGGCTGGGGGCGGTGGTCTGTGCCGGCACCTCGTTTGTGATGCGTCTGTCCAGTTTGCGCCAGGTGGGAGGCTTTGAAACCCAAACGGCCTCAGAGGATCTGGCCACCGGGATTCGCCTGGTAGCTGCAGGCTATCGGGGCCTCTATCTGCCGGAGAAGTTGAGTGCTGGCTTGGCTCCCTTCACCCTCCAAGCGATGGCCCGGCAACGCAGTCGTTGGGCCAGTGGCACCATCCAAACCCTGCGCACCGGTGCCAACCCGCTCACGATTGCCGGGCTGACTCCGATCCAGCGTTTGGCCTATGGGGAAGGCATTCTCCATTGGGCCATGGTGCTGCCCCAGCTGGTGCTGCTGCTGGTGCCGATCAGTATTGGAATCTTCGGGATTGTGCCCTACAGGGTGGACTCCCAGGGGTTGTTGACTGCGGCCTTCCCCTTCTTTCTCAGCCAACTGCTGCTCTTGCCCTGGTTGTGTGGTCGCTCCCGCGCTGCCCTGATGCCGGAGCTCTACCGCTGGGTGTTTGTGCTGCCCTTGGCGGCCAGCGTGGTGATGACCCTGCTGGGCCGGCCCCAAGGCTTTCAGGTCACCCCCAAAAGCATGCCAACCGCTGCCAAAGTTGGACCTTCCAAGCGTTTGCTGCTCCCCTTATTGATGCTGCTCGGCATTCAGCTGCTCAGCCAGGTGAACCTCACGCTCCATCACGGATCGTTCTCAGGACCGGCTGCCGGGGGCGCCTTGCAGGTGACCTTGATCTGGGGATGGATCAACAGTCTGCTCTTGCTCGCCGCGATTCGAATCTGCTGGGATCGCAAGCGCTTGGACACCACCCCTTGGTTCACGCTCCAGCTAGCGGCCAGCTTGGGCGAGCTCGGCCCCAGTGGGCGTGCCAAGCAGGCAAAATCCGCCCTCCGGATCCACGCCATCAGCGAGGGCGGCTGTGAAGGGGACCTGCGCGATCCAGCCCGGTGGGAGCTGGCCAGTGCTGGGGCCCAGCTGGAGCTTGCGTTCCCGACTGGGGGGCTTGCCGGTGCGTGGCCTGTCCAGCTGGTTCGCACCCAAGCGCGCCCGGGTGGCCTGGGGATCGGTTTGGCCTGGGGGGCGCTCGATCACCGACAGCGGGAGCAACTGCAAGGGTTTCTCTATCGCCGCGCCAATCTCTGGCCCCATCGCCTGGCCCCCTTCGATGGCTGGGCCCTGCTGGCGCTCGGCCGGCGCTTGCTGCAACGGCTTGGGCCGGACGATTGGTTCCAGCGCAGCCAACTACCCGTCAGCGGTGAGGGTGCTGCAGGCCCGTGACCGCATCGGGCAGGCGAGGGATGGGCATGGCCTGGGCTGGCAGGACTTGCACCCGTTCTGGGTGCGGTTGCGGCCATGGCCCTGGCAAATGGCCCAGAATGGTGCTTCGCCATCGTCGATCTTCTGACACCCTTGATCCCCCGGCGGCGCCGCCGCCGCTCCTGGCTGAAGTGGCTGCGGCAGCGCCTGCTTTGGCTATGGCATCAGGAGGGCAGCCCGGGCCAGCGGGCCCGGGGCCTGGCGGCGGGGGTGTTCACCGGCTGCTATCCCTTCTTTGGTTTGCAGATCGTGCTGGGCGTGGGCTTGGCCAGCCTGGTGCGCGGCAACCATCTCTTGGCTGCGGCCGGCACCTGGATCAGCAATCCGCTCACCTCCTTGCCGCTCTACTGGTTCAACTACCAGGTCGGTTGCTGGCTGCTGGGACCAGGCCCGGCCTTCCCCTCCCTGGACCAGTTGAAGGACGGCGAACTCCTGAACCTGGGGGCCAGCTTCACAGGCCGGCTGATGGTGGGTTCCACCTTGGTGGGGCTCCTCAGTGCCCTGCTGCTGGGAGGGCTCTATTGGTTGCTGTTGCTGCGCAGGACCCCGCGGGCCCGGGCCTGAAGTCAGCTTCGGGCCTGGTTCCAGCGATCCGCTCTGCTCTTCATCGCCGCCGGAAAGACGGTGCCGCCGGAAAGACGGTGCTGATGGCTAGACGGTGCTGAAGGCAGGGGATCAAGACGAACAGCTGTAGTGGGACACGCCACCGGCGTTGAAAAAGTCCTGGGGCTTCAGGCGGTCGTAGTTCACCCCTAGCTCCGCAGAAAGCTCGTCGTAGGGATGGCTGAACACCTGCTGCAGCTCCTTGATCAGGCTGCTATCCCCTAGCCCTGCCTGTTGATAGGCGGGCGCGACCAGCCATTCGCGCCAGGTGACTGTCGGATTGACGCGTTTCATTGCTGCGGAGATCCCGGGGACGTCTCCCCTTCCCGTGATGTGGTTGCGCCAGCGTTGCAGCCACTGGCTCCAACGTGCATCGAGCGGCTCTGGGCTGGGCAGGTAGAAACTCGCTTGCAAGGCGGCGAGGTTCTCTGGAATGGATGACAGCTTGCGGAAGAAGATCGTGGTATCCACCTTGGTGAGAACCATGAGCTCTAGGAGCTCGTTCACCAGCTCGGCGTCGTAGTGGGCCAAGCCGAGCTTGCTGGCCCACATGGCCTCGATCTCCTGCTCCATCGTCTCGCTGAAGCCATCCCGGAGCTGATCGAGCTTCGCTAGGGCCTCTGCGTTGTCTGTGAGCAGTAGTCGGAGGGCGGCCCAGAACATTTGATAGTTGGCTTCGGCTGCAACCGGTTGGTTGAAGAAGCAGAAATGCTCGCCGCCGCCGGTCCAGGGTTGAAATCGGGGGTCGAACAGCTCGCAGAATCCGAAGGGCCCGTAATCGAGGGTGTAGCCCCCTGCGGCGCAGTTGTCACTGTTGAAATTCCCCTGGCAGTAGCCCACACGGATCCAGTGAGCCACCAGGGCGGTGAGCCGTTGGCGAAACAACCGGGCCAGCTCCACCACTTGATCACTGAAGGGCAGAGCTGGATCAATCTCCGGGCGGTAGTTGCGCTCGATCAGGTGGTGCACGATCATCTGCAGCTCGTTCAGCGCACCCGGATGGGCTTCGCTGCGGGCGCGACGGGCAAACAGCTCCAGCTGGCCGACCCGAAGAAAGGAGGGGGCCACCCGGGTGGTGATCGCCGCCGGGTTATCCACCAGGATGTCGGGATCGAACGACCGGGAGTTCGGGGAATACCAGGGCCGGCGCACGGTTTCGCTGCGCGACATGTAGAGCG
>Ga0310333_100344_pt1 | contig 12749 bp, 16 predicted proteins | sample LakMicSRFTotalB7_FD_195547 | JGI IMG/M metagenome (GOLD analysis project Ga0310333, IMG submission 195547) | Enriched freshwater cyanobacterial communities from Lake Michigan, Michigan, United States - MI23.SRFL.Total.B7 (v2) (version 2) | ecosystem: Environmental > Aquatic > Freshwater > Lake... | reverse complement strand
ATCTAGAAGGCCAGTCAGCCCCGCTGCTGACCCTGTTGCGCCAGATCGAGGCCCTGCACCGCCGCATCCAGGACGGTCCCTTCCGCACCAGCCTGCCCGCCGATCGCCATCAGTTCTTCACGCTGCTGCAGGCGATGGAAACCAGCGGCGGCTGGCCCTACATCCCCCGCCTCCAGCTGCGCACCTTCCTCGACATGCTGGAACGGGACGACCAGGACCTGCCCCAAGGCCCGGAGCGAGACGCCGCTGACGCCGACCCCGTGATTGCAAAGGACGAGGCCGACTCAAAGTAAACCGACTCCAAGTCAACCGACTCCAAGTCAACCGAATCCGAGTCAACCGACTCCGAGTCAACCGTGGGCCGGCCGGCCCTTGCCTTGGGCTCGAGCTAAACGGTTGGGCCTAGGGCAAGCAAGGCCGTCAACAGCTGGTGGGCGATCGCCAACTTGCTAGCCGGGGCGATCGTTTGGCAGCGGTCCCCCGGCCCCAGCAGCCAGCCCTGGTTGGTGGATGCTCCGAAACCGGCTCCGGGGAGATCAATCGGGTTGGCAAACAGCAGATCGCAGCCCTTGCGGGCGAACTTCAGCCTGGCCTGCTCGAGTCCATCGCCCGATTGGGCGGCGAAACCAAGGATCCTTTGGCCCGCAGGCCGATGGGCCACCAGGTGCTGCAAGAGATCGGGCACCTCCTGCCAGCCGGCCGCCATGGCCTCGGCCAGAGCTGACTTCTCGAGCTTGCCGGCTTGGGGACGGGCGGGCCGGTGATCGGCCACGGCCGCCGCCATGGCAAGGGCCGTGGCGTGCGGTTGGAGGTCGCGTAGCCGCTGCTGCAGCTCGGCGCCGGTGCTAATCGGATGGCAGCGCAGGCCTTCCAGCCAGGCGGGATCCACGGCCAACGGCCCATGGATGAGGTCGACCGTGGCACCCCGCAGCCGGGCAGCCTGGGCCAGCAGCACGCCCATGCGCCCCGTGCTGGGGTTGGTGAGGCAGCGCGCCGGATCGAGCCATTCGCGGGTGGGGCCGGCCGTGACGAGCAGGTGCTGGCCGGCCCAATCGCGGCGCCAACCCCATAGGGCGAGGGACTCCAGGGCCAGGAGCAGGGCGGCGGGCTCGGCCATGCGCCCAGCCCCCTGGCGATCGCAGGCCAGCAGGCCGGCACTCGGGCCGAGGGGCACCACCCGCTCAAAGGCCTGCAGGGCCTGCCAATTACGGGCTACCCCTGGGGATTGCCACATGGCCGTATTCATGGCCGCAGCCGCCACCACCGGCGCCTCGGTCGCCAGCAACACCGAGGCCAGCAGGCTGTCGCCGAGGCCATGGACCCAGCGGGCCAGGCTGGTGGCACTGAGGGGCGCCAGCAAGACCAGCTCGGCCCATTCGGCCAGCTCGATATGGAGGGGCCGGGATTCGCGGTGACTCCACTGGTCGCCATCGAGGGCCACCGGGGCCCGGCTGAGGCTGGCCAAGGCCGGGGCACTGACCAGCTGGGCGGCACTAGGGGTGAGCACGCAACGCACCTGGGCGCCCCGCTGGACCAGGGCGCTCACCACCAGGGGCAACTTGACCGCCGCAATGCTGCCGCTGATTGCCACCAAGATGCGCTGGCCCACCAGGGGATCGGGCACGGCCTGATCGGAGCCAGGGGCCTGGGCTGCCATGGGCACGATCTCGGCCACTAGGGGTGAAGGTGCCAGAGCCTGGCTCCAGCCCGATTGGAGCCCTGGTAGCTAGTGCTCATCAACTAGTCCTCATCGAAAGGTTCCTGATCCACCAGATGCACATAGGGCCTGGCCAGCTCAGGGCGGTGGATGGCCAGGGCCCGCATCAGGTGCCAGTCACTCAGGCCCTCAAAGGCGGTGGGGTAATCGTCGTCCTCAAGACGTTGGGCCAGCTCAGCGATCGACGCCTCGTCGAAGCCATCCAGCAGCTCGGGAGTGATCGCTCTAGGCGCGGCCATGGGGGACTCGTTCACGACTGGGCCGGATGGGGGCGCTTCCATTGTCGATGCTGCACGCCGCCCCCGTCTGCAGATCCACACAGCTGATCAGCGGTTGCCCTAGTCCGGGCCTGCCCCCTAGCGCCAACTTCAACCGGCTGCCAAGGCGGGGCAGAACTGATAGCGTCTTCCAAGCGGAGGCCATCCCTCCGGGATTGGGGAGTTAGCTCAGTTGGTAGAGCGCTGCGATCGCACCGCAGAGGCCAGGGGTTCGAATCCCCTATTCTCCATTGCATTTTGCTCCCTTCCCAAGCGGTTGGATGTGGAGAGCTTTAGGAAGCCTGGAATGGATCGGGTCAATCCGTAAGCCAGGGACGCCAAAAACGGAATCCGTTAGGAATGATCTTTATTGGGGCGATGGCCCGTAATCAGAAAACCACTCAAGGCAAGCAGTAACACGCTAGCGCAAAAAAGGAGCAGGGACTGGCCATCGTCAACCTTCAGGGTCAACATATATTTAAAGGCCGTTACGATCAAGGCTACCACAAGCACCTTGACCAGCTTCTCTTTGAGCTGATCCAAATCACGAAAATCCAAAAGTCCATTGGAGGCGCCACCGTCAGCCTCGCGGGCGGCATCAATATTGGATACCAGAAGCTCGTAAATACCATAGCCAAAAATCAACAAAGCGATGCCGATTAAATAGAGATCAATACCCGACACAATGCCGGCAAGCAACTTCGCCTCCAAGGCATAGGCCTGGTCGCCGATGCCCTCAGGAGCCTGCAGGGCCACCAAGGAGCGGGCAATACTTTTAGTGCCCAAGACAAAGGTCACTACGGTGCTGACCAAACTCATCACAACCGGCAGCATGGCAACAAGTCTGAACTTCCACAACAATTTTTCGAACACCAACTCAAGTCGCTTGGCCCGACCAGGCGTGTGCAACTTCGACTGATTAGCCATTGAAAGCGATCAATTCATGGCCAGATCCTAAGGCATAAAGAACGAATTGGCCTAGTCATTAGTCGCCAAAGGCACGGAGTCACCTCCGTCGCACCAACATGTAAAAACGGCAACATCCCAGCGGCCCTGGCTGCACGGGCCCCTGGGCCCAGGACTTACCGCTGGCCGCCCGCCCAGGCCTGGCCGCCGCCCAGGACCTGGTCCCCAGCCAGTCCCCGCCGGCAGATAGGCCAGGGAGCTGAAATCGGCCAGGGCTCCTCCACAGCTGATCCCACTGGCGCCCCTGGGATGGCCGGCATCGGGGCTGGTCAGCCCTTCCCCTAATCTTCTGCAGCCGTGCTGCATCCCCGGAGGCTGGGCCATGAATTGGAACGCCGATGCGGAGGCGAAATTGAAGGAAATACCCTTCTTCGTGCGCCCTGCCGTGCGCCGGCGGATCGAAATCCTGGCGGCCGCTGCGGGCCTCGACCGTGTCGATCTACAGTTTTTTGAAGAGGCCAAGGCCCAGTTTGGCCAGAAATAGGCTGAATCCCAGGTCCCGCCGGCCGGCGATGGGGTAAAAGGGAGGAAGGATCCCCCTGTCTGTCAATGTCGCAGTCCAAACGCGAACAAGTCGTTAGTCACCTTCGCTATATCCGTCAGGAACTGCGCGAAATGCACCAGGGGGTCATGGATGACGGCCTGCTGCCGGAAGCCGGTGAGGTGCGCGGGGTGATGGCCCAGATGGAGGCCCTGCTCGAGCTGCTGGAAGGCAAGGGCTCCCGCAAGAGCAAGGACAGCGACTCCTGAGCCGCCTGCTCCCTTGACAACAGGGACTTTTTGCGCAGCTTGCATCAATCCAGCCCAGCCGCTTTGCTACTGCTTGTCCCCATCCCCGGCCCAGGCCCCATGCCTGGGCTTTTTTATTGGAATCCCCTATGGGTGGGGGTCAAGTCTGCCCAGGACGCCAGAAATGGTGTAGACAAGGGTCGGCAGGGCCCGGGCCGGGTGATGGGGATCACCAAGGGTGCCTTTCTCCCTGCCTCCCTATTGAGCCAGTAGATCGCCAAGGGGCCTAGAGCGGCTCCAAGGCCGGGCCCCTGCCCCTCCCTAACCCGCTGGTCCTACGGCGGCCAGCAGATACAGCAGGGCCATCCGAATCGGAATGCCATTGCGCACCTGCTCCTCCACCAAGCAGCGATCGGCGTCATCGAGCAAGGCGCCAGCCAGTTCCACCCCCCGGTTCACGGGTCCGGGATGGAGCACCGGCACCCCATCACCACAAGCCTGCAGGCGTGCGTGGGTGAGGCCATAGCTGCGGTGGTAGGCCTCCAGGCTGGTGAGCAGGTTCTGGTGCATGCGCTCCTTCTGCAGCCGCAACGTCATGACGGCATCGGCGCCGGCCAGGGCCTGGTCAAGGTCGCGGCTGATCGTGATCGGGCCGCGCGCTGCCACCGGGTCGCGCTCCTGGCCGGGGGGCGGCGCCGCCACGAAATCGGCAAAGGCCTCCGGCAGCAGGGTGGTGGGCCCGCAGAGCACCACGTCGGCACCGCAGGCCGTGAGGGCCCAAAGGTTGGAGCGGGCCACGCGGGAATGGAGCACATCGCCCACGATCACAATCCGGCGCCCGGCCAGGGCCGCCGGCGTGGGGGCGCTGGGGGCGAAATGGCGGGCGAGGGTGAACAGATCGAGCAGGCCCTGGCTGGGGTGGCTATGCAGGCCATCGCCGCCATTGAGCACCGCCACCCGCTCACCGCTGGCGTCGAGGCCTTGGGCCAGGCTGGCGGGCACCCCGGCACAGCGGTGGCGCACCACCAGCAGGTCGGCCCCCATGGCCACGTAGGTGCGGGCGGTGTCGAGCAAGCTCTCGCCCTTGCTCAGGGAGCTCGACGCCGGTGAAAAACTCTGGACATCGGCCGAGAGCCGCTTGGCGGCCAGTTCAAAGCTGCTGCGGGTGCGGGTGCTGGGCTCAAAGAACAGGGTGGCCACCAGGCGCCCCTGCAGGGCTGGCAGTTTGCGGGCTCCAGCCACAGGCAAGGCCCGAAAGCGCTGGGCCAGCTCCAGCACCAGGACGTAATCCTCTAGGGACAAGGCCGCCAGATCCAGCACATGGCGATGGGTCCAGCCGCTCAAGACACCGTTGCTGCCGCTATGCCTCAAGGTAGTGGTCCGCGGGGATCCTGGCCCGGGGCGTCAAGGGAAACAACCAAGCCGCCTGATCTGGTTAGGGGTTCAGGGCCTAGGGACCCAGTCCCTGGCCTGGATCAGTCCGAGCGCAGCGAAGGCTGCCAGGCCCGATCAAGGCCAGGGCGGCGATCACCTGGTGCGCGGCGACTGACGCTGCGGCTGGCCCGCAGGTACCAACGCCAGGGCCAGTCCTGGCCCTGGGACAGGCCGATGCGGCAGCAGCGGACCAAGGGGCTGACATCCCCCGCGCCAGGCGCAGGCCCGCCGGCGCCAAGACGATCCGCCAGCTCAGGCAACCGGGGTGCCAACCACAGCCCCGAAGCCGGCGTAGCCGGCAGCCCATCCTGACCGCGATCGAGACCAAACCGTCGCGCCAGCAGGGCAGGCCCCGCCGCAATCCGCTCGGGCTCGCCGGGCAAGGCCAGGGCCCGAAGCAACACCCCATTGGCCCAATTGGCCTGACCGGTGACCACATTGACGCAGTGGTGGATGCCATAGCTGACATACACGTAAAACCGCCCTGGCTCACCAAAGAGCGTTTCGTTGCTCGGGGTGCGGCGGCGATGGCCGTGGCAGGCGGGCTCCTCCTGGGAATAGGCCTCCGTTTCCACAATCACCCCCCAGAGCAACTCGCCAGAGGATTGGCGTTTCACCAGCAGGCAGCCCACCAGCTCGGGGGCCACGACTTCTGCGGGGCGGGCGAAGAAGGCTTGGGGGAGGCGTGGGACTGCGATTGGAGTGACCTGGGTGGCGGACAGGCGGGGGGCGGAGCTGCAATATCATTACGCAAGCAATGATCCGCCAACCTGCCTATCAATGAAAAAGTTTCGATTTTGGGCTGTTTTCGGATTGGCCTTCAATGGCGTCGCCCTAATCAGAGGGATTGGATACGCCCTTGCCTTCACGCCCCATTTTACGGCCCTAAGCATGGGCACGGCGCTCTGTTCAGCCATCGGGATCTACAGCTCGATATTAATACTCAAGCAAAATGCAAAAGGATTCAGCCTGGCGAAGCGGCAAGTTTGGTTTGTTGCGGCCCATGAAGCTATCGCCATCCACTTAAGCCACAATGGCACTACAATTCAAGGAGTGATAGTGACTATTGGAGCGTTTGGCTCAGCAGCTCTTCTTTGCAAGCTATTTTCAAGCCCCGAGGCCAAACAATACAGCAATCAATTGAAATTAAGCGCCAAAGGGACCTGATCAACGTGGCAGAAACCAACAGATTCCTGCCAGACCTGGGCACGGGCGCCACAGTGGTGGTACCTGCTTCAAGGGTCTGCTCCATGGCTGAATCCGCGTCCGGTCTCACCCTCGCTGCCGTGCTGGTCGCCACCAGCGGCCTGTTCTGCCTGGCCACCCTGTTCTTTGGCACCAAGGGCGGCTTCTACGACAGCAAGGCCTACGAGGGCAACGGCACCGCCCACTGAAGGCTCTGTGCCTTCACTCGCCGCCCATTGAGGCGCCAAGCCGGCGCCCCTAGCCCTGGCTGGGCAGTTGTTCCGATTCGGGGCAGTCGCCCGTCACTTCCAGGTCTTCGGCTAGGGCGTGGCGGCTGAAGAAGGCCAGGCGGGCGCTGATGGCGCCGATCGAGTCGATGCGCACGGTCTCTTCCCAGCTGTGCAGCTCGTCGTCGTCCTCGGCGTCGTAGCGCAGGGTCACCAGCTCGCCTTCGAGGTCCACCACCAGGGCCTTTTCGATCCAGCGTTGCTGGTCGCGCAGAAACACCCAGATCGGCCGCTGTTCGCCCAGGGCGGTGGAGAGCTTGCGATGGAACATCGACCCAAGGCCGTTGCCGTTGATCCTAGGGATGATGGGCTGATCCGCCGCCGCTGAACCGTCGTGGTTGCCACCAGCCCAGCCCCATCCCTGCCCGGTGAAGCGCCGGACCAGGCCGCCATCCGGCTGCAGCTGCGCAGTTGGCCTGAAGTGGAGACCTATCTGCAGGGCTGCAAAGGGGTGATCGTGCCCCTGGGATCCACCGAGCAACACGGCCCCACCGGCGCCATCGGCACCGATGCCCTGACCGCCGAAGCCGTGGCCCTGGAGGTGGGCCGCCGCACGGGCGTGCTGGTGACCCCGGCCCAGGCCTTTGGCATGGCCGAGCACCACCTGGGCTTTGCCGGCACGATCAGCCTGCAACCGGCCACCTTGATGGCGGTGCTCCATGACGTGGTGTTGTCCCTGGCCCGCCACGGCTTTGAGCGGATCTTCGTGATCAACGGCCATGGCGGCAACATCGCCACCAGCCGGGCCGCCTTTGCCCAGGCCTACGGCAGCGCAGCCAGCCGCGGCCTGACCAATGCCGGCGCCCTGCGCTGCCGGCTGGCCAACTGGTTCACCGCCGCGCCGGTGTCGGCCCTAGCCCGGGAGCTCTACGGCAAGCGCGAAGGCCACCATGCCACCCCCAGCGAAATCGCCCTCACCCTGGCGCTGGAGCCGAGCCTGCAGGCCAAGCAACGGCCCCTGCCCGAGGCGGCGCCGGCGGGCCCGATCCATGGCCCGGAGGACTTCCGCCGCCGCCATCCCGATGGCCGCATGGGCTCCGATCCCTTCCTGGCCAGAGCCGAGCACGGCCAGCAGTTCCTCGATCTGGCCGCCACGGCCCTGGCCGCGGATCTCGCCAGCTTCCTGGCCGAACCCGATGCCAGCTAGGTTCAGCCCAACGACAGGCGCCAGCCGATTCGACCATGGGCAAGATCACCGCGGAGGACGTGCGCAAGGTGGCCCAGCTGGCCCGCCTCGACCTGCCGGAGGCCAAAATCGCCACCTACACCGGCCAGCTGGAGCGGATCCTCGACTACGTCGCCCAGCTGGAGCAGGTGGATACGGAGGGAGTGCCCCCCACCACCCGCGCCGTGGAGGTGGTGAATGTGACCCGCGAAGACCGGGTGGAGGCCACCCCCGTGCGCGAAGACTTGCTCAATGAAGCGCCCCAGCGGGAAGGGGACTTCTTCCGGGTGCCCAGGATTCTGGCCGATTAATAAGGCCTGAAGCTGGGCGGGCAAGCCCATCTTTAGGCATGCTTCCCTAGCCCCAGCTCATTCCTAACGCTGGGGTGAGACCGCTGTGCGGTGCAGCAGATCAAGCACGTGGCGCCGGGCCCGCAGGGTGGGCATTAGGGCTGCGATCGGCCTCAGGCGACTGCGGCGTTTTTTATGGCTACGCACCCCCAGCACGATGTCGTAGAGGAAGTTGAAAAAATCGTGCTTGCTTTCAAACAGTCCCAGCCGCTGGGGCGATCCCTTGGCATCCAGCAGATCCTTGGTGGCGTGGTAAGCGGGCCGGTATTCAAACCAAGGAATTGAGGGCCAAAGATGGTGAATCAGGTGGTAGTTCTGGCCCATGATCAACCAGTTCATCAACCTACCGGGATACACTCGGGCGTTATGCCAGCGGTTGCGCGATTGGAAGGGGCGGTGCGGTAAATAGTCAAAAAATAGGCCAAGGGTGACGCCCACCATCAGGGCCGGGGCAAACCAGCAGTTGAAGATGAAGCCGAGAAAATCAAACTTCCAGGCCGCCAGCACAATGCTGAAAAACACGCCCCTAGCGATGCCCCATTCCAGCAACTCATGGTGACGCCAAAGGCGATGGCGGAAGAAAAAGAATTCGTGATAAAAAAAGCGCGGTGCGATGAGCCAGAGCGGTCCAAAGGTGGACACGATGTGATCGGGATCCTGCTTGGGATCGTTCACATGGGCATGGTGTTGCAAGTGCACCCGCGTGAACACTGGAAAGCTGAAGCCCAGCAGCAGGGCCGCACCATGGCCCATCACCGCATTCCAAAAGCGGTTGGGGTGGGCGGCGTTGTGGCAAGCGTCATGGATGACGGTGCCCTCCAGGTGCAGGGCTAAAAAGCCCAGGGCCAGCAGGACCGGCAACGACCACTGGCCGACGAACCAGCCCCAAATCGTGAGGGCCGCCAGGCCATAGCCGGCCAGAAACAGGCCCACGGTGGGGTTCCAGGCGTTGGGGGGATCGAGAAACTCCCGGGGCACCGACTGGTAGCGGGTCGGGGCCGCGCCAGCGGTTGCGGTCGAAGCGGCGGCCAGGGTTGGTGTCATCTCCTGCAACCGCACCCCAAACTCGCAACGACGCCCCACCATAAGGAGAAGGGCCTAGGCGCCGCTGAACCGGGGCAGCAAAGCCTGGAAGCTCCCCAGCCCGGGAGCCCGCCCGGCCAGGGTGCCCGGGTCCAAGCCTGGACAGGCGCAAAAAGGCCAGCCCGGGTTGCCAGGGGCCGCCAGCCAGCCCCCGGATCCGCCATGCCCACCGGGGGACTTGAACCCCCACGACCGAAGCCACTGGTACCTAAAACCAGCGCGTCTACCAATTCCGCCAGGTGGGCAGGAGCCGACTGTACGGAGTGACCCCGGAGATTGCCCAGAATGGGGCCACTACCGTGCTGCTCACCATGTTCGCCACCCTGGGGGGAAGCCTGGCCCTACTGCTGGGGCTGGCGGTGTTGTTGGTGCCCCTGCTCACGCCGGAACTAAGCCGGGCCCGCGATGCCGTTTGGGGGGCCGTGTTGCTGCTGCTGGGCCTGGTGCTCGTAACCAGCTCGGACCGGCTGGGCGGCTCGCCGATGGTGGCGGTGCTCTGCGGCAGCTTGCTGATCGGCCGGCTCGGCAGTGAGGTGGGCCAGCAGCGCTGGCGGGCCCTGACGCCGGAGGAACAGCAGCGGCTGGGCTCCGGCGCCCACTGGCGCACGGCCTTGGGCCAGGTGCTCGCCAGCCTTGGAGCCCTGCAGGGGATGGCCAGCCAAAGCCTTTCGGGCCTACGAACCCGCCTGCCCCAGGCCCCTACCAGCGTCCCAACCGGCTTCAAGGGCAAGGGCAAGGCCGGCGGCACAACCAAGCGCTGGGTGCGGCCGGAAGCCGCGCCCGAAATGGAGGGCACCCCAGCGGCGCCCCAGCAGAATCCTGCGGAATCCCCGTCAGAAAGGCCTCCGGCGGACCCGGCGGCCGTCACGCCCGAGCCCCCCCAGCCCCCGGTGATCGAGGTGAGCTCCTTCAGCGAGATCGAGGCCCTGGTGGACGCCGCCTGGGGAGAGACCCCGGAGCCAGACCAGGCCCCCGAAGAGCCCGCTGATCAGGCCGTGATGGTGCCAACCCCACAGCAAGACGCCAGCCTGGCGCCCGCGCGCACCCCGTCCAGCCCAATCGCGCCCCAGGAGCCGGCCGAGGCTGGCGCCACGGCCCCCCGCAACGACGCTGGATAATCGGCCCTAACTGCCCCAGGCGACGTGAGCGCGAGCGACTTAAACGGGAGCGACACGGTCCTGGGCCCAGCCTCCTACAAGGACACGCTCAACCTGCTGCAGACGCCCTTCAACATGCGGGCGAACGCCAAGCAGCGGGAGCCCGAAATTCAACACTTCTGGGCGCAGCAGCAGCTCTATGAGCGGCTGAGCCAGGACCCGGAGCGCGAGCGTTTCACCCTCCATGACGGTCCGCCCTACGCCAATGGGGCCTTGCATGTGGGCCACGCCCTCAACAAGATCCTCAAGGACATCATCAACAAACACGCCCTGCTCAACGGCAAGCGAGCCCGCTTTATTCCCGGCTGGGATTGCCACGGCCTGCCGATTGAGCTGAAGGTGTTGCAGGCGCTGGGCAGCAGCGAGCGCCAGGCCCTAACGCCAATCAGTCTGCGCCAGAAGGCCCACGCCTACGCCCTGGAGCAGGTGGAGGGGCAGAAAACGGGTTTTCGCCGCTGGGGCATCTGGGCCGATTGGGACCAGCCGTACCTCACCTTGAACAAGGACTACGAGGCCGCCCAGATCGGGGTGTTTGGCCAGATGGTGCTGGCCGGCCACATCTACCGGGGCCTCAAGCCGGTGCATTGGAGCCCGAGCTCGCGCACGGCCCTGGCCGAGGCCGAACTGGAGTATCCGGAGGGGCACACCTCCCCGAGCGTCTACGTGGCCTTTGCGGTGCGCAAGCTGCCGGAGGCCCTAGCCGCCAAGCTGGCCGCCACGGGCTTGCCCCAGGACACGGGCTTGCCCAAGGACACGGGCTTGCCCAAGGACATCGCCACGGCCCCGGGCGGGCTGGCGGTGGCGATCTGGACCACCACCCCCTGGACCCTGCCCGCCAACCTGGCGGTGTCGGTGAACGGCAGCCTCGACTACGCCATCTGCCGCGTCAGCGTTCCGCCCGCAGCCGCCGAGGCGGCCCCGAGCGCCCGCCCCAGCCACCTGCTGGTCGCTAGCGAGCTGATCACCAGCCTCGAAACCAGCCTGGGCCTGGGCCTCGAACCGGTGCTGACCCTCAAGGGCAGCGAGTTGGAAGGCATCACCTACCAGCACCCCCTGTTCGAGCGCAGCAGCCCGGTGGTGCTGGGCGGTGACTACATCACCACCGAAACCGGCACGGGCCTGGTCCACACCGCGCCCGGCCACGGCGTCGATGACTTCAACACCGGCAAGACATACGGCCTGCCGGTGCTTTGTCCTGTGGATGAGGCCGGCACCCTCACCGCCGAGGCGGGCCCGTTTGCCGGCACCAACGTGCTCAAGGACGCCAACGGGGCGATCATCGCCGCCCTGCAAGCGGCGGGCGCCCTGCTAGCCGAACAGCGCTACGCCCACCGCTATCCCTACGACTGGCGCACCAAAAAACCGACCATCTTCCGGGCCACGGAACAGTGGTTCGCATCGGTGGAGGGCTTCCGGGCCCAGGCCCTGGCCGCCATTGGGGCGGTGACCTGGACCCCGGAAAGCGGTCAGAACCGGATCGAGGCGATGGTGCGCGATCGCGGCGACTGGTGCATCTCGCGCCAGCGCACTTGGGGATTGCCGATCCCGGTCTTCTATCACCGGGAAACCAGCGAGGTGCTCGTCAACGCCGACACCCTCAGCCACATCCAGGCCCTGATCGCTGAACACGGCTCCGATGTCTGGTGGCAACGGGAGGAGGCCGGCCTGCTGCCGCCCGCCTACGCCGACCAGGCCCACCTGTGGCGCAAGGGCACCGACACCATGGACGTGTGGTTCGACTCCGGCTCCTCCTGGGCGGGGGTGCTGGGGGGCTTGAAGCCTTCAGGCCAATCAAGCCAGGCAGACCAGGGGGTCACCCCCGCTGGCCCGGCGTCTACCGACGGGGCGCTGGCGGCTCCAGGTGCAGGCACCAGCGCCAGCCACGCCGCCCGGGCCGCCTATCCGGCCGATCTCTATTTGGAAGGCTCCGACCAACACCGCGGCTGGTTCCAGAGCAGCCTGCTCACCTCGGTGGCCGTGAACGGCCAGGCGCCCTACAAACGGGTGCTCACCCATGGCTTCGTGCTCGATGAAAAGGGCCGCAAGATGAGCAAATCCCTGGGCAATGTGGTGGATCCGGCGATCCTGGTGGAGGGCGGCAAAAATGAGAAGCAGGAGCCGGCCTACGGCGCCGATGTGCTGCGCCTGTGGGTGAGCTCGGTGGATTATTCCGCCGATGTGCCCCTGGGCCCTGGGATCGTCAAACAGCTGGCCGATGTGTACCGCAAGGTGCGCAACACGGCCCGCTACCTGCTTGGCAACCTGCACGATTTCGATCCCAGGCCCCAGGCGGAAGGGGGCCATGCCATCGCGATCGAGGAGCTGCCCCTGCTCGATCGCTGGATGCTGCAGCGCACCGCCGCCCTGATCGATGGGGTGCAGGCCGATTTCGAAAGCTATGAGTTCTATCGCTTTTTCC
>Ga0310333_100342_pt1 | contig 12776 bp, 14 predicted proteins | sample LakMicSRFTotalB7_FD_195547 | JGI IMG/M metagenome (GOLD analysis project Ga0310333, IMG submission 195547) | Enriched freshwater cyanobacterial communities from Lake Michigan, Michigan, United States - MI23.SRFL.Total.B7 (v2) (version 2) | ecosystem: Environmental > Aquatic > Freshwater > Lake... | reverse complement strand
GACATGAACACGGCGACCCAGCTCCAGCTCCTCCAGCAATTGAGAAAGCGCCAAGGCCTAATCAAGCAAGGTTTCACCCTGGTGGAGCTCATGATCGTGGTGGCGATTATCGGTCTGTTGTCGGCCGTGGCCTTGCCCCAGTTCCTGAATACCCGTGATCGGGCCGATGCCAAGGCAAAGGTTGGCGAGCTGGTTGGTCTTTCCAAGGAATGCGGCACCTTCAATGCCGAAGCCGACATTACACCATCGACGATTACGGGACCCGCTAACACGGTTACCTGTGGCGGTTCCACCCCAAGCACCGTGACCATGTCAAGCAAGACATGGAGAGTTTCCCTTGCTATTGACTGTGTGGGTTCAACGATTACTGCATCACGAGCCAAAATGGCAATCGATGCTTCCGGCAGATTAACTTGCTCCTTGGCATCTTAATTTATTCGTTTAATTCAGTTGTAGGCCCAGAGTTTGGATAAATTAATAGTTTTTTATTCATTTTGACCAAATATTTTTACGCTCCCTCCCTAGTTATTTTTTATGTCTAAGCTCAGCCCACGGATCAAATTTTTTCTGATCGACCGTATTCAAAGCACCAGAACATCAGCGAACGCTGCCTTCACCCTGGTGGAGCTCATGATTGTGGTGGCGATTATCGGTCTGTTGTCGGCCGTGGCCTTGCCCCAGTTCCTGAATACCCGTGATCGGGCTGATGCCAAGGCAAAGGTTGGCGAGCTGGTTGGTCTTTCCAAGGAATGCGGCACCTTCAATGCCGAAGCCGACCTGACACCATCGACGATTACGGGACCTGCTAACACGGTTACCTGTGGCGGTTCCAGCCCAAGCACCGTGACCATGTCAAGCAAGACATGGAGAGTTTCCCTTGCTATTGACTGTGTGGGTTCAACGATTACCGCAAAACGAGCGAAAATGGCTATCGATGCTTCCGGTAGATTAACTTGCTCCTTGTCAACTTGACTTGCTTGTTTAATTCAATTAGCCATAGTGCGCTAAGAGTTAGAGCAATAAGTATCTTTCGTTTCATTTAATTTCTTACTTTTGCTCACCCTCACTTTTTTGTCTAAACTGAGTCTCCCTATCAGATTGCTCCTGATCGACTGAAGCAAAAGCATTAGGACTTCAGCGAGCATGCTTTTATCCTGATGGAGCTGATGATTGTAGTGGCGACAGTCGGTTTGTTGTCGGCCGTGGGTTTTGCCCGAGTACCTGAGTGCCCATGATCGGGCCGATGCCAAGGCAAAGCTTGCTGGGCTAGTTGGTATCTCCAAGGAAAGCTCCACCTTCAATACCAAAGTCGGCATGACATCATCGACTTTTGCCGGGCCCATTAACACGGTTATCTGTGGTGGTTCCAGCCCAAGCTCCGTAAGCATGTCAATTAGGTCATAGAGAGTTAGTCTTGCTGTTAATTGCGTAGGTTCATCGATTACCGCAACCCGAGTCAAAATGGAATAGCTTCTTCCGACAGAATACTTTGCTCTTGATCTTTTATAATCAATCGGTGTATTTATCCTGAGATTGCTTGTGGCTATTAATTGATTCCTGCGGAGGTGGTCGAGCACGAATCCTTGTAGGGATTTTTATCAGTCTTGCCTTAATGTAAGTTATCGTTTTGCTGTGGAAGCGAATCCATCTTAGCGGCCCCCTTGCCGCACTGTATCATTGCAAGTTGGCTTGAAATATTTACAGCTAAAATGTTTTGTTATTGGCAAGGCTTGCTTTCTGTGGTTTGGCCACCTGTTTTTAATAAGCTTTCCTTTGATCGATGCCCATCAATTCCTGGTAAAATATAGATGTATCTCTAGTTCACATGATGCCTGCAGGAGCGATCTTGGATCTGCTTTCCGCGGGGGGCGCGCTCCAAGGTCTCGATAGTAGCGAATCGAGCTAAAATCAAGGCCATGACGGCTGACCAGAAGGGATCTGGCTCATGCATAAGCCTCCTTATTATGGGAGCTCATGCTCATTGTTTTAGATGCAAAGGCGGCTTTAGCCTGAAGGGGCGGCTGGGCTGTGCCCTAGTGCAGCAACAGCCGTAAGTGATTGCTCGCAAGAGCATGGCGTTTCAATCCCTAGGTTCTCCTTTGGTGGCAAGCCTGGTTTAGGGGCGTTAGGTTCTTGTAGGGCAAGGGAGCTGGGGCACCTCGCTTGGGTCATCAGTGGAGGGTTTCTAGATTGAGAGCTAGCAGCTGATGCATCGATTTCCCTGATTCAGGCTTGGCAGGGCCGATCCACTCGCCCTTATTGTTTAGATGCCTAGGCGCCCTGCCCATTTGCGGCGGAGCCTCTCCCAGGTGATGCACGCCAAAGCCCAGCCTAGCCGCATGATTCCGCGCCAAATTCAACTGGTTGATCAGTGATGCCCTCCTGAACTTTGAATTCGAGCAGTCTTGTTGCCCCCTTCAAAGGTGGGCGAAGGGAGCCCTGTTGTCCTATGGGCCCAGTAGCCATGGCATGAATTGATCTCTGCAAATTGCCCACGCAGGTTTTGGATCGCCATGGTCATCAGCGTTGAACAGTTATTGCTTCAAGGGCTAGCCCGCCACTGTTGCGTTCACTGGAATGCAACCGATCAAGATCGGGCTTTGTGCCAAAAGCACCCTGGGGTCAGAATTGGATTCAGAAGTGCTGTCTTAAGCAGCGCTTGACTGGCATGCCTGGAGGGGCCAGCTGGGGGGCGAGATTCACTCGCTGATTTAGCTGGCTGGGCCCCGATGGCGTCGTCTGACTACGGCTGGAGCCCACATCTAGCGGCCTATCCCTAGTCCTGGTCCGTGCAGCGAGGACCAGGGCCGTACTCGGGCACGCAGACCTGGGGCCAGGTCGTCTGTCCTGGTTTGGAGAAAGGCCGAACACTAGAAAAAAGCAGAAATGGCTTTTCTGGTAGGGGAGGGCCCAGGCCCCCAGGCCCCCAGGGGCCCAAGGACTTTTGCGTCCAGAGGGGGCGGCCTGGGTTCCCGGCCCAGGCCAGGCCTGTAACCATGAACCGCCATCGAGAGCCATCAAGGCGCCTACAATGTTGAGAGATTGGCTTATGATGGAGTTGCTGGGACGTAGCCTGGTTGAACGCGCCTAAGAAGAATCAGCGTGCGTTACAACCCCTGCTTCCAAGACAGTTCATGGCCCTGCCCCCCTCTGCTGAAGCCCAGCACGGTGGACCGCTGGCTTGTCCCCCGCCGGGGTGCTAGCCCACTCGCGGTCCTCCATCCCAGTTCACTTGAGCCTTCGTCTTGATGTCAAAGACCGTTCCCTATCGATCGTTGCGCCGTCAGCCAAGTGCCTGGCGTGGTAATCGACTAGGCCAGCGATGGCTAGGGCCTGTTGTTCGCCCCAGGCTTGCCCTAAGGCGCAGGAATGGCGGATTTTCGTTAATGGTTATATTCTTGCTTGTTCTGTCCATACTCACCACAACCCTGGCGCTGACCAGCCGAACAACAGGTGGATTGTATGCGCAGAGCTATCAAAGTAAATTGCGTTTAGCCAAGGATGCCGCTGAGAATGGTCTCGTTGTTGTTGCTTCTGAATTTAACTATCCAGGCAATAGGCGCGTTATCGGCGGTGACGAGGGGTATGGGATTAACAATCTAGATGTCAACCCAACATCCTCAATGTGGGGTTCAAATGAAATCCCCCCCTTGTCTAGTTCCACTGATTATCCTAACAAGCCATGCTACGTCTACAACAGAGGAGGTGCTATTAGGGAGGAAAATGACGGCAGTCCTAACGAAGAATACAATATTATTTACAAAGCTAGCGTTGTGCCAAATAGAGAAAATGATAATAGGTTTGATGGACTTAGCCTTAACAACGGTAGGCACACGTCATGGTTCGCTTCGATTGCCCAAGGCCAGGGTAACGACTTTCATTATCTTGGCAATAATCAGTTCTATCGGCCTATCGCCCTACGCCTTTATAATTCTAACCATACAATAGCCGGCATTGCTGTAGAAGACGACGTTAGCTACTTAACTGTTGCCGTTGAGGGCTTTTATTCCCCTAGGCAGACTTTGAACAAAAAAAGAGGAGATATCATCGCCTATGACGATGTGTCTGGTGATAAAAATAGCGTTAAATATACTTTGCAGAAAGAGTTTCAGGTTGTTCCTCGATGCTGCAGTAAAGGTTTTGGTAAGGTTAATGGAAAATCCTATGGTCCAAGTTCTGCGGATTCTAATAGTTGCCTAGCAACCACTATTAATACCACAACTGAATGGATTCTTCGATCGGTATCAAGAACCTCGGCGTTCAATTCTGCACCCTAAGATCCCATGCGACTCTCCAGGCCATGGCTCACTCAGGGGCTTCGCTTTAAGCAGCCGCCTGTTCCAGATAGTTTTAGCCTGTTGGAAACGGTTCTGGCTGCAGTATTGCTTGTCGTCACGACACTTTCTACCTACAGCTTATTTCAGGTGAACATGAATGTTTCCAAGTTTTCCCATGAGCTTGATGCTGCTGACCGTGAGCTCTCTGCCAACATGCAAGAAATTCGTTTACTTGGTGCAAGATTAAATTGGTGCAACGACACCGCAAGTGTTTCGCCTGCAGATTGTGGGCAAGTGCTTCCTTTGACCCAAAGCTACTATAGTAAAAGTCTTATTAAAAAGACTGATGCGACAACGGGTGTTGATGTTGACACGGAATTTGCCAAGGCCTGCAAAAAAGATGTTGGCCTATACCAATTTCCTGATAGGTTTTATTTTGAAATCTTAAGCAAAGATGATGTCAACGCTTCGAAAGACCCTCTTTTGACAGTTTTGGTAAAAGCTATCTTCGAATACACGAGCAACGTTAAGCGTATTGTTCTGCTCGAAAAGACAACTCGGCGCCTATTGATTGAGCTGGAAAAATCTGTTTCCAAGGGTGAATTAGGTGGATCAAGAAAGGTGACTCGCTATCTTTATCTCGTGCCTGAGGTGGCCAAATGGTGCCCCTCATGAGGCCTTTTGTTGGCCAGGCCAGTATTCGCCGAAAGGCAGCATTTACGGTGCTGGAAATCCTCGTTGTTGTTGGTATTTTGGGAGTCCTGTCTAGCGTGATTATTGCGTCTGGATCTAAATCGCTGCAGCGATCAAAGATCAATGCCGTTGCTGTTGAACTTGCCGGCTGGCTTACGGCGATTCGTGCTAAAAATGAGAACGGTTGCTATGTTGATTATGTAGGCACTACGAACAGGTCTAATAGTGTCCTGCCGATAAATCAAATAGATCCATCCGGTCTCTTTTCTTCTGGAGCCCAAGTTCTCACGTTTAGAACTCCCGCGGATTGTTCCGATCCTTCGGGCGCACAAGTAAGTTTTCGCTTGCCCGCTAATGTTGGAGGTGGTTACACCTTAAGGCTTTATGATCCGATCATTTTTAGTCCGCGCGGCACGACCGCCATGGCGGATAACGCCACAAACGAAACGGGCACTAACAACATCAAGATTTTTCACGCCGGTAGCGGCCTACTTCGTTGCATCCGAATTAATTACTGGACGGGCATTGTTGAAATTGGCAGCAATAGTAATGCTACCGCTATCGCAACTGATGACTGCACTTCTTTTGAGCGATTCTGATGGCTTATCTTCCTCTTGCGAACAGGCTTTCTTGCAGGCATTTGACGGTTAGTCGTGGCCGCTTGGGCCTTGGGATGGCCCGTGGCTTTACCCTGGTGGAGTTTGTGTTGGTGGCTGCGATCAGCGTCATTGTGCTGATGGTGGCGGCCAGGCTGTCTGTTAATGAGGCGCGAATTGCGATCCGTACCTATGTGTATCAAAGCTTAAGGGATCAGGTGGCGCGTGTGACCTTTCTGATTGAAGGGGAGATTGCTGAAGCGTCTGATCTGTCTACGACTGAGCCTGCGGCATGTAAGGACCCTGCTAATAGAAGCAGAGGGCCGGCCGGAGGACGGTTCCTATTTGCTTTTAAACATCAATATACTAAAAGCCAGTCGGCGGCGGCGGATGCGACTATTTGCTACTATAATAATAAAATATCGGGCGGGGATCTCTATCGCTATGGCCCAAAATTTAACGATCAGACCGGAAGTCTGATGGCCAGTGACTCTTCCTTGCGTTTGGTAAGCAGGGCAACTGATTTGTTGAATAACCCTAATAATTCTGCGACCAGGCCCAATTCTCGGCCCACGGTAACGCAAGGCCTCCTCAAATATTACATAACAATAGGAACTAGCGCGACTGCTTCGGGTTCGATCTGGAACTTATCCTATACTCCTCGCCTAAGCAATAATAGAACCCCCGTCCTCCAGGTTGCCAGGATCGGCACCGCATGCATGCCTAGTACTGAATCTACCGGATGCTGGTAGAGTTTGTCTATAGCCAGGTAATTGTCTTTGCCTTTTTACGCCTCAGTATGGATGTCAATGCTGAAGCTGTAGGTGTGGCTTAGTGCTACTCCGGTGCTATCGTTTTTGAGAGTGGATGGAGGCCCTTGAGAGATTTGCTAACGGCCAAGGATCGTCCTGCTGCCGTTCTGTCGATCGGCCTGCCGCTCTTGGCCCTGGTGGCCTGGATTCCCCAATTCCTAAGCCTAAGGGCGATCTCAGCGGATCAGGTTTATGACCACTTCGCGATTGCCGCGGCTTGTCAAAGTGGGCGCTTCCAGCTGGGCTGGGTTGGGGAGCTGGATAATCTGGCCTCGATGGGTAGTTTTACGGGCCCGATTCCCGCCAGGCTGGTGTCCTGGTTGAGTTGCCAGCTGGCACGCCATGCCCAGCTCTATCCGGCCCAGGCCTTCTTGATCGTGGGCCTAGTTCTCACCTTTTCGCTGACCCTGGTGGCCTGCCGGCAAATTCAGTTTCGATTGGAGACGAGTTTGCTGGTGGCTTTTTTGATCACCACGGCGCCCTGTTCCTTTTCGCGGGTGGGCCATCTGTCCTTGGCCATGCTCTGGCCCGTGGTGCCAGGGCTTGCGGCCTGCTATGTGCTTTGGCGGGTGATGCAAAAACGGGCTGGGGGCTGGTCTGGCTTGGCCCAAGGGGCCCTGGCTGGCTTGCTTTGTTTCCCTAGCCAGGATTATTATCTTGTCTTTTTAATTCTGCAACTGATTGCTTGCTTTGGCCTGGTTCTTTTTCTGGCCACTACCCGCACGAGTGATCTGGCGATTCTGGGGCGCATTGCTGGTGCCGGCTTGCTTTTTGTTGCTGGCTTTGGGGTGGTGATGCTTCTGGCCGAGTCTCCCAACCTCCTGGCGGTTTCGATCGGAGGGCCACCGATGGCCTGGGTGGTGCCCCGTTATCCGACTGAACAATTTCAATATGGGCTGCTTCCGATGACTTGGCTGATTTCATCGCCGTGGCATGCGCTTGTCAACCAGTCGTTTGCTACCGCCGGCCTCCCGACAGGGTATGAGTCCTATTGGATGTCTAGGGGCAGCTTGCTGATTCCGATTGCCTGGTTGGCGGCCCTTTGGCAACTGGCGGCTAGACGCTCTTCCCAGCAGCAAATGGCATGGCTACAAAGCCCCATACCTTTACTTGCTTTGTTGTTGGGTCTCGTTACCTTTTTGGCGCTGTTCTGCATGACCATGGGCGGCTTGGGAACCCTCTTTGCTGTGTTTGTGAGCCCGGTGCTGCGATCGCTCAATCGGTATACGGTGTTTGTCTATGGAGCGAGTGTGCTGGTGTTGGCCTCCTTGCTGGATGCTTCGCTGCGCAGGCGCTTGCCATGACGCGCCCCCAAAACAAGGATTATGGCCTGGTCTTTTTTGGACTCCTTGCCCTGTGGATCGGCATTGAACTTGTTTATAGCAGTGGTTGGTTGTCAATCCGTGCAATCTTGCAGTCGCCGATTCGCACGGGCCCCAAAGCCAATTCGATTGCTGGCCTGTTGCAACGGCCCCACCAGGCTCCGCCGCCACGGGTTTGGTTTGCTCCCTATACCAGCTTTCCGGAGCCAGGCCAGGTTGAAAGTGCCTGGCGCAGCGGTGTTTACGACACCTTTTTGGCCTATCCCCCAAGTGGGGTGGCCAGTAATTATGGGGCGATGAAGCTGGGTCCGGCCGATCTACTCTTTAGCCAAGCGTCTAGTCAAGGTCTAGCCCAGGAAGCCAGATTGGCCATGGATCTGGGCTATCAGTTTTTTGCCCTTGATTTGGGGGCGATCAATCAGGGCGGCAAAATCGCCGCCCTCTGCAAGACCGTGCCGAGCTGCCAGGTGAGTTCGGATGGCTATGCCCTGCTGCCCTTGGATCGGGCCCATGGGGCCTGGATTGGCAGCCTTGGCGGAGTGCATCGCCTCTACCCTGATTTTCCCCAACGGGCGGCCGGCTTTCGTTGGGCTGGGGTGGTGTTGCAGCCGGATCAATGGTTCCTCCCGGCTGGCTCGGATCTGGTGATCAAACCAGGACCCAGGCCGCTCGTTCGGGTCTGGGCCCGGGCTATGTCGAGCAATGCTCTCTATGTCTACCGGGATGCTGATCTCTCTGTCCCCGTGGCCAGCCGGCTCCACAGCCGCCAACGGCGGATTTGGTTGTCCTTGGTGCCCGGGCTTGGGAGGGCGGACTTGTGTTTGCAACTGCCTGGCAAGCACCCCTGCAGCCCGATCCGGTTGGCTCGCAACCAACCACGCAGGGAGATTAGCTCGCTTGTGTCCCTAGGCCAGGTCACCACCATCATCATTCAGGCCCTTTACGGGCCCGGTGGTGAGGCGATCCAACTCAACCAATCCCCCGTGGTGCCGGGTTCCCAGGAACAAGCTGTTTTTGGGGTTGAGATTGAGTGATGGGTGCAGGCTGTTGCTTGGCTGAAGGGAGCTACAGCTGATGATGGAGGAGGGGGAAGTCACTCTCCTCGCTTGCTTCGTTTGTATGGCTAAGGGGCTAACCCATCAACCTTGGTATGGGTTTTGGGACTACCATTCATGCCCTAACTGCCTGCTCGGGTTGGCCTGCCCCTGGCCCTGCAGTCGCTACTGCTGAGCGATCCCAGGTGAGTGCTGCTAGAATGATGCTGATAGTCCCCCCTGGGGGATTGTCTTGCAGCTAATGCAAGATCATACTTAATTATCAATTTTTTTGAAGTTATGGCTATGAACACTTGACTTGCTCTGCCCTCGGCTGGAGCCTCTTGATGGGGTTCTCTGCCTAGGTCTTTGTACGCCCACGGGCTAGTGCCCATCTTGTGGGCATGGAGGGGGCCGCCTCATTAAGGGCAAAATGGAGGCGCTATCTACCATCGTGATTCAATTGGGTGGAGCTGTTAGGGCTGGTTTTTCTTCGATTGATCAATGCGATCGCCTGCGCGCACCATCGCGATACTTTGTAATTATGGTGATTGTTCCCTCCCTTTATTTTTTTCCTGGTTTTGATTCTTAATTTCCTTTGATTCAAGGCCGCGAAGCTACGCTTCTAATCAATTAATTTCAGCTATGCAGTTTGATTTTATTCCTATCCGGCGGCCGATGGGTTGTTTTGGCTCTTTGGGAATGGCCGTTTCTGTTAAAGATTGCTGGCTTCTTGTTGGTTTTAGTCTGTCAACTCCGATCTGTCTTTGTGTTTGTGGTTTCAGGTTCGCATGTCATGCCATAAATACAGTCAAAGTGGTTTATTTGGCTAGCCTGATACGGGCTTTAGGCGCATTTTTGATCTCTAAGCTTGCCGCTTGTAAAGTGGCGTATCCTTGTTTTTTGAGTCACTATTGTATTCATCAGGGAGAAGTGCTGTGTTTTACTTGAGTCTTTCTGAAAGGCAGCCAGCCTTGCCTCTTTCTAGCGCTGCTTGTTTTTATGCGATGTCGATGGTTGTAGGCCCATCGCCCTGGTCGGATTTAGCCCAACATAACCATTATTCTGTAATAATCTAATTTAATGATGAAGTTTGTTGCTGTATCCATTGCTGTGTTGACCAGACAGTTCAGGCGCTTCTCCAAAAGCCCAGGCGCCATAGGCGGTCGGATGGTTCGCCAGAAAAATAGTCGTTTTTTGCATTTAGTTCTTCAGGCTAGGGTTCGCAGGCAGTCTGCAGGATTTTCACTGATTCTTGTGTTCTTAATGGTTCTCACCGTATTAACAACTACGTTGTCCATTAATAGTCGTCTTATCGCAGGTCAATATGCCGAGAGTTTGCAGGCTAAGTTAAGGATGGCCCGTAATGCGGCTGAGAATGGTTTGATCCTGGCAAGTTCTGAACTTAATAAGCCCGGAAATCGACTGCTTTTGGGCAACTTACCTTCTAGTCAATGGGCATCCAGGTGGGATCAGCAGCAAGAATGGCCAGTCAAGGGAAATTATTATTCGCTTTTGTCTGATAATGAATTCAATTCTTTGAGCTATGAATGCAAGAAATATGTTACTGGTAGTGCTAGCGATAGCGATTACGATCGTCGGCGAAGGCCTTTTCAAGTGACCGAGCAAGCTGTGAGAATGCCTACTTCTGCCTCGTTGCAGCTCGAAACTGGAGAAACTCAGTCCTCAAGAATTGTTGGATTTAAGCTCTATGATAAGGATTACAATCTGATTTCAAGTGAGAATGGCAAAGTAAGTGCCACTGAAAAAAGTTATCTTGTCCTTGTGGCTCAGGGCTATTACAATTCGAGCACTCCTTACCAGAGTGATCGTTGGCGAGTGGACACAACAAGTGCTCAATATGCTGCTTCAGCTTACAAAACGACAAGATTTGTTTTGCAGCAGGAATATGAAGTTATCCCCCGCTGTTGTGGCAGTAGCTTTGCCGAGCCTTTTGGTACTGACACGGTCAAGCCCCAATCAAGTCTGAAATGTCAAGATAATAAAATTGTTGAGTGGTATGTTCGAGGAACTACGCGTGCATCGGCCCATAATTCTAAACTATAGATGATGTTATCCTTGAGGCCCCGTTGCCTGGATTCGCTGTCAAGGCCTGGCAGGATGATTTGCATCGATCGCCAGGGCTTTAGCTTGATTGAACCTATTATTTCCTCTGTTTTGTTGCTTATAGGTGCGATCCAAATCGCAACTCTTTTCGATATTAATATGCGAGCGGTTGAGAATTCAAGGGCTATCAATTCGGCGGACCTGGAAATCCATGTTATGATCGATAAGGTTAGAAACCTAGGGTCTAGTTATAATTGGTGCAATGGTAGTGGTAGTGTGAATACGGCTAATTGCACGAAGCATATTTCCGAAGATGCCCAGGCATTCTATTCGCCATCTTCTGACCGTTTAAGTGATTTTGTTGCCTCTTGTAAGGACCCTGCCACTCAATTTTCCGGATCTAGGAACTTTGACCCATCCAAGGATAAAATTATTTCTAATCTTTCAAATTCTGTGAATGCTCTTGGTAATGCTGACTCATCTGAGGGTGTGAAAATTACCTCAGTCTTTGAGGACGAAAAAATTCGACGTTTTAAAATTTCTTTCGAGAGATCTATTGATATTAATGGGGAGCCGCGTACGTTGAAGCGCTGGTTGTATCTCATCCCTGATCTTGCTAATTGGTGCCCATAATGATGACCTCAATTCGGGGCAAATTTCTGTTTAGGAGAAGGGGCGGTTTTTCGATGGTAGAGGTGATTATGGTTACGGCGATAATTGGAGTTCTTGCTGGTTTGGTTGTTAGTACTGGCTGGGCTTCCTTGCGGCGAGCTCGCGTAGACGCGATTGCATTGGAGATGGCTGGCTGGCTCAATGGCATCCATGCAAATACGACTGCTGCTACTTCCAATGTTAATGTCGCATGCGAAGTCACTTTTGCGGGTTCGGCAACTTATCCTAACGCCAGTGAATTTAAGGCGGGTTCTACCGTCTTTACTGTGAGCAACGGGTCTAACTCTACGGATTGTTCACCGACGGCACTCTCCTTTAAGATCCCTGCTAACGCCATAGGCGTCTATGGAATTGCCTCTCCATCCCCAATCAAATTTAATTTGCGAGGTAACGTGCTTGTCGGCACAGCTTCGGATGCCGATCAAAATAATATGAGCGGAAGTTCTGGATCCGTACAAGATATTAAAATCTACATGCAGGGGCAACGGCTTTTGCGTTGTGTTCGTATTAATTATTTGCTTGGCACCGCTAGTATTGGAGCCAATTCCAATGCTTCTTCGGTCGGGGCCAATTGTGCAACCTCTTCTTTTGGCGGTTTTGCCAATGAAAAGTTCTAGCTACTCTGTTGTCAATTGTTTGCCATGTTAGTTCTTTGTCGCCGCGGTGGCATTCTCGCTCAACTTCGAGCCGTTGCCCCAAAATTGGCAGGTAAGGGTTTTAGCTTGGTGGAAATCGTTCTGGTTTCTCTGCTTAGTTCTATTGTTCTGATGGCAGCGGCGAGGATCGCTGTGTCGGAGACCCGGGCAAGTATTAAGTCCTATGCCATCCAATCGTTGCGTGATAAGTATGCCAAGATTACTTATTTTATTGAGGGTGAGGTGGGTGAGGGTGATGCGTTGAGCGTCGTTCGGGATGAATCTGTTTGCCCCGCGGATACAACTCCGGCTGCCCCGTCTGGTGTTACGGCATCAGTAACGTTTTTATTTTCCTTGAGGCATCGCTATGTTCAATCCCAGGGGAGGCTTGATAAATATACTTGTTTCTATGGAGTGCCTCTGGTGAATAGCCCTGGCAGTGATCCAAACAAGTGGGCCATTTATCGTTGGGGGCCTGCTATTGGTGATAAGTCTGGAGTGATTGGGCAAACGACTGATGATTCGGCTGTTGATGGTGCTTTGAATCCGGGAAATTATGTGGTCAGTCTTTATGCGTATGCTTATGATGTAGCGCTTAATAGCCGTTCTGCCTGCGGCACCACTGGTCTGCCGGATGTTGATGCCGCTGATCCAACCAAGTATGCTTG
>Ga0310333_100340_pt1 | contig 12801 bp, 13 predicted proteins | sample LakMicSRFTotalB7_FD_195547 | JGI IMG/M metagenome (GOLD analysis project Ga0310333, IMG submission 195547) | Enriched freshwater cyanobacterial communities from Lake Michigan, Michigan, United States - MI23.SRFL.Total.B7 (v2) (version 2) | ecosystem: Environmental > Aquatic > Freshwater > Lake... | reverse complement strand
TTGAAGCTGCCTTCACTGGCAATGGCCCGCAGGATGCGCAGCTGGTCAAGGGTGAAAGGCAGATCAGCCATGGAGTGGCCCGAAGGAGGCTCGCACCGGCAGGCGAACGGCAACTCTAGGCGGGGATTCCCATTCGCCAGAATCTGACACTGCTTGTCATCACCATGCCGCCTTTCGCCTGCGTTGCCGCCGCCACCCCGCCCGGGCCGTTGCACCACAGCAGCTGGGTGATGCTGGCCCTGCTGCTGGCGTTTGCCGTGATCCACAGCGGCGGTGCCGCCCTGCGCAGCTGGGGGGTGGAGCGCATCGGCGAACGGGCCTGGCGCCTGCTGTTCGCCGCCCTGAGCATCCCCTCAGCGGTGATCGTGATCGGCTACTTCCTGGCTCACCGCTACGACGGCCTGCGGCTCTGGAACCTCCAGGACCAGCCCTGGATCGTGCCCCTGGTCTGGGCTGGCACCGCCATCAGCTTCCTGTTTCTCTATCCGGCCACCTACAACCTCCTGGAAATTCCGGCGGTGCTCAAGCCCCAGGTGCGCCTCTATGCCACCGGGATCATCCGCATCAGTCGCCACCCCCAGGCCGTGGGCCAGGTGCTCTGGTGCGCCACCCACCTGCTCTGGATCGGCAGCAGCTTCATGGTGGTGACCAGCCTGGGCCTGGTTGCCCACCACCTGTTTGCGGTGTGGCATGGCGACCGGCGCCTGCGGCAGCGCTTTGGCGAGGCCTTCTTGGAACTCCAGGCCCAAACCTCGGTGTGGCCCTTCCAGGCCGTGCTCGATGGCCGCCAAAAACTGGTTTGGACTGAGTTTCTGCGGCCGGCCCAGCTGGGCATCGCCATCGCCGTGGCGATCTTCTGGTGGGCCCACCGCTTCATCGGCGTCGGTGCCCATGCCTTTCTGGCCAGTCCCCTGCAACGGCTGCTGGGCTGAGGGAACCCACACCTCCTTCGAAAAGGGCAGGACAAGCCCAAGGTGCTGCCTAGAGTCGGACCGCTTGAAGCCTGTGCTGGATGGACTCGGCCGCTCCCCTTGCCTGGTTGATCCCGGTGCTGCCCCTGGCGGGCGCCTGCCTGGTGGGCCTGGGCCTGATCAGCTTTAACCGCACAATCAACCGGCTCCGCAAGCCCGTTGCTGTGTTTTTGATCAGCTGCGTCGGCGCCTCGGCCGTGCTCAGCTACACGATCCTGGCCCAGCAGCTGGCCGGAGCCGGCGCCACCGAACTGCTGTTCAACTGGGCCAGCGCCGGCACGTTCAACCTGGAGATGGGCTTCCGGGTCGACCCGCTCGGGGCCGTGATGCTGGCGCTGGTCACCACCATCGCCCTGCTGGTGATGGTCTATTCCGATGGCTACATGGCCCACGACAAGGGCTATGTGCGCTTTTTTACCTATCTGGCCCTGTTCAGCAGTTCGATGTTGGGGCTGATCATCAGCCCCAACCTGCTCGAGATTTATGTGTTTTGGGAGCTGGTGGGCATGTGCTCCTACCTGCTCGTGGGCTTCTGGTACGACCGGGACGCCGCCGCCAACGCCGCCCAGAAGGCCTTTGTGGTCAACCGGGTTGGCGACTTCGGGCTGCTGCTCGGAATCCTCGGCCTGTTCTGGGCCACGGGCAGCTTCGGTTTTGAAGAGATCGGCTCCCGCCTGCAGGAGGCCGTAGCGGGCGGCAGCCTCCCCAACGCCGCGGCGATCCTGCTCTGCCTGCTGGTGTTCATGGGCCCCATGGCCAAGTCGGCCCAGTTTCCGCTGCATGTGTGGCTGCCCGATGCCATGGAGGGCCCCACCCCGATTTCAGCCCTGATCCATGCCGCCACCATGGTGGCCGCGGGCGTGTTCCTGGTGGCCCGGCTCCAGCCGGTGTATGCCCCCTTCCCCCAGGTGCAGCTGGTGATTGCCGTGGTTGGCACGATCACCCTGGTGCTGGGGGCGACGATCGCCCTGACCCAGATGGACCTCAAGAAGGGTCTGGCCTACAGCACCGTCTCCCAGCTCGGCTACATGATGCTGGCCATGGGCTGCGGCGCCCCGGTGGCGGGCATGTTCCACCTGGTCACCCATGCCTTCTTCAAGGCGATGTTGTTCCTGGGTTCGGGCTCGGTGATCCACGCCATGGAAGAGGTGGTGGGCCATGAACCGGTGCTGGCCCAGGACATGCGCCTGATGGGCGGCCTGCGCAAATTCATGCCGGTCACCGCAGGCACCTTCTTCATCGGTTGCGTGGCAATCAGCGGCATCCCGCCCCTGGCCGGCTTCTGGAGCAAGGACGAAATCCTCGGCCAGGCCTTTGGCAGCTTCCCGATTCTCTGGCTGGCCGGGTTCATCACCGCCGGCATGACCGCCTTCTACATGTTCAGGCTCTACTTCCTCACCTTTGAGGGCCCGTTCCGCGGCAACGATTCCGCCCTGCAAGCCACCCTGCTGGCGGCCGCCGGCAAAGCCCCGGTGGTGGATGGCCACCACGGAGCTGCTGGCAAGCACGCCAGCCATCCCCATGAATCGGGCTGGCAGATGGCCCTGCCCCTGGTGGTGCTGGCGGTGCCGTCGGTCCTCATTGGCCTGCTCGGAACCCCCTGGAACAGCCGCTTTGCTGCCCTCCTGGATCCCGAGGAAGCCGCTGAAATGGCAGCGCATTTCAGCTGGGGCGAGTTCCTGCCCCTGGCCGGCGCCTCGGTGGCCGTTTCCTTGGTGGGCATCAGCCTGGCCGTGGCGGCCTATGCCCTGCAGAAAGTGGACCTGGGCCAGGCGGTGGCGGCCCGCTTCCCAGCGCTTAATGCCTTCCTGGCCAATAAGTGGTATCTGGACGACATCAACGACAAATTATTTGTGCAAGGCAGCCGCAAATTGGCCCGCCAGGTGCTCGAAGTCGATTCCAAGGTGGTGGATGGGGTCGTCAACCTCACCGGCCTGGTGACCCTGGGCAGCGGCGAGGGGCTGAAGTATTTCGAAACCGGCCGGGCCCAGTTCTATGCCCTGATCGTGTTTGGCGGTGTGATCGCCCTGGTGGCCCTGTTCAGCGTGCTGGGCTGAGGCCAACGGGCCTGGCGAACGTGTGGTTTCGCGTATCGGCTACGGCCAGGCCTGGCAATGATTTCTACACTTCAATCAGATTGTCCAGCCTGACCTGTGTTTGTTGACTTCACCCTGTCCCAGGGTGCGACGGTCCTGGCAACGCTGACGCCCCTGGTGCTGGGCCTGCAAGGCTCAGGCCTGGAGCCCACTGGCCTGCAGGCCTTCCCCTGGCTGAGTGCCTCGATCCTGTTCCCGATCGCCGCCGCCCTGCTGATCCCCTTCATCCCCGATCCGGGCGATGGCAAGACGATCCGCTGGTACGCCCTGGGGATTTCCCTGGCGACCTTCCTGCTGACGGTAGGGGGCTACCTCAACGGCTACGACCCGGCGGTGGAGGGCCTGCAGCTGGTGGAACGGGTGTCCTGGCTGCCCGATCTGGGCCTGGCCTGGTCCGTGGGCGCCGATGGCCTGTCCATGCCCCTGATCCTGCTGACCAGCTTCATCACGGCCTTAGCGGTGCTGGCGGCCTGGCCGGTGACCTTCAAACCCCGGCTCTTCTTTTTCCTGATCCTGGCCATGGATGGCGGCCAGATCGCCGTGTTTGCCGTTCAGGACATGCTGCTCTTCTTCCTGGCCTGGGAACTGGAGCTGCTGCCGGTGTACCTGCTACTGGCGATCTGGGGGGCCAAAAAACGCCAATACGCGGCCACTAAGTTCATTCTCTATACGGCTGGTGGCTCGGTTTTCATCCTGCTGGCGGCCCTGGCCATGGCCTTCTACGGCGGCGGCGCCCCCACCTTTGAATTCACTGCTTTGATGGCCAAGGACTTCCCCGAGAAGTTCCAACTGCTCTGTTATGCCGGCCTGCTGATTGCCTTTGGCGTCAAGTTGCCGATCGTGCCGCTGCACACCTGGCTGCCCGATGCCCATGGCGAGGCAACGGCGCCGGTGCACATGCTGCTGGCCGGGATCCTGCTGAAGATGGGCGGCTATGCCCTGCTGCGCTTCAACGTGCAGCTGCTGCCGGAGGCCCATGCCCATTTCGCCCCCTTGCTGGTGGTGCTGGGCGTGGTGAATATCATCTACGCCGCCCTCACCTCCTTTGCCCAGCGCAACCTCAAACGCAAGATCGCCTACAGCTCGATCAGCCACATGGGCTTTGTGCTGATCGGCATTGGCAGCTTCAGTGCCCTGGGCACCAGTGGCGCCGTGTTGCAGATGGTTAGCCATGGCCTGATTGGCGCCAGCCTCTTCTTCCTGGTGGGAGCCACCTACGACCGCACCCACACCCTGCAGCTCGATGAGATGGGGGGGGTGGGCCAGAAGATGCGCAAAATGTTTGCGCTCTGGACGATCTGCTCCCTGGCGTCCCTGGCCCTGCCAGGCATGAGCGGTTTTGTCTCCGAGCTGATGGTGTTTGTGGGCTTTGCCACCAGCGAGGCCTACTCGCTCACCTTCCGGATCGTCATGTCGGTGCTGGCGGCGATTGGCGTGATCCTCACCCCGATCTACCTGCTCTCGATGCTGCGGGAAATCTTCTTCGGCAAGGAAAACGCCGAGCTGGCCGCCCACAACCAACTGGTGGACGCCGAGCCCCGCGAGATCTACATCATTAGCTGCCTGCTGGTGCCAATCATCGGCATCGGCCTCTATCCGCGGATTTTGACCGATAGCTACCGGGCCTCGATCGAAGCGCTGGTGCAACGCGAGACCGTGGCGATGGCCAAGGTGATCCATCCCCCGGCCACCGGCCTGATCCGCCGCTCCCCCATGGCCGAGCTGCTGCCGCCGGCCCTGCTGCAGGCCCCGGCCCTCGCCGGGTAACAAAGCTCTGCGGCAGGGCCGGGCCGATCACCAGATCCGGGGCGCCTTCCTTACGCTCTCAACGTCAGAAAACCCAGCCCTAAGCCATGCGGCAGCTCAACTTCCTGTTGATCTTCAGTTTTGGCCTGGCCACGGTGATGTTCACCCTGGAGAACACGGCAGCCACCACCGTGAAATTCCTGCCGGGCGTCAGCACCACCCTGCCCCTGGCCGCCCTGCTGCTGGTCGTTGGCGGCCTTGGCGCCACGGCCGCCTGGGTGTTCGCCGTCTGGAGCGGGGTGGTGAAAAAGGTGGAAACCCTCAGCAACCCGGGCGAAGTCGCCGCCCAGCAGGTGCGGATCCAGGAGCTCGAGGAGGACGTGCAGCGCTACCGGGCCGCCGTCGATGCCCAGCTGGGCCTGCTGCCCGCCGCCGGCGAAACTTCGGCCCAAACCAGCCCCGACTGAGGCCCCAGCCCAGGGATCGGATCGGGCTTGGGCCCCCCAGTTTGTCTCATCCCACTGGCATGGCTGGCCGTTAGGGGTCCCAGCCGGTACTTTTCGCTCAAGTGGGTTGAGTGGGATTGGCTGAAGCTGGCGCCAGGCTTGCGATCCGGCTGCTCCAGGATGCGGCCGAACGGGGTGACATCGACCCCTGGGATGTGGATGTCATTGCCGTCATCGATGGCTTCCTCGACCAACTCCGCTCGCGCATTGCCCTGCCCAGGCTGGTGGTGACCCCGGGCTCCCGGCGCCAGGGCGGCAGCTATGAGCACGATCTGGCCGAAACGAGCGAAGCGTTCCTCGCGGCCTCGGTGTTGGTGGGGCTGAAGGCCGAACTGCTGGAGGCCAGCACGATCCTGCCCGAACCCGTGGTCGAAGACGCCTTTGACTTTGATCTCGACGGCCAGGGCTGGTTGATCACCCCCGGCCTGGAGCTGCCCGCCCGGCCCGAACGCCATCTGCTGCGGCGCCCCGTAGCCCCACCGCCCCTGCAGCGGCCCGTGACCCTGGGCGAACTGATCCAGCAACTCGAAGAGATCGCCGAACGGCTGGAGCAGGAGGAAGGTCGCCAGCGCAACCGCACCCGCAGCAAGCGCTTCAGCGATCGGGCCGCCATGGAACAGGTGGCGGCCCTGGCCCACCGCGAAAAGCTGCCGGAAACCACCGCTGGCCTGAGCCAGTTCCTGCTGCAGTGGCCCGCCAGCCTGGCCTGGGTGGGCTTTGACGGCCTGGTGGAGGCCTGGGCTGCCGTGGCGCCGGCCGACCTGGATTGCGACCGGGTGGGGGTGTTCTGGGCCCTGCTGTTCCTCTGCTCCCAGGGGAAGGTGGAACTGGAGCAGCCCGGGGGCCTCTATGCGCCCCTGCAGCTGAAACGGCTGCTCGAGGGCAGCGAAAGCGTGCAGTTACCGCTCGTGCCCAGCCCCAGCCCGGGGTCCATCGGCCCCAACCTGGCCCCGAAGCAGGCCAAAACCCAAGCCAAAAAGCCAGGTCCAGCTGCGGCGCCGGCCAGAACAGCCCTTGCGGCCTGACATGCTTGCCTAGGGTTGCCCATCATTTCCACGGAAGACAGCGCCGATGAAGGCGATGATCCTGGCGGCCGGTAAGGGAACCCGTGTGCGTCCAATTACGCAGACGATCCCCAAACCGATGATCCCGATCCTGCAGAAGCCGGTGATGGAGTTTCTGCTGGAACTGCTGCGCCAGCACGGCTTCACCGAAATCATGGTGAATGTGTCGCACCTGGCCGAGGAAATCGAGAACTATTTCCGCGACGGCCAGCGCTTTGGCGTGGAAATTGCCTACAGCTTTGAAGGCCGCATCGAAGACGGTCAGCTGATTGGCGATGCCCTGGGATCGGCCGGTGGCCTGAAGAAAATTCAGACCTTCCAACCCTTCTTTGATGAGACCTTCGTGGTGCTCTGCGGCGATGCCCTGATCGACCTCGATCTGACCGAAGCCGTGCGGCGCCACAAGGCCAAAGGCGCCATGGCCAGCCTGATTACCAAGCGGGTGCCAAGAGATTTGGTGAGCAGCTACGGCGTGGTGGTGACCGACCCGGAGGGCCGGGTGCTGTCCTTCCAGGAGAAGCCGGCGGTGGAAGAGGCTGCCAGCGACATGATCAACACGGGTATTTATATCTTTGAGCCCGAGGTTCTTGATGTGATTCCGGAGGGGGTTCCCTTCGACATTGGCTCCGATCTCTTCCCCTTACTGGTGAAACAGGGCGCGCCCTTTTACGCCCTGCCGATGGAATTTGAATGGGTGGATATCGGCAAGGTGCCCGATTACTGGCAGGCAATCCGCAGCGTGCTGCAGGGGGAAGTGCGCCAGGTGCAGATCCCCGGCAAGCAGGTGCGCCCGGGCATCTACACCGGCCTCAATGTGGCGGCCAACTGGGACAAGATCACGATCCAGGGTCCCGTCTATGTGGGCGGCATGACCCGGATCGAGGATGGCGCCACGATCATCGGCCCCACCATGATTGGCCCCAGTTGCCACATCTGCGAAGGCGCCACGATCGACAACTCGATCATCTTTGACTATTCGCGTATCGGCGCCGGCGTGCGCCTGGTGGAGAAGCTGGTGTTCGGCCGCTATTGCGTCGATCGCAACGGCGACCACTTCGACCTGCAGGAGGCCGCCCTCGATTGGCTGATCACCGATTCCCGCCGGTTGGACCATGGGGCCCCCTCACCCCAGCAGAAGGCCATGGCCCAGCTGCTGGGTAGCGATCTGGCCATCACGGGCGCCAGCTGATCCCAGGAGGAGGGCCTAGGCCCAACGGCCCAGGCCAAACAGCCCAGGCCTGGGGCCCGCTCAGCAGACGCCCAGGCTGGCCAGGCCGGAGCGCTCCAAGATCAGGGGGATCCGTTCTTCCGCCTTGACGGCCATCAGGTGCACCCCCTGGGCAATGCCCCGATAACAGGCCACCTGTTCGGCCGCAATCGTGATGCCCTCATCGGCCGGATTGGCGGCGGCAGCCAGCCGATCGATCACCGCCTGGGGAATGCGGGCCCCGGGCACGACCCGGTTGATGAAGAGGGCATTGCGGGCCGATTTGAGCAGGAACACCCCCGCCAGCACCGGCAAGCCCAGGGGCCCAGCCAGGTCGCCGACGAAGCGCCGCAGGGCTTCGGCATCCATGACCATCTGGGTTTGGACAAAGCGGGCGCCGGCGGCCTGCTTGCGCTCGATTCGGGTCTTCAGGCCACTCCAGCTGGGACTCTGGGGATCGGCCGCCGCCCCGGCAAACAGGCTGGTAGGTCCATCGGGCAGCAGGCCGCTGACGGGATCAAGCCCCTGGTTGAAGGCGGACACCTGCTGCAACAGCCTCACGGCCTCCAGCTCATTCACCGGCCGGCTGGCGGGTTGGTCGCCCGCCCGCACCGGATCGCCGGTGAGGCAGAGCAGGTTGGGGATACCCAGGGCATGGGCGCCGAGCAGGTCGGCCTGGAGGGCGATGCGGTTGCGGTCGCGGCAGGCCAGCTGCAGCACCGGCTCAATGCCCTCATCCAACAGGCGGCGGCAGACGGCCAGGCTGCACATGCGCATCACGGCGCGGCTGCCATCGGTGACATTGACCGCATGCACCAGGCCGCGTAGGGGGCGGGCCACGGCCAGGGTGGCGGCCAGATCGCCGCCCCGGGGCGGCATCACTTCAGCGGTGATGGCGAAGCCACCGGCCTCCAGAACCTGTTGTAGCTTCAAAACCCCTTGCACCACTGCGGCCCATCATGGGGGACCAGGGTGCTGACGTCCCTTGCGCCCTGCCTACAGTGCAGCCAAGACCCGCGGCGGTTTGATGGTTGAGCTTGATGAGCTAGGCCTGCCCCGACCGGGGCTCTCCGAGCGGGAACTGGAGATCATTGAACTGGTGGCCAAGGGCCTCACCAACCAGGAAATCGCCACCACGCTGATGATCAGCAAGCGCACGGTGGATAACCACGTCAGCAATGTGTTTAACAAAACCGGTGCCAAAAACCGGGTGGCTTTACTGAATTGGGCGATGGATCGCGGCAAAATCTGCCGCGATGGCTTCAACTGTTGCGCCCTGCCGGCGGACGGCAGCCAGCCCCCCCAGGGAAGTTAGGGCCCGGGCGAGCCGGGTGGCAGGCCCGGTGCGTCATCTCGGAACGGCCGCCAGGGTTTGCAGGACGGCCTGCCGCTCCTGGCTCGGCCATTGCTCAAAGGGCTGGCGGGCCAGGGCGGCATTACTAAAGGCCCCCTCGCCGGTGATCTCGCGCACGCACCAGGGGGGAATCGCCACCGGCTGGTCTTCCCGCTCCACTTCCACCTCGGCGATCACCAGGGGGGCATTGGCCTCCTCAAACACATCCAGCACCCAATCGCCCCCAGGCAGGTTGAGGCCATAGCGGCATTTGACCAGTTTGCTGCCGCAGTGCCCCAGCAAGGCCAGGCCATCGCCCGGCGGGATCGCATACTCAAATTCATGGCGGGCAATGCCGGTGGCCGCCAGCTTCAAGGTGAGCCAGGCCTCGGCGCTGTCACCGTCACTGGCAGCCCGTCCTGAACGACCAGCCCTGACCGCGCCGCTTGGCCTGCTGTTGCGCACCCGCAGGGTCGGTCCCTCCGCGGAGGCCAGCAGGTAGCCCTGATCGAGGGACTGGCTCCAAACCACCAAGGACCGCCAGGCCTCCCCGGCCACCAGGAAGCGCCGCTCGATTTCCAGCGCCATCGTCCAGGTCCCCTTGGGGGGGCCATGCTGCCACGGGGGCGCAGGTTTTCAGGCCTGGCCCAAGGGAGCGAACCCGGCGTTCGACGCGGTCCAATCGAACCTTGGGTCGAGGCCTAATGGGCTGGGCGAACCCTGGTGACTTGGGCGAAGCCCGGTGAGTTGGCCAAGGCCGGATTAATTCGGCGACGCCTCACCGCTGGTGAGGCTGCCGGCCCAATGGAGCTTGCGGGTGAGGGTGCGGTAGTAGGAGGGGCTCTGGTCGAGGATGACCATCAGGGCATGGTCCCGGGCCTGCTGGATGACGCAGCGATCGCCGGGCTCCAGCACGGTGGCGGCGGCGCCATCCTTCCAAAGCTTGACGCGGCGGTTGCTTTCGCCCAGGGGCCAAACCCCAAGTCGCGAGCGGGGTGGCACGACCACGGCCCGGCTGGAGAGGCTCATCGGGCAAATCGGGTTCACCACAATCGCGTCAATGCCGGGATGGAGGATCGGCCCCCCGGCCGCCATCGCGTAGCCCGTGGAGCCGGTGGGGGTAGCGATGATCAGGCCATCGCCCCGGTATTGGTCCACCACCTCGCCATCAATCTCCAGCTCCAACAAGCAGGTGGGCGAGACCTCATCGAGGCAGGGGCGGAAATAGAAATCGTTGAAGGCCAGGTGCACGCCGTCCTGGCTGCCATCGCCACTGGAGCCAGCACTGGCCTCCCCATGGCCATCGCCCGGCTGGGGCACGCCATCGCCCCGGTCGATCAGGGCCTGCAACATCAGGCGCCGCTCCAGGGCGAAGTGGTCCTCGCGCAGCCGTTGCCAGAGCTCATCGCTACCCGGTTGATCCGTGCTGCTATGCAGCAACTTGCGGTCGTGGGTGAGAAAACCCAGGTGGCCGCCCACGTTGAAACACAGGATTGGCACCTGCAGGGGGGCCATGTGGCGGGCGGCCCCGAGCACGGTGCCATCGCCGCCGAGCACCACCACCAGGTCTGGGGGCTCGCCTTGCTCAGCCAGCAGGCCGGGGAAGGGGTTGGCCTCGAGGCCGCTCATGGCCACCCTCACCTCGCAACCGCAGGCCCGCAGGTCGGAGGCGGTGCGCCTGGCCTGGCGCTGGGCCGCCTGGCTGCCAGCGCGGTAAATCAGCCAGACCCGATTCAGTTGCATGGCGACTTCAGGGGGACCGCTGGGCGAACGCGGGGGGTGGCTACGACGCGAACAAGAGGGTGGAGCGTTGCAGGCAAGCAGCCTGAATTGGGGAAGCGGCCAACTACCAACGCAGCAGATTAAAGCGCTCCATGTCAACGGTGTCGCGGTTGCGATACAGCGAGAGCAGAATCGCCAGGCCCACGGCTGCTTCCGCCGCCGCCACCGTGATCACAAAAATCGTAAAAACCTGGCCCCGAATCAACTGGCCATCAAGATAGCTGGAAAAAGCCATCAAATTGATATTGACGCCATTGAGCATGAGCTCAATACTCATCAAGACCCGCACGGCGTTGCGGCTGTTGATCAGGCCCCAAACCCCCGTGCAAAAGAGCACGGCAGCCACGGCAAGAAAGCCCTGCAGGGGCACCGTTGTCGGCAGGGTAAGGGCGAGCAAAGGGGACGGGCTCATGGCGTCTTCTCCAGGACGGGTTGGATCTGCAGATTTTTTTCGAGCAGCAGGGGGGTGCGGGTCTTTTCGATCAGGCCCTGGTCGACCCCTTCGCCGGTGATCACATCGCTGCTGAAGACATCGCGTCGGGCCAGCACAATCGCCCCGATCATGGCCATCAACAGCAAGACCGAAGCCAGCTCAAAGGGAAGCAGGTAGTCGCTGAAGAGATGCTCGCCGATGCGAATCGTGGCGCCCTCACCAACGGAGGGGGGCCCTGGCAGGGCCCATGGGGTGGTGAAATCAACCCGCAGGAGCAGGCCCAACAGGCCAGCGCAGACGGCACCCGACAGGATGCGCCGTAGGGCTAGGCCGGGGATCGGTGCCAGGGTTTCCTTTTTGTTCACGAGCATGATCGCAAACAAGATCAACACATTGACCGCGCCCACGTAGATCATCATCTGGGCCGCCGCCACAAAGCTGGCATTGAGCAACAGGTAGAGCCCTGCCACCGCCAGGAACACCCCCCCCAGCAGGAAGGCGGAATAGACAATGTTGGGGAGCAGCACCACTCCGAGGGCGCCCAGCAGCACCGCCGCCGACAGGGCCAGGAAGCAGAGGAATTGGGTGGAATCGGCGATGCTCATCAGCCTGGCTCTCCGGTGGTGGGGGCGGCAGAGGCGAGGGTTTCGAGCACCTGCTCGGGGCGCTTGCCGGCCCGGGGCCGGTTGGGATCGAGCTCATGGGGATCCATCACCCCGGCGGGCAGGTAGGCCAGCTCCCGCAGGGCCACAACGGCGGGGTCGCTGGTGACGCTGGTGGGCAGGCGCCCCAGGGCGACGTTGTCGAAATTGAGGCTGTGGCGATCAAAGGCTGAGAGTTCGTATTCCTCGGTCATGGAGAGGCAGTTGGTGGGGCAGTACTCAACGCAATTGCCGCAGAAGATACACACTCCAAAATCGATCGAATAATTACGCAACTCCTTCTTCTTGGTGGCCTTATTCATCACCCAATCGACCACTGGCAGGTTGATGGGGCAGACGCGCACACACACCTCACAGGCGATGCACTTGTCGAATTCGTAGTGAATCCGGCCCCGGTAGCGCTCCGACGGGATCAGTTTCTCGTAGGGATACTGCACCGTGATCGGCCGGCGGCGCAGGTGATCGAAGGTGACACCCAGGCCCTGGGTCAGGCTCTTGGCGGCGTCGACCGCCTCGCGGGTGTAGTCGCCGACTGTCTTGAGGAAGCCGAACATGAACCGAAGAGGGGTTGGGGGCTGGAGGTGGAGCTAGGGGCTGGGATCGGCAGGTCAGGGGCTGCTAGCGCCTGGCAAGGCCGGCCCCATGATGGCTGGCCGCAAGGGCCGATGGGGTTTAGCCACCGAAAACAGCTGGAAAGGCCAACTTCAGGGCCGCCGTGACCAGCAGGTTGACCAGGGCAATCGGCAACAGGAATTTCCAGCCCAGGTTGAGCAGCTGGTCGATCCGCACCCGGGGCACGGTCCAGCGCAGCAGGATCGCGAAGAAGACCAGCAGGTACGCCTTGAGCACGGTCATCACAATCCCGAGGCTGCCGGTGATCACCTGCACCACCGGCGCATCCGCCGACTGGCCCAGGGCTCCGGCCAACCACTCCACCGGCACCGGGAAGCCCCAGCCGCCCAGGTACAACACGGACACCAGCAGGGCCGAGAGCACCAGGT
>Ga0310333_100339_pt1 | contig 12851 bp, 12 predicted proteins | sample LakMicSRFTotalB7_FD_195547 | JGI IMG/M metagenome (GOLD analysis project Ga0310333, IMG submission 195547) | Enriched freshwater cyanobacterial communities from Lake Michigan, Michigan, United States - MI23.SRFL.Total.B7 (v2) (version 2) | ecosystem: Environmental > Aquatic > Freshwater > Lake... | reverse complement strand
TTGAGGGCGGCCTCTAGGGCCGCCGGCGAGGGGGCCGCCCGCAGGGGTGCCCCAACCAGCAGGCAAGCCATCGCCATCAACGCTGGCAGGAGCGGGCGGAGCGGGGACATGAACGAGCACACGGGCCAGCTTTTAAGTTAGGGCCGCCCAGCTCGGGCGCCAGGCACCGCTGCAGATGTCCATGACTCGGCTCCTGATTGCCGCCAGCGGAACCGGGGGTCACCTGTTCCCCGCCCTGGCCGTGGCCGAGGCCCTGCCGACGGACTGGTCGATCCATTGGCTGGGGGTGCCGGACCGGCTCGAACGGGAGCTGGTGCCCAACCGCTTTCCCCTGCACACGATTCGGGCCGGCGGCCTCCAGGGCCGCGGTCTGAAAAAACTGTGGCAACTGCTGCGCCTGCTCGCCGCCACCGGCACGGTGCGCCGCCTGATCCGCCGTGAAGGGGTGGATCTGGTGTTCAGCACCGGCGGCTACATCGCCGCCCCGGCGATCCTGGCGGCCCGCTGGTGCGGGGTTCCCGTGGTGTTGCACGACTCCAACGCCGTGCCAGGCCGGGTGACCCGGCTGCTGGGGCGGCTCTGCAGCCAGGTGGCCCTGGGCCTGCCCCAGGCCGCCAGCCAACTGCGGGGCTGCCAGCCAGTCGTCACTGGCACCCCGGTGCGGCAGGCCTTTCTGGAGCCCGCCCCCTTGCCGGCCTGGGTACCCGCCGGCGAGGGGCCCCTACTGCTGGTGATGGGGGGTAGCCAGGGGGCGGTCGGACTCAACCGCATGGTGCGTCCCCTGCTGCCCCGCCTCCTGGCGGCCGGCTGCCGGGTGGTGCACCTCAGGGGCAGCAACGATGGCGCCTCAGGCCAGGTCCAGCATCCGGCCTACGTCGATTTGGCCTTCAGCCATGACATGGCAGGCCTGCTGCAACACGTCGACCTGGTGATCAGCCGCGCCGGGGCCGGCAGCCTCAGCGAACTGGCCGTGGGTGGCACCCCGGCCATCCTGGTGCCCTTCCCCGCCGCGGCCGACGGCCACCAGGAGGCCAACGCCGCCGCGGCCGCTGCGGTTGGGGCGGCGGTGATTGTGTTGCAACATCCCCCGGGCGAGCCGCCCCTGGAGCGGGCGATCTGGCGCCTGCTCGGTCCCCGGCTACGGCGGGTGGAAGCGGGCGGAGAACCGGCGGGCGGGGGGCGCAGCCTCGATCCCCTGCTGGAGCTGCGGCGGGGCATGGGGCGCCTGGCCCAGCGGGACGCCGATCGGCACCTGGCCCAGCTCCTCCAAGGGCTGGTTAGGGCCAGGGATTGATCGCAGGCAGGGCATCGGGCCCTAGCCCAGTTCCTGCCGCAGGGCCCGCAGCAGCCTCCGGTTACCGCGGCGGTCTTGGAGGCCAAGGCGCAGCCAGCTGGCATCGAGTCCGTTGAAGGAGCGGCAATCGCGCAGCAGGATCCGGTGACGGTGCGCTAGGGCCAGCCGCAGGGGCTCCAACGACCAGGGCTGGCCCCCCCGCTCACCGCGCACCAGCAGGAAATTGGCCGCCGAAGGCTGGGGCACCAGCCCCGGCAGTTCGGCCAACCGTTGGCCCAGCCAGGGGCCCTCCGCACCCACCCAGGTCTGCACCCGGCGGATCCAGCGCCCCTGCTCCAGGGCGATTTCACCCACGGCCCCGGCCAAGCTATTGACGGGCCAGGGGTCACGCCAGGCAGCCCAGCGGGCCAGGCGCTGGGGATTGGCCACGGCGTAGCCGAGGCGCAGGCCGGCGATGGCAAACAGCTTGGTGAGGCTGCGGACCACCACCAGGTTGGGATGGCGGGCCACCAGGGGGATCAGCGATTGGGCCTCACCGCCGGGCACCAGGGATAGGAAGGCCTCATCGCAGATCACGAGGGCGAAGCGCTCCAGCAGGGGTTCGAGGCTGGCGCGGCTCCAGAGCTGGCCGGTGGGGTTGTGGGGGTTGGTAATCCAGAGGGCCCCAGCCCCCAGGCCCTCCTGGCCAGCCTCCCCGGGGCCGGGCGGGAAGGCCTGGGGGCCGGGGCCAGACCACCGCAAAGGCAGGGACCAATGACTCCAGGCGCCGCCCCAGCAGGCCAGGGCCCGCTGGTAATCGGCGAAGCCCGGAGCGGGTAGCAGGCTGCAGCCGGTGGCGGCGGCGTCCCGGGCCGCCCAGGTAAAGAGTTCGGCGGCACCATTGCCGGGCAGAACCTGCCCGGGATCGAGGCCGTGGTGGCGGGCCAGGGCGCGCCGCAGGCGGTTGTGGTCCCGGTCTGGGTAGGGGCGCAGGGGCGCCGCCAGCAGGGCCGCCCGCAGGGCCAGGGGCGGGCCGAAGGGCACCAGGGAGGCGCTGGCATCAAGGATCTGGCCAGGCCGGCAGTTGAGTTGCTCGGCCGCCTGGGCCAGGTTGCCGCCATGGCGGGCGGGCGGGGCGGCGCTGGACCCAGCGCCCGGGAGAAACCCTTGCATCGCCCCAGTCAAAGGCCCAGGCCCGCTTCCAGGCCCCGATCCAGCTCGATTTGCTAACGCCATCTTGGAGCTGGCCAGGGAGCCAGTCCCAGCGCCAGAGCCAAGCCCGGTCAACGAGTCAATCCAGCCATGGGCACAAACCAGTCAGCGAAGAAGACCAGTCCCAGGCGAAGACCGGGGAGCAGCACCCGCAACCTGCCTAGCTTGAAATGAATTGCCCCAGGCCATGGGTTGCCTGCACCAGGTTTTCACCCAAATCAACGGCGTCCTCATGGGTCAACACGACCTAATGAGGGAGTGCCGGCCCGGGGTGGTGGTGGGCTGCCAGGGGGGCAAGCCGGTAGAACGGCCCCAACCGCCGGAGCCCCGATGACGCTGCCGCGCCTTCTGCACCAGGCACCCCGCCAAAAGCCCCTGGCTCAAGCGCCCCTGGCCCTGGGGCCCAAAATCTTGGCGGCCCTGCTGGGGTGCCTGCTGGGGGCAAGCGCCACGCCGGGCTCCCCTGCCTCAGCAGCCGAACCTGCCCAGGTGCTGCGCCTGCTCGAGCGCCGGGGCTGTCCCCGCTGCGCCCTGCAGGATGCCGATCTGGTCCATGCCGACCTGCGCGACGCCGACCTGCGCCAGGCCAAGCTGCAGCGGGCCAACCTCAGCGGCGCCCAACTCGAAGGCGCCAACCTCACGGGCGCCGACCTGAGCTTCACCAGCCTGGCCGGAGCCTCCCTGCGGGGCGCCGACCTGCGGGGCGCCCTCCTGCTGGGCACGGACCTACGCGAGTCCGATCTCACCGGCGCCCTGCTCGATCGCCAGGGCCTGGCCCAGAGCCACTGGCAGCAGGCCCGGGGCCTCGACACCGGCCAACTGGGCTACGCAGCCCTGCATAACGCCGGTGTGGCCGAAGCCAACCAGGGCCGCTATCCCCAGGCCGAACAATTCTTCGGCGAAGCGATCCGCCAACTACCCGATGCGGCGATCAGCTGGATCGCCCGCGGCATCGCCCGCAGCGAGCAGGGCAAAACCTCCCTGGCCGCCCAGGACTTCAACTACGCCAGTGTCCTTTATGCACGCATGGGCGATCCAATTGAGGCCGAGCAACTCAAGAAAGCATCCCAACTGTTGCTGGACGATCCCAAAGCACCGAAACAATCAGGCAACGGCATGGGTTCCCAGCTGATGGGGGGCGCGTTGGCCGCCTTCCAGTTCCTGGCCCCCCTTGCGGCCAAGGCCCTTGTGCCGATGGGACTCTGATCCAGGCCCCACCAGTTCCCCAAACCCAAGCAGTGCCCATGTGCCTAGCGGTAAGGCCAGGTGCGAAGACTTAAGGCAGCAACTTAACGAGGCTCAAAGACTGCCTTGACTGGACCCCATCATCTGCCTTGACTCAGTGCTGGCAGGCTGGAAACCGTAGCCATAAGTACCCCCTTCAGTATCATTGATGATGCGAGGAGTAACCATGATCACTAATTCACGCTTTTCTCGAGTACTCCCCGAACTGCGAAAGAACTGACCGATAAGGGGTAGATCCCCAAGAATTGGCCATTTGGTAGAAACTTGGGCGCTGAGGTCAGAAATCACCCCAGTTAGAATGAGGGTTTGCCCGTCGCGCACCCGCACCGAGCCACTATCGAGGCGCCTTACACTGAGGATATTGATCGGTCCACAGCCGACCACATTTTGAGTAGATGTGGTGGCCGAAATTGCAGGGGAAAGATTAAACGTTACATAGCCATTGTCATCAATCCTCAAGACCCTGGCCCCAAATACTAAACCTGAAGTTCCGAAAGATGGGGTACAGGTTATCACATTAGAACCCGTGCCAGATCCCCCTGAATTTGACGCGCTATAGCTGACAATCACCTGATTGCCAACAGTAACAAACGATTCATTAGCACGTTCACGGCCGATCGAAGCCTGACCCAAAATAGCTCCACCAGACTGAACAGAACCGACTCCAGCAGAAGCGCCTCCAGTGATGCTCTCAGGATTATCTGTCAATATCAAAGTAGGCGAAGCGAGCAACTTCGTAGACGATGAAGTAATCGCAGCATTGAGAAGATTATAAAATGAATTCACATCATACGCCGATCCTGGATTGACGGGAGCAGGAGCAAGCGGTGGCAGCACCCCAAGGGTTGTAGTTGTGACCCCAGTGATTGGGTTGGTTGTGCTGAGCTGGGCGTATTCAGGTTTCGCAGCACTGGCTCCACCGGCAAGCGTAGAAAATTGACCCGCCGGTTGAACACTTGTCGGCGGAAGCCTATCCCCCCAGGCTCCGATCAACCTGCCATTGTCGTTGACTATAAAATTATTGCCATATCTAAACGCAAAGCTATTGCTGATGGAAAGATCATTTTGCAAGTTAATATCAAGAATCCTCACCGATAACGCCACCTGGCGCTGGCGCAGATCCAGCTGCCGCAGATAATTCTCGGCCACGGCAATCACCAGGGGGTCACCGACCAGGGTGATCGTCTGCAGGCGGGAATCGGTGGTGCCGGTGAGGCCCTTCAGGGGACCTATGGCGGCCCCATAGGTTTCAGTGGTGGAGATCCGCTGGGTCTCAGTCTGGGTGGTGGTCGTGCCGCCGGCCACCTGGCTGGCCTGGGCCGTGCCGGTCTGGGTGGAGTTGGTGATCACAGAGACTTTCGTGATCGAGGCCCCCATGCTTGCGAGATAATCAGCGGCGGAGCTGGCTGAGGCCTGGTTAAGCCGATACACCTTGGAAAGCTGGGTGCCGAAGCTCTGACCCAGCACATTCGGTCCAACAACAATCAGATTGCCTTCAAGCCTGGCCTGGAGCCCGGCACTGAGCAGCACGGAATTGAAGGCCCGAGAAAACTTTTCGCCATGGAAGGAGATCGAAACCGGCGCCCCCTGGGTTAAGGCTGCATCGAGGGGTTTGCCGTCCCTATCGGTGCCGTTGACAAAGACAAAGCCATAGCCGCCACGCTCAGCTAAGGCCATCAACACTTCCCGAGCCGGCGCATTGCGCACGGTCATGCTCACCGGCTCGCCCTTGAGATTGATGAAGCCACGGTTGCGCAACACCATGCTGCCCACCGCCATGTCACCCAAGGGGGGCGCCACCGCCCGGGGCTGCAGGGCCGGGGCATAGGTGGCCTGGGGCACCGTGCCGGGGGTGCGCAGATCGGGCCGGGCGCTCTGGCTGCTGAGCTGGGGCACGGTGCTGAAGCTGATCACCAGGTTGCGGCCATCGGCGCCGATCACGGGCCGGGCCAACGGCAGGCCCGGCAGGGGAACCACCTGAATCTGATAGGTCGATCCGCTGCCCTGCAGGCTGATCGACTGGATCCCCGCCTCTGGCAGGGAGAGGTTCTGGGCCCCGTAGCGCAACACGGCGGGGCTGGATGTGGTCAGTTGGCCGGCCCAGCTGTTGCCATTGCGGCCCTGCTGCAACACCGGCGTCGCCCCCGTGCCCTCGATCACCACATCCACCCCGCCCGCGCTGCGCCGCAAGGTGAGCGCGAGGGACACTCCGCCCTGGGGAGCCGGCTGGGCCCCTGGCCCAGGCTGGCTAGCGGTCACGGGGCCGGTTGGCGCTGCCTGGGCCAGGGGCCCGGGAGCAGCCCCTAATCCAGCGGCCCCTGGCCCAAAACCAGCCGCCTGCAAAGGAACGACCGTGATTGGCAGGGTGACCGCAGTGACCAGCAAACCAGCCAAGGATCCCCGCGCCTGGGTGGGAAACAGGCCAGCTGTCCTAACCCAGTTCAGCCAGCGCCCAGAACGACGTTGAATCACGCGTGCAGCACCACCAGCGAAGATTCAGCGTATGGGGAAGGAACCGCGGCGGCCAGGCATCAAGGGCAAGTTCATGACCTGGCTGGTTTCGCAGAAGCAGGCGGGGAAACGGGAGCCTGTTTGGAATAAAGGGTCAAATTGAGCTTGAGGGTTGTCGAGTTCTGGTCGACAGCAGCGCTCGAGCCGGCTGGGGTAGCCCCTACCGCCTGTTTAAGGCTGAGATCGCTCTGAACCACCAACAAACTCAGCGCTTCCAGCCGGCGCAGGAAGGTCAACAGGTTGGGAGCTGGGCCATGGGCCGTGATCAGTAGGGAGGTTTTTTGCAACCCCGGAGCCAACAGGGGGTCGGGAGCCTCGGGCGCTTTTTGACCAGCTGGCGGTGGCGCGGCCTGGGTAGGGGTGGCTGGGGCAGGAGCGGCCGTTTGGTTGGGCTCATAGCTATCCAATTGCACGCCGCTGTCGCTGGCCTCCGCCCCGATCTGGGCCATAAAAGTGGAGATATCGCCACTACCGGCAATCAACGACATCACCTTGGATTGCAGAAGCTGGGCATCGCGCTGGCGCCGCTCGGCCCGCTCGATCTTGCGTCGAAACTGGGGAACGCTCTGGGCTAGGGCCGTGAGCCGGGCCACTTGGGCCTGATCCTCCTGAAGCTTGTTCCAACTGGGCAAAGCCAGAAACACACCCGTGCTGAGGGCCGCCAAACCACCCACCAGGGCAGGCACCCCCCAGAGCACCCGCTCCCTCGTCAATAACAGCTGAAGCCTTGTCTTGGGCTCCTGGGCCTGGAGGTTGGTCATTGGAGCACCCCAGCGGCCTGGAGGATCTCCAGACGCCTGGCCATGCCGCTGGCCCCAAGCCGTTGCAGTTGCCTGAGCGTGGCCACGGGGTCCAGGGTCTTAAAGCTGCTGGCCAGTTCAAAACTGACCTGGCCGGGGGCCAATCCAGCCTTGCTCGCTTCGCGGCTGACCTTCAGAACCTTGACGGAATCCGGTTGGAACATGGGCGAATAGGCCATCTGCAGCTGCAAGGCATTGATGCGCTGAAAGGCACCCGGATCATTGACGGCACCCTTCAAGGAAAGGACAGGTCCGACGACAGAGGCCTCCTTCAACTCCACCCCACCGGGGGCAAGCTGGAAGAGGTTGGTGACTAGGGCGGAACCGGATGACACAGTCGCCAGTCCATTCGCCAGACCCCGGTTACTCGCCTCCAGGGTCTTGGCCCCAGCCAGGGCGCCCTTGAGTTGATCTTCCATGGCGTGAACCCGGGAGGGCAAAGAATTCAGGGTCTGCAGTTGCGTAGCGACCTGGGAATCCCAATAGCCCAGGGCCAGTTGCAATCCCAGGGCAGGCAAGAGCAGGGCAGCACCCAACAGGCCTCCCGACAGGATCAACTGCCAGGCCGGCTTGGTTCTGGAGGGGTCGCCGGGCAAGCCGACCTCAAGGCGGCGCTGCCGCAACAAATCAACGGGGCCGTGAAAGAGGCTGGTCATCGGTAGGTCTCCACCAGGGCCAGCCCCAGTAGCCGCAACAACTCCACATTGGCCGGGATCGACCCCACCTGGGCTTGCAGGGGTTCGGCTGGGCCCTGGAGCCAGCCCAGGGTGATCGGATCGGCCACCACCAGCTGCCAAGCCGGTAGCCGTTGCCTCAGGGGCTCCACCACCTCCTCGGGCAAGGCGGCTTGGGAGCCATGCAACACGAGCTGAACCGAGGTCACGCCCCGCTCCTGTTGGCGCCAGAAGTCAATCGATCGCCTCAGCTCATCGGCCAGCACCCCAATTCCGGCCAAGGAGCCAGCCAACCGGCGCTCATAGACCGGAATCCCCCGTTGCAATAAAAGGAGATGGCTACTGTCTTTAGAGAGTTCGAACACGGCCACCACCTGGCCGTCCGGGGTCTCGTTCAGCAAGGGCTCCAGGGCACGCAGCACGCAAACCTGGCCGGCCTCCAGGCCATCGAGGCTGAGGCCAGCGGTGGCAAAGGTTTCAATCCAGCCCAGCAATAACGCCTTGCGGACAGCAATCACCAGGGAGCTGGGCGCGATCGCGCCGTCATCCGGCTCCAGGTGAATCACTCGCAGATCAGCCGACTGGATCGGCAAGCGGAAACCGGCCTGCCGGCCCCGCTCGATCAACAGGCGACGGGGATCCTCTGGCCAGTCAGCCCCAGGCCATTGCACCAGGTGCCATTCGGACGACAGTGTGGGCAGCACCGCCGCCACCCGGGCTGTGGCAAAGCCCCGTTCCACCAGCAAGTCGCCGATGAAATCGGCGAGGGCCTCGATCCGCACCGGAATGCCCTGCTCACAGGTGCCAGCCGGCAAAGGAACCCGCTCCAGCCACTTGACTGTGGGGATGGAGCCCTGATGGTCCAAGGCCAACAGGGTCACAAAGTGATCATCCAGCTCAAGCAGCACCCTTGATGGAAACAACCAGGCTTGGAGCGGAATCAGGCGATCAACGATTCCCGCAAGCACCAAGAGCAACTACCTGCAAGTAGCCGCAGATTATCCGCTGTTTAACGCCAAGTCACGCCACTGCCGACCGCTTCACCGATGGACCGGAACCCATGGCGATCCAGCTGGGTCAGCAACCCCTCCAGGATCGCCGGCACCAGGGCTGGCCCGCCATAGATCCAACCTGTGTACAACTGGATCAGGCAGGCACCCGCCGTCATCCGCTCCCAGGCCGCCTGGGGCGAATCAATGCCACCCACTCCGATCAGGGGCAGGGCTGGGCCGGCCGTCGCCCGCAGCCGCCGCATCACCTCCAGGGCCCGGTGGCGCAGGGGCGCCCCACTCAGACCGCCGGCTTCCTCCGCCAGGGTGCGACCGGTCTGGGCCAGGCGGCGCCCGTCGAGGCCAAAGCGATCCAGGCTGGTATTCACCGCAATCACGCCTGCCAGGCCCTCCTCGTAGGCGAGGCGGGCAATGCCATCAATGGCCTCGTCCTCTAGGTCGGGGGCGATCTTGACCAACAGGGGCGGGCAGGCCGGCAACCGCCGCAGCCGTTCCACCAATCGGCGCAACGGAGCCTCCCCCTGCAGCTCCCGCAGCCCCGGCGTGTTCGGCGAACTGACATTGATCACGGCGTAATCGGCGAGGGGCGCCAGCAACTCCAGGGATGAGGCGTAGTCGTCAGCGGCCAACTCCAAGGGGGTGGCCTTGGATTTGCCCAGGTTCAGGCCCAACACCGCCGGCCGCTGGCCTGGTGGCTCCAGGGCCTGCCGTTCCAGCGAGCGCAGCACCGCCTCAGCGCCGATGTTGTTGAAGCCCATCCGGTTGAGGGCCGCCCGTTCTGCCGCCAGCCGGAATAGGCGCGGCCGGGGATTGCCGGCCTGGGCCTGCCAGGTGATCGTGCCCAGTTCGGCAAAACCAAAACCAAACTGGTGCCAGATGCCGGCGGCCACGCCGTTCTTGTCGAAGCCGGCGGCCAGGCCGACCGGATTGGCAAAGCGGCAGCCAAACAGGCTCTGCTCCAGGCGCAGGTCGCGCCGCTGCAGCTCGGCCCCCAGGCCGGCCAAACTGCCGGACACGAGGGGCCAATGGCGCCGTAGGGAGGCCTGACCCAGGGCCGCCAGGGTTAGCTGGCTGAGCTGCTCGGCATCGGCGCCGTCATCGCGGCTGAGCAGGGGACCCACCCACTGGCTGTAAAGACCAGCGGTGCTGGTGGCAGCCGTTGGTCCTGAAGGAGTTCCTGCCGGGTTTGGCGCGGCCATGGCCTCAGGTCCCGGGGGGCATCGGTTCCGATCCTGCCGCGTCACGCTCCAGGCGCCAACGACCATCGGCATCGGGAAGCACCTTCCAATCCCGCCAGGACCAGGCGCTGGCCTTCTCGGCCAGCTGCTTCATCGGCAATTGCACCAGTTGGGCCAGTTCCACCAGGCTGAGGGAGTATCCCCCCGCCGCCAGGCGGTCGGCCAGCTCCAGGCGGCTGAGCAGCTGGCCCAGGGCTAAGGGCGCCGGCTCAGGAACTGGTTCGGCCAGGCCAGGGGGCTCGGGCACAAGAACCGACTGAACCGCCCCAGGCCCGGTCCCCTCGACCTGCTGCGCAGCCGTTCCCGTCCTGGGATTGACCCTGGCTTTGGCTGCTGGCTGGGTTGTTGGCTCCGGTGCTGCCCCGGCCCCAACCGCTTTGGCCTGCCCAGGGCTGCTCTCGACCGCAAGCACCGTTTGGCGGGCCCGTGTCTTGGTCACCAAGCCAGCCGCCGCCCCTGCGCTGGGGGAGCCTCCTTGAGCTGGTCCCGCCTGGGGACTGGCCTGGGCCAGGGCCGGCCGGCCCCCCTTGGCGAAGGCCACCGCAATCGCATCACAGCGATCGTTATCGGGATCACCGCTATGGCCTTTGACATAGGTAAATGACACCCCGGGCAACCGGGCCCGATCGAGGGCCTCCCAGAGCTCCCGGTTGAGCACCGGTGACCCGGAAGCGGTGCGCCAACCCTTGCGTTTCCAGCCCGTCATCCACTTTGTGAAGCCATCGATCACGTAGCGGCTATCGGTGCGGATCGTCAGGTTGGGGTGGCAAGGCAAATCCTTGAGGCACTCCAGCAGCACAAGGGCCGCCTTGAGCTCCATGCGGTTGTTGGTGGTAGCCGGGTCAGCCGCCCCGAATTCCTGGACGCTGCCGTCCTCAAAACGCAGCAAGCTGCCCCAGCCCCCCGGGCCGGGGTTGCCGCTGCAAGCCCCATCGCAGGCCGCTGCCACCACCCGGGGCGAGGACTGGTCAAGGGTCACTGGGCCCCTCCGGCAGGGTCTGGTACAAAGCGGGTCTAGAGCGTCGTTGAGGAGCCTTCCCCATGCAGCGAACCTACCTCCCATGGCTGGGCCTGACGGCCCTCGCAGCGGGCGCCAGTGTCAGCCTGCGGCCCCAGGTCCTCGCCGCCGATCTGTTCACCAGCCAGCCGCTCGATCAAAGCCGCTTTGCCGTGCTGGCCAAGCCTGTGGGCCGCAGCGACTGGAACCTTCTTGTGCTTGAGCAGCTGGCGCCCTTGCCCCGTTGCTGGGACAGCCGCGCCGATGGGCTTGTGGACCCGGCCCTGAACCGCTTCGACTACACCGGCATCTGCAGCCGTTACCTCGATAGCAATGGCTATTCGCTGCGGGTGGGCCAGAACGACCTGGGCGGCAGCTACCGGCTGCGGCTGCAACAACAGGGCACCAGCCTGCAGCTGCTGGCCATGAACCCGAACGAGCCAACGGAATTGGTGGTGGGCAAAGGTCGCGTCAGCCGGCGCGACCGCGATGGTTTCGTCGCCCTGCAACTGGAACCAGGCTGGGAACTGCAGCGCCGCCTCTATGGCCAGCAGGCCTTAAGCCACGTGTATTTCGCCAACGCCACCCCCCTGGCCCGCCTGCTCGCCAGCACTGCCCAGGCGGCGGGTTCGGCACCAGCTGGCGCCTCAGGCAGCCCGTCTCCTGCCCATGCCTCCCTGCCCGCCTCCCAGGGGGGGCGCAGCGTCGGCGCAGGTCCGATCGCCCTGCAGGTGATTCCGTTCAGGGAGTGAGGCAACCGGGGGCCCCGCGGACAGTTGCCACAGCGGCCTAGGGCCAGCACTGCTCCCCATGCCAAGCCCTTAAGGTTCCGGGGTGTGAGGAGTGCAGAACGACTTTTCGGGGTCGAAACGAGGACAGACTCCCGAAAACCGTTCCTAACTCAAAGCCCCTGCCTTCGGCGGGGCTTTTTTTTGTCCGTAATGGGGCTGGTTAGGTCAGCCGACAAACGCCCAGCAAAAAGGGCCAGCCCCATAGGACTGGCCCCCATGGCCACAAGGGTGGGATTGGGGCTGGCGAGGGACCCGAAGGGCCATTCACCAGCTGGCCAAGCTCACTTGATCGTGACTTTGCCGCCGACTTCTTCGACGGCCTTCTTGATGGCCTCGGCATCGGCCTTGGACACGCCTTCCTTAATAGGGGTAGGAGCGCCTTCCACCAGGGCCTTGGCTTCGCCCAGGCCGAGGCCGGTGACTTCGCGGACGGCCTTGAGGACCTTGATCTTGGCAGCCGCATCGAAACCATCGAGGATGGCGTCGAATTCGGTCTGCTCTTCAACAGCTTCAGCAGCAGCTGCAGGAGCTGCGGCCATCACAACGCCGGCGGAAGCGGCGGCGGACACACCGAAAGCCTCTTCGATCTGCTTGACGAGCTCGGAAGCCTCAAGCAGCGAAAGGGTTTTCAGTGATTCGAGAATCTCGTCAGTTTTGGTAGACATGGTTGGGAATCAGCAACAGATCTGTTGGGTGAACAGTTGGATCGGTGGAGCTCAGTGGAATCACAATCTGCGTCAACGCAGAGGGCGATCTCAGCTGCCTTCGCCTTCGGCGTGCTGCTTGAGCGCCCGAGCAAGACCGGATGGAACTTCGTTGATGCCCACTGCAACCTTGGTGGCCACGGCATTGATCGCACCGGCGATCTGGGCCATGAGCACCTCCTTGGAGGGCAGATCCCCGATGGCCTGAATGTCTTTGAGAGAAAGGAGTTTGCCTTCGAAAAGGCCCCCTTTCACATCCGACTTCTTCGTGTCCTTCTGGAAGGACTGAATGGCCTTCACCGCACCGCCGACATCGCCCTTAACCAGGACGAAGGCGTTGGTACCGGTGAGCAGGGAATCGAGTTCCGACCAGGCGCTGTTGCCATCAATGGCCCG